>Ga0307502_10000233_pt1 | contig 14947 bp, 14 predicted proteins | sample 16_S_MG_FD_201364 | JGI IMG/M metagenome (GOLD analysis project Ga0307502, IMG submission 201364) | Soil microbial communities from Populus trichocarpa stands in riparian zone in the Pacific Northwest, United States - 16_S | ecosystem: Environmental > Terrestrial > Soil > Riparian zone > Trees... | reverse complement strand
CGCCACGGCGGCCATCCCGAGCGCGGCGAAGGTCGCCGCGCCCAGCAGCACGGCAACGACGACGGCCGGCACCGCCTCGGCGCGCAGGTGCACGTCGAAGCAGACGCGGCCGAGCACGAGCATGACGACGGTCATCACGATCGAGATCGCGCCTGTCGAGCCGACCCGGCCGGCCACGTAGGCCCAGCCCGGCAGCGGCGTGCCGCGCATGCGCTTCAGCAGCCCGTTGTCGCGCTGGATCGCGAGGCCGCCGGCCATGTTCATGAACTGGGTGATGACGATCCCGTAGGCCAGGATGCCCGGCAGGAAGAACGTGATGTAGGGGATGTTGCCCAGCTCCGGGATCCGCCCGCCGTGGTTGAGCGCGCCGAACAGCAGCAGGAGCATGACGGGCATGCCGAAGGAGAAGAAGGCCCGCGTGCGGTTGCGCCAGAAGGCGCGCTGCTCGTAGGCGACCTGCCACGCGGTCAGGGCGACCTCGCCGGTGCGCTCGCTGCGCACTTCGGCGGGCCTGTCGAGGGTCTCGGTCAATGAGCTCATCGGCTCGTGGCCTCCCGGGTGTCGGTCAGTCGAAGGTAGACGTCCTCCAGCGAGGGCTGGCTGACGGCGAAGCCACGCAGCTCGTGGCCGCGCTCGAGCGCCCAGCCCGTGAGGGCATGGGCGGTGCGCAGGCCCTCGGTGGTGACGACCCGCACGCGGCCGGGGGCCCGCTCCTCGACACGCGCACCGTCGAGCAACGGCAGGTCGCCGCGGCCGACGCCGGCGGGCAGCGCGAAGGCGATCTCGGTCGGCGCGGTGTCGCGCCCGCCGATCTCCGCAGGCGTGCCGAGGGCGACGATGCGCCCGTCGACCATGACGGCCACGCGGTCGGCCAGCGCCTGCGCCTCGTCCATGTAGTGCGTGGTGAGGAAGACGGTCTTGCCCAGCGCGCACAGGTCCTTGATCGTCGACCACGCCTGGCGGCGGGCCGACGGGTCGAAGCCGGTGGTCGGCTCGTCGAGGAAGAGCAGGTCGGGGTCGCCGACCAGGGCGAGGGCGAGGTCCAGACGGCGCCGCTGGCCGCCCGACAGCAGCTTGACGCGCTGGCCCTCCTTGCCGGCCAGGCCGACGAGCGCCACCAGCTGGTCCACGGGCCGGTGGCGCGGGTAGTAGCGCCCGTACATCGTGAGGACCCCGGCCACCGTCAGCTCGGCCTGGGCGGCGGACTCCTGCAGGACGATGCCGACGCGCTCGCGCAGCGCCCGCTCGCCGTCGTCGGGGTCGTGGCCGAACACGCGCACGTCGCCGGCGCTGCGGGCGCGGTAGCCCTCGAGGATCTCGGTCGTCGTGGTCTTGCCGGCGCCGTTGGGCCCCAGGAGGCAGAAGACCTCCCCGGCGGCGACGGAGAAGGAGATGTCGCGCACCGCCTCCACGTCGCCGTAGGCCTTGCGCAGGCCGTTGATCTCGATCGCTTGGTGCATGTGAACAGGGTCGAGCCGCGGCCGCGGCCTCGGTAGTGCCCGGCGTCGGGACTTCGCCATGACATCCGTCACCATTGCCCCGTGGACCTGGGCAAGTACATGCGCTGGGAGATCGAGCGCCGCTTCCTGCTCGCCGCCGTGCCCGACGGCCGCGACGTCCTCGCCATCAACCGGATAGACGATCGCTATCTCGACGGCACGCGGGTGCGCCTGCGGCGCATGGCGCAGGACGGCGGCGCGACGGTGCTCAAGCTGACGCAGAAGCTGCCGGCCCCCGACGGTTACGGGCGCCAGCGCGCGCTCACGACCATCTATCTGTCAGAGGAGGAGTACGCGGCCCTGGCCGTTGTGCCGGCGGCCGTGCTGAGCAAGGGGCGGCTGAGCATCGCCCCGTATGTCGTCGACGTCTTCGACGGGCACCTCGACGGGCTCGTCCTGGCCGAGGTGGAGTTCGAGTCCACGAGCCAGGCCGCGGCGTTCCGTCCGGCTGCCTTCTGCCACGCCGAGGTCACCGCCGACCGTCGCTTCACCGGCGGCGAGCTCGTGCGCGCGAGTCGTGCACAGGTGGCCACGTGGACGGCCGAGTACGGGATCGATCTCCCTACGAGGTGAGCACGGCGGCGGCCATCGCCGCGACGACGAGCACCGCGCTGATCGCGATGACGCCGCGCTGGCCGCGCTCGCTGCCGGGGAACTCCGGGCTGCGCAGGCCGATGAAGCCCAGGGCCACGGCCCAAGCGGCGAGCGCGCCGCCGAGTACGTAGAACGCGGTCTTGGAGGGCTCGGCCTCCTCCGCGGCCAGGACGAGCAACGCGTGCATGGGCCGCGAGCCTACCGAACCTGCCGGGCCGGTCCGGGCCGGGCGGGACCGCCTTCGTAACGGCTCTCGGTCGCGTCGACCTGGCTCTGGTAGTGCGAGCCGAGATCCGGGTGCCCGTAGGGACGCTCGGCGGGCTGGTCGAGGGTCATGAACGAGAGCTGCGCGATCGGCTTGCCCGGCCACAGGATGATGGGCACGCGCGTGAGGTTGGTGATCTCGAGCGTCAGCGTCCCCTTGAACCCGGGATCGACGAAGCCGGCCGTCGCGTGGACGATGAGGCCGAGGCGGCCAAGGCTCGATTTGCCTTCGATCCGGGCGACCAGGTCGTCCGGCAGCTCGACGTGCTCCTGGGTGCGGCCCAGCACGAACTCGCCGGGGTGGATGACGAACGGATCGCCGTCGGCCGGGGTCACGAGCTCGGTGAGGTTCGTGGGCGGGTCGGCGAGGTCGATCGCGGCGATGCGATGGTTGTGGAAGACGCGGAACGAGCTACCCAGGCGCAGGTCGACGCTCGCCGGCTGGACCATCGCGTCGTCCCACGGCTCGATGCGCACGCGCCCGTCGGCCACGAGGCGGCGGATGGTGCCGTCGGAGAGGACCGAGGTCGGGGGCATCGAGGCGAAGTCTGCCAGCGGGCGGGGCCGGAGCGCCCTACGCGTGGTCCGTGCGCTTGGCGCGGACGACGACCGAGCGCGTGCGCGGCGGGGCCGCAAGCGCCAGATCGCCGTGCGGGCCGCGGCGCGGATGGCGCGGGAAGGGCTGGCGCGGGTGGCGCGGATGCTTGGTGCCGCCGTCGCCGCCCTTGGGCTCCTGCTCGGTCTCGGGCTCGGCGTGCACCGCCCACCAGACGATCCACAGCAGCCCCACGATCGGGATCTTCAGGGCGAACATGAGCCAGAGGAAGCCCCACGTCACGTCGGGGACTGTACCCCTGCCGTGGGCGCAGTGCACACGCCGGTGTCAGCGGCTACCCGCGCAGCGTCAACGGCGCGAGGTCGAAGCGCGTCATGCGCTGCAGATCGGCCACGCGCGCGGCCACCTCGTCGGCCGTCAGGCGCGCGACGCGCTCGGTGCCGAACTCCTCGACGTTGAACGAGGCCAGCGCGGTGCCGTAGGCCATCGCGCGCGCGAGCAGGTCGTGGTCGATGGGCTCGTCGCGCTGGGCGGCCACGTAGCCGACGAAGCCGCCGGCGAAGCTGTCGCCGGCGCCGGTCGGGTCGATGACCTCGGCCAGCGGATAGGCCGGCAGAGCGAAGAAGCCCTCGTCGGAGAACAGCGCCGCGCCGTACTTGCCCTGCTTGGCCACGACGGCCCGCAGGCCCCAGCTCAGCAGCTCCTCGGCCGCCGCCACGGTGGTCGGCTTGCCCGTGAGCTGCTCGAGCTCCTCGTCGTTGAGGATCAGGCAGTCGACCGAGCGGATCGTGCGCTCGAGCGATTCGCGCGCGCTCTCGATCCAGAAGTTCATCGAGTCCATCGCGACGAAGCGGGCGCTGGCGCATTGCTCGCGCACGCCGCGCTGGAGGTCGGGCTGGATGTTGGCCAGGAAGAGGACGTCGCAGTCCTGGGCGGCCGGCGAGAGCTTGGGCTCGAAGGTCTCGAAGACGTTGAGGTCGGTGACGTGCGTCACGCGCTCGTTGAGGTTGTCGCTGTACTCGCCGGCCCAGAAGAACGTCTTACCGCCCGGCACGTGCTCGACGTCGTCGGTGATCGTGCCGCGCGTCTGCAGGACCTCCCAGTCCTCAGGCCCGAAGTCGTCGCCGACCGGGCCGACCGGGCGGACCTCGTCGAAGAACGACGCGGCGAGGCTGAAATGGGTGGCGGCGCCGCCGAGCATGCGCTCGCGCGACCCGAACGGGGTCTTGACGGCATCGAAAGCAATGGAACCGACGACGGTGACACTCATGCGGCGATGCAGCCTACGGATTCGCGTCCCCCATAGGATCCCGCCCGCATGCGTGCCATCCAGCAGAAGGAGTTCGGCGGCCCCGAGGTGCTCGAGCTCGTCGAGCTTCCCGTTCCGGAGCCCGGCGAGGGCGAGGTCCTCATCAAGGTCTCGCGCGCGGGTATGAACTTCGCCGACACCCACCAGCGCCGCAACGACTACCTCGCGGCACAGCAGCTTCCGCTGGTGCCCGGTGGCGAGGTGGCCGGGGTCCGCGAGGACACCGGTCAGCGCGTCGTGGCCCTGAGCGGGACCGGCGGCTACGCCGAGTATGCGACGGCGTCCGAGGCGCTGACCTTCCCGATCCCCGACGGGGTCGACGACGGGACCGCGCTGGCGCTGATCATCCAGGGCCTGACCGCGTGGCACCTGTACCGCACCTCGGGGCGCGTCGCCCCCGGCGAGTCGGTCGTGGTCGTCGCCGCAGCGGGGGGCGTGGGCTCGCTCGCCGTCCAGCTGGGCAAGCCGATGGGCGCCGGCCGCGTGATCGCCCTGGCCTCGACGCAGGCCAAGCGCGACCTTGCGCTGGAGCTGGGCGCCGACGTCGCGATCGACGTCGAGCCCGAGGGCCTGAAGGAGCGCCTCGAGGAGGCCAACCTCGGCCGCAAGGTCGACGTCGTCTTCGAGATGGCCGGCGGCGCCGTCTTCGACGCCTGCTTCGCCGCGCTGGCTCCCTTCGGCCGGCTCGTGGTCTACGGCATCGCGTCGGGCGAGGGCAACGAGCTCCACACGCGCAAGCTCCTGGGCCGCTCGCGCGCCATCGTGGGCTTCTGGCTCGCACACTGCCTCGGGCGCCCGGCGATGGTCGACGAGGCGCTGGCCGACCTCTACGCGCGCGCGGCGCGCGGGGAGCTGCGGGCGGTCGTGAGCGCGACCTATCCGCTCTCCGACGCGCGCCAGGCCCAGATCGACCTCGCCGAGCGCCGTACAACGGGCAAGGTGCTGCTCGACCCGAGCGGCTAATCGGCTCACACCTCGTAAGCTGCAACGGACGTGACCGCCTTCGCCGACCTCGGCCTCTCAGAATCGACCCTGCACGCGTTGCAGGACGTGGGCTACGAGCAGCCCAGCCCGATCCAGGAGCAGGCCATCCCCGTGCTCATGGAGGGGCGCGACATGATCGGCCAGGCCCAGACGGGCTCGGGCAAGACCGCCGCCTTCGGCCTGCCGATGATCGAGCACGTCGATCCCTCCGAGCCGGAGGTCCAGGGGCTCGTCCTCACCCCCACGCGCGAGCTGTGCATCCAGGTCACCCAGGCGCTGCGCGCGTACGCCCAGCGCAAGGGCGTCGACGTCGTCGCCGTCTTCGGTGGCGCCCCGATCCGCTCCCAGCAGGCCCAGCTGCGCGACGGCGGCCAGATCGTGGTGGGCACCGTCGGGCGCGTGCTCGACCTCATCCAGCGCGCCTCGCTCATCCTGCACAGCTGCCGCTTCGTGGTCCTCGACGAGGCCGACGAGATGCTCGACCTCGGCTTCCTGGAGGACGTCGAGCGGATCCTCACCATCACCCCCAACAGCCGCCAGACCGCGCTGTTCAGCGCGACCATTCCGCCGCCGATCCGCGCGCTGGCCGATCGCTACCTCTACGACCCGGTCACCGTGAAGGTCAAGTCGGCGACGCTGACCGTCGACAGCGTCGAGCAGTTCTCCGTCGACGTGAAGTCCGGCGACAAGGCCGAGAAGCTCATCGACGTGCTGCGCGCCGAGCACCCCGACCAGGCCATCGTCTTCACGCGCACGAAGATCCGCTGCGACCAGCTGTTCCGCCGGCTGCGCGACCGCGGCCTGAACGTCAAGGCGCTGCACGGCGACATGTCCCAGGGCCAGCGCGACGGGGTCATGCTCGCCTTCAAGGGCGGCCGGCTGCCGATCCTCGTCGCCACCGACGTCGCCGCCCGCGGCCTGGACATCTCCACCGTCACCCACGTCGTCAACTTCGACGTGCCCACCAGCCCGGACGCCTACGTGCACCGGATCGGGCGCACCGGCCGCGTTGGGCGCGCGGGCCGTGCCATCACCTTCGTCGAGCCCCGCCAGCACCGCGAGCTCGAGGCCATCGAGCGCCACATCGGCACCGGGATCACGCCGTGGGCCGAGGGCGCGCGGACCACGCCCGCCCCGGTGGCCGAGCGCCCGCGCCGGCATTCCAAGCCGCACATCTCCCGCGACGGCGACGAGCCACAGGCCAAGCTGGTCGCCGGCGTCGGCCGCGCTGAGGGCGTCGAGGTCGCCGATCTCGTCCATGCCGTGACGAGCGCCGCCGGGATCGACGGCGAGGCCGTGCGCGACGTGCGCGTGCTCGAGCACTTCTCCTTCCTCAGCGTCCCGCTCAGCGACGCCGAGCGCGTCGTCGACGCCGTCAACGGCACGCCGGTCAACGGCACCACGCTGCGCCTCGAGATCGCGCGCGGCTGAGCGCCGAACGTCCGCAACGGCGGCTCGCCTTTGCGCGTTTACGTCAGTGTGTGCAACCCTGGACATGTGAAGCTGCTGGAGGCAGAGCCTGTCCTTGCGCCGGAAGCGGCCCCGCAGGCCCCACCTGAGAGCCCGCCGGAGCCGCCGGCGAGCGAGCCCGCGGCCGCTTCCAGTTGCCGTGCCTGTGGCGCGGTCATGCAGGCCGAGCAGGATTGGTGCCTGACATGCGGCACCGCGGCGCCCGGCCGCCTCGGCGAGCGCCCGGGCTGGCGCGCCGCCTCGACGGTGATCGCGCTCACGCTGCTGCTGGTCCTCGGCGCGGTCGGCGCCGGCTACGCCGCCCTGACCGGCGATTCACCGAAGAAGGCCGCCGCGCCGCCTCAGACGCAGGCGCAGGTGACGCCGCCCGCCGTGACGCCCCCTGCGGCCACCACGCCGCCCGCCGCCACCGAGGCCACGCCGACCACGCCCGCCAAGCCGAAGAAGCTGCCGAAGGTCAAGACTCCGTCGGCCGGTAGCACGCAGGGCTCGCCCGTCACGCCGACCCCGACGCCCACGCCGACACCCTCGACGTCGACCCCGAGCACGAGCACACCGGCCGGCACCGGCACCGGCACGACGCCGACGACGCCCGCCGACCCCGGCCCGCAGGCCATCGATCTCAACGGCGACGCCGGCACGATCTACGACCCCTACGGTCGCGTGAAGGCCAGCGGGGAGACGACCCGCGCGCTCGACGGCGACGCCACCACCTCGTGGTACGTCGACCCCAAGGACGCCCAGCAGGTCGCCGTCGGCTACGCCGTCGACCTCGGGAAGCTCCAGGGCATCCGCGAGATCCAGCTCGAGACGCCCACCGCGGGCTTCCGGATGGAGATCTACGCCACCGACGAGACCGAGCTGCCGCCCGACATCCTCGACACGCGCTGGAGCCACATCAAGGACGTGTCGGACGTCGGCGCCAAGCACGACGGCAAGCAGACGATCGTGCTCGGCGCGGGCTCGACCAAGTACCGCAACGTGCTGCTGTGGTTCACCCAGCCGCCCACCGACGGCCCGCGCCTGCGCCTCACCGAGCTCAAGCTGCTCGGCTGAGCGCCAGCGCCCACCTTCCCCAACGACCCAGGAGTCCCCATGTCCGAGGCCGTGATGAAGACGACCGAGGGTGACATCACCTTCGAGCTGTTCGACGAGGACGCCCCCAAGACCGTCAGCAACTTCAAGCAGCTCGCCGGCCAGGGCTTCTACGACGGGCTGATCTTCCACCGCATCATCCCCGACTTCATGATCCAGGGCGGCTGCCCGGAGGGCACCGGCACCGGCGGTCCCGGCTACACCTTCGAGGACGAGTTCAACGACCACAAGGTCGTCCGCGGGGCGCTGGCCATGGCCAACGCCGGGCCGAACACCAACGGCTCGCAGTTCTTCATCGTCACCGCCGCCGAGTGCCCGTGGCTGGACGGCAAGCACACCGTCTTCGGTCAGGTCACCGCGGGCCAGGACGTCGTCGAGCGCATCGGCTCCACCCAGACCGACGGCCGCGACCGCCCTGTCGAGCCCATCGGGATCGAGACGCTGAGCTTCGAGTCCGAGTCGGAGTCCGAGTCCGACTCCGATTAGTCGCGGCGCGCGCTTAAAGCGTCACCGAGGGAAAGAAGCCCCGCCGCGCCCGGGGCGGGCCGCCCGGGCCGAAGCGTGCTGGATTGGTGTCGCAGGACGACGCTTAGTCAGCACAGTTGGCCACTGTCCTGACTTCTACGGGCAGGAGCCGTACAAGTCAGGACAGTCCGGGGTAGCTCACCCCCGCCGGAGGACGACCGCCCACGGTCGCGCCGCCCCAGGGCCGCTTCCCCTTCGGTGATGCAGTAGACGCCGCGCAGCGCCGCAGACGCGACGCGGACGACGACGCGCCGGCGGAGAACTCAGCCAGCCATCGGCAGCGACATCGCCGTCGGCGCCGCCACCGTGGCGGCGGGCGCCGCGGCCCGCAGGATCGGCAGCTCGACCGGGAACATCGCCACGAGGCCGCAGGCGGCGTGGCGCAGCGCCTGCGCGGCGGGGTCGTCGGGGTCGGTGAAGACGAGCGGCTCGCCGGCGTCGCACTACGCGCACGCCATCGCGCAGGCCGGGTCGTGCGGCCCGGCCAGAGCCGCCGCGCCCAGCACCACAGCGATGACGACGCCGCGCCTCATCCGCGCGCCGAGGCTACCAGGGCCGCTAGAGTTCGACACACCGTCAAACGAGCAGGAGTTGACAGCAGTGGCCACCGTCGAGGAGCACCCCGCGACCAACGGCACCGCCACCGCGGCAGAGGACATCGCGGTCGAGAATCCCGCCACCGGCGAGGTGATCGCCCACGTGCCGAACATGACCGCGGAGCAGGTGGCCGAGCTCGCGCGCGCCGCGCGTGCCGCGCAGCCGGCATGGGAGGCGCTGGGCTTCGAGGGCCGGGGTCGCATCCTGCGCCGCGCCCAGAAGTGGGTCGTCGACAACTCCGAGCGCGTCATCGAGACGATCGTCTCCGAGACGGGCAAGGCCTATGAGGACGCGCTGCTCGCCGAGGTCATGTACGGAGCCAACGCGTTCGGCTTCTGGGCCAAGAACGCGCCGGGCTTCCTGGCCGACGAGCGCATCAAGAGCGCGTCGCCGCTGCTGAAGGGCAAGAAGCTTGTCCTGCGCCGGCGCCCGCTGGGCGTGGTCGGCGTCATCGGGCCGTGGAACTACCCGCTGACCAACTCGTTCGGCGACGCCATCCCGGCGCTGGCCGCGGGCAACGCCGTGATCCTCAAGCCGAGCGAGATCACGCCGCTGACCAGCCTGCTGCTGGCCGATGCGCTGCGCGAGTGCGGGCTGCCCGACGGCGTCTTCGCGGTTGCCACGGGGCTCGGCGCCACCGGCGCGGCGCTCGTCGACGAGGTCGACATGATCATGTTCACGGGCTCGACGGCCACGGGCCAGAAGGTCATGGCCAAGGCGGCCGAGACGGTCACGCCCGTGTCGCTGGAGCTCGGCGGCAAGGATCCGATGGTCGTGCTCGCCGACGCCGACCTCGAGCGCGCGGCCAACCACGCCGTCTACTACTCGATGTTCAACGCCGGGCAGACGTGCGTGAGCATCGAGCGCGTCTACGTCGAGGCGCCGGTCTACGACGAGTTCGTGGCCAAGGTCACCGACAAGGCGCGGGCACTGCGCAACGACCGCTCGGCAGGCCCCGGCACGACCGAGGTCGGCTCGATGACCTTCGCGCCCCAGGTCGACATCGTCGAGCGCCACGTGCGCGACGCCGTCGACAAGGGCGCGCGCGTCATCGTCGGCGGCGAGCGCGGCCACGACGGCCAGAGCGGCTACTGGTTCGAGCCGACCGTGCTGGTCGACGTCGACCACACGATGGACTGCATGCGCGAGGAGACCTTCGGTCCCACGCTGCCGATCATGAAGGTGCCCGACGCCGAAGAGGCCATCCGCCTGGCCAACGACTCGCCCTATGGCCTCGGCGCCGCGGTCTTCTCCAAGGACGTCGCGCGCGGCGAGGCCGTTGCCCGGCGCATCGAGGCCGGTGCCGTCTGCGTCAACGACGCGCTGGTCAACTACTCGGCGCTCGAGCTGCCGATGGGCGGCGCCAAGACCAGCGGCATCGGATCGCGCCACGGCGCCGACGGGATTCGCAAGTACACCCAGCAGCAGGCGCTGCTCGTGTCGCGGCTGCACCCCAAGAAGGACATCCACATGTACCCGTACAGCGCCAAGATGACCGGGCGCCTCGGGAAGCTCGTGCGCTTGCTGTACGGGCGCGGCAAGCGCGACTAGGATCGCCGCATGGCGGCCGACGGCCTCGTCCCGCTCGGTGAGGCGATCCGGTCGCTGCGCGCCGAGCTGCTGCAGGCCATGGAGGACGCGCGGGGGTCGGAGCTGCGGTTCGCCCTGGGCCCGGTCGAGCTCGAGTTCCAGCTCACGGCGACGACCGAGGCCAGCGCGGGCGGCGCGGTGCGCTTCTGGGTGATCGACGCCGACGCCAAGGGCTCGCGCGCGAGCGGCAGCACGCACACACTGCGGGTCACGCTCACGCCGGTGCACGCCTCCAAGGTGCACGACGGCGACGCCGACGTGCTGGTCGCGTCCGAGCTGCGCCCGCGTGACGGCTAGGACCGCTGCGGGGAGCCCGAGCGGTGATCTCGCGCGTGGTCCAGGTGTTCGCGCCGTCCGCAACGCACGGACTCGGGCGCCACAGCTCCGGCGTCGTCCTGGCGCCCGGCCTCGTCCTCACCGCGCGCCACGCGGTCGACGGGTCCGACGGCGACCCGGAGGTCCGCCTGCTGAGCGGCGACCCGCGCTGGCACGCGTGCGACGTCGCGTGGATGGGCGAGGACGATTGCGACGCGGCGCTGCTGCGCGTGCGCGCGGACGAGGCGCTCGGGGCCGCCGGCGCGCTGCGCCTCGGCCGCCTGGTGGGCGAGCGGCGCGTGGGCGCGCTGCGTGCGGTCGGGTTCCCGTGGGCCCAGGTCGCGACGGGCGAGCGCGATGCCGTCGATCGCACCGAGGCCATCGACGCTGCGGTCGATCCGCTTTCGGGCCGAGCGCCCGGGCGGCCCGACGGTCCGCTCGTCGTCCACGTCGAGGGCTCGGTCCCGCTGGAGCGCAGCGACGGCGGTTCGCCGTGGGAGGGCATGTCGGGCGCCGCGCTCCTGCGCGACGACGTCGTCGTCGGCGTGATCGCGGGCGACCCGCGGCGTTTCGGCCCCGACCGGCTGCATGCGACGCCGGCCTCGGCGCTGGTGGCCAGCCCGGGCTTCTGCGCGGCCGCGCCCGTGGAGCTCGCCGACGTCGAGCTGCTCGGGCTGCTCGAGGCGCCCTATCGCGGCCGCGACGACGCGGGCGTCTCGGCTTCGCCGTCGCAGCTCATCGACTCCCGCGCGGAGGTCGTGGCCTTCCACGGCCGCGCGGATGAGCTGGTGGCCCTCGAGGCGTGGTGCGCGGCGCCGGCGCCCCTGGGCGTCTGCCTGCTGTGGGGTGCGGGCGGGATCGGCAAGACCCGGCTGGCTGCGGAGCTGTGCCGCCGCGTGTGCGGCGCGGGGATGGTGGCCGGCTTCTACGCCCCGGGCGCGGACGCGCGGGCGATCGCCGAGGTCGCACCCGCGCAGACGACCGTGCTCGTCATCGACGAGGCCCACACCATGCCGGGCGCGGTAGCCGAGGTCCTGGTCGCACACGCGCAGCGGGCAGCAGGCGGGCCGGTGCGCGTGGTCCTGCTCGCCCGCAACGCGGGCGACTGGTGGACGCACGCGATCCCGGACCGGGTCGCGCAGAGCCCGGTCGCCTCGGCAGCCTGCGAGGTCGCGATGAAGATGGAGCTCGGCCCGGTCGCCACCGACCCTGCTGATCGCCGCGAGGCGTTCCTCGAGGCCGTGCGGGCGTTCCGGGGCCGACTGTCCCCAGGGGCGACAGAGCCCGACCCTGAAGTGCCCGATCTCTCCGGCCCGGAGTTCGACGCGATCCTCTACGTCGCGCTCGCCGCCGCGCGTGCGCTGGAGGGCGACGGCGCGGCACAGGAGGGCCCGGGTGACCTGGTGGCCTGGGCGCTCAAGCGCGAGGGGCGATACTGGCGCGCGACGGCCGCGGCCGCCGAGCCCCCGCTGCAGGTCGACGCCGCCGTGCTGGAGCGCGCCGTGGCCGTGGCGACGCTCACCGTCGCGAACTCCGAGGACGAGGCGGCGGCGGCGCTCGACGCGATCCCGGACCTGGCCGGCGACGCGCGCGGCCAGCGCGCCGTGGCCCGCTGGCTGCGGCACCTGTACCCGCGTGTCGAGGGGGACAGCTGGCTCTCGGGCCTCGTGCCCGACCTGCTCGGCGATGCGCTGCTCGCGGCCGTGCTGGAGGAGAGCCCGTCGATCGCCGGCCGGCTGTTGGACGCGCCGAGCCCCGAGCAGACCCAGAGCGTGCTCCGAGCTCTCGATCGCGCCGCCCGCGCCCACGTCGGGCTGGAAGCACTGCTCAACGAGCTCGTCGGCGACCGGCTGCGTGTGCTCTGGCCCGCCGCGCTGGTCGTGAGCGTCCAGTCGGGCGGTCCGCTCGCGAGCCTGATCGGCCGCGCCCTGGCCCGGGAGCCGGACCCCGACCTCGCGCGCGACATCCTCGCCGCGATCCCGGATCAGACGATCGCCTTGCGCATGCCCGCGGGGGTGGCGTCGGAGATCGTCGTCGGGCACCTGCGGGAGGCGGCGCAACGCGACCCCGCGGCGCGGCCGGCGCTCGCCGAGGCGCTCAACCAGTACGCCATCCGCAGCTCGGCCCTCGGCTACCTCGAGACCGCGCTCGGCGCGGCCCAGGAGGCGGTGGCGCTCGATCGCGAGCTCGCGGCTGCGGACCCCGAGAGCGCGCGCCGGCTGGCGCGCACGCTCGCCAGCCTTGCCAACCGCTGCGCGCTCCTGGGCCGCGCCGAGGACGCATGGCGGGCCGGACAGGAGGCGGTCGAGCTCCTCCGCGCGCTGGACGACGACGGTCCGGCGGCACAACTGGAGCTCGGGTGGGCGCTGAGCCAGCTGTCGAGCGACCTCGGAGGCGTCGGGCGCATCGATGAGGCGCTCGCTGCCGTCCAGGAGGCGCTCTCGATCCTGCAGCCGCTCTTCGCAGCCACCCAATCCCCGGATGTGGGCGCCCGGCTCGCCAGCGCCTACACGAACTTCTCCAACCGGCTCACCGACGCCTCCTACCACGACGGGGCGCTGGAGGCGACGCAGCAGGCGGTCGCGGTCTACCGATGGCTGGCGAGCGAGGCGCCCGACGCCTACGAGCCGATGCTCGCCGAGGCACTGGCGAACATCGCCATCGACCTTCGGGCCATGGGCTCGCCCGACGAGGCGCACGCGGCTGCATCCGAGGCTGTCGAGCGCCTTCGCCGGCTCGACGCCCTGGCCCCCGGTCCGTTCCGTTTCCGCCTGTCGCATGCGCTCAACACGTTCTCGATCTCGCTCTCCGACCTGGGATGCACGGAGGAAGCCCTGCGTGCAAGCGAGGAGGGCGTGGCCATCCGCCGCGAGCTCGTCGCGAGGCACCCCGGCGCGTTCGACGATCGCCTCGTGGAGGCGCTGGCGAACCTCGCCGTCGACCTGCGCGCGCTGGGCCGCGAGCAGGACGCGGATGCGGCGATCGCCGAAGCGCGGGCGATCCAAGCGCGGCTGGGCGGCGGTTAGGCGGCGGAGTCCGGCGCTGGCGCGCCGCCCAGCCAGGCCAGCACGGCGGCGCGCAGGAAGCGCCACTCGTCGCCGATCTTGCGCCCGGGCAGCTCGCCCGCGTCGGCCAGGGCGCGCACGGCCGCGGGGTCGGTCTGCAACAGCTCGGCCGCCTGCTCGGCGGTCAGCACCTCCGGCGCGCCGGCGGGCACGAAGTCCGCGCGGCCGACCACCACGTCGGCGCCGGGGGGTATCGGCATCGTGAACGGGGCCGGGGCCGCGCGGTGCCACAGGACGTCGGCGCCGTCCAGGCGCTCGGCCACGAGGCGGCGCACCACGTCGCGCTTGGGGATGCGCCGCTCGAACGCGAAGCGGTCGAGCTTCTCGGCCTCCTCGAGCGGGAGGCGGACGAACAGGGCCGCGGTCTCGTCGTCGCGGCGCTTGCGCTGCTTGGCCATGCCGGCAGGATAGGCGAGGGATATCAAGATATCCAGAAATCGCCGTCGGAATGGCGTCCGCCTTTACATGGCCGTTATCTGGGCCACACTACGTTGACTGTGCCCATGCGCGTCCTCATTGCCGAAGACGAGCCCCGGCTCGCCGAGGCGCTCGCGCGCGGCCTGCGCCGCAATGGATTCGCCGTCGATATCGCCCTCGACGGCAACCAGGCGCTCAAGCGCACCTCTGTCGTCGACTACGACGTCGTCGTGCTCGACCGCGACCTGCCCTACGTCCACGGCGACGAGGTCTGCCGCCAGCTGGTGGGCGCCGAGCGCCCGCCGCGGATCCTCATGCTGACGGCCGCCGCCGACGTCCGGGCACGCGTGGAGGGGCTCAACCTCGGCGCCGACGACTACCTCACCAAGCCGTTCGCCTTCGCCGAGGTCGTGGCTCGGCTGCACGCGCTGCAGCGCCGCCACGCAGTGGCCCAGAAGCCGATCCTCGAACGCGCCGGCGTGAGCCTCGACGCGGCGCGCCACGAGGTCACGCGCGACGGCCGCGCGGTGACGCTGAGCCCGAAGGAGTTCGGCGTGCTGCACGTCCTGCTGCGCGCCGAGGGTGCCGTGGTGAGCCCGGAGACCCTCCTCGAGCGCGTGTGGGACGAGCACGTCGACCCGTTCACCAACACCGTGCGGGTCACGGT
>Ga0307502_10000232_pt1 | contig 14964 bp, 17 predicted proteins | sample 16_S_MG_FD_201364 | JGI IMG/M metagenome (GOLD analysis project Ga0307502, IMG submission 201364) | Soil microbial communities from Populus trichocarpa stands in riparian zone in the Pacific Northwest, United States - 16_S | ecosystem: Environmental > Terrestrial > Soil > Riparian zone > Trees... | reverse complement strand
GGAGCCTGCGAACATCCTGCATGGCGTGCCTTCCCGCCGGCCATCACCGGCATCGGTCTTCATCAACCGGGAAGGTACGCCGCCTTCGTTCTCAAGCACATCCACAACATCTGGGTATATCTCGGTGCTGCGCGGCGGCGGGTGGAGTGACGAGCACTGGAGCTGCCGCGCGTCGGTGCGCCGCCGCAGCCACCCGACCTTCCAGATCGACGACTTGGGCTTTCGCGTCGCTCGATCCATGCACTCCTGATATTCGCGGTGCGCGGCACGGGCTGACGCCGGCGCGCGCGACCTACGGGTTCGACATCCCGCTCGCGCCGAGTCTTGTTCACCTGACGGGGGGTGTTCCGGCTTTGTCGCTCTCACAGCGACAAAGCCGGAACACCCCTCGCCGACCCTGCTCCGAGACGGCCCGACGTCGCAGCTGCTCTCCGCGATCGCGTCCTGATCCACGGTTGGTCGGACGGCGCACCGAAAGGTCAGCCTTGACTTATATAAGCCTGGGCTGATAGGTTACCGGCTATGCACGCGTTCGAGATCCTGGGCGACCCGGTACGCCGGCGCATCGTGGAGCTGCTCGCCGATGGCGAGCAGGCCGCGGGGGAGATCGGCGCCGTGATCCAGCGCGAGTTCACCATCTCGCAGCCCGCGGTGTCACAACACCTGCGCGTGCTGCGCGAGAACGGCTTCGCGACGGTGCGCGCGTCAGGCGCGCGGCGGCTGTACGCGGTCGACGCCGCTCCGCTGCAACAGGTCGATCAATGGCTGCAGCCGTACCGGCGCTTCTGGAACCAGCGCCTCGACGCGCTCGGCGTCGAGATCGCACGCGGCAAGCGCACGCGACGAGCCTCCACATCCACATCCAATCGCGACACCGAAGGCGAGCAGACATGACGACCGAGACCACGACGTACCACGAGCCTGACCCCGAGCTACGGCACCGGACGATCCCGGCTGGTGACGCTCGGGTCGCCGTCTTCACGCGCACCTACCAGACGACCGTCGAGGACCTCTGGGATGCCTGCACCGATCCCGAGCGCCTGCGGCGTTGGTACGTACCCGTCACCGGTGACCTGCGCGTAGGCGGCAGCTTCCAGCAGGTGAACATGGGGTCGGGCACGATCGTGGTGTGCGACGCGCCGCACCTGCTCAAGCTCTCGCTCGGTGGCGGCGCGGACGAGATCGAGCTGCGTCTGTGGCCGGGAGACCAGGACGCAACGGCGACGCTCGAGCTACAGCACGCGACGACGCTTGACTCACACGTCATCGGCGGCGAGATGTATGACGCGATCTTCTGCATGGGCGGCGGCTACTATCCCCGCCTGCTGGCTCTGGACCTGCACCTGCGCGGCACGCTGCCCGCCAGCTACGACAGCGCCGCGTTTCACCTCAACCCCGACATGCGCTCGACGATCCAGCGTGGCAGCACCGCTATGGGCGCCCTGCTTGAAGCCGCTGCGGACGGCCGCGCTTCACGTGCGCGCGAGCCGAGGTGATCGGCGACGCCGTGACGTCAGACAGGGATACCGAGGGAGCGCAGGAGGACGAGCACTTGGGGGAAGATGCCGTTTATGGCACCGTTGACGATGCCGACGATAGAGACCGCGAGGCCACCGGGAATCTGAGGGACGGGAAGCATGGAACCACTTCTCTTTCTTAGGTGCTGGACGAGAGTTTGTGGCAGATCTGAGCAACGCCATCGCCACTACTTCTAGACCAACAACCGTAGGGAGACGCTGGACAAAGAACATCGCTGAACTCAGCGATCTTTGATGATCCCTACTTGTCCGTTGGTGTGACGTCCCGCAACGATGCGCAGATGGCCATCGCCTAGGCGGGCGCGCCGGCTGACCTCGGACTTCTATCCGGAGGGCGCGGTCACGTCAGGTGCTGCCGCCAGCTTCGAACAGCGCCCGGTCGAGCTTCCGTCCTTGCGGGCGCCCCCGTCGCGATCCTCATCTCGGTGGCCAATATGGCTGAGTTCAGGGATGTTCTTCAGGCGTTTCTCCCTTAGCGTCCCATTGCTCCAGAAAAGCAGTAACACGAAGAGATGTCATGACCCATCCGGTCCGCCGACTCGACATGGTTCGTCGTGGCCTGCTTGTCGCTACGGCGATCGGCGGGCTCATGCTGACCGGCGTGCCGCTTGCGAGTGACGCGCCGCGGCCTGCGCCCGTGGCTCCTCTCGGCGCCGTGAGCATCGCCAGTCCCGGCAGCGGAATTCCCATCGTCGGCGTTCTCGTCGACTCCGTCGCAGGCATCGTCACCGGCACCCTCTTCGGCATCAGCGGCGGCACACGCTCCGTTGCCTGCTCGATCGCGCCGACCTGCCCGCCAGTCGTGGGCCGTCACGCGCGACGCGCTCGGCGCTAGCCACAGCGCCAACATCGACGCTTCGCGTCACATGTGGCTATCGCCATCGGCCTGCTCAGGCGCAGCTGCCGCCCAAGCCAGCAACTGCGTTTGTCAACGCCGGTGTGACGCAGACTCCCGGCGTCGTGACGGGAACCAGCGGTCCTGACACGATCGCGCGCGACGGCCAGACCCGGCCAAGACAATCAATGGCCTGGAAGCCGGCGACACGATCACCGGCACGGACTTCCCCGACAAGATCAGCGCGGCGCTGGAAACGACACGCTGACCGGCGTGATCGGCAACGACGTCATCACCGGCGGCGACGGTAGCCACCTCCCTCTGAAAGGAAGATGTAGTCGAAGCCGCTGACCAGCGCCTTGGAGCTGCGAGCCACGGCGCTGACGCTAGGCGTTGGCGCCGTGGGGCAGGTATGCAGGCGAGTCAGTGTTACCTCGCGGCCACTGCCTCGAGCGGACGGCAGCGTGCGCAGGGAAGTGCGAAACGACCAGGCGGCTGAGCTCGCCGAGCACCTCGGCGCGGGTCGCCGGCCGTACTTGAGGTTGAGGATCACGTGGTTGACGCCGAGCTTCTGCAGGTAGCCGAGGAAGTCGACGAGCGCGTCACGCCCGAGATGGAAACCGAGGTGAGTCGGCCGCGCGGCGGCGTGCGGATCCTCGCTGAGGTCGATGTACAGCGACTGCGCGAACGGCTTGAAGTCGACGCTCCGTGGCGGCGCACGGCCCGGCGCCATGGCTGCACGACCTGCGCCTGCAGCTCCGGACCGCGCGGGTACATGATCCAGGCATCGGCGTTCGCGGCGATCCAGTCGACGCTCTGGCGGCTGTTGCCGGTCACGGCGATCGGGAGGCGCCCGTACGCCGGCTTGGGGATCAGGTCGGCGCCGCGCAAGACGCCAAACGGCGAATCGATCTGCGGAAAGCTATCTTCCTGCGCGCGCCGGACATAGGCCAGCGCCTCGCGGAACAGCTCGCCGCGTTGCTCGAAGGGACGCCCGTAGGCGGGAAACTCGACCGGCCGGTCGCCCGACACGACACCGAGCACGAAGCGCCCGCCGGACAGGTTGTCGACCGACGCGGCGGCCTTCGCGACATCCAGCGGCTGGCGCAGCGGCAGCACGATGGCACCGCTGGCGAGCGCGATCGAGCGTGTGGCCGAGAGACGACGCCGAGCCAGACCCACGGGTCGTAGATCTGGCCGACTTCGCCGAAGGTCGGATCGCGCAGCGGAACGTCACGCACCCACAGCCCAGCGAAGCCGCCGGCCTCGCCGCCCAGGCGAGATCGATCTGTCCCTGCATGGTCGGGGTGTCGCCGGAATATGACTCGATTGCGAAGAAGACGCCGAGCGTCAGCTTGTCGCCCGACCGCGTTTGACGGTCGCTCGGGCTACGGGCCCTTCATTGCGGTCGGCATCCTGGCCGGCGGCCTGTTCAGCGGCGCGGAAGGCATCAAGACCGTCGAGCAGGCGCAGCTGGTCGGTGGCGTCGCCGGTGAGGCCTACGACCGCTGCTACCACAAGGTGTGCGACACGCTCGCCAACATCAACGTCGCCGCGCTCGGCCAGCTCGCGGACGGCGTCGCCCACGTGACCGCCGTACACGGCCTACGCCAAGTCCGAGCGAAGGCCAGAGCTCAAGCGATCGCGCCAGCGCCGGCGGGCGAGAAACGGACGAATCCATATAAACCCTATCGGGTTTATGGTAGTTTGCCCGTCACCATGAACCGGACCAGGACACCCATCCCCACCGTCATCGTGCTCATCCTCGGCGTCGCGCTCGCGTCCTGTGGCGGTAGCGACAGCGGCAGCTCGTCGAGCGCGGGCGGCTCGGCGAAGCTCTCGCTCGTCGCCTATTCGACGCCGAAGGAGGCCTACGAGGAGATCATCCCGGCGTTCACCAAGACGCCGGAGGGCAAGGGCGTGAGCTTCAGCCAGTCCTACGGAGCGTCCGGCGATCAGGCCCGCGCTGTCATCGCGGGCCTGCCGACGGACGTCGCGGCGCTGTCGCTGGAGCCGGATATCTCGAAGCTCGTCAAGGAGAAGCTCGTCGCCGCCGACTGGAACTCCAGCCCGACGAAGGGCATCGTCAGCGACTCGATCGTCGTCATCGGCGTGCGTCCCGGCAACCCGAAGCAGATCAAGGGCTGGGCGGACCTCGTCAAGCCAGGTGTCGAGGTTCTGACGCCCAATCCGTTCACATCCGGTGGTGCGCGCTGGAACATCATGGCCGCCTACGGCGCGCAGATCGAGCAGGGCAAGAGCGAGGCGCAGGCGATCGACTACCTCGGCAAGCTCTTCAAGAACGTCGCCGTGCAGGACAAGTCGGCTCGCGAGTCGTTGCAGAACTTCACCGGTGGCAAGGGCGACGCGATCGTCTCCTACGAGAACGAGGCGATCACCGCCAAGCAGAAGGGCGAGAAGCTCGACTACGTCATCCCCGACGAGACGATCCTGATCGAGAACCCGATCGCGGTCACGGCGAGCGCCGGTCCGAAGGCCCGGGCGTTCGTGACGTACGCGACGTCCGAGCCTGCGCAGAAGGTCTTTGCGGCGAAGGGCTACCGCTCCGTCATCCCCGCGCTCGTCGATGCGACCAAGTACCCCATCCCGCGCAAGCAGTTCGACATCATGAAGTTCGGTGGCTGGGACGCCGTCATGAAGAAGTTCTTCGACCCCAAGGACTCCGTCATGCAGCGAATCGAGAAGAACCTCGGTGTCAGTACGGGCTGACGCGGCAGCCCTGCCGGCCCGCCCGGTGCGCGGCGGGCTGGCGCGCGCCGCCGGCCCGGCGGTCGGCGGAGCGCTGGCCACCGCCTACATCAGCCTGATCGTGCTGATTCCGCTGGCGGCCGTCGTCGTGGAGTCGACGGCCGGCGGGTTGTCGGCCTTCTGGTCAGCGATCACCGGCGCACAGGCGTTCGGGGCGATGCGCTTCACGGTCGTCGTCTCGCTCGCGGTCGTCGCGGTGAACATCCTCACCGGCACGCTGATCGCGTGGGTCCTCGTCCGCGACCGCTTCCCCGGCAAGCGCGCGATCAACGCGCTCATCGACCTGCCGTTCGCGCTGCCGACGATCGTCGCCGGGCTCGTGCTGCTGGCGCTGTACGGGCCGAAGGGGCCGGCGCCGTTCGACATCGGCTTTACCCGGATCGCGGTCGCGCTGGCGCTGCTGTTCGTGACGCTTCCCTTCGTGGTGCGCTCGGTGCAGCCGGTGCTGATGGAGCTCGATCGCGAGATGGAGGAGGCGGCGGCATCGCTGGGCGCGAAGCCGGCGACGGTCTTCCGGCGCGTCGTGCTGCCCAACCTCGTCCCCGCGATCGCCGCCGGAGCCGGGCTCGCCTTCGCCCGCGCGCTAGGCGAATTCGGATCCGTGGTCCTCATCTCCGGGAACATTCCTTTCAAGACCGAGGTGGCGTCCGTCTTTCTGTTCGGACAGATCGAGTCGGACAACACTGCCGGCGCCGCATCGGTGAGCGTCGTCCTGCTCGTACTGTCGTTCGTCCTGCTGCTGTTCGTCAGCTGGATCTCGACGCGGGGGGTGCGCCGTGGTGGTGGCTAGCTCACGCCGCTCGCGAATCACGCTGCGCGTCATCGCATTGGGCTACCTCGCGCTGCTCCTCGCGATCCCGGTCGCGATGGTCTTCTACCGCACCTTCGAGCACGGATTCGGCTCGGCCTGGGAGGCCGTCACGACACCGCCCGCCCAGCACGCCTTCTACCTCACGTGCCTGATGGTCGTGATCGCCGTGCCGCTGAACACGCTCTTTGGCGTCGGGCTCGCGCTCGCGCTCGTGCGCGGGAGATGGCGCGGCAAGACGCTCGTGTCGGCGATCGTCGACCTGCCGTTCGCGATCTCGCCGGTCGTCGTCGGCCTCGCGCTGATCCTCGTCTACGGCAACAGCGGCTGGATCGGCAGCTGGTTCGCCGACAACGGCGTGCGGATCATCTTCTCGACGCCGGGGATGGTGCTCGCGACGATCTTCGTCTCGCTGCCGTTCGTCGTCCGTGAGGTCGTGCCCGTGCTCCGGGAGATCGGTACCGACCAGGAGGAGGCGGCGCATGTGCTCGGCGCGGGACCGCTGCAGACCTTCTGGCGCATCACGCTGCCGGCGATCCGTTGGGGCGTCGCCTACGGCGTCATCCTCACGACGGCGCGGTCGCTTGGCGAGTTCGGCGCGGTCGCGGTCGTCTCGGGCAAGATCGAAGGCCAGACCGAGACGATGACGCTGTTCGTCGAGCAGCGCTACCAGGCCTTCGACCTCGCCGGCGCCTACGCGGCCGCCGTCGTCCTCGCATTGCTCGCACTTGCCGTGATCGCCGGCATGACCCTGCTCGACCGTCGCAAGGAGACCTGACGATGGCCATCGACGTCCGCAACGTCACCAAGCGCTTTGGCGACTTCACCGCGCTGGACGATGTCTCGCTGAGCGTTCCCGACGGCTCGTTGACCGCGCTCCTGGGCCCTTCGGGAGGGGGCAAGTCGACGCTGCTGCGGGTGATCGCCGGCCTGGAGACACCTGACGGCGGCGACGTGCTCTTCTCCAAAGAGCCGGTCACGCGGCTGCCGCCGCAGCAGCGCGAGGTCGGCTTCGTCTTCCAGCACTACGCCGCCTTCAAGCACATGACCGTCCGTGACAACATCGCCTTCGGTTTGAAGATCCGCAAGCGCGCCAAGGACGAGGTGCGCGAGCGCGTCGACGAGCTCCTGGCGCTCGTGCACCTGCAGGGCTTCGCCGAGCGGTACCCGTCGCAGCTGTCCGGTGGCCAGCGCCAGCGCATGGCGCTCGCGCGGGCGCTGGCGGTGCAGCCGCGCGTGCTGCTGCTCGACGAGCCGTTCGGCGCGCTGGACGCGACCGTTCGCAAGGAGCTGCGCGATTGGCTGCGGCGGCTGCACGACGAGGTTCACGTCACGACGATCTTCGTCACGCACGACCAGGAGGAGGCGCTCGAGGTGGCCGAGCAGGTGGCGGTCATCAACGGCGGGCGGATCGAGCAGACCGGCTCGCCGGACGACCTCTACGAGCGGCCGGCCAACGCGTTCGTGATGGGCTTCGTCGGACCGGTCAGCCGCTTCGGCGAGCGATGGGTGCGCCCGCACGACATCGAGGTCGTCGAGGACGAGGACGACGGCGCTATCCAGGCGCTGATCGAGCGCGTCGCGCGCGTCGGGTTCGAGGTCCGGATCGAGGCCGTCCTCGGCGACGGCTCGCCGGTCCCGATCCTCGTGACGCGCGATCTCGCCGACCAGATGGAGTTGCGAGCCGGCCAGATCGTGTGGCTTCGCGTGCACGGCGCGCGCGAGTTCGCGGCATGATTGCCCGGTGCGCGTCTCAGCGAAGGTCGATTACGCCGTCCGCGCCAGCATCGAGCTGGCGGCGGCGCAGAACGGACCCGATCCGCCCCGGCCGGTGAAGGCCGAGGCGCTCGCCCGCGCCCAGGATATCCCGGTCAAGTTCCTCGAGAACATCCTGCAGGGCCTGCGTCAGTCCGGCCTGATCGAGAGCCGCCGTGGACCCGAAGGCGGCCACCTGCTGGCCCGTCCGGCCTCCGAGATCGCGATCGCGGACATCATCCGGGCGATCGACGGGCCGCTCGCCGGCGTCGGTGGCCGGCGGCCGGAGGAGCTGTCCTACTCCGGCAGCGCCGAGCCGCTGCGCGCGATCTGGATCGCCGTGCGGGTGAGCGTGCGGCGTGTGCTGGAGGAGGTCTCGATTGCCGACGTGGCGTCCGGCAACGTGCCGACACATGTCACGCAGCTGACCGAGGAGCCGGGGGCCTGGGAGCGGCGGTGAGGGTCGGATCGCGCTGCCGATGATCCTCATCGGCGCCGGGCACGGCGGCGCTCTCGGTTCGCTCTCGGCCGCAGGCATCGCCGCCGTGGGGCGCGGCGACGCCGGAGCCGCCGGCGGCGTCACCAACCGCCCATCAGCTCGGCGGCTCGCTCGGCCTCGGCATCCTCGTCGCAGTGTTCGCCGCGGCCGACTCGGAGACGCTGCACGGCTCGGAGCTCCTGGCTCACCGCATCGGGGCGGCGCTGACGGTAGGCGCGGCGATGCTCGCCCTCGCCCTCGTGATCGCGCTGACCGTCCGGCCCCGCCCGTCCGCAGACGTCGCCGACGGGCGGGCGCGGGACCCAGAACGCCGACCCCGGGCGTAGCCGATCATGGTCTCGTCTGCACCTGACTGGGCAGCCATCAGCCGATGGGTGAAGCCGAAATCCTGATCGCCGGCCTGCTGGTGGCCGTCGCGGGTCTGAGCGCGCTCGCCCGCTCGCTCTCCGTGCCGTATCCGATCGTGCTCGTCCTCGGCGGCGCCGTGCTCGGATTCGTCCCGGGCCTGCCTGAAGTCAAGCTCGACCCCGAGGTCGTCTTGGTCGTCTTCCTGCCGCCGCTGCTCTACGGCGCGTCGATCTACGCGAACTCGGACGACCTGCGAGCAAACCTCCGAGGGCTGACGCTCAACGCCGTCGCGCTGGTGCTCGTGACGATGTGGGTGGTGGCGTGGGCCGCGCACGCGCTGATCCCAGGCATTGCCTGGGAAGCCGCGTTCGTCCTCGGCGCGATCGTCTCGGCGGTTCGTTGCATGAGTGTGGGCCTGGGTCTGAACGCCGACCGACGAGCCCCCGTCGTTGGACTGCGGTCGCGATCATCGACACAAGCCGGATCACGGCCAGGTCGTCAGGGCAAGATGCCGGCGACGTCGGTTCGCCGGCCGATCTCGCGGTGCAAGCGCTCAGCGGATCGGTGCAGCTCGAGCCCAGCGTCGGGCAGGGGACCGGCACACCACGCTCAAGATCCAGCGGCCAGCGCCAGCTCCGCCTCGGCCGGCTCGTGCACCGATCAGATCCGCGCGTCGTCCGCGACCCGGGCGGGTAAGTGTGCCAATCCACTCACCCGAGGAGAGGAGCGATCCCGATGATCCTTCGCATCGACCGCATTCAGACGGAGATGCCACCGCCGTCCGATCCCGATCCAGCCGGGGCGGCGCGCGTGCAGGAGCTCATGGGCGGGCGCTTCGGCGAGATGTCGACGTTCATGAACTACACCTACCAGTCCTTCAACTTTCGCAACAAGACGGGGGCGCGGCCCTTCTTCGATCTCATCGCCAACATCGCCGCCGAGGAGTTCGGCCACATCGAGCTCGTCTCGGTGGCGATCAACACGATGCTGACCGGCGCAACGCCGCCGGCAAACGGCAAGCCCCCGGGCAATGCCCTGACGCACCTCAAGGACGAGGCGATCAACCCGCATCACTTCATCGCCGGTGGCCAGGGCACGCTGTGCCAGGACTCGCGCGGTGCCCCGTGGACAGGCGACAACATCTTCTCCTCGGGCGATCTCGTCGAGGACCTGACGCACAACTTCTTCCTCGAGACCGGCGCGCGCAACAACAAGCTGAAGGTCTACGAGATGTGCGACCACCCGGCGGCGCGGGCGCTGACGGGCTACCTGCTTGTCCGCGGAGGTGTGCATCAGGTCGCCTATGCGCGCGCGGTCGAGCTGCTGACCGGCGCCGACCTGACGAAGATGTTCCCCACGCCGCGGATCCCGACGGACAAGATTCCGGAGAGCAAGAAGCACCTCGACGCGGGATCGCACCTGAAGCTCTATCGCTTCTCGCCGAACGATTACAAGGAGATCGTGGCCGTCTTCACCGGACCGCACCCGGAGACCGGCGAGCAGCTCGAGGTGGTCGACGAGGCGCCGGAGGGCTTCCCGATGCACGACCTGCCGTCGCAGCCGGCGGTCTTCGCCCCCGACTACGCGCCGGAGGAGATCAAGGAGATCGCGCAGAAGCTGCGCAAGAAGGCGGGCCTGCCCGACGAGCCGCTCGGCGAACTCGCGAGCAGCGGCAACGGCAAGGGCATCGTCGACAAGGTCAAGAGCAAGGTCACCTGACTCGGAGCCGCTGGCTGCGCTTCAGCACGGGGGAGACGTCGACGGCGCATCGCGCGCCCGGCGTCTCGCCCGCGGGGGCGGCCCTCCTACGCCAGCTCTGCGCTCCAGTGCACCGGCGGCCCGTGGTACCCGCCGATCGCCAGCAGTCGCGGGTCTCCGAGCGGTGCCTCCCAAACAGCGCAGCTCAAAGCCGTCGGCGCCGGGTTCGAGCACGAGCCAGGCGAGCGGGATCGTCGCGGCGCCACAGCGAATCCTCGCCTTGATCGCGTCCCATTCGGCCGCCTCGAGGTACTGGCGCACGACCGACTGCCAGACCACCGTCAGGACACCGTCCGGCGCCGCCGTCAAGCGCCGCGCAAGCCAATCGGCCGCGTCGCTGCGGTCGATCTGCACCGGATGCTTGGCCGCGATCTGCGCTGCGAGCCGCAGGCGCGCGAGCCTGTCGAGCTCGTCGGGCCAGACGTAGCACATCAGCGAACGCAGCCCATCATCGGTCGTCGGGTCGATCGGCGCGGGATCGCAGCCGGCGCGCTCGCAGACATCGAGCGAAGCGGCGCCGGCGAGGTCGCCGACCGGTGCGCCGATCCACGGCTCGACGAACGCCAGCTCGCACGCCGGGTCGCCGAGCGCCGCGCCGCCGACGACGTAGCGGTAGCGGTCGGCGTTGAGGTTCAGGCCCGCGCTGGCTCCGATCTCCAGCAGGCGGATCGGCATCCGGTGGCGCTCGGCGAGCCACAGCAGCCCACCGAAGAGCGACACGCAGCGGCCCGGCTCGTTGGTCTGGACGGTGCGGTCGAGCCGTGCGGCGACGAGGTCGGCGTCGTCGGCCAGCGCGTGTTCGGCCGCGGCCCACGCTCCGGCAGGCGGCGCGGTGCCACCGACGCTCGGGTAATGGTCTGCGAGCTGCGGCGCGTGACCGCTCAGGACGAGGTGATGCAGCGCGCTCAGCAGGCGCAGCTCAGGGACGGACCCCGGCAGCTGCCGGTCGCCGTCGAACATCGTTGCGACGATTCCGCCGCTCTCGGCGTTCGCGGCGGCGCCCGCGCATGAGCTCGACGTACAGCGGCGAGCGGCCGGCGCGCTCGAGCGCGCCGGCGCGGCCACGCATGCCGGCGACGAGCGTCGCCGTGTGGTCGGGTATCTCCGCGCTCACCCCGCGTCGAGCGCCGCCAGCAGGCGGTCGAGGTCCGTGTCGTCGTTCCAAGCGCCAACCGAGGCGCGCAGCAGGCCGGTGCCAGGCAGGTCGCGGATGATGACGCCGGCCTCGGCGAGGCGTACGCGCGTCGCTGCTGGTTCCGGGTCCTCCCAGGCGACCAGCGTCGTGCGGTCGCGCGGGGCGACGCGCCGGCCGGTTTTCTCGAGAGCCGTCGCGAACCGGGAGGCGAGCGTCAGCGCGCGTTCCTGTACGGCAACCCAACCCGGCGCGCCGAGCAGCTCCAGTGCGGCCAGCGCGGCGCTTGTCGTCTCGAGGCTCTGTGCCGACGTGTCGTGGCGGGCCGCGGTCGCGTGCGCGACGGCATCCAAGCCGGCACCGGCATCGGCGAGGTTCATGTACGTCGGTGCTTGTGCCGGCAACCGGTCGCTCCAGGCGGGGGACACCCAGAGCATCCCCGTTCCAACCGGTCCGCAGAGCCATTTTTGCCCCGATCCCGCGTAGAACGCGCAGCCGAGCGCTGCCACGTCCACCGCCACCGCGCCGATGCCCTGTGCGCCGTCGAGCAGCACCGCAACGTCGAGGCCGCTGAGATCCGACACGACGCGCCCGCTGATCCAGCTCACGTGCGAGCACGCGACGAGCTTGGTGTGCTCGTCCACCGCATCCGCAAGCTGTTGCAACGGCACGACGCGAATCGCGATGCCGCGCAGCGCACGGGCGGCTGCGAGCGGCCCGTTCAGACCAGGGTGCTCCTCGTCGGACGTCAGCACCTCGTCGCCCGGGCGCAGGTCCAGCGCGGTGAGCACGCGGGCAATGCCCTCGCTCGCGCAGGTCGTCAGGGCGACGTCGTCGGGCTGCGCGCCGAGCAGGCCGGCGTACGCTGTCCGCAGCCGCGTGCGCGACTCGATCATCAGCTCGAAGTACGCGTGCGCGCGTCCCTGCCTCGCGGCGATCTCGAGCGCCTCGGTCGTCACCCGCACCGACGCCGCCGGAACGGGCCCGCACGACCCGGCGTTGAGGTAGGCGATCTGCTCGAAGACGGGGAACTCGGCGCGCAGGCCGGCGACATCCATGGCCGCCAGGCTATTGATCGGGGTGCCGCGGCCCTGCGGCTAGGTCTTCCTGCCGTCGTGGTTGCGAGCTGCCGGCGCCTTGCCGTCGAGCACCCGGCGGCCGGGATGACCGCGGGGCAAGTCATGCGGATCGATGTCGTCATGGAGCTCGGGGGAGTCGCCGAGCGGGGTTGTGTCGTCGAAGCCGACGCCCGGGATCGGGCCGGCGTCCTCGACGGACTCGTCGACGAGCCTTCCGTCCTCGGTCACGCGGGTCTTGCGCCGTGCGGTGGCGTAGGTGAGCGTTGCCGCGGTCATCGGGACCGTTCCGGCGAGCAGCGCAATCGCGGCGTAATCGGGACCGAGCTTGGCCGCCGCCGCGGCCGAGATGAAGTAGAAGACCGCAAGCCCTGCCATCAGCGGCGCGTAGCCACGCGGCGGGGGCCGGCCCAGCTCCGGGCGGATCGCGAGGTAGACGGCGATGCCGAACGCGATCAGCAGCAGGGTGAGGCCGATGTGCAGCAGGTTGGCCTTCTGGCCGCCCATGAGCACGAATAGGCTGCTCGTGTAGACCAGCAGCCAGACGAGTGGGGGCCAACTTCTGAGCCAGCGCGCCACGGGTACGGCGATAGGGCGCCGGACCCGTGGCGCAAGCTCAGGCAGGCTCAGCGCCCGCATACCGGCCAGTGGCCCGGGCCGCCATTGCGGTAGAGCATCGCGGCGCGGCGATCCTGCTCGGTTTCGGACGCCGCGGCGGGATCGCCGTCGCCGCCGACGGTCGCCCACGTCGAGTGCGAGAACTGGTACTTGCCGCGATAGGTGCCTCCGGAGGAGATCGCACGCGGGTCGCCGTGCGATTCGCATTCGGCGATCGACTCGAGCACGGGCGGGATGGGAACGTCCGGTGCGCCGCCATACCTCTGCTCGAGGCGCTGGCGGAGCCGGCGGATGTCGATCCGCAACTGGCGCGTCTCGGCACGGATCCCCGGCGGCGGGAGCTGGCCCACGGTCGTGCGGATCTCGCGCCGCTCGGCGAGCGAGAGACGGTCGCCGAGGAGGCGCTCGTGGCGCTTGGACAGGCCGATGTGACGGTCGAGGAGCTGGCGCGTAGCCACTTGTCGCATATCGCCCGGCACAGGCACCTGAGCAGGCGCGAGTGCAGGCGGTGTCGCCGGCGGCTGGGGCTGGGGCTGGGCGGGAGCTCCAGCGTCGGCCGGAGCCTGTCCAGCGGCGGAGGAGGGCACCGCGGCAGCGCATAGAGCGCAGGCAGCGCTCAGGGTTCTTAAGCCCATACGAGTTCGTTGTCCTTCCACGGCCCAGGGCGACACGCGACGTGCGCGCGGCGCAGATGGCCGGTCGTTTAGAGGCGGGCGGAGGCGTCAAGACGCCCGCAGATCCCCCGCGTCCGGCGCAACAGTAGCAGCCGTTAGGGAACCTCTGTTCGCTTCGGACCCGAACCTTCAGCGAACGCAGACGTGCACCAGCGGGCGCCCTGGGCGCCCGCCGGTGGCGGAACTACGGCTTCGTCGTGGGCCGCTGGCGCTCAGGCGACCCCGGCGGTACGGCGCCCTTGGGCGAACTGCTCGACGATCGCCGAGCAGAAGGCCTGCAGGTCGTCGGGCGAGCGGCTCGAGGTGATGTTCCCGTCGATGACGACCTCTTCGTCGAGCACCTCGGCGCCCGCATTGCGCAGGTCGGTGCGCACGCTCGGCCAGGACGTGATCCGCCGGCCGCGCACGACGTCGGCCTCGACGAGCGACCAGGGCCCGTGGCAGATGACGCCGACCGGCTTGCCGGCCTTGACGAACTCGCGCACGAAGCTCACTGCGGTCTGGTCCATGCGCAGGCGATCGGGGTTGCATGTGCCGCCCGGAAGCAACAGCGCGTCGAACTCGTCGACGGACGTCTCGCTGACCTGCCGGTCGACGCTGAACCTGTCGGCGGGGTTGATGTCCGAGTTCATCGCCTGGATCTCGCCCGTCTTGATCGAGAGCAGCTCGGTCTGCGCGCCTGCGTCCTCGACGGCCTTGCGCGGCTGCTCGAGCTCGACCTGCTCGACGCCGTCCGCGGCAAGGATCGCGATCCTGCGATTGTCCAGTTCGTTCGCCATGGTCACTCCTCGGTGTGGGGATGGCTAGCGCACCGCGCTCACCGCGCGGCCTTCAGCACGGGGTAGGCTCGGGCCGCCCAGCGCAAGCGTCAGTTGGCGCGCCGGCATCATGCAGCAGGCGGTTGGAGTCCCCGCGCGGAGCACGCCCGGAGATCCGTAGCATGCGAGCCGTGAACGTCACGCTCCCCGATGGCACCGAGCTCGAGCTGCCTGACGGCGCGACCGGCGCCGATGCAGCCGCCGCGATCGGCCCCGGGCTCGCGCGAGCGGCGCTCGCGGTGCGCCAGAACGGCGAGCTGCGCGACCTCGCGCGGCCGCTCGTGCCGGGCGAGCCGGTGCAGATCCTCACCGCGAAGACCGACGGCGCCCTGGACG
>Ga0307502_10000231_pt1 | contig 15048 bp, 12 predicted proteins | sample 16_S_MG_FD_201364 | JGI IMG/M metagenome (GOLD analysis project Ga0307502, IMG submission 201364) | Soil microbial communities from Populus trichocarpa stands in riparian zone in the Pacific Northwest, United States - 16_S | ecosystem: Environmental > Terrestrial > Soil > Riparian zone > Trees... | reverse complement strand
TGCAGACGCTGCTGGCGTGCGCCGAGCGCCTGACGGTCCGCGGTGAGACCATCCGCGAGGACCCCACGCCCGTCCTGGCAGCGCTCGCCGACGCCGGCATCGACATCGACGACGTCACCGACAAGCTGCTGAGCGACGGCATCGACGCCTTCGTCACCCCGATGGAGAAACTCCTCGCCGGCATCGAAGCCAAACGCGAGGCGATCTTCACCGGCCGCCCCGAGACGATCGACGCGTCGCTGCCCGACGAGCTCGAGCCGGCCGTCGCGGCGATGGTCAAGCGCGCCGAGGAGGAGCAGGTTGCACGCCGGATCTGGAAGAAGGACGACACGCTCTGGGACCCGCCCGGCCAGCCCGAAGTCGCCGACCGGCTGGGCTGGTTGACCGCGCACGAGACCTACGCCGACCAGATCGACGAGCTCGAGGCCTTTGCACAGGAGTGCATCGCGGCGGGCTTCACCGACACGCTGCTGCTGGGCATGGGCGGGTCGAGCCTGGCGCCCGAGGTCCTGCGACGCAGCTTCGGGGAATGCCAGCATGGCTGCCTGCGCCTGCATGTCCTGGACTCCACCGATCCCGGCGCCGTGCTGGCCCACGAGCAGGCGCTCGACCTGGAGAAGACGCTCTTCCTCGTCTCGACGAAGTCCGGCGGGACGATCGAGACGATCTCGCTGTTCGAGCACTTCTGGAGCCTGTGCCCGCATGGCGGCCAGTTCGTCGCGATCACGGACCCGGGCTCGTCGTTGGAGACACTCGCCGCCGAGCGCGAGTTCCGGCGCACGTTCCTCAACGATCCCGACGTCGGCGGGCGCTACAGCGCGCTGACGTACTTCGGCCTCGTTCCGGCGGCGCTCATGGGCGTCGACGTCGAGCACCTGCTCGACGGCGCCGGCGTCGCGGCCGAGGCATGCACTGCCTACCACTCCAGCGAGGGCAACAGCGGGCTGTGGCTCGGCGCGGCGATGGCCGCGCTCGCCACCCAGGGCCGCGACAAGCTGACGTTCATCGTCGGCGAGCCGATCGCGTCGTTCGGTCTGTGGGCCGAGCAGCTCGTCGCCGAATCGCTCGGCAAGCAGGGCACGGGCATCGTGCCCGTGGTCGGCGAGCCTGTCGGCCCCCCGGAGGTCTACGGCGAGGATCGCGTCTTCGCCTACCTGCGCGACACCGAAAACCCCAGCCAGGAGCTCGACGACGCGGTCAGGGCGCTTGCCGCTGCCGGCCAGCCGACCGTGACGCTGACGGCCGGTGGGCCGGAGGACCTGGGCAGGATCTTCTTCTTCGCCGAGTTCGCGACCGCGGTCGCCGGCTGGGCCCTGGGGATCAACCCGTTCGACCAGCCCGACGTGCAGGTCGCCAAGGACACGACCGGCAAGATCCTCGACGCGATCGCCGCCGGCGACGAGCCGCCCGAACCGCCCGATGCCGGCGACGACGCGCTGCGAGCGCTGATCGCCGGCGCAGGGCCGCCGCACTACGTCGCGCTGCTGTGCTTCGGTGCGCCGAGCGCGGGGATCGACGCCGCTGCGGCCGAGCTGCGCACGGCGATCCGCGACGCGACACGCGCGACGACGACGTTCGGCTACGGCCCGCGTTACCTGCACTCGACCGGGCAGCTGCACAAGGGCGGGCCGGCGACCGGGCGCTTCCTCGTCCTCGTCCACGACGGGCACGAGGACGTGGAGATTCCGGGCAAGCCGTTCACGTTCCGGACGTTGAAGAACGCGCAGGCCGCCGGCGATCTGGAAACGTTGCGGTCGCGCGGGCGGGCGGCCGAGTGGGTGCGGCTGGCGGGCGAGGACGCGGCGGCGGCGGTGCGTGAGCTGACGGCGCGGATCGAAGGCGTGCTCGCCACGGATTGATCGAGGTGGCTTCGCGTCAACTGCCGGCGCCCCGCCCAGGAGCGTCGAGGTCGCGCTATTGGCCAGGGTGCCGGATCAGGGTGGATCCCCGATGAACGCCGGGGGCAGTCGCGCGACGCTTCACCGCGCATGCTCCCTCGATCGAAAGTCATCGCACATAAACCTGCGACTCCCCGCGACCGTCCTGGCGTGACGATCCTCGCCCTCCCGGCGAGCGCCGCCGCGGCCACGCCGGTCACCCAGCACCTGACCGACGGCGAGCAGCTCGTGACCAACCTCGGCCTTACCGCTGGCCGCAGCAGGGCATGATCAACAACTACGACGCGGACGATGCCAACGCCGGCGTCACATGGGGCACGGCCGGCGTCGCCTCGGGCTGGTCCAACGACACGACGTGCGCCCGCCTCGTGCGCGAGCTGTTCGGGCACGCGTACAGCTGGGCCACGGACTCATGGTTCAGCCAGGAGTTCGGTTCCACGTCGCCCGACACGCAGCAGCTGCGGACGCACATGGCGGCCGCGCACCACTTCGACCGACGAGACCTGACGCCGGCCGCAGCTCGTCACTCGTCTGGCTCCCACGGCCGGCTCACCGCCCAGCCCCACCAGGCCTGCACCTCGATCCAGGCGCTGTAGCGCCGGCGGTCGCGGTCGGAGTAGGGCTCGCCGGTGTAGTGGCGCGAGATGCGGTCGATGTCGGACAGGTCGGCGTCCTCCTCGATCGAGACGACCTTCCCGCGCAGGCTGACCTGGTGGTACCAGCTGTCCTTGCCGAGCACGGTCAGCGAGACGCGCGGGTCGCGGCGCATGAACTCCAGGCGCTTGCGGCCTTCGTCCATGTTCACGAGTACGCGGCCGTTCTCCCAGATGTACCAGGTGGCGACGGTGTTCGGGCTTCCATCGGACTGCAGGGTGGCGATGACCGACGGATTGGGCTCCTTGAGGAACTCGTCGATCTCGGGCGGAAGGGGTGGCTTGGGCATCGCTGATTTCTACCCTGCTGACGCGCCGGTAAGAGCCCGGCCAGCGATATGGGCTTGTGATGTCACAATCAGCCTGGCTGTTGCGAGCTACTGGGCGCTATGACGAAATCAATTGCCCGGCACCACATGCGCACGCAGGCTTCCGACGAGGCGCTGCTGACTTCGACCGACCCCGAGGCGTTCGGGGTGTTCTACGCCCGTCACCTGCCAGGGGTGCAGGCGTACTTCGCGCGCCGCGTCCAGGATCGGGACACGGCGGCGGATCTCGCCGCGGAGACGTTCGCCTCGGCGCTCGTAGCCCGACGGCGGTTCGTTGCCTGCGACACCCCCGCGGCAGGGTGGCTGTACACGATCGCCGCGCGTCGATTCGTCGACTACCAGCGCCGTGGAGCGGTCGCGCAGCGCACGCGAGAAGCGGCCGTCGAGGAGGCCGCCGCCACGCGGCGGTGGATGGCGGCGTCCCTACCGGCTCCGGCCGTCGAACTGGAGGCGGGCCTGCTGCGCCATCTGCCGCCAGAGCAGCGCCAAGCCGTCGCGGCGCATGTCGTCGAAGAACGAGGATACGGCGAGATCGCATCCCAATTGCAGACCTCAGAAGCGTCGATCCGCCAGCGCGTGTCACGAGGCCTGCGCACACTGCGTGGCCCGTTGCTGATCTATCGCACCGCTCAGGAGCTTTCCCGCGAAGACCGCGCCTACCGCTACGGCGGCGGCCATCGGGTCCCGCTGGCCGCTATCAGGCCGCGCGAGCCGCTTGACTGCTCGTCATCCGCAAGCCTGATCCTGATGCGCGCCGGCCTGTTCAAACCCGGGCACCCGTGGATCTCAGCCCGTTTGGCCGAGGAGTGGGGAGAGCTTGGCGAGGGGAGATATTTCACCGTGTGGGCCAACGACGAACACGTCTGGTTGGAATTCACGCTAGACGCCGACCACCGCGAGCGCTTTGACCCCACACCATCGCGCCTTGCCCCGCACAGCGGCTGGCTATCAGCACGCACCGGCCCGACACGCGAGTTCACACCCCGACACTGGCCCGGACTCTAAGAACTGATTTCATAAACGTCGTCGTGATTCTGCGGTGACAGATCGTGATAACTATGCCCAGGCCGATCGTGCCCGAGGTCGTTTGCAGGAGGAGGGTTCGATGCGCGTGCTGCTGTCGACAATCGGGTCGCGTGGCGATGTCCAGCCGTTGGTGGCGCTGGCGTTGCAGTTGAGGGAGCTCGGTCAGGGTGTCCGCCTGTGCGCGCCGCCTGACTTCCGCGACTGGGTCGACACCCTCGGTATCCCCTTCACGCCGCTCGGACCCGAGCTGCGCATGACTGCGGCATCCACCTGGGCCAGACCGTCGCCGGAGCAGCTGCGTCAGCTGGCGCAAGCCAGCGTCGCCACCCAGTTCGTCACGGTCGCGGCGGCAGCTCAAGGCTGCGACGTCCTCGTGGCAGGCGGATACCTGCAAATCGCCGCCCGCTCGATAGCCGAGCAGCTGGAAATCCCCTACATCTGCGCCAGCTACTGCCCGATAGCCCTGCCCTCCCAACACCATGCGCCACCCCCGTTGTCACTGCGCGGACAGACACCGACGGACGGCACCGACAATCGCGCGCTCTGGGTCCAGGATGCACAACGCTGGAACGACACCTGGGGCGCCGCTCTGAACTCCCACCGAGCATCGGCCGGCCTGGCCCCCGTCACTGACGTACGAAGCCACATCTTCACCGAGCGGCCCTGGCTGGCCGCCGACCCAACGTTGGCGCCGTGGCGTGATCCCCCGGACCGGGATGTCGTTCAGACTGGCGCCTGGATCTTGCCGGATGAGCGTCCACTGTCTGCAGAGCTACAGACATTCCTCGAGGCCGGCGAAGCACCCGTCTATTTCGGCTTCGGCAGCATCCGCGCTCCCCAGGATCTCAGCCAGACGATGATCGAGACGGCCCGTGCGCTCGGTCGGCGTGCGATCGTGTCCCGCGGGTGGGCCGACCTGGCACTACTGGACGACGAGCCGGACTGCTTGTCGATCGAAGAGGTCAACCAGCAGGCGCTCTTCAAGCGGGTCGCTGCCGTCGTGCACCACGGCGGCGCGGGCACCACCACCGCAGCCGCGCGAGCTGGAGCACCCCAGGTCGTCATCCCCCAGCACTACGACCAGCACTACTGGGCACAACGAATCGGCCACCTCAGGATCGGAACCGCGCACCCGACAGTCGTACCGACCACCGACTCGCTGACCGCGGCTCTCAGCCACGCCCTCCAGCCCGACGTAGCAACCCGTGCCCAGTCGATCGCCGACGCAGTGCGCACCGACGGTGCAACGGCCGCCGCGCAACGACTGACGACTGTGGACTCTCAAAGCTCATCCTGAATCGAGCCCGCTGCGACTGGAGGCAACGGTACGGCTCGACGCCATCTCGAATTGCTCGAGATAGCTCGTCAGCGCCGAGACGAGTGCGTCGACTTCCTCTCGGGTGTTGTAGAACGACAGCGACGGGCGGGCGGCGCTTTCGGCGCCGAAGTGGCGCAGCGTCGGTTGGGCGCAGTGGTGACCGGCGCGCACCTGGTATAGGACTCCGATCGCCCCGCCGGCGATGACCGCCGACCCGACACCGCCGAAGACGAGCACGAATGTGCTCACGAACTTCGCCCCTGCATGGCTGAACGCCATCGCTACCCCAGATCGAGCCGATGTGTCGCCTTCCGCCGAGGTAGCACCCCTGGTCGCACTCCGATCGTGCCGGACTCGGGCGCTTGCACTGCCACGACGTGCGACGCGGCGACGCCGCGGCCACGCTGAGCCTCGAGGTCCCGCGATCCGCCCCGACCACTCGGATACACAGCCGACACACGAGCCCCCTTATCCTGCTCCACACGAGGCATTCGCTCACGGCGTCGACCCGGTAGGAGCACAACCTGATGCAGATCGGATTCGTCGGGCTCGGCCGCATGGGGGGCAACATGGTCACGCGCATCAAGCGCGACTCCGCGCACGATGTCGTCGCCTACGACCGCGACGCCAAGACCGTCAAGCGCGTCGCCGAGCAGACCGGCGCTCGCGGTGCTCGCTCGCTCGCCGACCTCGTCTCCAAGCTCGATGCGCCGCGGATGGTCTGGATCATGGTCCCGGCCGGCAAGCCCACGCAGGACACGGTCGACAAGCTCGCCTCGCTCCTGGAGAAGGGCGACACGATCATCGACGGCGGCAACTCGAAGTGGACCGACGATCGCGAGCGGGCAGCGGCCCTGCGCAACGTCGGCATCGACTACGTCGACGTCGGCACGAGCGGCGGCGTCTGGGGCCTGGAGGTCGGCTACTGCATGATGGTCGGCGGCCGTGGGCCCGCCGTGAAGCGCCTCTCCCCGATCCTCGACGTGCTCGCCCCCGAGACGAACGACGCCAGCCGCGCCACGCTCGGCGAGCGCGGCTGGGCGCACTTCGGACCGTCGGGAGCGGGCCACTACGTGAAGATGGTCCACAACGGCATCGAGTACGGCCTCATGCAGGCATACGCCGAGGGCTTCGACCTCTTCGACAAGTCCGACTTCGATCTGGACAACGCGAAGATCGCGCACCTCTGGAACCAGGGCTCGGTCGTGCGCTCGTGGCTGTGCGAGCTGGCCGCGCGGGCATTCGAGCAGGAGGGCAACGACCTCGCGGGCATCAGCGGCTACACGGAGGACTCGGGCGAGGGACGCTGGACGATCGAGGATGCGATGGACAAGGACGTGCCGACGCCGGTCATCACCGCCTCGCTGTACGCGCGCTTCTACAGCCGCGGCAAGGGCGACTTCACGCATCGCATGCTGGCCGCGCTGCGGGCGCAGTTCGGGGGACATGCCACGAAGAAGAGCGCCGACGGGTGACCACCGCACCAACCACGCGCGGCACCGCCCCCGACGAGAACCCGCTCGTCGAGGGGCTCGAGCGCCTGCCCGTCCACCCGACCGCACTCGTCATCTTCGGCGCCACCGGCGACCTCGCCCGGCGCAAGCTCCTGCCCGCGCTCTACAACCTCGCCCACGAGGGCGCGCTGCCCGAGCGCTTCGCGCTGATCGGCAACGCCCGCTCGGAGATGACCGACGAGGAGTTCCGCGCGAGCGCGATCGAGGCCGTGCGCGAGTTCTCGCGCCGGGCGCCGGACGACAAGGTCCTGACGAAGCTCTTCGAGGACATCCACTACGTCAGCGGCTCCTTCGACGACGATGCGGTCTACGAGCAGATCGCAAAGGGCCTGGACGACTTCGATCAGCTCGTCGGGCTGGCACTGAACCGCTGCTTCTACCTGTCGACGGCGCCGGGCTTCTTCCCGGTGATCGTCGACGCTCTTGGCCGCCACGAGCTTGCGCAGCGCGACGGCGCCGAGGTGCGCGTGATCATCGAGAAGCCGTTCGGCCGCTCGCTGGAGGAGGCGCGGGCGCTCAACGCGCGGGTGCTGTCGGTGTTCACCGAGCATCAGGTCTTTCGCATCGACCACTACCTCGGGAAGGAGACGGTCCAGAACGTCCTGGCGCTGCGCTTCGCCAACAACATGTTCGAGCCGCTGTGGAACCGCAACTACATCGACCATGTGCAGATCACGGCGGCGGAGGACATCGGGATCGGCTCGCGCGCGGGGTATTACGACTCGGCCGGCGCGCTGCGCGACCTCGTCCAGAACCACATGCTCCAGCTGCTGTCGCTGCTGTGCATGGAGCCGCCGGTCGCGTTCGAGGCCGACGCCGTCCGCGACGAGAAGGTGAAGGTCCTGCGCGCGATCAGCGCGCCCAGGCCCGAGGACGTGCCGGAGATGGCCGTTCGCGCTCAGTACGCGGGCGGCGTCGTCGCCGGCCAGGAGGTGCCCGGCTACCTCGAGGAGCCCGGCGTGCCGCCGGACTCGACGACGGAGACCTACGCGGCGCTGCGCCTGGAGGTGCACAACTGGCGCTGGGCGGGCGTGCCGATGTACCTGCGCACGGGAAAGCGCCTGCCGCGCAAGGTCACGGAGATCGCGGTGACGCTGAAGCCGGTGCCGCACATGGCGTTTCAGTCGGAGGTCTCCACCGGCGTGCGGCCCAACGTGCTCGTCCTGACGGTGCAGCCCAACGAGGGCGTGTCGCTGTCGATCGGCGCGAAGATCCCGGGGACGCGGATGGCGATCCGCACCGTCAACATGGAGTTCCTCTACGGCACGGCGTTCCTGTCGGAGTCGCCCGAGGCGTACGAGCGGCTGATCCTCGACGCGATGCGCGGCGACGCGACGCTCTTCACCAGAAATGACGAGGTCGAGGCGCAGTGGAACATCTGCGACCCGATCCTGCAGACATGGGCGACGATGCCCGGGCCGCTGCCGCACTACGCCGCCGGGTCGCAGGGGCCCAAGGAGGCGGAGCAGATCCTGCTCGGGGATGCGCACTGGAGGATGATCTGAGCACCACCGACGCCGTCTGGAGCGCCCAGCACACGTCGCCGTCGGCGATCGAGGAGGCGCTGCGCCACCTCGTCGCCGAATGCCATGCCCAGATCAGGCACTGCGTCCCGGCGCGGACGCTGAACCTCGTCTGCGTCACCGACCGCGAGTGGAGCGGCGAGATCGCCAACCGGCTGCGCCGCGTCGGGCGCTACCACGCCTCGCGCACCGTGGTCTGCACCGTCGAACGCGATCGCACGACGATCGACGCGCAGGCGACGGTCTCGACAGAGGGCAATCCACGAGCGGGCGAGTTCGCGGTCATGCGCGAGCTGATCATCGTCAACGTCGGAGAGCGTCATCTCCAGGCGCTCGACACGATCGTCGACCCGCTCGTCGTGACCGACCTGCGCACCGCCGTCTGGTCGCCACACGGCCACCCCGAGGCGGTCGACGCTCTGACGACCGGGCGGCTCGCCGGCGCGCCGATCGCTCAGGTCGTGCTGATGGATGCCGCCGACGAGCCCGACGCGCACCTGACGCTGGACCGCGAGTGCGAGCTCGTGGAGCATTCCGAGGTCGTCGACCTCGCCTGGCTGCGCTGCACGCCGTGGCGCGAGCGGCTCGCCGCGGCGTACGACCCGCTTGCGCGCCGGGCGGAGCTCGCGACGCTGTCGAAGGTCTCGGTCCGCTATCGCCAGGACTCGATGGTCTCGGGGCTGCTGCTGATCGGCTGGCTGTGCTCGCGTCTGGGCTGGCGCCCCGAGGCGCTGACGCGCCACGGCGACCTGCTGCGCGGCCGCGCCCGCGCCCGCCGCGGCGAGGTCGAGCTGCGGCTGGAGCCGGTGGACCGCATGAACGTTCCGGGGCTCGCCGGGATCGAAGTGCGCAGCGATCACGGCACGCTGCTGGCGCTCGAGCGCGGCGAGGGCGGTCTGACCGCCCGCCGGCGCGAGCCCGTCAAGCGCGGCGCCAAGGAAGTCCGAGAACATGTCTGGACCGTCCTCGGCGCCTCGCGCGGCGAGCCGGGCATTCTCGGCGAAGGCATCCGCCATGCGCTCATGCGCGACCCCACGTACCAGCCCGCGCTTGGGGCAGCGCGGAAAATGCTGGTATGAGGCATCCGCCGGACGTGCCGGTGACCGGCAGCCCGTGGCCACCGATCGCCGACTACGCCTTCCTGTCTGACTGCGAGGTCACGGCGCTCGTCGCGCCCAGCGGCAACGTCGAGTGGATGTGCGTGCCGCGGATGGACAGCCCGAGCGTCTTCGGCGCGATACTCGACCGCGATGCGGGGATGTTCTCGCTCGCCCCGGCCGAAGCACGCGTCCCGGCCGGCCAGCGCTATATCCCGGGGACGAACATCCTCGAGACGACGTGGGGCACGAAGACCGGCTGGCTGATCGTGCGCGATGTGCTGCTCGTCGGTCCGTGGCGCCACGACCGCGATCGCTCGCATACGCACCGCCGCTCCCCTACCGACTACGACGCCGAGCACGTCCTGCTGCGCACGTTGCGCTGCGTCAACGGGACGGTGCCGGTACACATGGAGTGCGATCCGATCTACGACTACGGCCGTGCGACCGCGCGCTGGCAGTACAGCGGCGCGGCCTACGAGGAGTGCAGCGCGACGTTCGAAGGCCACGACCTCAAGCTCAAGCTGCACAGCGACCTGCGCCTGGGAATCGAGGGCACGACCATCCGCGCGCGCACGACGATGCACGACGGCGATCTCGCCTACGTCGCCATGAGCTGGGGCGACGACCACGATGTCGGAGCGGGCGCGCCGACGTCCTTCGGGGAGGCGTACAAGCGGCTCGTGTTCACGGCCGACTTCTGGCATGAGTGGCTCGCTCAGGGCAACTTCCCCGATCATCCCTGGCGCGTGTATCTGCAGCGCAGCGCGCTGACGTTGAAGGGCCTCGTCTACGCGCCGACGGGCGCCATGTGCGCGGCCGCCACGACCTCCCTGCCCGAGTCTCCTGGCGGCCAGCGCAATTGGGACTACCGCTACTCCTGGGTGCGCGACTCGACGTTCATGCTGTGGGCGCTGTACACGCTCGGGTTCGACTGGGAGGCCGACGACTTCTTTCACTTCATCGCCGAGGTCTGCGCCGGCGCCGACCTGCAAGTGATGTACGGGATCGGGGGCGAACGCCAGCTCGAGGAGGAGGTGCTCGACGCCCTCGAGGGCTACGAGCATTCGCGGCCGGTGCGGATCGGCAACGACGCCTACCGCCACCAGCAGCACGACGTCTGGGGTAGCGCGCTGGACTCCTTCTACCTGCACACCAAGTCGCGCGACGGATTGCGCGACATGTACTGGCCACTGCTGTCCCAGCAGGTCGAGAAGGCGCTGACGCACTGGCGCGAGCCCGACCGCGGGATCTGGGAGGTGCGCGGCGAGCCCAAGCACTTCACGTCCTCGAAGATCATGTGCTGGGTTGCTGCGGACCGCGGGGCGCGCCTGGCCCGCGTGCGCGAGGACGAGGCGAAGATCGAGCGCTGGCAGGCCGCCGCGGATGAGATCAAGGCCGACGTGCTCGCCCATGGCGTCGACGAGCGCGGCGTGCTGACCCAGCACTATGGGACCTCGGGACTGGACGCCTCACTACTGCTGGCGCCGCTTGTCCGCTTTCTGGCGCCCGACGACGAGCGCATCGTCAACACCGTCAACGCGATCGACCGCGAGCTGACGGTACACGGGCTCGTGCTGCGTTACCGCGTCGAGCAGACCGACGACGGGCTCGGCTCCCAGGAGGAGGGCTCGTTCACGATCTGCTCGTTCTGGCTGGCCAGCGCGCTGAGCGAGATCGGCGAGCACAAGCGCGCACGTGCCGTATGCGAGCGGCTGCTGTCCTACGCCAGTCCGCTGGGTCTGTACGGCGAGGAACTCGACCCACTGTCGGGCCGCCACCTCGGCAACTTCCCGCAGGCGTTCACCCATCTGGCGCTCATCAACGCCTGCATGCACGTCATCCGCGCCGACCGCGAGATCGCGCTCGCCCAGCAGCCGCTGGATGCGCGCCGCCGCGAGGCGCTGTGACCGCGCTACGCGTCTTCGAGGACGCCGAGGCAGTCGCCCGCCACGCCGCGGACCAGATCGCGTGGCGGATCGGGGATGCGCGCCGCGACCGCCGCGACGTCCACATCGCGCTGGCGGGCGGCCGCACGCCCCAGCGTGCCTACGAGCTGCTGGCCCAGATCGAGGGCTCGTGGAAGCACGTACACCTGTGGCTGGGCGACGAGCGCTGCGTGCCCGAGAACCACCCCGAGTCCAACGCCCGGATGGTGCGCGAGTCGCTGTACGCCAACGCTCGCGCCGAGCCGCCGGTGCTGCACGCGTTGCAGTCACCGCAGGTGCCCGAAGACGCCGCGTGGATCTACGGCCTGGAAGTGCACTCGGCCGTGCCCGAGGCGATCTTCGACATCGTGCTGCTCGGGATGGGGCCGGACGGGCACACGGCGTCGCTCTTTCCGGGACATCCAGTGCTGGGCGTCTCGGTGGCGCCGTGCGCTGCGGTACGCGACTCGCCCAAGCCGCCGCCCGAGCGCGTGACGCTGACGCTGCCTGTTCTGCGGCGCGCGCGGTTCACGCTCCTGCTCGCGACGGGCGCGGAGAAGCGAGAGCCGCTGGCGCGGGCGCTGCGCGGCGACCGGTCGCTGCCGGTCGGGCTGCTCGTCGACGACGGCCTGGACGAGATCGCATGCGATCCCGAGGCGGCGCCGGCGGCTTGATCTGACAGCTGCGCCCGTCAGGTCGAAGTGCAGAGCACCTGGCGCATCCGCTCAGGTAGTCGGGCACGCACCAGGACGCGTTGCTCCCGGCTCGATGCATTGCTCTGTGCGCTTCAGTGCCTTCTTCCCCATCGTGAAGCGCGTCACCACGCCGATCGTCTGCGGCTTGGTGATGCGAACCTCCAGCGATGCGCTCCTGCGCAGCTTGAGTCCCCGTACGAGCCGTAGGATGTTGAGCCGCACGCTTGATTTCTTGATCTTGACGCTCTTGAAGCGGAACTTGCAGCCCTTGCCGGCGCAGCGCAAGCGCACCGTCGAGCCGGCGCTCGGGCGGCGCACGAACAGTTCGGTGAAGACGGCGCGGTGATTACGTGTGCGGTAGTTGAAGCCGACCGTCGATGCCAGCAACGGGTAGGTCGCCGCCGTTCCGTTGCAGTCTTCATCCAGGCGGTTGCCCGGGATGTCGGTCACGCCCGGATTGATCTTCGCATTGTTGTCGTTGCAGTCCTGCGGACGCTGGTACCCGTCGCCGTCGCGGTCGAAGTTGACGGCGTCCGCGCCGTCGCAGTCCTCGTCGACGCCGTTCTCGGGAATGTCGACCGCGCCCGGCTTGATCGATGGGTTGCTGTCGTTGCAGTCCGCCGGCTTGGCGATGCCGTCGCCGTCGGCGTCGGGCTCGAGTTCCTTGGAGGCATCGACGGTCTCGCAGTTGCGGACCGTGTCGATCGTGTCGACGATCGCCTTGTCCGTGCCGAGGCCGCAGTCGACCGTGTCGGGAACACCGTCGCGGGCCTTCAAAAGGTCGTCTCCACCGTTGCCGAAGAGGCTGTCGGCGCCGCCGCCTCCGTCGATCGTGTCGTTGCCGTCAACGCCAATCGTCGGGTCCACGTCGCCGCTCAGGACGTTGGCCAGCTCGTTGCCGACCAGCAGGTCGTTACCCTTGCCGCCGGTGATGTCCTCGACGTCGCCGTGGACGTTGTCCTTCTCGGTGGGCTCGCCGTCGTTGGGCTGGTCGTCGAGCGTGACGGACACCGACTGGGCGCTGGTCCGGTGGTAGGCGATCGTGTCGTGGCCGGCGCCGCCGACGACGTCGTCGGCTCCCAGTTGAGGATCGAACGTGTCGTCCCCAGGACCACCGTCGAGCTTGTCGTCGCCCTCGTAGGAGGAGAGGATGTCGTTACCCGGGCCGCCCTTCATGACGTCGGGAAAGCTCGTTCCCCCCAGGATGTCGTCGCCCTCGCCCATATCGGCGATGACACGCATGCAGGCGCAGTCGTGGTGCTTGGTGAGCCAGTCGTCGCCTCCCGTCGCGACGATGACGATCGCCGTCGGGCGCGCGGCTGCGGGCGCGGTGCACTTCACGGATCCCGCGACGGTATCCGCGGAGCAGCCGCTGCCCGCCGTCATCGGCACACCCAGCGGCAGCAATGGGGCGTCATTGAGGTGCGTGGGCGCGAGATAAACGAGCGTCGCGTCGGCGGTCAACTGGTAGGCGTCAAACTCCTTGGCGTTGCCGGTGTAGTACACGCAGGTCCCCGCGACGCCGGCCGGGCAGGCGGCCTCGGAGACCGTCGCGTTCGCCCACGCCGCCGCGGGCGCCAACGCGAGCAGCGCAGCGGTCGCGAGCGCGAGGCGGACGAGCAGCCGCAAGCGCGACGGAAGCATGAATGGCGACGGCGACGAGGACACGTGTTGCAGCGAACACTAGGGGTTGCGACCCCGCGCTCGCAAGGGATAAACGGGCAGGCTTGCGGGCGCTCGTGAGGGCTGTACGCCAGCTCGGTCTGAGCCTCGAGCCTTGGCAGATCCAAGCTAGAAGCTGTTCGACGCGACCGGCTTGCGGCCGTCCGCGCCGAGGATCTTGTTGAACGCGCGACGGAAGCCCTCTTTCAACTTCGTGGCGCGCTGGTGCGCGGGGGTGGCGCAGGCACTCACACTGCCCTGGTCGTTGCAGGCCAGGCTCTTGTTGTTCGCGCGCTCCGAGGCCTCGAGCGCGCTGCCAAGCGACTTGCGTGCCGCCTCGATCTCGTCGGTGCGGGTCGCGAGCAGCTCCAGGCGGTGGACAAGGCCCCTGCGGTTCTTGGCCGCCTGCGCCCATTCGCCCTTGCGGGTAGCGGCAAGCCCTGTTCGTGAGGCGACGACGATCTTCATGAGCTCGTCGACGGTCTGCGCGCGATCGAGCTTGGTCGGCGCCACGCGCGGCACGTTCGCCGGGGGGGCCTCTGCGGGCGTTTTCGGGGGGCTGTCGCCGCCGCTCAGCAGGACCGCGACACCTGCCACGAGCACCACGAGCAGTGCGATCGCGGCTGCGATGAGCGCAGGGCGACGCCAGCGCGGCTCGTCCTCGCCGGGCTCGGGCGCGAGCAACTCATGAGTGATGGGGTCGGGATGTCCGTCGCGGCCGCATTCGAAGCAGAAGCGCCCGCCCTGGTTGGTCCATCCGCATTCACTGCATGTCCACTTCTCGTCCACGTGCACCAGCTCCCTAGGAGGGCAAGCAGGCTAACTGCCAACTGGCGGCCGATGTGTGATTGCGTGACAGATGTCACACCAAGAGGACCGGCAACGCAGCATTGTGTTAGCTGGTTCAGCAGTGGGAGTCCACCAGCGCGGCAGCACGCGGCGACGTCGTCGTGCATGCGCACGAGGAAGGATGTTGACACAGATGAGTTGGTCGCCACACGATCCCTGGGGCACGCGAGTGCGCGTTGGAGCGCAGATCGCCGGGCTACTGGCGCTCACCGGCGCGATCGCGATCGCGGCCACCGCCGGCGCGGCCGCGACTACCACGTGCGAGGCCAAGCAAGGCTCGAAGGCCACCGACGACGTGGGCAGGACATTCTCCCCGCTCTACTCCTGCAGCACGAAGGTCCAGTCGGCCGTCTACGCAAACCCGTTTGACCGCAGGGTTCTGGACGACAGCGGAGTCATGGACCCCGCCGCCGATGTGCCGGTGGTCTGCCAGAAGCAGGGCCGCGCGAATCCGGCCCTGACGGGTGCCCCCACCAACAACTGGTGGCTGTACACGAAGGGCAACAAGGCGCTTCCCAATGGCGACGGCTATAGCCAGGGTTGGGGTTACCTGCCC
>Ga0307502_10000230_pt1 | contig 15062 bp, 9 predicted proteins | sample 16_S_MG_FD_201364 | JGI IMG/M metagenome (GOLD analysis project Ga0307502, IMG submission 201364) | Soil microbial communities from Populus trichocarpa stands in riparian zone in the Pacific Northwest, United States - 16_S | ecosystem: Environmental > Terrestrial > Soil > Riparian zone > Trees... | reverse complement strand
CACGATGCGCGCGGCCCTGGACGCCCTGCTCAGGGCCCCGGCCAGGACCCGCGCCGACGCCGGTGCGGCCCTCGCCGTGCTCGCCCGCGGCGCCCTGACCGGCGCCCGAGGCAACTCGGGCGTCATCGCGTCCCAGTTCCTCCGCGGCGCGGCCGACGCACTGGGTGGTGTCGACGCCGTCCTAGGCCCCGGCCTGCGCGCGGCGCTCAGCCGTGGCGCCGAACTGGCCGCGGCGGCCATGACCGACCCCGTCCCGGGCACGATGGTGACCGTCTTCGAGGCAGCCGCCATCGCCGCGCGAGACGAGCCGTCCGACGCGCTCCAGGACATCGCCGCGACAGCCGCGACCGCGGCGGCGGCCGCCCTCGACGAGACCCCCCGCCAACTCGCCGCCCTGGCCGACGCGGGCGTGGTGGACGCGGGCGGCCGCGGGGTCGTCGTGCTGCTCGACGCTCTGTATGCGGTTGTCACCGGCCAGCCGGCCGCGTTGGCCGCCGCCCAGCGCGCCAACGCGGAGCGGGCCACACGGTCCTCGGCCGGTGGGCAGGAAAGCTCCCTGTACACCTCCCGTGAGTCAGGCTCGGACGCCTATGAGTACGAGGTCATGTACCTCCTGGAACAGGTCACGGACTCCAGCAAGTCGGCGGCCGCCGACAGCTCGGCCGCTGGCGGCGGCTCGCGCCTCGCTGATGGCCCAGGTGTCACCCATAACCAGACCGACACCAGCGACCCGGCCGCCGCCGATAGCCGAGCCGCGGTCGACGTCTCCGGCGTCGCGGCCGGCATCGACGGCACGGCCGCGGCTGGCCCGCCCGTCGCCGACGGCTCAGGTGCCACCGGTGAGTCGGGCCTCACCGATGGCCCGCTTGCCGCCGCCGACGCGGCCGGCACCGACGGCTCGGGCGTCGCTGACGGCTCAAACGCTGCCGATGGCACGGCCGTGGATGACTCACCCGTCGCCGGCGGCTCGGGTGCCACCGGCGACTCGGGCCTCGCCGATGGCGCGGTTGCCGCCGGCGGCGCGGGCGCCGGCTTCACCGCGGCCGTCGTTCCTGCTGCCGGCGATCCCGCCGGCAATCAGGCCAACGGCTCTCGGCATGGGGATCCTCGGGTTATCGATCACCTCCGTGATGTTCTTGTCGGGCTTGGGGACTCCGTCTCCGTCGTTGGGGACGGGGCCGGGTTGTGGACCGTGCACGTTCACTGCAACGACATCGGTGGCGCCATCGAGGCGGGTATCGACGCCGGGCGGCCTCGGCAGATCCGGGTGGCCCGGTTCGCGGACGCGCCTTCTGCGGAGGCGAGCCGGTTCTCCCGGGACCGTGCCGTGGTCGTTCCGTCGCGCAGCACCGAGTTCGCCGATCTGTTGATCAGCGAAGGGGTCACCGTCGTCCAGGTCGAGGACGCCGACGACGCCGTCGCCTACCGACTGCTTGAGACCATCACGCGCACCGCGGCCGCGCACGTCACCGTGCTGCCCGCCGACCCCGGGCTGGTCGAGGCCGCCGACGAGGCCTCGATCCGCGCCGTCGCCGCTGGGCAGGACGTCGTCGTGGTGCCGTGTGCCTCACCGGTGCAGGTGCTGGCCGCGGTGGCCGTGCACGACCCGCGTCGCCGGGCGGGGGACGACGTGGTCGCGATGGCCGAGGCGGCCGCGACCACCAGGCGTGGCGAGGTCGTCGTGGCGACCGAGGCCGCCATCACCTGGATAGGCGCCTGCGACGCCGGCGACGTGCTGGGGTTCGCCGACGGTGAGGTGATGTTGATCGAGCCGGGACCGGCCGACCTGGCCGCGCTCGACCGCGCCGCGTGCGGCGTGGTCAAACGCATGCTGACAGTGGGCGGTGAGCTGGTCACCGCCCTGCTGGGGGCCGACGCGCCGGACGAGCTGGCTATGGAGCTCGAGGACTTCCTGCGCCGCGAGCACCCGGAGGTGGACCTGGTCGTCTACCAGGGCGGACAGCGCAACGCGGTACTGGTGCTTGGCGTGGAGTAGTGGTCATGGCTCCGACGATGTCACCTGCCACCGACAATCTCGGCTGGCGTTCCCGTCGGGGGCAAAGTTTAGAGTCGTTCGTATGCGGATCGGCGAGCTCGCGAACCACGCGGGGATTACCACGAAAGCATTGCGTTATTACGAGGAGCGAGGACTCCTCGACGCCCCGCGTCGCACGAACGGGTACCGGGACTACGACGAGTCACACCTTCGAGTGGTCCGGGAGATTCAGACGCTTCAGGAGATCGGCTTCGCGCTCGAGGACACCCGGCCGTTCGTCGAGTGCCTGCGGGCCGGCAACGAGGAGGGCGACGCCTGCCCGGACTCGGTGGCCGTCTACCGCCGCAAGATCGCCGAGGTCGAGGCCTACCTGCGGCAGCTGACCGTCGTGCGCGACGAGCTGCGGGCCAAGCTCGACGCCGCCGTACACCACAGGACGACAGGGGAGAGGTAGACATGGAGTCCGTCACCGAGGAGACCTTCGAGACCCGCGTGCTGAAGCACGACAAGCCGGTCCTGGTCGAGTTCTGGGCCACCTGGTGCGGCCCGTGCCGCATGGTCGCGCCGGTCCTCGAACAGATCGCCGGCGAACGCACCGACATCGAGATCGTGAAGATCAACTACGACGAGGAGCCGAAGATCGGCCAGCGGTACGGCGTGATGGGCCTGCCCACGATGCTGCTGTTCCGCGACGGCGAGCCGGTGCGCTCGTTCGTCGGCGCCAGGCCGAAGGCGCGGATCACGAAAGACCTGGACGAGGCCCTACAGGCGAGCTGATCCCACGATTGTCGGTGGCTCGCGACATAATCGGCCCCGATGGTCTCCATGGACAGCAAACTCGAGGCGGCGGTAGGCGCCAAGTCGGCCAAGGCGCTTGCCGGCGCCTTCGACCTGCACACCGTCGGCGACCTGGTCCGATACTTCCCCCGCCGCTACGACGAACGCGGCCAGCTCACCGACATCGCCGGGCTTGAGATCGGCGAGCACGTCACCGTCATGGCGCGCGTGCTGTCGTTCAACGAGCGGCGCATGCGCACCAGACAGGGCTGGCTCGCCGAGGTCGTGATCACCGACGGCAGCCGCACGCTGGACTGCACCTTCTTCAACCAGCGCGGCGCCAAACGCGCGCTGAAGCCGGGCATCAACGCGCTCTTCGCCGGCAAGGTGTCGCGGTGGCGCAACAAGCTGCAGCTCACCAACCCCGACTACCAGCTCCTCGACGAGGAGAGCGGCGACGAGGACGCGACGGTCGAGAAGGTCGAGAAGTTCACCGGCCTCATCCCGGTGTACCCGGCGGCCGCGACGATCCAGTCCTGGCAGATCGGCAAGTGCGTGCGCCAGGCGCTGGACATGCTGGAGGCCATCGAGGACCCGATGCCGGCCGAGCTGCGGACCCGGCGCGGTCTCGCGGACTACGACGACGCCATCCGCAAGATCCACACAGCCTCCGAGTGGCCCCCGGTGCAGGCCGCGCGGGAGCGGCTGAAGTGGGACGAGGCGATGGCCGTCCAGCTCGCCCTCGCGCAGCGCCGGCACCGGGCGATCGCCCGGCCGGCCCCGGAGTGCGCGCGCCGGGACGACGGCCTGCGCGCCGCGTTCGACAAGCGGTTGCCGTTCACGCTCACCGACGGCCAGCAGGAGGTCGGCGAGGCGGTCGCGGCCGACCTCGAACGTCCGCACCCGATGAACCGCCTGCTCCAGGGCGAGGTCGGCAGCGGCAAGACGATCGTCGCGCTGCGGGCGATGCTGCAGGTCGTGGACGCGGGCCGGCAGGCCGCGCTGCTCGCGCCGACCGAGGTCCTGGCCGCGCAGCACGCCCGGTCGCTCGCGAACATGCTGGGTGACCTGGCGACGGCGGGTGAGCTGGGCGCGCCGGAGGAGTCGACCCGGATCACGCTGCTGACCGGCTCGCTGCCGGCCAAGCAGCGCAAGCAGGCGTTGCTGGACGCGGCCAGCGGCGCGGCCGGCATCGTGGTGGGCACGCACGCGCTCATCCAGAACACGGTGCAGTTCGCCGACCTCGGCTTCGTCGTGGTCGACGAGCAGCACCGGTTCGGTGTCGAGCAGCGGGACGCCCTACGCACCCGCGCCGGCGAGAACGCGAGCCCGCACGTGCTGGTCATGACCGCGACGCCCATCCCGCGCACCGTCGCCATGACGGTCTACGGCGACCTGGAGACCTCGTCGCTGCGTGAGCTGCCGAAGGGCCGGTCGCCGATCAGCACGTCGGTGGTCCCGTCGGCCGAGAAGCCGTCCTGGCTGGAACGGGCCTGGCAGCGGGTCCGCGAGGAGGTCGCGGGCGGGCATCAGGCGTACGTGGTGTGCCCGCGCATCGGCGACCAGGAGGACGTGAGCGACTCCGACGACGGCCGCCGCCCGCCGCTCGCGGTGCTGGAGGTCGCCGAGGGGCTGGCCGAGGGGCCGCTGCAGGGGCTGAAGCTGGCGGTGCTGCACGGGCGCATGCCGGCCGACGACAAGGACGCGGTCATGCGTGCCTTCGCGGCGGGCGAGGTGGACGTGCTCGTCGCGACCACCGTGGTCGAGGTCGGCGTGGACGTGCCGAACTCGACGGCGATGGTCATCATGGACGCCGACCGGTTCGGAGTCTCCCAACTGCACCAGCTGCGTGGGCGGGTCGGACGTGGCACGGCGCCGGGGATCTGCCTGCTGGTGACGGAGATGCCCGGCGGCACGGCCACCCGGGAGCGGCTCGACGCGGTGGCGTCGACCTTGGACGGGTTCGAGCTGGCCAGGGTCGACCTGGAAATGCGCCGCGAAGGCGACATTCTGGGGGCGACGCAGTCCGGTAATCGCTCCGCGTTGCGGCTGCTCTCTTTGTTGCGTGACGAGGAAGTGATCGGGGAGGCGCGGGAGGAGGCTCAGGAACTCGTCGCGCGTTCCCCGGATCTCGCGGAGTTTCCCGGATTGGCGACCATGGTCGCCTCGTTGGTCAATGACACGAAAGCCGAGTACCTCGAAAAAGCGTAATCAAAAAGCCCCCGCGACCGGCGGGGGCTTTTTGATCTGAAATAAGCCTACTTACTGCCGTTGGCCTGGGCCTTTTCCTGGTGCGGCTGCTGGGCCTGGCGAGGCTGGGCCGGGACCGCGGCGCTCGCCTTGGCCACCGCCTGGAAGTGGCGCTTCGCGTCCTCCAGGATCGAGTACGTCGTGTTCACGTTGTCGGACACGCGACGCTCGAACTCGTCCGCCTGGCGGATGCGGTCGGCCGCCTCGGCGAGGCGCTGCTCGGCGTCCTCGACGATCTTCGCGGCGCGGATCTTCGCGTTGGCCTGCTGCTCGTTCAGCTCCCGCTCGATCTGCGTCTGCTTGGCGTTGATCGACTTCTGGATGGCCTGGCTGTGGGACTCCGCGTCGGCGATGGTCTTGTCCGCCTGCTGCTGCGCCATCGCCTCCAGCTCGGTCAGGCTCTGCTCCACCGAGGCCTTCTTCGCGGCCAGCGCGCGCTCCGCCTCGTCGGTGCGCCTCTTGGCCTCCTCGATGACCCTCGCCGCCTGCTGCTGGGCCGACTGCTGACGTGCGGCGATCTGCTTCTCCGCCTCCGCCTGCTCGGTCGACACCGTCTCGCGGATCCGACCGGCCTCGATCTCGGCGTCACCGATGATCTTCGCGGCCCTGGCCTTCGCCGCGGCCTCACGCTGGGCGATCTGCTGCTCGGCGTCCGCGCGCTCGGTGGCCACCAGCTCGCGGATCTTCGTCGCCTCGCGCTCCGCGTCGCCGACGATCTTGGCGGCACGGTCCTTCGCGACCGCCGCGCGCTCGTTCAGCTCGCGCTCCAGCTCGGCACGGCGCTGGTTGAGGGCGGCCTCGGTCTCCTGCTCCAGCGACGCCCGCTTCTCCGCGGCCTTCGCGTCCAGCAGCTCGCGCTGCTTGAGGGCCTCGCCGTCCAGCCGGTCACGTCGCTGCTTGGCCTCGCCGTCGAGCTGCGCGATGCGGGTCTCGTTGGCCTTGGTCGCACGCTCGATCTCCGTACGTGCCTCGGCCATGAGGTGCTCGTGCTCGGTCGCGTTGCGGGCCCGCAGCTGCTCGTACTCGTTCTCGAGCGTCGCGTGGTTCTTCGCGTACTCGGCCTCGAGGACCTTGCGGCGCTCGGTCAGCTCGGCCGTGATGGCGTCCTGCTTGGCCTTCTGGTCCTTGACGTACGCCTGCGCCTCGGCCTTCGTGCTCGCGGCGTACTCGTCAGCCGCGGCCTTGGACTTGTTCGTGTACGCGTCCGCGTTCTTGCGGATCTCGGCCGCGTGCTGGTCGGACTCGCGCCGGGTCTGCGCGGCGTAGTTGTCCGCGTCCTCCCTGGTCGCGGACGCGTGCGAGTCGGCCTTGGCCCTCGTCGAGTGCGAGTACTCGTCCGCGTCAGCTCGCGTCGACCGGTCGTACTCGTCGGCGTTGTGCTTGAACTCGGCGATCTCTTCCTCGGCGAGCTGCCACATCAACCGCTGCCGCTCCGACATCGCCTCGGTCGACGTCGGGTTCACGGTGATGCGGGTGAGCTGCTCTCTGGAGTCCTGTAACTGCTGCTGCGAGCTGCCGAGGGCCTTCGTCAGCTCAGCTACCTTCGCGACGGCCTCATCACGGCTCTTCGTCGCATGGCTCAGGTCGAACGACAGGCGCGTGACGCGCTCGTTCACCTGACGCGGGTTGTAACCGCGCAGAACAGTGTCAAAACGTGGAACGCGAGGGTTCGCGTCGGACTCGGCATCGGCCATGACGCCACACTTTAGATGGTCCCTCTGTTAGGTCACTCCGGCAGGAGGGTGATATGGAGGTGAAGGCCGCCTCACCATCGCTGAGCGGCGGGGCGGCCTTCGTTCCGACTAATCAGCGGCTGTTCATTATCACGGCCGGTAGTTGCTCGGTTGGGTGATCATCAATAGGGACCTTTGGTTGCGGAGCGTCATTCCGGATTCGTCCCGGCCACCAGTTCGCCCGCCCAAGCAGAGTCATCAGCGACGGCAGCACGAGCACCCGGATGATCATCGCGTCGACGAACACGGCGACCGCGAGACCGACGCCCATCTGCTTCATCTCGTTCATCGACAGCGTCGCGAAGATCCCGAAGACCGACACCATCAGGATCGCCGCCGAGGTGACCACGCCCGCCGAGCGGCTGATGCCGTGCGCGACGGCGTCCCGGGTGGACATACCGGACGTGACCGCCTCGCGGACCCGGCTCACCACGAACACGTGGTAGTCCATCGACAGTCCGAAGAGGATCGCGAACACGAACAGCGGGATCCACGCGACGAGCGCGCCGGTGGAGTGGAAGTCGAGGATGCCCTCCGCCCAGCTGTGCTGGAACACCAAGGTCATGGTGCCGAACGCGGCGGCCGCGGACAGCGAGTTCAGCAGCATCGCGGTGGCCGCGACGACCAGAGAACGGAACGTCCACGCCATGATCAGGAACGTCAGCAGCAGCACGAAGCCGATCACCAAGGGCATCCGGTCCTTGAGGTTCTTGGCGTAGTCCTCGTCGTGCGCGATGTCGCCGCCGACCGCGTACTCGGCGCCGCCGACCGTCCCGATGGTCGCGGGGACCAGGGTGTCGCGCAGCTCCGCGAGTGACCGTTTGCCATCCGGGGTGCCGGGGGCGTACGGCGTCGGGATTTCGAGCGTCGTGATCCGCTGGTCCTTGGACACCTTGACAACCGGTGCGGTGACCTTCGCGAAGAGCGGGTCGTTCTGCGTGCGGTTCGACAGGTCGGTCAGCTCCGTCCTGACCCGCGCGGCCTCCCCGGGCTCCGCGCGGACGGCGACCACGTGGGTGGTGCCCTCGCTCGGGAACGCCGCGGTCAGCCGGTCGTAGGCCTGGATGACCGGGATCGTGCGGGGCAGGTCCTCCGCACCGCTCGACTTCAGCTTCATGTCCAGGGCCGGCAGTGCGAGCGCGCCGAGCGCGATGACCGACAGCAGGAACGTGACGAGCGGGTACCGGAGCGCGGGGCGCAGCAGCTTGGGCCACACGCGCGGCGGGCCGGTGCGGTTGGTGAGCCGCCACAGCAGTGGGACGCGCGGCCGGTCGACGCGCTTGCCGAGCTTCGCGAGCAGCGCCGGCAGCACGGTCAGCGAACCGAGCACCGCGACCGCCACGACGATGATCGAGCCGGTGGCGAGCGAGGCGAACACGCCGTCGTTGGCGAGGTACAGCCCGGCCATGGAGACGATGACCGCGACACCCGAGACGACGACCGAGTGGCCGGACGTGGCGGCCGCGATCTCGACCGCACGGGTGTGCGAGGCGCCGTTCTGGCGTTCCTCACGTTCCCGCTTCAGGTAGAAGAGGGAGTAGTCGACGCCGACGGCCATGCCCATCAGCAGGATCACGCTGCCGATCGACTCGACCGACGGGACGATGTGCGACGCGAGCGCGGACAGCCCGAACGCGGCGCCGACGGCCGACATGGCGAGCAGCACCGGCACGCCGGCCGCGATGATCGCGCCGAACGCGATGAGCATGATGATCAGCGTGACCGGGAGGCTGATGAACTCCGCCTTGGCCAGGTCGCCCCCGACCTGGTCGTTGATGCCCTTGCCGATCGAGCGGCCGCCGACCTCCTCGACCCGGACGTCCGGGTGGTCCTTCTGGACGGCGGCGGTCTGGTCGAGGAGCTTGCCGACGTTGTCCGACGCCGTCTCCTCGTCGCCGGCCATGGTGACCGGCAGGAGCAGGGCGTCGCCGTCCCGCGACGGGACCGGGTCGCCGACCTCCCGTACTTCCCTGAGCCCTCCCATCCGCTGTGCCGCGTCCTTCGCGGCCGCCTGGGCCTCGGCCTGGTCGAGCCGGCCGCTCCGGGCGGTGATGAGCACGTTCTCCTTGGCGTGTTCGGCGAAGTGCCCGTCCGCGATGATGGTCGTGGCACGACCGGCCTCCCCGATGGCAAGGTCGTCGTCGGTCGCGTCGTTGGTGCCGACCCACCCACCCGCCGCGAAGCACACCGCGACGAACACGACCCATAAGCCGATCGCCCGCCACGGGTGCGTGGCACTCCATCTGGCGACACGCACCGTTACTGGTTGCCTGCGCACGTTGTCTGTCCTTTCCCAGCCCTGAAAGCCCTGTGGTACAACGGGTTTATGGTCTCGGGACCGGTGTTCCGGCACACGGGTGCGCGCCCCCGGATCGGGGGTAGGGCTAGCCATAGGTGGCAACTGGTGAAGCTTGCTCAACTCTGCGTGTTCGCGTAACGACAATGGGTATGAAGCAACTCCTGGCGATGGTCGTGGTCGCGTGCCTGCTCATGGCGGCCTGGGCGGTGCCGGCGGAGGCGGCGTCCGAACGCACCTACATCGTGGTGCTGTCCGGCGATGCGAGCGTCTACACCCACCGGTTCGCGTCGGTGGAACACGTCTACTCGACGGTGCTGCACGGTTTCTCGGTGCGGTTGACTTCTTCCGCTGCGGCGTCGCTGGCGCGTGAGTCCGGTGTGGACATGGTCGTGCCCGACACGCCGGTGCACGCGCTGGGGGAGCAGCTGAACCCGCCGTCGTGGGGTCTGGACAGGATCGACCAGCGCGACCTGCCACTGGACGGGGTGTACCGGTATCCGAACGAGGCGCGGGACGTGACCGCGTACGTGATCGACACCGGCGTACGGACGACCCACGCGGACTTCGGCGGGCGGGTACAGCCCGGCTACGACTTCGTGTCCGACGACACCGATGCGACCGACGACAACGGCCACGGCACGTTCGTGGCGGGCATCATCGGCGGCGTTCGGTACGGGGTGGCGAAGCAGATCAAGATCGTGCCGGTGAAGGTGTTGGACGGCAACGGCTCCGGCACGACGGCGGACGTGATCGCCGGCATCGACTGGGTGACGGCCAACGCGGTGGGCCCGGCGGTGGCGAACCTGAGCCTGGGCGGCTCGCCGAACACGGCGCTGGACACGGCGGTCCGCAGCTCGATCGCGTCGGGCGTGAGCTACACCGTGGCGGCGGGTGGTTCGGCGACGGATGCCGGGAACTTCTCCCCCGCACGGGTGACCGAGGCGTTGACGATCGGAGCGTCGGACATGCGGGACTGCCTGTCGTCGAGCACGAACCGGGGGGCGGTGGTGGACATGTTCGCGCCGGGGGTGAACATCGTCGGCCCGTGGACGACCGGTGACAGTGCGTTCGTGACGTTGTCGGGCTCGTCGGTCTCGGCCCCGCACGTGGCCGGCGCGGCCGGGATCTACCTGGAAGACCACCCGAGCGCGACGGCGGCGGAGGTGTCCGACGCGTTGGTGGTGGCGTCCACAAAGGATCGTCTGTGCAACGTGCCACCGGGAACGGAGAACCGGCTGCTGTACGTGGGTTAGGCGATGAGCTGCCAGGCCTTGCCGTCACACTGGACGTGATCGCCGACGGGGGAGTAGTCGCGGTCCCCGTCGACGGTGCAGGGTTCGGCGGGGAAGGGGCCGGCGGCGTTGGACTTGGGGAAGCCGCCGGGTGGCTCCTGGACCCAGGACTGGGGCGGGTCGCGGTCGGGGGTGCGCTGGCAGCGCTCGGGGCCGTCCTTGCCGTTGCGGGGACTGTCGAGCTCAACGGCGGCGCAGGGCTCGACGATGGTTGGCACCCAGGCGGAAGGGGAGTCGCTGGGGGAGCTGCCGATGGCCGAGGGCTGCCCGGTCACGCTGCGATGGGTGGCGGCCCACCACAGGGTTCCGCCGCCTGCGAGGAGGACGACCAGTGTCAGGAGGAGGGTGCCCTGCTTGACCTTCCGCTTGAGCTTCTGGCGGCGGGCGGCCTTTCGCTCGGCTCGAGCCGGGGCCGCCGATCCCCGGGGTGGGGTGGCGGGCGGTGTGGCTGAGCCACTGGGTGGCTGAGCGGCCAAGCGACTGTGTGGGGTGGTGAGAGGAGCGGCCAAGCCGCCCGGCGGGGTAGTTGAGGAAATGGGTGAGCCGGCAGGTGGGCGAGTGGATGAGCCACTTGGTGGGATGGCTGGCGGAGTGGCTGAGCCACTCTGTGACTGAGCGGACGAGCCACTCGGTGAGGTGGCATGAGGAGCAGCCAAGCCACCCGGTGGGGTGGGGGGCGGCTTGGCCGGGCTAGCAGCTGGCGGAGTGGATGAACTACTGGGAGAGCCGCCGGCTGAGCCGCTTCCCTCCCAATCCGCCGGTGAGCCGACGGTGGCGTCGTTCTCCGCAACCAGGGCTGTGGGGCCGCCATCGATGGGGAGGCCCACCAGGTTCGGTGCGCTGGCTGCTGTTTCCGGGGCCGCGGCCTCCGCTGGGGGCCGCTCAGCCACCTTCGTCGTGGGCGCGGCCGCCGGATCCCCGGCGGATAGTGCCTTCGTTGGGCCTTCCGGCGTCCACCCCGGCGGGACGGCCGCCAGCAGGTCCGGCACCTCCACCGTCCCCCAATCACCGCGGGCCGATGGCGGGACCGCCGACAACAGAGCCTCGCGCGCCTGCGTGCAGTCCAGGTACCGCCGGCTCGGGTCAGGGGCGGCCATCCGCTGCAGCACCGCCGCCATCCCCGCCGGCACGTCCGCCGGCAGTGGCAGCACATCCCCCCACGACGACGGCATCGACGGCGACGCGTTGCTGTAATGGACCTGCCGCCGCCCCGTCAGCATCTCCGCCGCCAGCACCCCCACCGCGAACAGGTCCGTCGCGGGCGACGGTGTGTGCCCGTCCAGGTACTCGGGAGCCAGATACCCGGGCGTGCCGATCGCCGCGCCGATGCCCGTCATCGACACCGTGCGCCACGTCGCTATGCCGAAGTCGCCCACCAGCAGGTGTGGCGCCGCTGTCCCGGTCGACCGCAGCAGCAGGTTCAGCGCCGTCAGCGCCGCCAGCACCTGGTCCACCGCCTCCGCCACCCACCCCCACGGCAGCGCACCCGTCCGGGTCATCAACGCCCGCAGCGAACCCCCGCGGGCCAGCTCCGTCACCAGCCACGCGCGGTCGTCCACCAGCCGGAACGCCAGCGTGCGGACCAGATGTGGATGGGACACCCGGATGCGTGACTCGATCACCATCCGCAACAGCCCGAGCTCGTCCTGGCCGGTGAAACGCTTCAGCGCCACCCAGCGACTGTCCACACGGTCCCACGCCAGGTGCACCTCGCCGAAGGCGCCGGCGCCGAGCGGTAGCACCCGTGTCCAACGGTCCAGATCATCCACGGCACCACAGGCTACTAACTGGCACTATGTCGCAACCGCACGGCGACCACATGCGTCGGAGGACAAATCGAACATCGGACACGGGGGAAGCATGCGCAGGGCACTCGTACTTCTGGCGGCGGCCGGGCTCCTCACCACGGCCTGTGGCAGCGGCACCGAGGGCACACCCACGGCGGCCAAGCAGGGCAGGACCACCAAGACCAGCACCAGCCACGCCCCTTTCCACGGCGAGCGTCTCAATGACGGCGAGGTGGTCAAGGTCGACGAGCTCGACGGCATCCGCCTCGAGTCCCCCAAGGACGGGCGCCTGCGCAGCAACAGCGTCGCCGTCGAGGTGGTCGACTTCGGGTCCTCCGACGTCGTCGAGACGGGCCAGGACCAGGAGTACGGCGCGCGGGAGGACTCCACCCTGATCGCCTTCCGGCTTCGGGTCACCGCCTTCGCCGCCGATCTCGCCGACAAGGTCAAGGCCACCGTCTCCGTCGACGGGCGGCAGCGCAGCCTGCCCGATTTCGAGTACTCGATCGGCACCGAGGGACAGGACTCGACCCTCCAGTACGTCGTCGCCGTGCCGACCGACCGCCGCTCGGTCGAGCTGGAGCTCAAGTACGCCGACCTCGCCCAGACCTTCGACCTCCTCGAAGGCAGGCGCACCGGCGAGCAGCCCGACCTCCTCTACCGCTCCGACGACGCCCCCTTCGTCTACGTCGAGAACCTCACCCCGGCCAAGCTCGACGTGAAGAACGCGGACGGCGAGCCCGGCGCTTACGTCGTCAGCGTCACCCGCGCCGAGCTGACCTACTTCGCCCCCGAGCTGGGTGACCTGCCGTCCGACCCGGGCAACGCCTGGTTGGTTGTCGACTACCAGCCCATCGGCGAGGGGTCGCTGGAGTCCAGCCCGTCCGCCATCGGCTGCGTGCCCCCGTTCAACGCGTTCGTCGTCAACGACGGCACGCACGACTACCCCGCGGTCGACAAGCAGTCCAAGGTGGAGGAGTTCTCCTCCGAGCAGCGACTGGCCTTCGAGGTCCCCTCGGACCTGACCACCGCCAAGCTGATCATGAAGACACCCGGCTTCAACTGCGCGAACGCCGGCCAGGACGAACCCTTCACGGCCGCGGGCGAGGCCAGTGTCGACATGACCCTCCCGCAGGACTGAGAGGCCCACCACTCGGAACGGTGCTCCCGACAGGCGGGAACTACCGGGTAACGTTTCCGGAAGTTCCCGAACCCCCTGACTCGGAGGTACGGCATGTTCCACAAGGTGCTCGTCGCGAACCGCGGCGAGATCGCCGTCCGGGCGTTTCGCGCCGGATACGAGCTGGGCGCCGGCACGGTCGCGGTCTTCCCCCATGAGGACCGCAACTCCGCGCACCGCATGAAGGCCGACGAGGCCTACGAGATCGGTGAGCCTGGTCACCCGGTCCGCGCCTACCTCTCCGTCGAGGAGATCATCAAGGCCGCCCGCAAGGCCGGCGCCGACGCCGTCTACCCCGGCTACGGCTTCCTGTCCGAGAACCCCGAGCTGGCCAGGGCCTGCGAGGAGGCCGGCATCACGTTCGTCGGCCCGCCCACCGAGATCCTCGAGCTGACCGGCAACAAGGCGCGTGCGGTCGCGGCGGCACGGGAGGCCGGCATCCCGGTGCTGAACTCGACCGCGCCGTCGTCCGACCTGGACGAGCTGCTGCGGGCCGGCGAGGAGCTCGGCTTCCCGCTGTTCGTCAAGGCGGTCGCCGGCGGTGGCGGGCGGGGCATGCGGCGGGTGCTGGAGCCCGAGGCGCTGCGGGAGTCGATCGAGGCCGCCATGCGCGAGGCCGAGTCCGCGTTCGGCGACCCGACTGTGTTCCTGGAGCAGGCCGTCGTCAACCCGCGCCACATCGAGGTGCAGATCCTCGCGGACGGCGAGGGCAACGTCATGCACCTGTTCGAGCGCGACTGCTCGGTGCAGCGCCGCCACCAGAAGGTCATCGAGATCGCGCCGGCGCCGAACCTCGCCCCCGAGCTGCGCGAGCAGATCTGCGCCGACGCGGTCAAGTTCGCCCGGCACATCGGCTACCGCAACGCCGGCACCGTCGAGTTCCTGTTCTCGCAGGACGGCCAGCACGTGTTCATCGAGATGAACCCGCGCATCCAGGTCGAGCACACGGTCACCGAGGAGGTCACCGACGTCGACCTCGTCCAGTCCCAGCTACGCATCGCGAGCGGCGAGACGCTTTCGGACCTCGGGCTCTCGCAGGACTCCGTCAAGCTTCGCGGCGCCGCGCTGCAGTGCCGCATCACCACCGAAGACCCGGCCAACGGCTTCCGCCCGGACACCGGCAGGATCAGCGCCTACCGCTCGCCGGGTGGCGCGGGCGTCCGCCTCGACGGCGGCACCGTGTCCCCTGGCACCGAGATCAGCGCGCACTTCGACTCCATGCTGGTCAAGCTGTCCTGTCGCGGCCGTGACTTCCCGGCCGCCGTGGCCCGCGCCCGCCGCGCGGTCGCCGAGTTCCGCATCCGCGGCGTCGCCACGAACATCCCGTTCCTGCAGGCGGTCCTGGACGACCCGGACTTCATCGCCGGCAACGTCACCACGGCGTTCATCGAGGACCGGCCGCACCTGCTGACCGCACGCAGCTCCGCCGACCGCGGCACCCGCCTGCTGTCCTACCTGGTGGACGTCACGGTCAACAAGCCGCACGGCGAGCGCCCGGACGTCATCGACCCCACCGAAAAGCTGCCGGACATTCCCAACGGCGCTGAGCTGTCCACCCCGCCGAACGGCTCCAAGCAGAAGCTCGACGAGCTGGGCCCCGAGGGTTTCGCCCGCTGGCTGCGGGAGTCGAAGTCCGTCGGCGTCACCGACACGACGTTCCGCGACGCTCACCAGTCGCTGCTCGCCACCCGGGTACGCACGAAGGACCTGCTCACGGTCGCGCCGTACGTCGCCCAGCTGACGCCGGA
>Ga0307502_10000229_pt1 | contig 15082 bp, 12 predicted proteins | sample 16_S_MG_FD_201364 | JGI IMG/M metagenome (GOLD analysis project Ga0307502, IMG submission 201364) | Soil microbial communities from Populus trichocarpa stands in riparian zone in the Pacific Northwest, United States - 16_S | ecosystem: Environmental > Terrestrial > Soil > Riparian zone > Trees... | reverse complement strand
CGTCGGGGCGCTGGCGGCCGGGCTCGGCCTCCTGCTGGGCGCCGTCGCCCTGGCCAACCGCATGCGCGGGCGGCCGGTGACCACGCTGCCGCGTGACCTCGGCGCGCTCGAGCTCACGCTCTTCGTGGTGCTCCCGGCGCTGCTGCCGCTGCTCTTCGGCGGCCAGGTGACGAGCGCGCTCGTCACCGCCGGCGCCAACCTCGTGCTCGTGGCGCTGGCCGCCTTCGGCTTCGGCTTCGGGCTGCTGGCCATCCTCACCTGGGCCCTGCGGCGCGTCGCCGGCCAGCTCGCGAAGTCGCTGCTGCTGCTCGCGCGCGCGGTGCCGCTGCTGTTGCTCTTCGCCGTCGTGCTCTTCCTGACGACGGAGATGTGGCAGACCTTCGCCGAGATCGACGACGCATCGCTGCTCGCGGTGGCCGCGCTGCTCGTCGCCGTGGGCACGCTCTTCCTGCTCGTTCGCCTGCCGCGCGAGGTGCAGGCGCTCGAGCGCGAGGCGGGCACCGGCCCGCCGCTCACGCGCCCGCAGCGCCTGAACGTCGGGCTCGTGATGCTCGTCTCGCAGGGCCTGCAGGTGCTGATCGTCAGCGTGGCCATCGGCGCCTTCTTCGTCGCCTTCGGACTGCTCGTGGTGGGGCCCGAGCAGCTGCAGGCGTGGATCCAGACCGACGGTCATCGCATCGGGCCGCGTGCGCTCGGGCTGACGCTCGAGCTCCTGCGCGTGTCGGCGGCGATCGCCGCGCTCTCGGGGCTGTACTACGCGATCGCGGTGCTGACCGACGCGACCTACCGCGAGGAGTTCCTCGAGGAGATCACGGCCGAGATGCGCGAGACCTTCGCCGCCCGCGTCGAGTACCTCGCGCGCCGCGCTACCGTGCGCCCATGATCGCCGCCGTGCTGGCCGCCGCGGCAATGGCGGCGCCGCAACCGCAGCTGCTCGTGGTCACCGAGACGCGCGGCTTCGTGCACGACTCGATCCCGGCCGCGAAGGCGATGGTCGCGTCGCTGGGCTACCGCACGCGCTTCCTCGCTGGCGCGCGCGAGCTGACCGCGGCACGCCTGCGTGGCGCCGGCGCCGTCGTCTTCCTCAACACCAGCGGCGAGCTGCACCTCGACGCCGCGGGCCGGCACCGGCTGCTCGCCTACGTGCGCGATGGCGGCGCCTTCGTGGGGGCGCACGCCGCGGCCGACACCTTCCCGGGCTCGCCGGCCTTCCATCGGATGCTCGGCGCCGACTTCCGCGGGCATGCGCCCGCGAAGCTCGCCCCGCCCACTCGTATGGACGTCGTCGATCGCGCCTTCACGAAGGTGCGATCGTTCGCCATCGGCGACGAGTTCTATCGCTTCCGCGCTCGCGCAAAGCGCCATGTCGTCGTGCGCGAGCACGGCGGCGGTCCGCTCGTGTGGTGGCGGCGCTACGGGCGCGGGCGCGTGTTCTACGACGCGCTGGGGCACTTCACGGAGACCTGGAGCGAGCCGCACCAGCGCCAGCTCATGGCCGACGGCATCCGCTGGGCGGTCGGGCGGGGTCCGTGATCGCGGCACCCGCCGTGGCGCCCACGCCTACGTGCCGACGCGGGCCGGGCGCGGGACCGTCGGCAGCGTGGCGCCGTAGGGCCTGCGCGTGCGGCGGCTTGCGGCGACCGTCGCCGCCGCCAGCGCTGCCAGCGCCGCGCACGCGACCCAGCCGCGGGCGTATGCGCCGTGGCGCGCGAGCACGCCGACGAGCAGCGGGCCCGCCACCGCCCCGGCGAACAGCCCCGACATCATCACGCCGACGGCGCGCCCCGGCGCATCCGGGTGCTGCTTGACGACGGCGAGCGTGAACAGCCCCGTCCACGCCCACCCGAGGCCTCCCACGGTGAGCGCGCCAACGGCGATCAGCGCGGGGGTCGCCGCCGTGAGCACGAGACAGCCGACCGCGCTGGCGACCAGCAGCCCGCTCGCGATCGCCAGCGCGTCGCCATCCCACCGATCGACCGCGAGCCCGAGCCCGATCCGGCTCGCCATCGCCACGCAGCTGACCATGCCGAGCAGCACGCCCGCGCCCTGCTCGCTCACGCCGGTGTCCACCGCGTAGGTGACGAGGAAGGCCATCATCCCCGTGCTCGTCGCGCTCGCGAGCGCCGCGGCGAGCACGAGCGCGCGCAGCGACTGACCGACCTGCGGCCGAACGCGCCGGGCCGCGGGCGGCCCGGCGCGCAGCGGCTGTCGCGGCACGATTGCGGCGGCCAGCACAGCGGTGAGCGCCGCCAGCGCGAAGGCTGAGCGCCAGCCCAGCGGGCCGGCCACGAGCCATGCGGCCATCCCGGCCAGCAGCGCGGCGAGCGGCGCCCCGGCCTGCTGTGCGCCGAAGGCGAGGCCGCGCCGGCGCGCGGGCACCGTGCGCGAGAGCAGCGCGCTCGCCGCCGGCCCCGACGCGCCGTTGGCCAGCCCGGCGAGCGTGAGCAGGGCGACCATGGCGGTGGCCGAGCGCGCCCCGAAGGCGATGGCGACCGAGCACAGCGCGGCGATGCCCGCCGTGATCTCGACGCAGCGCGCCGCGCCCCAGCGCTCCACGAGGTGCCCGAAGCGCGGCGCCGCGAGGGCCGAGGTGGCGTGGAAGCCGGCCACGCCGACGCCCAGGCCGACCTTGCCGAAGCGGAAGTCGGCGCCGATCCGCGGCAGCAGTGCCGCGGTCAGGAACATCGGGATCACGCCCGCCACGACCGCGGCCACGGCCGTGGCGATGGGTCTGGCCCCTACGGTCATGCCGCCGTCGAGGCGCCGTGCTCGCGATGGTCGCGCGGCGGGAAGTCCGCGTGGCGATGCACGAGGTGCCACTTGGCCCGCGTGTAGCTGAAGACGTGGGTCGTGCGCAGCGTCATCGGCTGGGGCGGCCCGCCGTCGATGCTGACGTCGCCGCGCTCGAAGCCGATGGTGCACGCCAGCGCGCCGCTCATGTGGATCACCACGTTGTCGGGCACGAGCTCGCCGTCGCTGAACCGCGAGCCGACCCATTCGAAGGTCGACCGGACCGCGTCCGCGCCGCGCTCGATCGGGCCCCAGGCGCCGAAGAGGGTGACGTCGGGGTCGTCGTCCCACAGCGCGGCGTAGGGCTCGTGGTCGCCGCCGCCCATGGCGCGCAGCGCGGCGTCGAGCTCGCGCAGGGTCTCCTCCAGCTCGCGGCGCAGGAGGCTGCTCTGGGGTCGCTTCGTCGTTTGCATCGCGTCTGCTCCTGGTCAGTCGGTGGTGAGCTGGATCGCGTTGGGAGCCAGGCCGGAGGCGTCGACCGTGTCGTGGCCGGCGAGGGTGTCGATGGCGAGGCTGTCGATGCTCTCGGCGTGCGTGATGCCAAGCCGTGCGGCAAGGCCCGTGACGGTGACCGCGCCGTTGGCGCCGCCGCTCACGGTGACCGCGTCGTCGCCATCCGTGCCGGCGGCGATCACGCGATCGGGCTGGCTGTCGCCACCGGGCGTGCCGAGGTTGGGCTCGAGGTTGACGTTGACCTCGTCCACGCCGGTGGCGCTGAGGTCGCCGACCGCGATCGTGTCGGCGCCGCCGTTGACGACGGGGTTGATCTCGGTCATGTCGTCGAGGTCCAAGACGACGCTCTCGACGTCGCGCGACAGCCGCACGTGGCGGCCCTGGGCCGACAGGTCGAGCGTCTCGGCGTCGTTGGTCCCGAAGAAGAACAGGACGTTGCGGCCGCCCTGGCCGTCGACGACGTCGCTGCCGTCGCCCGGGTTCCAGATGAAGCGGTCGTTGTCGGAGCCCAGATCGACGACGTCGTTGCCCTTCCGGCCCTGGACGTCGTCGAAGCCGGGGCCGCCGATGAGCACGTCGTCGCCGCCGCCGCCGAACAGCACGTCGGCGCCTGGGCCGCCGTCGAGGGTCAGCGCGATCACAGGGTCGCCGACGCTGCTGGCGCTCAAGAGGTCATCGCCTCCGCGCCCGTTGATCGTCAGGCGATCGGTGGGCTCGGAGTTCTCGACGTGGACGAACGCGGGCGTCCCCACGATGGCCACGCCGGCGAACGCGAAGACGCTGGGCTGGTCGTCGCCGGGGGTGGCGTTGAGGATCACGCGGTCGCGCCGCCCGTCGCCGCCCGCGCCGCCCTCAGGGCCCCCGAGGTCGACGCCGACATCCTGCAGCTCCGTCCCCGACGTGTCGTCGACGGTCACGGTGTCGGCGCCACCGCGGGTCGCGGCGCTGACCTGTTCGACGCCGCCGAGGTCGATCGCCTGGCACGCCGTGTCACGCAGGACGCGCACGCGGGTCCCCTTGGCCGACACCCTGAGTCGCTCGTCGTCGGCGGAACCCTCGAGGCGCAGGGAGTCGAAGCCGTCCTCGCCCTCGATCGTCGTGGGCACGCGGTCGGTGAAGGCGACCGACGACTCGTCGATGTGCACGGCGTCGTCGCCGCCACCGGTCCGGACCCGGATGCGCTCGACCTTGCGCAGCTTGAACGCGACGTCGGGCGTCCCGTCGTCGCCGAAGTCGACCTCGAGGCTCCTGGGCGAGGAGGCCGGCGCGCGCAGCGCGAGCTCGTCGCTCGCGGCGTCGCCCTTGATGGTGAGCGTTCCGCGCTCGAGCGCGACCGTCGAGGCGGCGGCGGCGCGATCGACGCTCGCGGCGAGTGCTGCGGCGACGACGATCGCGGTGGTCATGGCAATGCGGAGGTTCATCGCTGCTCTCCTGGGGGCGTGCGCGGTGGGCGGGGGTGCGTGGCGAGGACGACCGCGGCCGTCATCGGGTCGACGGCGAGCGCGAGCCAGACGAGCCACGGCCGCGGGTCGCGTGACGCGTTCTCGGTCATCACGCGCTCGGCCCGATCGATGGGACATGCCAGATGTCTCCCTGCGATCTGCGCGCGGAGAGCGCCGGCGCGATCGGGAAGCTGATCTCCTGCTCGCACGTCGCGCCCGCGGGCGGCAGCTCGCCGTCCTCGATGTAGGCCAGGAACGCGACCAGGGCGCAGCCGTTGAGCTGCACGAGCACGCCGTGGCCGTCGCCGTGGAGCGTCAGCAGGCGGGCGTTGCCGAGATCGGCGACGACGCGCTTGGCCCACCTGTACGGCGCGTTCGGATCGTGTGTGCTGGCGAGGACGAGTGCCGGCGGGGCGCTCGCCGCGTGCTGGTAGGGCCCGTAGAACGCGCCCTTCGGCCGGACGGGCCAAAGCGCCCGGTCGACGAGCTCATACGAGCCGATCGCGAAGTGCTCGAAGAGGGCGAAGCTGTCCTCACCGTCCTCCAGGTAGGGCCCGATGTGATGCGGGTAGCGCGCCTCGGTGGCGTCGTAGACGAAGAACGCGTCGTGTTGCGCGCTGGACGGGTTGTCGCCGCCGCGGGTCTGGAGCACCACGCTCACGTCGCCGGCCTGCAGCCGCGCCAGCCCTGTCGCCAGCAGCGGCCAGTTGAACTTGCTGGACAGGATGCCGAAGGTCAAGTCGCGCAGCTCGTCGCCGCTCACGGGCGGGCCGTCAGGCACCGGGATCGGCTCGCGGTCCAGGCGCTCCAGCAGCGCGTCGTAGGCCGCTTCGGGATCGTCGCCGCCGAAGCCGCACGCGTCCTGGTGCGCGGCGCACGCGGCGAAGAAGCGGCCGAGCACGCTCTCGCCGCTCGACTCCTGCTCGCGGATGCGCTCCAACGGGCGATTCAGCCACACGTCACCGTCGACCGGCGAGTCGAGCACGAGCGCCCGGGCGCGCCCCGGGAACAGCGTGGCGTAGGTCTCGCCGATGAGCCCTCCGTAGGACAGGCCGAAGTAGGTCAGCTTCTCGTCGCCGACCGCGGCGCGCAGCCGGTCGAGGTCGCGCGCGACGTTGGCGGTGGTCAGGTACGGCGCGATGTCGCGATGAGGGCCGCTCAGGCAGCGGCGCACACGGTCTCGTGCGCCGCGCAGCAGGGCGGGGACGTCGAGCGTCTCGGGGGTCATGTAGCGCAGCGGGTCGGCCGACGCGGGCGCGTCGGCGCAGTCGACGGCCGGCTTGCTGGCGCCGATGCCGCGCGGGTCGAAGCCGACGATGTCGAACAGCCGGCCGACCACCTGCCGGGCCCCCGCAGGCATGGTGCGCGCGAACTCCACCCCGGAGGAGCCCGGGCCGCCGGGGTTCAGGAACAGCGACCCGATGCGGTGCTCGCGGTCGGCCGCCGGGGAGCGCACGAGCGCGAGCTCGATCGTGCGGCCGTGCGGGCGCGTGTAGTCGAGCGGCACTTTTGCGGTGGCGCACTGAAAGCCGTCGTCGCAGTCCTTCCAGTCGAGCTTCGGGACGGGGGCGTGCTCGGTCGCGCCGGCCGGCGCGGCGGTCAGGGCGACTGTGGCCAGCGCCAGTGCGAGCAGCGCGAAGCGCATGGGGTGCAGCGATCTGGGCATCGCGCTGGCCTAACCGACGAACTCGCGCTGGCCGGGGCGGACCGTGGCCGCCCCGAAGTCGCCGCCGATGTCGGTGACGAAGCGCTTGACGAGGTCGAGGTCCTCGAGGCCGGCGATGAGCACGAGCCGCCCGTCGAGCGTGACCGAGCCGCCGAACAGGCGCTCGCGCGCCTCGGCGTCGGCGAGCAGCCCATCGCGCAGGCGCTGGGCGTCGAGCCCGGGCACCTCGACCTCGACGCCATCGACGGGGTCCCACGGGCGCTCGGGGTAGTCGAAGGTGAGCACCGACTCCTGGTCGAAGCGCACGCGCACGCGCTCGGCGATGTCGTGCAGCTCGCGCCGCGTGACGTGGTCGACGTCGAAGTCGCGCGAGCGCTCGAAGGTCGTGGTCTGCAGGTCGGAGGAGAAGAAGACCCCGTCGAGCAGCTGCGAGCCGCGCGGGGCGCCGCCGCCGCGCTCGACGATCCGCTGCACCTTGCGCTCGAACGCGCGCAGCGGGTCGCTCAGGCGGGGGTCGGCGGCGTCGGTGATGACCGCGGTGTTGTTGGTGGCGAAGATCTCGGCGTCCGGGAGGCGCGCGCCGTGGGCGAGCGCTCCGCCGGCGGTGACGCCGGCCAGGGTGGCGGCGAGGACCGCAGGGAGGAGGAATCGAAGCATCCAGATCTTGTACGGACGCCGCGGGTTGCGCACATCGGTAGGCACTGCCCAAGTTGCGCCCCTGGCTACCTAGTCTGCGGTCCGTCACCATGCCCGTATGGCCGAGGTCCTGCTCGAGCGAGACGTACAGCTCGGGACCCTCGTCGGCGTGGTGGCCGAAGGCGGCGCGGGGCGGGGGTCGACGGCGCTGATCACCGGCGAGGCGGGCATCGGCAAGACGAGCCTGGTGCGGGCCCTGGCCGAGCGCGTCGGCGGCGGTGCGCGGGTCCTCGAGGCGGCGTGCGACGACCTCGTGGCGTCGCGCACGCTCGGGCCGCTGCACGATGCCGCCGCCGGAACCGACGGTCCGCTGGCGGCTGCGCTGGCCGATGACGGGCCGGTGGACCGCGTCTTCGCCGCGCTCCTGGAGGAGCTCGGCGAGGAGCGCCCGACGGTGCTCGTCGTCGAGGACGTCCACTGGGCCGATGACGCCACCCTGGACGTGCTCGGGTACGCGGCGCGACGCGTCGAGCCCCTGGGCGCGGTCCTGGTCCTGACGATGCGCGACGAGATCGACCCGCGCCATCCGCTGCACCGGCTGCTCGGGGCGCTCACCAGCTGCCCGGTGCACCGCATCGAGCTCGCGCCGCTGTCGCGCAGCGCGGTGCAGGCGCTCGCGACCGGCACGGGGCGTGACGTCGACGCCGTCCACGCGCTGACGCGCGGCAACCCGTTCTTCGTGACCGAGACGCTGGCCGCCCCCCGCGACGAGGTGCCGGTCAGCGTCAAGGACGCGGTGCTCGCCCGCCTGCGCGGGCTCGACGCCGACTGCCGGGAGGCACTCGAGCGACTGTCGGTGGTGCCCTCGCACGTCCCGCCCGATCTGGCCACGGTCCTGCTGGGGGCCAGCGTGCACGCCCTGCCCGCGGCCGAGCACGCGGGTGTGATCGAAGGGCGCTCCGACGGGCTGGGCTTTCGCCACGAGCTGGCCCGGCGCGCGATCGAGAGCAGCCTGCCGGTCACCCGGCGGCGATCGCTCAACCAGGCCGTGGTCGAGGCGCTGCATGCCCAGGACCGGCCCGAGCGCGCCCGCCTGATGCACCACGCCGTGGCGGCGGGCGACGTCGACACGGTGCTCGCGATCGGACCGGGCGCCGCCCGCGAGGCCGCCCGCGCCGGCTCGCATCGTCAGGCGCTCGCCCACCTCGAGGCGGTGGTCCCTTACGTGGCGCGCCTGGCTCCCGGCGCGCACGCCGCGGTGCTCGACGAGTACGGATGGGAGCTCTACAACGCCCATCGCTTCCGCGAGGCGGTGCAGGCCGGCAGCGCCGCGGCGGAGCTCTACGGAGGCCTCGGCGAGCCGGTCGCGCTGGGGTTGTGCCTCGTGCGCGTGTCGCGCCATTGGTTCATGGCCGGGGAGACCGACGCGGCCGAGGAGTGCGCCGAGCGCGCGGTGCGGATCCTCGAGGCGACCGGCGACGACGCCGCGCTGGCGCAGGCCACGCTGTATCAGGGCGCGATCCTCGCCCTGGTCGAGGATCCCGAGCAGGCCGGGGCCGTGCTCCTTCGCGCCGGCGAGCTGGCGCGCCGCTCGCAGCGCATGGACCTCTTGGTGCTGTGCCTGAACTACAGCGGCATCGCGCGCGTGGAGGCCGGCGACCCGACCGGGCTCGAGCAGGTCCGCGAGAGCATCGCCCTGGCCACCGCGGGCGGCTACCACGAGGAGGCGGCGCGCGGCTACACCAACCTGGCCGAGCTGCTGATGCGCGCCGGGCGCCTGGCGGAGCTCGAACGCTGCGTGATCGACGGCCTGGACTTCACGCGCGAGCGCGGCTTCTGGTCGCATGCCTACAACCTCGAGGTCCACCGTTGCCTGCTGCTGCTGCGCCGCGGCGACTGGGACGGCGCCGAGCAGGGGTTGCGCGAGCTCGTCGACACGGTCGACGACCCGGGCATGCTCTACGCCTACAGCGTCCCGTGGCTGGGGCGGCTGCTCGCCCGCCGCGGCGACCCGGCCGCCGGGGAGATGCTGGCCGTCGCGTGGGAGCAGGCGCAGCGCCATCGCCTGATCCTCGGCCTCGCATACGCCGGGATCGCCCGCGTCGAGTGGGCGTGGTTGACCGGCGCGCCGGACGTCGCGCAGGAGGTCGGCGCGTTCCTGCTGCCGCGCACCGAGCATCCCGGCGCAGCGCCGTTTCGCGGAGAGCTCTTGCGCTACCTCGCCCGCGCCGGCCTGCCGGCGGAGCCGTTCGCCGGCTGCCCGCCGGCGTACGCGGCGGGGCTGCAGGGCGACTGGCGCGCGGCGGCCGGGGCGTGGCGCGCGGCCGGCGACCCCTACGAGGCGGCTCTGGAGCTGGCGCAGTCCGGCGAGGCAGACGTCATCGGCGAGGCGCTGCTCGCGCTGGAGGGACTGGGCGCGCAGCCGGCCGCGGCGCACGTCCGCGAGCGCCTGCGCGCGATGGGCGCGCCCGTCCCGCGCGGGCCGCGGGCGGTGACGCGCGCCAACCCCGCCGGCCTGACTCCGCGCCAGCTCGCCGTGCTCGCCCTGCTGCGCGAGGGGATGACGAACGCTGAGATCGCCGACCGCCTGGTCCTCTCGGTCCGCACGGTGGACCACCACGTGGCCGCGGTCCTGGACAAGCTCGGCGTGCGGTCGCGGCGCGAGGCGGCGGCCGCCGCGCAGGAGCTCGGCGTCGGGGTTTAGTTGCGTTGCGCGGTCGTCCGCTTGGCGCTGGTGGCGCTGCGCGGCGCTTACTGCCGCATCGAGGGGAGGGAGTGTGCCCGGGCGCGGGCGCTCGCGGTCGTCCGCTCCGGAGCCGACCACGCGCGCCCCAGCCGCCGCTACTCCCTTCCCCTCGATGATGCTGTTTGCGCCGCGAAGCGCCGCGCGACGCCCGCGGACAGCCGGGCTACCTGGGCTCAGTCCCCGACAGGATCAGGTTGTAGAAGATCGCCGGCGGCAGGCGCGGCTCGAGCAGGCGGCGGTCGACCTTCTGGAAGGCCAGGTAGCCCTTGAAGGCGTAGACCTTCCAGCCCCAGGGGACCGTGTCGGGGTCGGCGGTCGCCTCCAGCGCGCGGTTGGCCCACCCGAACCAGTTGGCCAGCAGCTCCTCGCCGCGCACGCCGACGTAGCGCAGGCCGGCGCGCCGGGCCACGGCCGAGAGCTCGTCGGGGGTGAAGGCGTGGACGTCGACCAGTGCCTCGAGCTGGTGGTTGGCCTCGCCGCCGTCGCGGTGGCCGTCGGCGGCCGGCGACGCGCGCATCAACCGCCGCCAGAGCGGGGCCACGTAGATGGCCGCGCGCTTGGGCACGTTGGCGATGCGGTCGCCGTAGCGCGACGGCTCGCCGGCGAAGAACAACCGGCCGCCCGGGCGCAGGACGCGGCGGAACTCGCCGAAGGCGCGGTCGAGGTCGGGCAGGTGGTGCAGCACGGCGTGGCCGAAGACGAGGTCGAACGAGGCGTCCTCGAACGGCAGCTCCTCGGCATCGCACGCGACGGTCGCCACGTCGAGGCCGAGGCGGACCGCGTTGGCCTGCAGGGCATCGAGCATCCCGGGCGAGATGTCGGTGCACACCGCGTCGCCCACCATGCCGGCCTGCAGCATGTTCAGGCTGAAGTAGCCCGTGCCGGCGCCGATCTCCAGCGAGCGCTCGAAGCGGCGCGCCCCGCCGAGCGCCTTGGCGACCTTGCCCAGCACCTGCTGGCGGCCGACCTCGCCGTAGTCGATGCCCCATTTGGCGTCGTAGTCGGCGGCCGCGCCGTCGTGGTAGCGCGCGTTGACCGAGCGGATCTCCTCCGCGGTGGCGGTGGCCGGGGCCGGCATGGCGCGGGAGTGTACGCTCGCGTTCATGAGGGCGTTGCCGCCGGGCCCAGCCGCTGCGCGCCTGCGGCAGATGGCCGAGTGGCTGGTGCGACCGCAGGCGTACGCCGCGCGCCAGCGCGATCGCTACGGCGACGTCTTCACCGCGCGCATCGATCCGATCCCGTGGGTCATGCTGGGGGACCCGGAGGACGTGCGGACGGTCTTCACCGCGGGCCCCGAGCGCACCAACGCCGGCGAGGCCAACGAGATCCTGCGCCCGACTCTCGGGGCGCATTCGCTGCTGCTGCTCGACGGCCAGGAGCACATGCGCGAGCGCAAGCTCATGCTGCCCGCCTTCCACGGCGACCGCATCGAGCGCTACCGGACGATCATGCACGAGGCCACCGAGCGCGCGGTGGCGACGATGCCGCTGGGCGAGGGCTTCGCGCTGCGCTCGCACACGCAGGCGATCACGCTCGAGGTCATCATGCGCGCCGTCTTCGGCGTGCAGGACGTCGTGGCGATGGCGCGCCTGGGCGTCCCGCTGAAGCGCTTCGTCGACTGGGCGGGAAATCCGGGCGCGCTGGCGATGGTCGCGCTGCTGGGGTTCGAGCACCCCATCGTGCGCCGGCTGCTGCGCGAGCGCTACCTCGGCCCCGTCGACCGCGAGCTCTACGCGCTCATCGCCGAGCGCCGCGACGCGCCCGACCTCGCGCAGCGCGACGACGTCCTCTCCATGCTGCTGCTCGCCCGCGACGAGGAGGGCGAGCCGATGAGCGACGTCGAGCTGCGCGACGAGCTCATGACGCTGCTGGTGGCCGGCCATGAGACGACGGCCACGTCGCTGGCGTGGGCGGTCGAGCGTCTCGTGCGCCATCCCGGTGGGCTGGAGCGCCTCGCCGGCGACCCCGTGTACGTCGACGCGGTGACCAAGGAGATCCTGCGCCTGCGCCCCGTCGTCGCGATCGTCCTGCGCCGTCTGCTCGAGCCGCTGGAGGTCGGCGGCCACGAGCTGCCGGCCGGCGCGACCGTGGCGCCGTGCATCCTGCTCGTCCACCGTCGCGAGGACGTCTATCCCGAGCCCGACGCCTTCCGCCCCGAGCGCTTCCTGGACCAGGCGCCTGGGACCTACAGCTGGATCCCGTTCGGCGGCGGGGTGCGCCGCTGCCTGGGCGCCGCCTTCGCCCAGGTCGAGATGCAGGTCGTGCTGCAGACGCTGGCCGAGTCCGTGCGCCTGGAGGCGGTCGGAGGCGCCGAGTCCGTGCGCCGGCGCGGCATCACGCTGGCGCCGGCCCGCGGCGGGCAGGTGCGCGCGCTCGCGGGTCGTTAGCCTGCCCGCCCCTCGTGCCCGACCTCTTCCTGCAGCGCGACCAGCCCCCCGGAGTCCCGCCACTCGCCCTCGACGGCGAGCGCACGCTGCCCGACGTCCCGGAAGAGAACTACTGGTTTCGCCGCCACCTGGTCGTCTACGAATGGATCGCCGCGCGCGTCGGCGGCGTGCGCGTCGTCGACCTCGCCTGCGGGGAGGGCTACGGCTCCGACGTGCTGGCCGCCAGCGCGTACAGCGTGGTCGGCGTCGACGCCAACCCCGACGCGCACGAGCACGCGCGGCTGCGCTACCGCGCGCCCAACCTGCGCTTCGTGCGCAACATGGTCGAGACCTACTCCGAGGCGTGCGACGCGGTCGTCTTCCTGCAGACGATCGAGCACGTCCACGACCCCGACGGCGTGCTCGAGAACGTCAAGGGCATGCTGCAGGCCGGCGGCACGGCGTACGTGTCGACGCCCAACGTCCTCACGCTCGCGCCCCAGGGCGCCGAGCGCTCGGGCAACCCGTGGCACCTGCGCGAGTACCGCGCGGAGGAGTTCCGCGCCCTGTGCGCGGCGCACTTCGGCTCGGTCGAGGTCTACGGGCTCTTCCACGCGCGCCGGCTGCGCGTCCACGAGCTCGCGCTACGCGCGGGGTGGGACCGGGTCCACGCCGCGTTGCGGCTGACCGAGCCCTTCTACGACCGTTTCGTGCCGGCCATCTCCACGCGCGACTTCGCCCTGCGCGCCGAGCGCGACCTCGATCGTGCGCTGGACTTCGTGGCCGTGCTGAAGCCATGACCGACGGCCGGCTGGCCATCGTCCTGCATTCGCATCTGCCATACGTCGAGGGCTTTGGCACGTGGCCGTTCGGCGAGGAGTGGCTGTGGGAGGCGATCGCGACCTCCTACCTGCCGCTGCTGCACCTGCTGGAAGAGGGCGCGCCGGTCACGCTCTCGCTGACCCCGGTGCTGTGCGACCAGCTGGAGGCGCCCGGAGCGCTCGAGCGCTGCCGCGCCTTCCTGCGCGACGTGCGCCCAGCGTCGCACGCGCTCGACGTCGAGGCGGCCGAGGACCCCGCCGTGGCGGCCGAGCTCGAGCGCGCGGCGGGCGAGTACGCGGACGCACTGGGCCGCCTGCCCGACGACCTGCTTGTGGCGCTGGCGCCGTTCGCGGCCTGGACCAGCGCCGCCACGCACGCGCTGCTGGCGCTGCTGGCCACCGACGCGGGCGTGCGCCTGCAGGTGCGCACCGGGGTCGAGTCGCACCGCGCGCGCTTCGGCGACGGCTGGCGCGGCGGCTTCTGGCTGCCCGAGTGCGCGACCGCGCCGTGGCTGCACGGGCTGCTCGAGGAGGCCGGCGTGCACGCGACGTGCGTCGACCTCACCGACGTCCTCGGGCCGGGCGATCCGCGCCACCTGCGCCCGCTGGCCACCGAGGCGGGGCCGCTGCTCGTGCCGATCGATCGCGTGGCCGTCGACCTCGTGTGGGCGCCGAGCGGCTACCCATCGCATGCCGCCTACCGCGACCACCACCACCGCACCGCGCGCGACCACCACCCGTGGGCCAACGACGGCGCCGTCTATGACACGGCGCGAGCGACCGAGCAGGCCGCGGGCGACGCCGCCGACTTCGTCGCCCGCGTGGCGCGGCGCGTGCGCGACGGCGGGCTGTGCGTCTGCGCGCTGGACACCGAGCTGCTCGGGCATTGGTGGCACGAGGGTCCGCAATGGCTCGAGCTCGTGGTGGCCGAGGCGGCGCGTAGCGGGCTCGAGCTCGTGCACCTCGACGACGCGCTGGCGGACTGCGACCCGGCGCCGGCCGGCGAGGCCGCCGAGCGCGTGACGACCTGGGGCACGCCGCGCGACCTCTCGACCTGGTCGGGCCCGCGCGTCGCCGACCTGGCCTGGGCCGCGCGCGCCGCCGAGCTCGACGTGCTCGCCGCCGGCGCGGGTGTCGGCGATCGCGCGGTGCGCGAGCTGCTGGCCCTGCAGAGCAGCGACTGGGCCTTCCTGGCGTCGGCGGGGACGGCGGGCGAGTACCCGCGCGAGCGTTTCGAGGGGCATGCAGCGGCGCTGCGGGCGGCGCTCGCCGATCCGGGTCGTGAGCCTGGGCTGCGCAATCTGGCGCCGCGGTTGGCGCGGGCGGCGCTGCTCGAGCCGTAGTCCTCGCGTCCTTTACGACGCTTCGTGGCGCAAACTGCCGCATCGAGGGAAGGGAGTCGGTGCCGGCGCGGTCGCTTACGGTCACCTCCGGAGCACGCTGTCCTGCCTAGACCTGGCAGGGCCGGGTGAAGTCAGGACAGCGCGAGCGGAGCCGCTCGCGGTCGCGCGGACGCTCGCTCCCTTTCCCTCGGTGCCCTGGCTGCGAGGTGCCGCAAGCGCGCCAAAGCGTCGAACCGTCGCCAACCGGGCAAGCCACCGGCGATGGCGATCCCCCTCCTGAGCCGCGCCGACGCCGCCGTAGGCAACGCGATCGAGGCCGCCGTGTCCGCCAAGCACCGGCGCCGACTCAAGCGGCTGGGGTGGGAGCGCGCGCTCGCGCCGCCCGACGACGGACTGTGGGCCGCGGGCGATCCGCCGCCGCGCGAGGGCTGCTCGCTCGACGTGCTCGTCGACGGCGCCGAGGCGCTGCCGGCCATCGCCGAGGCGCTGCAGGGCGCGCGCGACTTCGTGCACGTGACCGGCTGGCACCTGGCACCGCACTTCGAGCTCGTGCGCGGCGAGCCGGCCGTGGTCATCGGCGCGCTGCTCGCCGAGCTGACCGAGCGCATCGACGTGCGCGTGCTCGTGTGGGCCGGGGCGCCGGTCCCCGCCTTTCACCCCTCCCGCTCGCAGGTGCGCGAGGCCGTGCGCACCCTCACCCGCAACACGCGCATCAAGGGCCAGACCGACCCGCGCGAGCACCCGTTCCACTGCCACCACGAGAAGACGATCTGCATCGACGGCGAGCTCGCGTTCGTCAATGGCATCGACATGACCGAC
>Ga0307502_10000228_pt1 | contig 15127 bp, 15 predicted proteins | sample 16_S_MG_FD_201364 | JGI IMG/M metagenome (GOLD analysis project Ga0307502, IMG submission 201364) | Soil microbial communities from Populus trichocarpa stands in riparian zone in the Pacific Northwest, United States - 16_S | ecosystem: Environmental > Terrestrial > Soil > Riparian zone > Trees... | reverse complement strand
CTCGACGCCCGAGCGCTCGGCGAAGGCCTGGAAGGAGCCCGCGATCGGCGTCGTGAGCACGCCGCCGAAGTCACTGATGACGGCGCGAATCACCGCGTCTACGGTAGCCGAGGGCCCGCGCGGCCCCAACGCGCGACTCAGCGCTTGCGCGAGGCGCCGTTCACGCGCCGCAGCACGTCGTATCGCCCGGTGCCCTCGCGGCCCTCCATGCGCCACAGAAAGAACGCGCTGTCCAGTCGCAGGTCGCCGAGCTCGATCGTCGTGCCGCACAGCACCTCGCCGGCAACACGGCGTGCGAAGGGATCCTCCTCGTCGACCCACAGCTCGAGACCTGCTCGGCGCTGGCGCAGATCTCCGTCGTAGGTCGTCGACAGGCGCGGGTCGGCGATCGCACGCGGCTCGCCGTGCTCGAACAGAAACCCCGACGAGAGCTCCTCGTCGTGGTGGCGCGCCTTCGCCGGGCGAACCGTCGTCAGCGTCAGGGCGCGGTCGGCGCCCATCCAGGCCGACAGCGTGCGCGCGAGCGCGACGCGCTTCCAATCCGGCGCCCCCCAGAGGTGGCCGCGCTGGCCCAGGCAGCGCACCTGCCTGGAGCGGCCTGCGTTGCGCACGGTGCCGGTCACGACGCAGAGCTGCTCGTAGCCCTCGATCCCACCCGCGCTCGCGAGCGGCGCGTCGGCGCCGAGTGCCGCGGGAGCGGAGACGGCCTCGAAGCGCAGGTCGAAGGCGGCGCGGCCGCCCTCGTAGCTCACCGTCCAGGACTCCAGGGGCGTTTCGACGGTCGACCGGACACCCGCCGCGCTGACGTTCTCCCAACCGTCGGCTGCATCGACGGCGACGCCGCTTGCACTGTTGGCGGCGACCGGCTCACTGCCCGCGTAGACGATCGCCAGCCCGCTGGCGCCGCCCTCGCCCACACCGACTCGGGCCAATCCGTACAGCTCGCTCGCTGGATCGCCGAACGAGAACGTCACCGCATCGCGGAAGGCCGGGTCGGACGCCGCGCGCGGCGCCTCGTGCTCGGGCGCGACGGTCACTGCAGCTCGCCGCGGCGCGGGCGCACGTCGGTCGCCGTGCTGTCTACGACGTCCTCGTCGTCAAAGCGGGCGCCGCGGCGGGCGGCGCTTCCGAACGTGAACACGCGGCTCATGCGCGCGTCGACGCCGCTCGTCGCGCTTGCGATCATGCGCTCGGCGTAGCGACGGACGAGGATGCGGCGGATGACCGCGCGCGTCGGTGGCAACAGGAGCAGCAGGCCGAGGAAGTCGCTGAGGAAGCCGGGCGTGAGCAGCAGCGCGCCGCCGAAGATGACCAGCACGCCGTCGATGACCTCCGCGCCGGGCACGCGGCCTTCGGCCAGCGCGGTGTTGAAGCGCATCCAGGCCGCGCGGCCCTGCCAGCGCATAAGCGCCGCGCCAAGCACGGAGTCCAGCAGCAGCAGCGCGATCGTCGGCAGGATGCCGATCGCGCTGCCGATCTGCCACAGCACCCACAGCTCCAGCACCGGGACGACGATGAACAGGAAGACGAGTAGCAGCGCCGGCATGTCCTGATGAAGGCTACGCCCCCGCGATTGCGGGCCTGCAACGTACCCGCGGGTCAGGCCGCGGCGGGGGCGGGGACGACCTTTACGCCGGGCAGCCGGTGCATTCCGACGTACTCGATCAGCACGTGAATGTCCGGCTGCGCACCCTGCAGCAAGAGCTTGCGGCCGGCTTTGCGCAGGCGTCGCGCCACCATCGCCAGGTCGAGCATGAGCGACGGGTCGGCGAAGGCGAGCTCGGACAGGTCGACGACGAGGTCCGCGGGCGCGTGCAGCGCCTGCGAGAGCGCCCGGCGGCGAATCGACTGCGTCGTGCGATCCTCGTCGCCGCAGCAGCGAAGCACCGGTGGATGTTCGTCGTAGGAAACGATGGCGTGCTCAAACCTACCTGCCGGGCTCGGGCCGACGCAAGGGTAGAATTGGAGCCATGGCCACACTGAATGAGATAGAAGAGGCGCTGACCAACGTCATCGACCCGGAGCTTGGTTTGGACTTCGTCGAGTTGGGGCTGATCTATGGCATCCAGGAGAACGAGGGCAACGTCCACGTCACGTTCACGCTCACGACTCCGGCGTGCCCGATAGGCCCCCAGATCACCGAGCAGATCGAGGAGTTCGTCCTGCCGCTGGAGGGCGTCAACTCCGTCAAGAGCTCGATGATCTTCGAGCCGCCCTGGTCGCCGGAGAAGATGAGCGAGGACGCGAAGTTCGCTCTCGGGTTCTGAGCCGGCCGCGCGCCGCACTGCGCATCGCATCGGCTGACGGCGGGTTCTGGCAGGCGTGATCTCGCGCCGCTGCATGCCGGCCGCCCTGTCTGTCGCGGTCGCGGTTGGGCTCGCGCTCGCCGTGCCCGCAGCCGCGCCCGCGGCGCAACCGGCGTCAGAGCGCACGGGCCGCCTGCTCGTGCTGCTCGACAATCCGAGCGTCCGCGCCGCCGTGCTCGCGCTGCCCGGCCTGCGCGCCGACGGCGCCCAGGTGCCGCAGATCGGCCTGCTGACCGTCCGTCCGGTCGGCGGGCAGTTGCTCGCCGCCCTCGTGCCGCTGCTGCGCCGGCTTCCCGGCGTGCGCTCGGTGCAGTTCGAGCGCCGCCACGCGCTGCGCATTCTGCCCAATGACCCGGCGCTGACGGCGCCCGAGGTCTCGGCGGGAACTCCCCCCGGCACCATGCTCCAATGGTGGATTCCGCGTCTGAACGCACCGGCGGCGTGGGACATTACCCGTGGCGCGGGCGCGAGCGTCGCCGTCATCGACACCGGCATCGACGGTGGCCATCCGGAGCTCCAGGGCAAGGTCGAACAGGCGATCGACCTCGACGACACGCCGAACACCGGCCCGGCGACAGCAGACGAGATAGGCCATGGCACACACGTCGCCTCAATCGCCTGCGCTGCCGGCGACAACGGTCAAGGCCTCGTCGGCGTCGGCTTGGACTGCAAGCTGATCGTCATCAAGAGCGACCTCAGCGACGGCTCACTCGCGCGCTCGGTCGTCAAGGCGGCGGATCTCGACGCCGGCGCCGTCAACATGAGCTTCGGGACCAGCGGACGCGTCCCGCCCGTCCAGGCGGTGGTCGAAGCGGTCGACTACGCCGTCGCCAAGGACACCGTCCTGGTGGCCGCGGCCGCTGATTCTCCTGTCGAGGAGCAGGGCGATCCGGCGAACCTGCTGCAGACGACCGGCACCGGCCCGGACATCAACTCCAGCCGTGGGCTTGTCGTGACCTCAGCGGACTTCAACGGTCAGCGCTCGCCGTTCGCCGGCCGTGGCTCACAGATCTCGATGGCCTCGTTCGGCTCGTTCGTCGCCGGCAGCGGGCCGCCCGGGCTGTTCGGCGCGTTCCCCGGCAACGCGACCGAGCTTGAGAGCGGCGGCAGCCTGCTGTTTCCCAAGCCGGCCTGCAACTGCCGCTCGCAGTTCAACGGCGACCCGCGCTTCGCCTACCTGCAGGGCACGTCGATGGCCGCGCCGATGGTCACCGCGGCCGCCGCGCTGATGCGCAACCTCAACCCCGACCTCACGGCCGCGGACGTCATCCGCGTGCTGAAGCAGACGGCGGCGCGTCCGCCCGGCAGCGGCTGGAGCCCCGATCTCGGGTGGGGGATCCTCGACGTCGGGGCGGCAGTCGGCGCCGCGCGCGCCATCGACCGCCGCTCCCCGGCGTCGCGGCTCTCCGGTCCGGCGCGGGTGCGCACCGCGCGCAGCTTCACGATTCGCTGGTCTGGCGCCGACCAGGCGCCGCCCGGCCTGGAGCCGTCGGGAATCGAGACCTACGATGTCTACCGCTCGACCAACCGGCGCTCCTACAAGCGCATCGCACGCACGGCCGAGTTGCGGATGAAAGTGAGCGCTCGGGCGGGCTCGCGCTATCGCTTCTACACGCTCGCGGGAGACCGGGCGGGCAACCGCGAGGCGGTCCCACCGCGGCCGGACCTGTCCGTGCGCGTGATCCGCACGCGTGGACAGGCGCTCGCGGCTCGCCGCTGAGCCGAAACTAGGCGCTCGCGGCCGAGGCCCGCGCCTGGCGCGCCGCGAGCGACACGAGCTCGGCGAGCGCCGCCTCGATCGCCTCGCCGAAGGCGTCGAGGTCGGGCATCGCGTCGTAGTCCCCGAGCAGTCCGAAGTTCATCTGACCGTTGTAGGACATGATCGCGATCGCGAGCGCATGGTCCTTGGGCAGGAACGCGATCGGGAAGATCGAGGTCATCTCGCGACCCTGGACGTAGAGCGGGAACTGTGGCCCCGGAACGTTTGTTACGAGCATGTTGAACAGGCGCGTCGAGAAGTTCAGCCGCGAGGCTTGCGCGAGCACGGTCGGCGGCGCGAACTGCTGCATGCTCGTCAGCACCTCCGCCCCGATCGCCTGCTTGGACTCCTTGAGGTCGTCCATCGCCAGGCGCACGGCGTCGAGGCGCTCGATCGGATCCTCGATGTAGACCGGCAGCGGTCCGCGCATGACGGCGAGGCGGTTGCCGGTGCCGTTGCGCTCGTAGCGGGATCGCACGGAGACCGGCACCAGCGCGCGGAGCTCGAGCCCCTGGGTGCGGACGCCGCGCGAGTGCAGCCAGTTGCGCAGCGCGCCCGCGACGACCGCGAGCACGACGTCGTTGACGGTCCCGCCGAGGACGTTCTTGACGGTCTTGAAGTCCATCAGCTCGCAGGCGACTCCGGCGAATCGACGGTGCGGACCGATCTCGAGGTTCAGCGGCGACGGCGGCGCCGGGTTGAGCCCCGCCCAGGCGATCTCGCCGAGGCCCTCGGCGGCGACCTTCGCGTTCTCCCACGTGCGCTCGGGGTTCGCCAACGATCCCAGAGCCTTCGCCGCGACGCCGAGCGACGCCTTGGCCATACCCGCAACGCCCGCCGACAGCAGGTGCACCGGGCTGGGCTCAGGATCGGGGGTCCACGGCTGCAGACCTTCCGGGGGCGCCGCCGGCTCGGGGCCGAGGTCGAACAGCACGGTCCCGAGATCCACACCGGCGATGCCGTCGACCATCGCGTGGTGGGACTTGGTCAGCAGCGCGAAGCCGCCGTCCGCGAGGCCCTCGACGAGCCACAGCTCCCATAGCGGCTTGGAGCGATCCAGCTGCTGGGAGAAGACGCGCGCCGCGAGGTTCGTCAGCTGCTCGTCGCTCCCCGGTCGGGGCAGCGCGGTGTGGCGCACGTGGTACTCGAGGTTGAAGTCGACGTCGTCGGTCCACAGTGGTCGCCCGCTCGCGGCCGGCGGGAACACGAGCCGCTGGCGGTAGCGCGGCACGAGGTGCAGCCGCATCCTGATCGAATCGAGGAAGTCGTCGTAGGCGGGTGCCGGCCCGGCGGCGCGAACGAGCGCCCCGATGTGCATATGCGCGGAGGGCCCCTCCTGGTGCAGGAAGGATGCGTCGATCGCCGTGAGCCTGTCGAGGTTATGCGGCGCCATCGGATGCAGAGTATTCCTCGCCCCGTACCCTCTGGCGACATGGCGTGGGACTTCTCCACCGATCCCGGGTTTCAGGAGCAGCTGGACTGGATGGCCGCGTTCGTGCGCGAGGAGATCTGGCCGCTGGAGACGCTGGACCTCGATCGGGAGCGCTTGGACCGCGCGCTGCGCCCGCTTCAGGAGCAGGTCCGCGAACGGGGGTTGTGGGCGGCGCACCTGCCGCCCGACCTCGGCGGCCAGGGCTTCGGCCAGGTCAAGCTCGGGCTCATGCACGAGATCCTCGGCAGCTCGATCTACGCTCCGAGCGCGTTCGGAAACCAGGCCCCGGACTCCGGCAACGGCGAGCTCATCGCGCTGGCCGGGACCGAGGAGCAGAAGGATCGCTGGCTGCACCCGCTATTGGCCGGCGACCTGCGCTCGTCCTTCTCGATGACCGAACCGGGCGTCGCCGGCGCCGATCCGACGACGCTCCAGACGCGCGCCCGGCTGGATGAGGCAACGGGCGAATGGGTCATCGACGGCCACAAGTGGTTCTCGACCAACGCCTCGGTCGCGGACTTCCTGATCGTGATGGCCGTCACCGACCCGGATGCGCGGCCGCACCAGCGCGCCTCGATGATCATCGTGCCGGCGGACGGTTCGGGCGTGAACATCCTGCGCGACGTGCCCACGATGGAGCACCCCGGCGAGCGCTTCGGCCAGCTCGGCGGCCACGCCGAGATCGTCTACGAGGGCGTACGGGTGCCGGCCGAGAACCTGCTCGGTGCGCGCGGGGCCGGCTTCCTGCTGGCGCAGGAGCGGCTCGTCCCCGGGCGCATCCACCACTGCATGCGCTGGCTCGGCGTCGCGCGGCGCGCGTTCGACATGCTCTGCGAGCGCGCGACCTACCGCGTCGCTCATGGATCGGTGCTGGCCGAGAAGCAGACCGTGCAGAACTGGATCGCGGACTCGGCGGCCCAGATGCAGGCGGCGCGGCTGATGACGCTGCACGCCGCGTGGAAGATCGACACGCAGGGGCCGGCGGCGGCGCGAACCGACGTGTCGCTGATCAAGTTCTTCGGCGCGCAGGTTCTGCACGACGTCATCGACCGCGCGCTTCAGATCCACGGCGCGCTCGGCTACTCCACCGACATGCCGCTGGAAGCCATGTATCGCTTCGCTCGCGGCGCGCGGCTCTACGACGGCCCCGACGAGGTCCATCGCCAGTCCGTCGCACGCCAGATCCTGCGTGGCTACGACCCGCCGCCCGGCGGCGTCCCGAGCGAGCACGTGCCCACGCGCCGGGCCGCCGCGCGCGAGCGCTTCGCCCAGCTGCTCGAGGTGGTGACGAGCAACGACTGACAGGCTGCGCCGGGTTCGGCCGGCGGTCGCGGTCGCGATCGTCGTGCCCGTGCTCGCCGCGGTCGCGCTGCTGGCGTGGGCGCTGCCCAGCGGCAGCCACTCGCGTGCGACGACCGCGGCGGCGGCGCCCGCGGCGCCAACCGCGCCGGGCATGCCGAAGGCGACGGTGAACCGTTTCGACGGCCCGCGCGCGTTCGCGCTCCTGCGCGCGCAGGTGCGTGACTACGGCTGGCGCCCGGCCGGCTCGGCAGCGCTGCGCCGCCTCGCGCTGCGCCTGCGGGGGCTGCTGCCCGGCGGGCGCTTCGAACCGCTCGCGGGCAGCCCGGCGCTGCGCAACATCGTCGGCACGATCCCGGGCCGCCGGCCCGCGATCCTCGTCGGCGCGCACTACGACGTCGAGTCGCTGCCGAAGGGCTTCGTCGGCGCCAACGACGGCGCCGCGGGCACTGCCGCCGTCGTCTATCTCGCCAAGGCGCTCGCGCGCGCCCCGCGTCCGTCCAACGCCCGCGCCGTCCGGTTCGTCCTCTTCGATGGCGAGGAGGAGCCCGCAGGCTGCGCGGACTTCCTCAACTGCGGGCTGCGGGGCTCCAAGGACTATGCCGAACGTCATGCCAAGGAGGTGCGCAGCATGGTGCTGCTCGACTACATCGCCGCCAAGGACGATCTGCGCTTCCCGCGCGAGGGTGGCTCCGACCCGGCACTGTGGGAGAAGCTGCGAAGCGCCGCCGGCGCGGTCGGCGTCGGCTCGCTGTTTCCGGCGGGCTTGCGGTTCGGCGAGATCCTCGACGACCACACGCCGTTCACGTCCCGTGGCGTCGCGGCGATCGACATCATCGACTTCGACTACGCGCCGCGCGACACGCTCGCCGACAACCTCACACAGGTCAGCGAGCGCAGCATCGACGCGGTCGGCGAAGCGGTCTACCGCCTCGTCGTTCGGCTTCGCGCGGACGGGTGAGAGCGTTGGCTCAGCGCGTGCGGATCCGCACCGTCCGGCCGATGTTCGACACGAAGTTCCCGTCGGTGATCGCGACGAACACGCGATAGCTGCCACCACGGCGGATGCGCACGCGCTTGGAGTAGCGCGAGAAGTTCGGCGACGCGTTGCGCGTGGTTGTGCCCGCGACCGTGATCCACGCCGCGCCGCGCTGCTTCTGGATCGCGACCGCCGCGCCGGGGCGCGCCGGGCGGATCACACCCGAGAAGCGCACGCGCCGGCCCTTGCGCACCTTTCTCGCGCTGATCTTCGTGCTCACGATGATCGAGACGCCGACGCCGACGACCGGGCTCGAGATCTCCGGCCTGGTCGGGATCTGGACGCGGTACTGCGTGCTGATCGGAACCGACAGCAGCGGGAAGGAGAACCCGCCCTGCGCGTCGGTGATCTGCGGGTTGCCGACCGCGGCGAAGCCTTGCGTATAGGGGAACGGGTTGCCCAGCAGCACGACCTGCTTGCCCGCGTTGCCGGTTCCGGTGAGGGCGCCCGCGAGCACCGTCGGCTTGCCGAGCAGAACGGGGTTGGGCACCGCCGTCAAGCTCAGGCCGAGTGGCAGGGCCGGAGTCTTGAAGGTCCGGTCCGCGCCGCTGACCGGCCCGTTGCGGTTCCGGGCGACGAGGCGGTAGTGGTAGGTGGTGGCGGGCTGGAGTGGGGCGACATCGGCGAAGACGTTGACGGTTGCCGTGCCGCCGCCGGCTGACGCCTGCGGCGTGGACTGTCCGTAGAGCGTCGAGGTGCCGAACTGAAAGAGGTACGTGGTCTCGGCGCCGTTGGGCTTGACCTTGCCCAGCAGCGAGACCGACTGCGGCGCGAGCTTCGCGGTGGCGCCGGTCCTTACCGTCGGCTTGGAGCTCTTGGCAGGTGCGAGCGCCGGCGCGGCGAGCAACAGCGCGACGATCAGTACGACGGACCCTGCGATTCGGCGTGGCACGCGTTTTCCCCCGATCGTTTGCAGGATGCATCGTAAATACGTGCCAGGACGGGAAGCGCCGCTTCGGTCGCCCGCGCGCTCGGCACCTACACTGACGCGATGGCCTTCATCGTCGAGAAGCTCCTGCTCGCAGCACCGCGAGGCTATTGCGCCGGGGTCGATCGCGCGGTCCAGACCGTCGAGCGCGCGCTCGATCTCTACGGCGCGCCGGTCTATGTCCGCAAGGAGATCGTTCACAACAAGCACGTCGTCGAGCAGCTGCGCGACCGCGGCGCGATCTTCGTCGACGAGATCGACGAGATGGTCCCGGAGGGGGCGACGACCGTCTTCTCGGCGCACGGCGTCTCGCCTGCGGTTCACGCCCAAGCGGCCGAGCGTTCGCTGCAGACGATCGACGCGACGTGCCCGCTCGTGACGAAGGTCCACGTCGAGGCCAAGAAGTTCGCCGCCGAGGGCTACACGATCGTGCTCATCGGCCACGGCGGTCACGAGGAGGTGGAGGGCACGATGGGCGAGGCGCCCGACAGCATCGTGCTCGTCGAGACCGAGGCGGACGTCGACGCGCTCGAGGTCGCCGACCCGGGCCGCGTCGCGTACATCTCGCAGACGACCCTGTCGGTCGACGAGACGCGCGCGCTCATCAACCGCCTGCGCGAGCGGTTCCCCGAGATCGTCGGGCCGCGGACCGACGACATCTGCTACGCGACGACCAACCGCCAGGCGGCCGTCAAGCAGATGGCCGCCGAGTGCGATCTCGTGCTCGTGATCGGCTCCCAGAACTCGTCGAACTCCCAGCGCCTCGTCGAGGTGGCGCGCGACTACGGCGCCGAGTCGCACCTGATCGACAACGACGGCCAGGTCGACGCGCAGTGGCTGCAGGACAAGCGCGTCGTCGGCATCTCCTCCGGCGCGAGCGCGCCCGAGGAGCTCGTCAGCCGCCTCGTCCAGTTCTTCGCCGACCGCGGTGTGACCGACGTCTCGGAGTTCGAGGTCGTTCGCGAGGACGTGCGCTTCATGCTGCCCAAGCGCATCCGCGAGGACCTCGCAGCGCTGACGTAGGGTCCGCGGTCGCCCGCAAGACCGCCGATGCACACGCTTGTCATCTCCGATCTGCATCTCGGCGTCCGCAGCTGCTCCGACGTCCTGACCCGTCCGGACGCGCTGAACGTCCTGCTCGAACGCCTTGACGGGGTCGACCGGCTCGTGCTGCTGGGCGACACGCTGGAGTTGCGCCACGGGCCCTCGCGCGACGCGCTCGCCGCGGCCGAGCCGGTGATGCGCGCGATCGGCGACGCGCTGGGCTCCGCGTCGGAGATCGTGCTCGTGCCGGGCAACCACGACCACGCGATCGCCGCGGGCTGGCTTGACTGGCGCGGAAGCCGGCACGAGCCCGAGCCGCTCGGCCTCGAGGAGCGCGTCGCGCCGGCCCGCGGCTCGTGGATCGCCAAGCGGCTCGCCGGCTGGCTGGGGCCAGCGCCCGTCGAGATCGCCTATCCCGGACTGTGGCTTCGCGACGACGTCTACGCCAGCCACGGCCACTATCTCGACGCGCATGTGGCGATCCCGACGCTCGAGCGGCTCGCCGCCGGGGTCATGGGCCGGATGGTCGCCGCGATACCCGATCCCGCCACGCCCGACGACTACGAGGCGATCCTCGCGCCGCTCTACGCGCTCAGCCAGGCCAGCGCGCAACGTGGCTCGCCGCTGCGCAGCACGGTCGGCAGCCGCTCGGCGGCCGGCAGCTGGGAGACGCTCGCGGGCGCCGGCCCGAACCGCAAGCTGCGCAGCTACATGCTGTCGCTGCCGTTCCGCGCCGGCGTCATGGTCGCCAACCGGGCGGGGCTTGGCCCCGTGCAGGCCGACATCGGCGTGCAGGAGCTGCGCAAGGCCGCGCTGAGGGCGATCGCCGAGGTCACACAGCGCCTGCGCCTATCGCCGCCGCACCTGGTCTTCGGGCACACGCACCGCACCGGCAAGCTTGCCGCCGACAACGGCTTGGAGTGGTGTACATCCGGCGGGACGCAGCTGCACAACGCCGGCAGCTGGGTCTTCGACACGCTGTTCATGGGCCGCGGATCGAACGAGTCCAACCCGTACTGGCCGGGCGGGGCGATCGCGCTCGACGACGACGGACCGCCGCGCCTGGAACGGCTGCTCGGGCACCTGCCCGCCAAGACGCTCGGCGTGGATCCCCGATGGGGCTAGCGCCGCCGCAGCCCGACGCTTCTCAGCCTGGATCGACCGCATCTCGCGGCGTCTCGCCTCCGTGAGCCTTCGCCAGCGCGGCTCGGCCTCGACCCGAAGGACCCTACCCTGCGCGGGCTCGGCCGACCCACGCTGGCTCGGCTCACAGAGCCGAGCCATCCACGATCTGCCGTCGCTCCAGGCTTAGACTCCCCGATCAAATGCAACGGCGCCGCCTGCTCGTGCTGCTCGTCCTCGTCGCAGCCGGTCTGGCCGTCGCGCTGCCGGAGGCTGCGCTGGCGCACGGCATCGTCGGACGCGAGGATCTTCCGATCCCGAAGTGGCTGTTCGGCTGGGCCGCCACCGCGGTGCTCGTCGCGTCGTTCGTCGGCCTCGCCGTGCTGTGGCCCAAGCCGCGCCTGGAGGCGGCGCTCGAGCGGCGCCTGGCCTCGGTGCCGAAGCTTCTGGACCCGATCTGCGGCGCGATCGGCATCGCGCTCTTCGTGCTCGTCCTGTACGCGGGATTCGCCGGAACCCAGACGACGACGAGCAACCTCACGCCGACCTTCGTCTTCGTCATCTTCTGGGTCGGGCTGGCGATCCTCAGCCCGCTCTTCGGCGATGTCTTCGCGGCGTTCAACCCATGGCGGGCGATCGCCCGCGCCGTCGCCGGGGTGGCGGCGCTCGTCAGCCGCGACGGCCTCCCGGCCCCGCTGCCCTACCCCGAGCGCCTGGGCCGCTGGCCCGCCGCGATCGGGATCCTCGCGTTCGCATGGGTCGAGCTCGTCTACTCCGGCCGCGGCGATCCGAGCAACCTCGCCGTGCTGGCGCTCGCCTATGCGGCTGTCCAGTTCGTCGGGATGAGCCTGTACGGGATCGGGGCGTGGAACCGCTACGGCGACGCCTTCGCCGTCTACTACGGGCTGCTCGCGCGGATCTCGCCGCTGCGCTGGGAGCGCGGCGCACTCTATGTCCGGCGCCCGCTCAGCGGGCTGACGACGCTCGACCCCGTGCCGGGAACGGTTGCGCTGCTGTGCGTGCTGATCGGCACGACGTCGTTCGACGGCTTCCAGAACGGACCGGTCTGGGGGGAGCTCTCGCCGCGAATGACGGATGCGATCGCGGGCCTCGGCGTCAGCCAGGCGACGGCGCTCGAGCTCGCGTTCACGATCGGGTTGCTCGCTGCGGTGCTCGTCGTCGCGGGTCTCTACCGCCTCGGCGTGACGGGGATGCAGCGCGAGAGCAGCGACGGCATGACCGCGACCGAGCTCGCACGGCGCTTCGCACATTCGCTCGTCCCGATCGCGCTGGCGTACGTCGTCGCGCACTACTTCTCGCTGCTGGCGTACGAGGGCCAGCGGATCGTCTATCTCGCATCCGACCCGCTCGGCGAGGGCGCCGACATCTTCGGCAGCGCCGGCGCGATCGTCGACTACACGTGGATCTCGGCGACGGCGATCTGGTACGTGCAGGTCATCGCGCTGGTTTTCGGCCACATCGCCGGACTCATCCTGGCCCACGACCGCGCGCTGGCGATGTTCAGCGATGGCCGCATCGCAACGCGTTCGCAATACTGGATGCTCGCGGTCATGATCGCCTTCACCTCACTGGGGTTGTGGCTGTTGTCCGCAGCGAACTCATGATCCAGCTTCCGATCGCCCACGCGGGCCACTGGGCCGTCAATCTGCTCTACGTCCTGCCGCTCGTGGTCGCGGTCGGCGCACTGATGACGCAGTCGTGGCGTGACAAACGCCACGAGAAGGCGGAGGCTCGCGCCGACAAGCCCGCGGACGCTCCGCCGGCGCGCTAGCGCTTCTTCTCCTGCTCGAGCACGGCGATGTCGTGCGCGAGAGCCTCCGGGGTCAGGAGGTCGGTGGCGAAGCCGACCCGCTGGCGTCCGGTGCGGTCGAGCAGCACGGTGGAGGCGGAATGCTCGAGGCGGGCGGTCTGCGGCTGCACGCCGTAGGCGCTCCACAGCCGCTGCAGCTGCGCGCCGTCACCGAGCACCCAGCGCATGCGGTTGGTCATCTGCTGCTTGAGCGTGAACGCCCGGGCGCGCTGGGCGGTGTCGTTGGGCGGGTCGACGCTGACGGCGATGACCGGCACGTCGTGGCCGAGCTCGTCCAGAGCGGCGCGGATCTGCTGGGTCGTCAGCGGGCAGGTGTCACGGCAGGTCGTGTAGAGGAACGTGACGACCGCGGGCCGCCCGCGCAGATCCTGCAGGCGCACGAGCTTGCCGTGCTGGTCGCGCAGCCCGAACTGCGCCGGCGGGATGCTCGGCGGCCGGACCGCCCCTGCGAAGCCCTCGACGTTGGTCGTGCGCTCACCGACGGCGAACAGCAGCACGCCGGCGACCGCCGTCACCGCGAGCAGACCGGCGATGAAGAGCGCGAGGCGCACGCGGGCGGGCATGGACCTGACTGTAGCCAGCGGCGGGCGATCGGCGCGCACTTCGGCTGAGCCACACCGCCACGAGCGTCGCGGTCCCGCTGAGCGTCGCCGATCACGTATGCCGCGACGGTCAAGGCGCTGGCCGGCGTGCGAATCGAGCTCCTCGCGTGGCCGCAGCTACGCGATCAGGGCTCGATCAGCCCGCGCCGGATCGCGTAGCGGACGAGCTCGACGCGGTCGCGCATGCCGAGCTTGCGCATGAGGTTGGCGCGGTGCGACTCGACGGTCTTCTCCGCGAGGTGGAGGATCTCGCCGATCTCGCGGTTGGTGAACGCCTCGGCGATGAGCTTGAGGACTTCGCGCTCGCGCGGCGTGAGCGGCTCGGCGGGGCCGGAGCTCTCGTCGGCCATCCACTCGCGCACGAGCGACGCCTCGGCCGCGTTGGTCATGAACGGCTCACCGCGCGACACCGCGCGGACGGCCTCGACGAGCGCCTGATCGGCCTCGCGCTTGAGGACGTAGCCCGCGGCCCCGGCTTGCAACGCCTCGAAGAGGTAGCGCTCGTCGTCGTGCATCGACAGGACGAGGACCGAGACCTCAGGGGCGTGCGCGCGGATCTCGACGGTCGCCTGAAGACCGGTCATGCGCGGCATCGCGACGTCCATGACACAGATGTCCGGGCGAACACGCAGCGCCATCTGCACCGCTTCGACCCCGTCAGAGGCCTCGGCGATGACCTCCATGTCGGGCTGGCGACCCAGCAGCAGGCACAATCCACTGCGCATGATCCCGTGGTCGTCGGCGACGAGCAGCCTCATGCGGCTCGCTTCCAGCGCGTGGGCAAGGTCAGCTCGACCACTGCGCCGGCGCCTGGCGTCGAGCGCAGCTCGAGCCTGCCGCCCGCGAGCAGGGCTCGCTCCCGCATGCCGGCCAGGCCGGAGCGACCGTCGCGCAGCCGGTTGGGGTGAAAGCCGGCGCCGTCGTCGGTGACCGTGACGCACACCTCGGCGCTGTTGCAGCCCATGACGGCGACCTTCACGCGGGTGGCATGAGCGTGGCGGGCGATGTTCGACAGCGCCTCCTGCACGACGCGATAGACGACGAGCTGCTCGAACTCACCCAACTGCGGCTTGGTTCCGTCTGCGGCGAAGGCGGAGGGGATGTCGAAGCGCTCGCCGAACAGCCGCACCTGCGTGCGCAGCGCGGGCAGCAGGCCGTGATCGTCAAGTGATGCGGGACGAAGGTCGCGGGCGAGGGCGAGCAGCTCCTGCATCGCCTGCGTCGCGAGACGCTGCGTCTCGGCGAGCTCCTCGGCGAACTCGGGCGGTGCTCCCTCGGCGGTGGCGGCGAGGCGAATCGACACCGCGGCGAGCGCTTGGTTGACCTCGTCGTGCAGGTCGCGCGCGACGCGCGCGCGTTCGGCCTCCTGCGCGCGCAGCACCGCTGCGGCGGCGCCGACGCGCTCGGACTCCATCCGCGCCAGCATGTGGTTGAAGGATTCGCGCAGCCGCGCGACGTCGGCGGGCTCGCCCGCCAAGGGTTGCGCACGAACGCCCGGCAACGCGAGGTCGACGCACTCCATCGTGCGAGTCAGCGACTCGAGTGGAGCGAAGCGGCGGCGCATGACGAAGTTGTTGGCGAGGATCGTCGCCAGGATCGCGCACGCGATCACGCCGAACTGGTTCCACTCGGGCGTCGTTCCAAGGTCAAGGCGCGCCGCGACGCTGGCGGCGAAGACGGTGGCGACGATCAGCGCGGTGTTGACGGTCAACACCTGCGAGAGGAGGGCGGGTCTACGCATGGGGTCTGGACCCCATGTCGGTTC
>Ga0307502_10000227_pt1 | contig 15147 bp, 12 predicted proteins | sample 16_S_MG_FD_201364 | JGI IMG/M metagenome (GOLD analysis project Ga0307502, IMG submission 201364) | Soil microbial communities from Populus trichocarpa stands in riparian zone in the Pacific Northwest, United States - 16_S | ecosystem: Environmental > Terrestrial > Soil > Riparian zone > Trees... | reverse complement strand
CGCGAACGCCACCTCCGGTGTCGTGCAGGCGGTCCAGGGCGCCGAGGGCACCATCGGTTACGCCGACCACAGCCAGGCCGGCAGCCTGGGCGTCGCCAAGATCAAGGTCGGTGAGAAGTTCGTCGAGCCGACCGCCGAGGGCGCTGCCAAGGTCGTCGCCGAGTCCCCGCAGACCTCGGGCCTGCCGGAGCACGACCTGGCGCTGGACCTGAAGCGGGACACCACGGACGACGGCTCCTACCCGCTGCTGCTGGTCTCCTACATCGTCGTCTGCTCGAAGTACGACAACGCCGACGACGGCAAGCTCGTGAAGGCCTACATCGGCTACATCGCGAGCGAGGACGGTCAGAAGGCGGCCGCCGACGAGGCCGGCTCCGCGCCGATCTCCGACGACCTCCGCACCAAGGTCGAGTCCGCCCTCGACGCCATCAAGTAGTCAGCACGGTCCGCTCAGGTCCGGTGGATGGCGGCCTCGCCACCCACCGGACCTAGGTCCATCCCCTCCTGTTGACGGAGAACGCACAGTGACCACAACGGACGAGCCGAAGGTCCACGAGAAGCCGCCGGTGCCGCCGCGTCCACCACAGCGTCCCGGTGACCGAGTCTTCGCGGCGAGCGCCAAGTACGCGGGTGTGCTCATCCTCGTCGTCCTCGCCGCGGTAGCCGCCTTCCTGGTCATCGAGGGCTGGCCGGCGATCACGACGTCGACCGACACGCTCACCAAGTCCATCAACTGGCTGGAGGGCAAGTCCGTCCTCGCCTACGTCGGCCCGTTGGTGTTCGGCACCATCCTCGCCGCCCTCATCGCGCTCGTCATCGCGACGCCGATCGCCATCGGGGTCGCGTTGTTCATCTCGCATTACGCGCCGCGGCGGGTCGCGTCCAGCCTCGGTTACGTGATCGACCTGCTCGCCGCGATCCCCAGCGTCGTCTACGGCCTGTGGGGCGCGCTCTGGCTGATGCCGAAGGTCCACCCGTTCTTCGAGTGGCTGACCACCTACTTCGGTTGGATCCCGCTGTTCGCCGGCCCGGCGGCCAACCCGCCGCGCACGATCCTGACCGCCGGCATCGTCCTCGCGGTCATGATCCTGCCGATCATCACGGCCGTCACCCGCGAGATCTTCCTGCAGACCCCGACCCTCCACGAGGAGGCGGCGCTCGCGCTCGGCGCGACCCGCTGGGAGATGGTCCGCATGGCGGTGCTGCCCTTCGCACGGTCCGGCATCGTCTCGGCCACCATGCTCGGTCTCGGCCGCGCGCTCGGCGAGACCATGGCCGTCGCGATGGTCCTCTCACCCGGCCTGATGTACTCGATCTTCGTCCTCAAGGCCGGCCAGCAGCAGAACATCGCCGCGAACATCGCGCTGAAGTTCCCCGAGGCCTCGGGGAACGGCGTGAACGTGCTGATCTTCACCGGCCTGGTGCTGTTCGTGATCACCCTTCTTGTCAACATGTTCGCGCGGTGGATAGTGAGCCGCCGGGCGGAGTTCTCGGGGGCCAACTGAGATGACTACCTCGCTGGAGACCCCGCTCATCCCGGCCAGCCTCACGGCCGGCAAGCTGCCGAGGTACTCGCCACTCGGGATCTTCGTGGTCTCGCTCCTGGTGGTGTCCGGCCTGCTGGCCCTGCTCGGCTCGTTCAGCATCCCGCTGGCCGTGCTGCTCGGCACCGTGGTGTTCGCGGTGGCGCTGGTGATCATCTCGCGGGTCGTCGAGGGCAACCGCGCCTCGAAGGACCGCCTGGCCACCACGCTGATGTACTCGGCGTTCGCACTGGCGCTGATCCCGCTGGTCAGCCTGTTGTGGACGGTGATCTCGAACGGCATCAAGCGGTTCGACGTCTACTTCCTGAACACCACCATGCGTGGCGTGTACGGCGGCATGGACGCCGGCGGCGCGTACCACGCGATCATCGGCACGCTCGAGATCACGGCGGCCGCGGCGGTCATCTCGGTGCCGATCGGCCTGCTCACCGCCGTCTACCTCGTCGAGTACGGGCCGTCACGGCTCGGCCGGGCCATCACGTTCTTCGTCGACGTCATGACCGGCATCCCGTCGATCGTCGCCGGCCTGTTCGCCTACGCCCTGTTCGCGCTGATCATCGGCCCTGGCGTGCGGATGGGTATCGTCGGTGCGGTGGCGCTGGCGGTGCTGATGATCCCGGTCGTGGTGCGTGCCTCCGAGGAGATGCTCAAGCTCGTGCCGAACGAGCTGCGGGAAGCCGCCTACGCCCTGGGCGTGCCCAAGTGGCTGACCATCGTGAAGGTGGTCCTGCGGACGGCCGCGGCGGGCATCGTCACCGGTGTCACGCTGTCGATCGCCCGCGTGATCGGCGAGACCGCGCCCCTGCTGCTCACCGCCGGGTACACGAACTCGCTCAACGGCGACCTGTTCGACGGCCGGATGATGACGCTGCCGGTGTACGTGTACCGCCAGTACAGCCAGGGACTCGTGCCGAAGGGCATCACCGACATCAACTACCAGCGGGCGTGGGCCGCCGCGCTGACGCTCATCATCATCGTCATGCTGCTCAACCTCATCGCCCGTCTCATCTCGCGGTTCTTCGCGCCCAAGACCGGCCGCCGGTAAGGACAAAGGAACAATGGCCAAGCGACTGGATATCTCCGACCTCGACATCTACTACGGCGACTTCCTCGCGGTCGAGGGCGTGTCCATGGCGGTGGAACCGCGTGCGGTGACCGCGTTCATCGGGCCGTCCGGCTGCGGCAAGTCGACCGTGCTGCGGTCCCTCAACCGCATGCACGAGGTGATCCCGGGCGCCCGGATCGAGGGCAAGATCGCCCTCGACGGCGAGGACCTGTACGGCCGCGACGTCGACCCGGTGCGCGTGCGCCGGTCCATCGGCATGGTGTTCCAGCGGCCGAACCCGTTCCCGACCATGACGATCGCCGCGAACGTGATCGCCGGCATGAAGCTCAACAACAAGCGCATGTCGAAGGCCGCCTCGGAGGAGGTCGTCGAGCGGTCCCTGCGGGGCGCGAACCTGTGGAACGAGGTCAAGGACCGGCTGGGCCGGCCCGGCTCGTCGCTCTCCGGTGGGCAGCAGCAGCGCCTGTGCATCGCCCGTGCCATCGCCGTGCAGCCGGACGTGCTGCTGATGGACGAGCCGTGCTCGGCGCTCGACCCGATCTCCACGCTCGCGATCGAGGACCTGATCGGGGAGCTCAAGAAGGACTACACGATCGTCATCGTCACCCACAACATGCAGCAGGCCGCGCGGGTGAGCGACCAGACGGCGTTCTTCAACCTCGCGGGCGTCGGCCAGCCGGGCAAGCTGATCGAGATGGACGCGACGGAGAAGATCTTCTCCAACCCGAACCAGAAGGCCACCGAGGACTACATCTCCGGACGTTTTGGCTGAGCGGAGCTTGCCGGTTCGCCCGACTTCGCGTTCGGGAACCATTCCCCTGGGGCATCCGTCACAATAGTGTCCCAGAGGTGCTGGGCTCTGACGACTGCGAACCGCGGGGGTGCGGCTGATGCTTGACGCGGGTGGTGGCGGTGCCATGGGTGCCATGGCCGGCGAGATGATCGGCTTCAAACAGGCGGCCGCGAACGGCTCGTTCTCCGTCAACGAGACCGGCGGCAAGGCCCTGCTGACCGCCATCCGCGAGATGGCCCACTGGGTCGACAGCAACCTCGCCGATCTCTCCTCTCTCGGCAAGCAGCAGCCCCTCGGGAGCAGCAAGGGCGCGGACCTGATGAAGCCCTACATGGTCAACGTCGCCACCGACGACAAGGGGTTCATCACCCAGCTGGTGGAGTTCCGCAAGGCGCTGTCCGACGCCGAGGAAGGCGTCGTGGCCGCGATGAAGAACTACAAGAGCACCGACCTCGGGATCCAGGGGAACTTCCGTGCCGTCTAGCCCCAAGGCGGCCGTGGTCGTCATGCTCCTGGTCCTGCTCGCCGGCTGCGCGGAGTCGACGCAGGGCAGCCCGACCCCGGGTGGGGAGCCGACGAACCCGACCACGGCCACCGAGGACACCAGCACGACCACCGAGGCGCCGCCCAGCAGCGCGCCCGGTATCGCGAGCCTCCAGCCGTGCGAGGTCCTGGACCCGACCGACCTCACCGCCCTGCAGCTGTCCGGCGGCGAGCAGAAGAAGGTCGGCTCCGCCCGGGTCTGCCGCTACCAGCGCGACGGCGCGACGCTCAACGAGACCTACACCGTTTCCATCGAGCTGTACGACACCCAGGGCCTCACCGAGCTGAACGCGCCGGACGTCCAGCAGCTGCCGCCCATCGGCGGCCATGACGCGGTCAAGTACACAGACGCGACCGGGAGCTGCGGGGTGGGCCTCGGCGTCACCGCCGACTCCCGGGTGGACACCGCGGCGGTCGGCGGCGACCAGCAGCAGGGCTGCCAGATCGCCGAGCAACTGGCCACGATCGTCGAACGAAAACTGCCCTGAGGAGCGTCATGGCACCTCGTGACCATCACCAGCACAACTGGTCCTTCCGGCACCGCGACACCACGCAGACCGGCCAGGAGACGCGCGACAACGCGGAGACCCAGGTCACCGGCGAGGTGGACCGGGGCAACATCATCGACTGGCTGGTCGACAAGTTCAACCACGGCCAGCGGGTGCAGGACACCTACACCCAGGACATGAACACGCAGGCGCGGGAGCTCGCCCAGGGCGTCAACACCCGCGAGGGCCCGATCATGCAGTGCTACAACTACATGTCCACGCCCCACCCGCAGCTCAAGCAGATGGTCACCGAGAACGTCGACCCGGACGGCGTCGGCTCGACCGGCGACCAGTGGATCGACGCCGGCAACGCGATGGTCCGCTTCCAGGAGGGCGTCAAGGCGGCCATCGACAACAGCGAGGCCGACTGGCAGGGCACGGCCGGCAACTCGGCAAGGACGTTCATGGCGAGCGTCGGCGGCTGGGTCGGCGAGGCGGGGCAGAGCGCGCAGCTCGCCGGCACGCAGACCAACCTGCAGGCGGTGGCGTTGGCCGACGCCAAGCGCAACATGCCGGAGCCGGTGGACTTCGACCTCGACGCGGCCAACCAGGACCTGCAGTCGACCACCAACCCGATGCTCTACCTGTCCAAGCTGGGCACGTACCAGACGCAGTACAACAACCAGCAGGCCGCGCACGAGCAGGCGGCCGGCGTGGTCGGCACCTACGACAACAGCCTGGCCAGCGCGAGCACGATGCCCGCCTTCGGCGCGCCACCCCAGATGACGGGGGGCTCGAGCGAGACGAAGGTCCAGAAGTCGGAGATCAACAACAACACGAACAACGTCAACTCGAAGAACGTCTCGACTAGCAGCTCGAACAACAACCAACAGACGAACCAGCCGCCGAACGGCCACATCGACACGCCGCCGACGTCGCACGACGACCCGGGCGGGTCGGACGACTCGGACAACGGGGGCGGCAAGGACAACGACCCCGGCAACACCGACATCCCGGGCGGCTCGAACAACGGTTCCGGCAACGGCTCCGGGTCCGGCTCTGGGTCCGGTTCGGGTTCCGGTTCCGGTTCGGGACTCCCGCCCGGCAACGGGACCGGCACCACGCCGAGCAGCGACGTGCCGCCCGGCGGCGGCCTGCCCGGCCCCGGCCAGTTCCCGACACCAGGCACGAGCGGCGGCAACAACCCGGGCCAGAACCCGAACTTCGGAACCCCGCTGCCCATCGGCGGCTTACCCGGCCCGACCGGCGGCGACTTCGAACGCGGCACGGGCCGCGGCTTCGGACCCGGTGGCGGGCGCGGCTTCGGTCCCGGCGGTGGCTACGGCGGTGGATATGGACCCGGCGAGTCCGGGCCCGGCGGCCGCGCCGGCGGGCCGGGCAGTATGGGCCGCGCCCCGGGTGCCGGCGGCATGGGCCCCGGCGGCGCGCTGGCCGCGGAAGGTGCCGTGGGTGGCCGCGGCGCGGCTGGCGGCCGTGGCGGTGCCGGCGGCATGATGCCGCACGGCAAGCGCGGCGAGGGTGACGAGGACGGCGAGCACCAGCGCGCGTCCTACCTCGTCGAGGGCGACCCGGACGCGGTGTTCGGCACGGACGAGATGACCGCGCCGCCGGTGATCGGCGAGTAATGGCCGGTTACACGCTGTCCCTGCCGGCGGTGGACGTCCTGGCGCAGACGCTGGACGTCAACATCCGGCAGTTCCCGTTCCAGATCCCGTACTTCGGCGAGTACGAGCGGGACCGGCAGCGGATCGCGCGCGAGGTGTTCGTCGACCTGAGCAGGAAGGGCCTCGTTCGCGGCGGCGACATCGATCCGGAACTGGCCCGCGCGCTGCGGACGCTGTCGGAGTACGTGATCACCGTGTCCGTGATGGGCACCGTCGACAAGACCCGGAAGATCTACGCCCGCGCGGCGGCGGCCGGCGAGACCGGGGTGCTGGCGGTCAAGGAGGACGAGAGCCTGCGGCTGGAGCTGATCCGGCCGACGGCGCTGGCGGTCACGCTGGTGGGCCTGCTGCCGGTGATGGAGTCGGGCCCCGGCCAGTCGGTGACGATCACGCGCCCCGCGGACCGCCACCCGGACGACATCCTGGCCCCGGTGCACTCCGGCCGAACGGGTGACGAGCAGCAGCTGAGGCTGGCGGAGAACTACCTGGCCCGCCCGAGGACCGGAACGGGGATGTTCACCGTCTCCGGCCGCGACCGGCGCACCGGCAAGGAACGGCAGGCCGGCCACCTGACCTGGATCGACACGGACGCCGGCCGCTACCTCGCACTGGCCCGGCCACCGGGTGAGAACGGCCAGGCCCGCGCCACGTTCAGCCCCGCCGACCAGGCCCGCCTGACCCACCAGCTCGGCGAGCTGATCGAGTCGGTCGCACCCCGCGCCAGGGTGCCGGCGCGGGACGAGTGGTGAGGCTCAGAGGTTGTCTCAGAGGTTGTCGTCGTCCTCGCCGTAGCCCGGCATGCGGCCGGTGACCACGAAGACGACCCGCTTGGCGACCGAGACCGCGTGGTCGGCGTAGCGCTCGTAGAACCGGCCAAGCAGGGTCACGTCCACCGCGGACGCGACGCCGAACTCCCAGTCCTTGTCCATGATCACCGAGAACAGGTGGCGGTGCAGGTCGTCCATCTCGTCGTCGGCCTCCTCGAGGGAGCGGGCCTTCTCGACGTCCTGTTCACGGATGACGTTCTCGGCCTGGTGGGCCAGGTCGACGGCAACGCGGCCCATCTCGCTGAAGTACGGCCGCACCTGCTCGGGGAGCACCGGGTTCGGGTGGCGGCGTCGTGCGGCCTTGGCCACGTGCAGCGCGAGGTCGCCCATGCGCTCCAGGCTCTCCGCCGCGTGGATGGCGGCGAGGACCGTGCGGAGGTCGGTCGCGACCGGGGCCTGCAGTGCCAGCAGCGCGTAGGAGTGTTCCTCGCACGCCGAACGGGCGTCGTCGATCTTCGCGTCGTCGCCGATGACCTGTTCGGCGAGACCGAGGTCGGCGTCCAGCAATGACCTGGTGGCGAGCTCCATGGCGGTCGCCGACATGGCACACATGTTGGCCAGCTCTTCGGCTAGCTCCCCGAGTTCGACTTGGTAGGCCTCACGCATGGCGACAGCCTACGGCCGCGTACGCACGGCAACCGCATCCCCGGATGAATCCCAGGTGAACCCGCCGCCACGAATCGGTGCCAGGCCCACCCTACGCACACGAGACGTCGCCGGCGTTGACCGTGGACAGGTCGTCCGGCACGTCGACGGGCGCTCCGCCCGTGGTCGGCGACTGGACCTTGCCGTCGAAGTCGGGGCCGAGCACCAGGAGGATCGCGCCGCCCGCCGACGGGTCCTCGACCAACGTCGCGCCGGGTACGGCCGCCTTGAGCGTCTGCGCCTGCGCGGCGTGGGACTTGCTGTACCGGATGACCGTCTTGTCCGTCGGGTCCGTCGGGTCCGTCGCGCCGACCCGCACGATCTGGAAGCCGAGCTCGGCCAGGTCGTCCCCGGTGTCACTGGCGATGCCGCCGGTCTCGTTGCCGCCGTTGAGCACCTGGATCTTGACGGTGCTCGGGTCGACGGTGCCGCCGCTCGGCTGCTGCTGTTGCTGTTGCTTCAGGCCGGACTGCACCTGCGTCTGGTCCTGCTTCTTGTTCTTCGCCGGCGCGTCGTCCTTCTTCGGCGCCTCGCCGGGCAGCGGGACGTCCTGGCGGACGGCCTCGAACAGCGAGTTGGCGTCCTCGACCCGCAGGTCCTCGTTGTGGCGCTCGTTCTCGTAGCCGGTGGTCGGGACGGTGATGAACGTGACCCGGCCCGCCTCGACGCCCTGCATCGACTGGCCGAGCGTGAACAGCTGGTCGACGCCGACGTTGTCGCCGAACGTGGCCCCGGAGAACGCCTTGACGAACTTCGTGAGCTTGCCGGGGTTCAGCAGCACCTCGCTCGACATCGCCTTGCGCAGCAACGAGGACAGGAACCGCTGCTGGCGGATGATGCGGCCGTAGTCTGCGGTCGGGTCACCCTCGACCTTGCGGGCACGGACGAAGTTCAGCGCCTGGTCGCCGACCAGCCGCACGTTCTTGCCGGCCTCCGGCACGACCAGGCCGAGCTCCTTGTCCTTCATCGGCCGCTCGACGCACACCTCGACGCCGCCCACGGCGTCGACCATGTCCTTGAAGCCGTGGAAGTCGATGCCGACGAAGTGGTTGACGGCGATGCCGGACAGGTTCTGCACCAGCTTCGTCACGCACTTCGGGCCACCCACCATGTAGGCGGTGTTGAGCTTCGCCCGCCGTTCCTCGGGGTGCTGCTGGCCTGTGTACTTTCCGGTCTTTGGATCCCATCCCTCGCAGGCCGGCCGGGTTACCTCGAGGTCACGGGGAAAAGAGACGACCACCACGCGTTCTCGATTTTTTGGTACGTGGGCGATCATCACGGTGTCGGATCTGGCGCCTTGGACCGAGTCCTCGGATCCGACACCGTCCTCGGCGGTCGCGCCGGATCTGGTGTCGGACCCGACGAGTAAGAAGTTCTCGTCCCCGAGCTGGGCGGCGGCGTCCTTGATGGCCTGGGAGTCCGGGTCGAGCGCGTCGACCTGCTGGGCGCTGTTGTCGATGTAGGCCTTGAAGCCCCACCCGACGGCGGTCGACAGGAAGACCAGGCCGGCGAAGAAGATGGCGAACGCCTTGCCGGCGTTCTTGCCCTTGCGCCAGCGACGCTTCTTCTTGGTCTCCTGCTCGTCCTCTTCCTTCGGCTCGAGGTTGGGGATCGCCATGGCCATGGACTGCTGCGCGTCGAGGTCGTCGAGACGGTCCATCTCGTCGTCGCGCTCCCAGGGGCGGAGCTTGCGGCGCTTGGCCTTCTTCTCGCGCTCCTCGGCCTTGATCTCGTCGTGGACCGCGGAGAAGCGGGCGAGGGTGTGGTCGATGGTGCGCCGCTTCTGGAGCTCCTCGTTGCCGTCGATGGCCTCCATCTCGGTGGTCATCGTGACGAGGTCGTCGTCGCCCATCGGCGGCGGAGGCGGCGGCACCATCGGCACCCCGGTCGAGCGGCGCGGCTTCGAGTCGGGTGCGTCGATGGCGGCGGGGGTGATCCGCGGCTCGGACAGCTCGTCGCCAGGGCGGCGGAAGTCGTCGACGGGGAACAGCCCGGACCCCTGACCCGGCTGGGCGGGCGTGTCTGCGGGGAACGGGCCGGGCCGCTGGTCCAGGCCGGCCTGCGCGGCCCGGGCGGCGCGCCGGCGCGCGGCGCCTTCCGGCCGGCCCAGCACGTCCCGGGGACCGGACGACTCGCCGGGGCGGCGACCGGGGTCCGGCGGGAAGCCGGCGTCACCCGGACGGCCGTTGAGGGGTGCCTCACGGCCGGGGGCGCCGAAGTGCGTGGAGGCCTCGCCCACGCGGCGGGGGCTCGGCCGGGGCGCCTCGGGGTCCGGCGGGAAGGCCGGGCCCGGGAAGGCGTTCTCGGCCGTCCGGCGGCCGCGGCGCGGGGGCTCGGCCTCGAAGCCGTCCTGGGGGAAGCCGTCGTTGCGGCGGCCACCCTTGCGCCGCGGGGCCGCACCGTCCGGCGGGAAGCCGTTCGGCGCGTCACCGCCCGGGATGGGATGGTGCGCGGACGCCTCACCGGCCCGGCGCATGCCGTGGCGGACGTCGTCCAGCGGGAAGCCGTTGGGGGCTTCGTTGCCGTGATGGGCGTCGCCTGCCCGGCGCATGCCGTTGCGGGCGTCGTCCTGGGGGAAGCCGTTGAGTGCCTCGGGGAGGCCGTGGTGACCGGAAGGGTCGCCGTTGCGACGGCCGCCGTTGCGGCGCGGTGGCTCCGGGTCGGCCGCGAACCCGTCGAACCCGTCGAAGCTGCTCGGCGCGTCGGCGCCGGGGATGCCGTGGTGGGCGGGTGCCTCACCGCCGCGACGCGCGCCGTTGCGGCGGGCCGCCTCCGGGTCGGGCCCGAACCCGTCCGGCGGGAAGCCGTTGGGGGCGTCCGGCCCAGGGAAGATGCGGGGGGCGGACGTCTCACCCGCGCGGCGGCCGCTGTTGCGGCGGGGGGCCTCCGGGTCGGGCGGGAAGCCGTTCGCGGCGTCGTGATGTACCTCACCCGCGCGGTGCATGCCGTTGTGGCGGGGCGCCTCAGGATCGGGCGGGAAGCCGTTGGGTGCGTCGGTGCCCGGCATCACGCGCGGCGCCGACGTCTCACCCGCCCGGCGCATGCCGCCGCGGCGAGGTGACTCCGGGTCCGGTGGGAAGCCGGGTGCGGCGTCCGTGCCCGGGACGGGGTAGTGCGCAGACGCCTCGCCAGCACGGCGGGCGGCGTTGCGGCGTGCCTCGGGCCCGAAGGCCTCCTGCATCCCGCGGCGGCGGGGCCCGGACGTCTCGCCCGGCCGGCGCGGGTCGGCGCCGGGCACCGGGTAGTGGGCCGATGCCTCACCCACACGGCGCATGCCGTTGTTGTCGGGCGGGAAGCCGTTGGGTGCGTCGGAGAACCCGTCGAAACCTGCGGCCGGGTCGGTGGGCGGGCGGGGTCGGCGGGCGCTCTTGCGCCGCGGCGCGCCGCCGTCCGGTGGGAAGCCGTTGCGTGGGCCGGATCCCTCGCCGACGTTGGGTGGCCGGTAGGACGGGCCGTCGTCGACCGGGAAGTCCGTCGGGAAGCCGTTGCCGTCCTGCGGAATGTCGCCGGGCTCCGAGGAGAACGAGTCGCGGACCGCGTCGCTCGGGATGGTGAAGAACGAGGAGTTGCCGCCGGGACGCCTGGCCGAGGCCTCGTCGCGGGGGAAGTTCTCCTGGGGCTGTGGGGCACGCGGTGGAGCCGCCCGGTCTGGCGGGAACCCGTCGCCCATGTCGTGCGGTGGCGCGGTCGGGCGGGGCGGCGCCGGGACCGGTCTGCCCTGCGGCTCGTCCTGCCGGGCACGACGGCCGGTCGCCACGCCGTTCTGCCGCAGCTGCTCCGGGTTCACCGGGGTGAGGTCCGGCCGGGAGCCCGTGTGCCGCTGGACCAGGTCCGCGACGCTCACGCCGCCGGACTCGACCGACCTGCGGCGACGCCGGGGCTGCTGGGTGTCCGGGGGCGGGGGCGTCTCGTCACGCCGGTGCCGGCTGCCGGGCTCGTGCGGGTCGCGGGTGCCGTCGTGGCGTTGGTCGTCGGGCACCCGGACTCCTCTCGTCAGCAGGGCCACCACCGTGGCGGTTCCGTTATTAAGACGTTGCACACCTTGGGTTGGTTGCGAACCCAGTGTGTGCTCGTCGGCCCAGATAGTACGTACGGATGGCACCCAAGACGACTGCCAAGCCAAATTTGCTCACTACCAGTGGGCAAGTGGTCCCAACCGTCTAGCCCGATCGGGGTAGCAACCACCGCGGCCTCAAATGTTATCGAACCGACGCAAGAGGGCGGTCAGGGGTGACCGCAACTAGCCGCGAGGGCGGCGTTGCGACGCGGCGCCGGACAGGCGGACCTGCCCACCCACACGGTATGCGACGGTGTTCCGGCCAGACTGCTTGGCCGTGTACAGCAACCCGTCCGCGAGGCGAAGCTGCTGCTCAGGACTCGTGAGCCCGCTGGCGCCGGACTCGTGTGCCACGCCGATGCTGACGGTCACGTGCAGGCCGCGGACGACCGTGGTCCACGGGAACTGCTCGACCCGTGCCCGCGCGGCCTCGGCCACCGCCCACGCCGCCATGGGCTCCAGGCCCGGCAGCATGAGCACGAACTCCTCGCCGCCGTAACGGGCGCAGAACGCGTCCTCCGGCAGCCCTACCTGCAGCAACTCGACCACCTGCTGCAGCACCCGGTCGCCGACCAGGTGTCCGAACGTGTCGTTGACCCGCTTGAACCAGTCCAGGTCGACGAGCGCGACGGCGAACTCGCCGCGCCCCGACTGGAGTAGCCGTTGGTCCAGGTAGCGGCGGTTGTAGCTGGCGGTCAGCGAGTCGCGGATGCTCTGCTCGCGGGCCTCGGCATGCTCGCGCCGCAGGCGTGCGACCTCCTGCCGGAACTGCTCCGGCACCTGCGGGGTCTTCTCCGCCGTGGCCAGGTCGAGCGCGTGCCGCAGGTGCTCGTACGCCTGCCGCCACTCGCCACGGGAAGCCAGCAGGGAGGCGATGGACTGGTGCAGCTCGACGAGGCTCGCCTCTTCCAGCTCGACCTGGCGGGCCGGGTGCTGGATCGGCACCGTCGGCTCGCCGATGTGACGGTCACCACGCCAACCGGCGACACCTTGGTCAAGTACGGCCATCGAGCTCACCTCCCTACCTACGACGTTTTCGTCGCGGCGGCTGGCGGCCTTGAGGCGTTGGGGCGAGCTGGTTCGGATTTCCCTCTACCGGTGTACAGAGTGACTTGAAGATGACGCTCCGTCACGCACCGGTCGGGCAGGGCGCGAACCCGTACACCTTCCCGTCCAGGACGACCACGCGCTCCGACCCGATCTGCTGGCCGAGCAACGCTCCGTCCTGCCGGATCGACACCGACACGCCGAGCACGTAGACCATGCCGCGCGGGTGTGGCGCGTTGCGCCCCGCGCCCGGCGGCACCCAGTCGGGGTCCGCCCGGAGGGTGGTCAGGGCCGGGTCGATGTTCAGCGTGAGGTCACCGAGATCACACAGCTCGTCGGTGAAGTCCGGGTGCTGGCTGCGCTGGAGAAACTCGCGCTGCTGCGCGGGGCCCTCGTCCGCGGCCTCGTTCAGGTCCTTGAAGTAGGTCTGGACGAGCTCGCGGTCGTGGTCGGGGGACGCCGCGGCGACCGGTCGGCCGGCGACCTTCGAGCTGCACCCGGCCAGCAGCAACAGGCCGAGGACGGCGAGCAGAACACGACGCATGTCGTTCCCCCCGAGGGAATCAGTGTGCGATCCAGGCTAGCTGTCGTCACGCGGGTTCGATGCGGTATCCGTAACCACGTACGGTCTGAATCATCGGAGGGTTCCGAAGTTTTCTGCGCAACTGCGTGATGACGACATCGAGGACGTTCGACGCGGGATCGACCAACGGGTCCCAAACCTCGCGGATCAGCTCCGTCCGCCCCACCGGCTGGCGCTGCCGGACCACCAGGTGCCGGAGCACGTCGAACTCCTTGCCCGTCAACGTGAGCAGCACCCCCGCGCGCCGCACCTCGTGCCGCCCGCTGTCCACCTCGAGGTCCCCGCAGCGCAGTACAGGTGGCAGACCACCGGACACCCGCCGGCACAGCCGCCGCACCCGGGCCGCCAGCTCCTCGACCGCGAACGGCTTCACGAGGTAGTCGTCGCCGGCGTCGAGGCCGGCGATGCGGTCGGCCACGGCGTCACGGGCGGTCAGGAACAGCACGGGCACCGCGGGCCGGCGGGCCTGGACGTAGCGGAGCGCGTCCCCGGACGGCAGCATCCGGTCCAGCACCGCGCAGTCGTAGGAGTTCACCGACAGCGCCTCGTCCGCGGCGGGCAGGTCGCCGACCGCGTCGACGGCGAACCCGGCGGCACGCAGCGACCCGGCGATCGCGACCCGGAGGTTCTCGTCGTCCTCGACCACCAGTACCCGCACGCCTCAAAAGGTACCGATCCCGGCCGGGACCCCACCCGGCACGGCTATGCCGTCACCGCGCGCACGTCGTCGGCCGTGAGGGTGCGCAGCTCGGTCATCTCGGGCATCCGGCCGAGCAGCCGCAGCCGTTGCGACTGGACCTTCCGCATGCCCTCGAACAGCCGCCGCGCGTCGCGGGCGTTGCCGAAGTTCGGGTCCTTCGCGATCCGGTCGAAGTACTCCCACAGGAGCGGCGTCGCGTTCTCGTCCAGCTGGTAGTCGCCGCCGGCCACCATGCGGGCGATGATCTGCACCAGGTCGTCCGCCGAGTAGTTCGCGAACTCGATCGTCTTGGAGAACCGGGACGCGAGACCCGGGTTGACGTCGAGGAAGCTCCGCATCTCGTCGGTGTACCCGGCGACGATCACCGCCACCTCGTCGCGGTGATCCTCCATCAGCTTCACCATCGTGTCGATGGCCTCCTGGCCGAAGTCGCCGCCGGTGCCGGACTGGCGGGACAGCGTGTACGCCTCGTCGATGAACAGCACGCCGCCGAGCGACTCCTCGAACACCACGGACGTCTTCTCCGCGGTGTGCCCGATGTACTGGCCGACGAGGTCGCGCCGGGACACCTCGCGGAACTGCCCCTTCGACAGCACGCCGAGGGACTTGAGCAGCTTGCCGTACGTGCGGGCCACCGTGGTCTTACCGGTGCCGGGCGCGCCCGCGAAGATCAGGTGGTGGCTCACCGTGCCGACGGACAGGCCCGCGCGCTTGCGCCACTCGTTGACCTGGATCTCGTCGACGACCGCGTGCACCTCGGACTTCACGCCAGGCAGCCCGACCATGGCGTCGAGGTCGGCCAGCAGGTCGTCGACGCCGGCGTCCCCGCTGGACACCGCCCGCCGCGCCGGCTCGGTCACGGTCGGCGTGGCGCCTGCGGCGACGAGGATGCCGGGTGGGGCGGAGTTGTCCACATGGCACTCGTCGATGGCGCCCGCGCAGCCGGCCGCGAACGAGATGCCGACGCCGCCGACGTCGTGGACCTTGCACTTGCGCACCTCGGGCCGGCTCTGCTGGGCGACCGCGATCCCCTCGTGCCCGGTCCGCGCCACGTCGCAGGTCTCGATGACCGGCCGCGCGTACTGGTAGACGTAGATGCCGCGCTGGCCGCAGTCGGTGATCGTGCAGTTGCGCATCTCCGGATCGGCGCCGAGACCGATCACGACACC
>Ga0307502_10000226_pt1 | contig 15177 bp, 16 predicted proteins | sample 16_S_MG_FD_201364 | JGI IMG/M metagenome (GOLD analysis project Ga0307502, IMG submission 201364) | Soil microbial communities from Populus trichocarpa stands in riparian zone in the Pacific Northwest, United States - 16_S | ecosystem: Environmental > Terrestrial > Soil > Riparian zone > Trees... | reverse complement strand
GTGAAGTTACTCGATAGTAGGTAGGTTCGCCTACTGAGAAGACTCGGTAGGCGGTCAACCATGACGTAAGTGAGTCGTGCCACACTGCCGGAAAGTTGCGCCTAACGAAGGGCTTTCCATGGTCGACGCGCTGACCGGCAACGTTGCCGACCTGGTCGCCGATGCGGCCGGGCGAGTCCCGGACCGCGCCGCCCTGGTGGACGCGGCCACAGGTCGCACACTTACCTGGGCACAAACCAACCATGCCGTCGACGCCTACGCGGCGAGACTCGCCGAGGCCGGGCTGGAAACAGGCGATCGGGTGGCGATCACGCTTCCCAACGGGCCGGCGTTCTGCGTCGCCCTGTTCGCCGTGCTGCGGGCCGGCGGCATCGCGGTGCCGGCCGCCGCCACCTCGCCCGAGCTGCCGCGGCTCATCGAGGACAGCGGCGCGACGCTCGTGGTCGGCGACACCGTCGACGCGCCCGACCTTGACGCGACCGGTGAGCCGTACCAGGCCACTACGGGCGCCGAGGACATCGCGGTCCTCTGCTACACCTCCGGCACCGCGGGCGTGCCGCGCGGCGTGATGCTGTCCCACCGCGCGCTGCTGTCGAACGTCCGCCAGTGCGCCCAGCTCAAGCCGCCGCCGGTCACGTCGACCGACCGCGTCCTGCTGGTCGTGCCCCTGTTCCACGCCTACGGGCTCGGCCCCGGCCTGCTGCAGGTCACCTCCGCCGCCGCCACGGCCGTGCTGATGGAGACCTTCGGTACCGAGCGCGCGCTGTCGGTGTGCGCGGAGCACCAGGTGACCGCGCTGGTCGGCGTGCCGGCCATGTACCAGGCGCTCACGGCCGCCGAGCCCGAGCGGCTCGCCGAGGGCCTGGCGTCGGTCCGGCTGCTGACCTCCGGCGCCGCGCCGCTGTCGCCGGCCGTGCTGTCGGCGGTCAAGCAGGCCACTGGGCTGCCGGTGTTCGAGGGCTACGGCCTCACCGAGACCGGTCCGGTGCTGACGTCCACGCTGGTCAGCGGGGTCGCGAAGGCCGGCTCGGTCGGCCGTCCGCTGCCGGACGTCGAGCTGCGGATCGTGGACAGCGAGGGCGGGTCGGCCGACCCGGACGAGGAGGGCTGGTTCGACGAGGACGAGCCCGAGACCGGCCGCGTGGCCGCCCGAGGGCCGAACCTGTTCAGCGGCTACTGGCCCGACGGCACCGGCGGCCCGGACGCCGACGGCTGGTTCCGCACCGGCGACGTCGGCTACCTGGACGCGGACGGCGACCTTCGGCTGGTCGACCGCGCCAACGACCTGATCATCGTGAACGGCTTCAACGTGTACCCGAACGAGGTCGAGCGGGTCATCGACGAGCTGCCGGACGTCCTCGAGTCGGCCGCGGTCGGCGTGCCGGACGAGCGGACCGGCGAGCAGGTCCTGGCGGTCGTGGTGCTGCGGGAGGGCGCGACGCTGACCGAGGACGAGGTCCGCGAGCACTGCGCCGAGCGGCTGGCCCGGTTCAAGGTGCCGAGGACCGTGCGCTTCGCCGACGAGCTACCCCACTCGGCGACGGGCAAGGTCCGGCGCGCGTCGCTGCGGGGTAGCGTCGCCTGACGTGGTGACTGTGGTGACGAGGCAGGGCTGCCACCTGTGCGAGGTGGCGGAGGCCGAGGTCGAGCGCATCTGCGGGGAGCTGGCGGTGCCGTGGGAGACCACGGACGTCGACGCGGACCCCGAGCTGCGCGCCGAGTACGGCGAACGCGTCCCGGTGATCCTGATCGACGGCGAGGAGCACGGCTACTGGCGCGTCGAGGAGCCCCGCCTTCGCGCGGCTCTCGCCCACTGACCGTCACTGGCAGGCCGCCGCCATGCGGTTGAGCGCGTCCGTTCCGGCGTCCAGCGTGGCCTGGGCGTTCGGGTCGCCTTTCAAAGCGGCGAGCAGGTCCTTCGACGCCTGCTGGCAGCTCTGCAGGTTCTGCGCGGCGGTCTTGGCGTCGTCCCGCTCGCCCTCGGCCGCCGCGGCTCTGTCCTTCGCCTCGTCGCGGGCGTCCTCGGCCCTCTGTCGCGCGTCGTGCTCGTTCGCGGTGGCGGCCCGCGAGGTGGCCAGCGAGTCGGCCGCGTTGCCGGAGCCGACCACGTAGAGCACGCCGAGCACTCCGGCGGCTGCGGTCATGACGGCCAGCAGCACCGCCAGGACCAGGCGGTTCGGCCTTCGGCCCCCGGAATCCAGCGTACCGGTGGGGGCCGACATCGGGCCTTGCCGAGCAGGAGTTGTCCACAGCCCGGCGGGTTGTCCCCAGCCGCTGGTCGCAGGAGCCGTGTCTGTCGGTGGCTGCCAGTAGGCTGGTTGTCGGGGGCCGGAGGCCAGCGGCAGGAACGAGTTCTGGTCGTTTGGGCGGGTCATCGGGGGCCACCTTTCGTCATCGGGTAGTCACCGATGCGTTCGGCGCCCCGGCAAAAAAGTGTCGGGTAAGAACTCCGTAATCGCGATTGGGTTGAACCGAACGGCCTTCCGCGCCGAACGTAGAGGTGTGCAACTCGATACGCGTGCCCCTGGCACGCCCGCGCCCGCGGAGCGGCTCCCGCGAACTCGCGCGATCGCCGTCGCGGTCGTCTCGCTCGTCGCCGCCCTCGGCGCCGGTCACCTCGTCTCCGCGTTCGTCGGCCCCTCGGCCTCGCCGTTCGTCGCGGTCGGGAACTGGGTGCGGGACAACTCGCCCAACCCGGTCGTCGACTGGGCCAAGAACACCTTCGGCACGGCCGACAAGACCGTCCTCTTCATCGGCGTCACAGTCGTCATCCTCGGCGTCACCGTGCTCGCCGGGCTGCTCTCGAGGACGAAACCGACGCCCGGCCTGATCATCGCGGGTGGGCAGGGCATCGTCGGGTTCGTCGCCGTGCTCACCCGTCCCGACCTCGGTCAGCTCGCCATCGCCGCGCCGGCCGTCAGCATGGTCGCCGGCCTGCTCACCTTCAGCTGGCTGCACGCCCGTGCCTGGCCCGCCGAGCTGGACCACGACAGCCGCCGCCGGTTCCTCCGCACCGGCGCCGGCGTCCTCGTCGGCTCTGCCGTCGCCGGCGTGATCGGCCAGCTCGCCGGCAACCGGGTCGACGTCGAGCAGTCCCGTGCTGAGGTCGGCAGGCTCAAGATCGCGAGCCCCGCGCCGAAGCTCCCGCCGAACGCCGACTTCGCCGGCAGCGGCAGCGCCCGGTTCATCACCAGCAACCGCGACTTCTACCGCATCGACACCGCGCTCACGCTGCCCCGCGTCTCCGCCCAGGACTGGCGCCTGCGCATCCACGGCCTCGTCGACAAGCCGGTCGAGCTCACGTTCAACCAGATCCGCGACCGTGCCCTGATCGAGCGGCCCGTCACGCTCACCTGCGTGTCCAACGAGGTCGGCGGCGGCCTCATCTCCACCGCCGACTGGATCGGCGTCCCGCTCCGCGACCTGCTCATGGAGGCAGGCGTCAAACCAGGCGCCGACCAGCTGTTCTCCACCAGCATCGACGGCTTCACCGCCGGCACCCCGGTCGACGCCCTGCTCGACCCCGACCGCGGCGCCATGCTCGCCATCGGCATGAACGGCGAGCCGCTGCCGCAGGAGCACGGCTTCCCGGCCCGCATGGTCGTCCCCGGCCTGTACGGCTACGTCTCCGCCACCAAGTGGGTGGTCGACATGGAGCTGACGACCTTCAAGGAGAAGCAGGGCTACTGGATCCCGCGCGGCTGGTCCGCGAAGGGCCCCATCAAGACCGAATCCCGCATCGACAACCCGCAGGACGGCGCCGACCTGCCCACGGGCCGCAACACCATCGCCGGCGTCGCATGGGCGCAGACGATCGGCATCCGGAGCGTCGAGGTCCGGGTCGACGACGAGTGGCACCAGGCCGAGCTGAGCACCGAGGTCGGCGTCAACACCTGGCGGATGTGGCGGGTGACCGTGAACCTGCGGTCCGGCAACCACCGCATCCAGGTCCGGGCCACCGACAACTCCGGCTACACCCAGACCGACGCGCTGGCCGACCCCGCACCCGACGGCGCGACCGGCTGGCACACGATCGAGGTGACCGCCGGCTGACCCGGAACCTCCTAGGACACTAGATGACATCCAGAGGCGCCTGCTACATCTGTCAGTAGGCGTGAAAACCGGCTCTGGCCGGCGACTTTGTGCCTGCGTTCACAAGCGGCTACCGTATGAACATTCCCAGGGGCGAGTCTTTCGAGGAGCATCAGCGTGGCGCAGCGTGGCCAGTCCGGCTCGAACGGTAGAAGGCCAGTACCGCCCGCAGAGAACGCCGCGGAGGTCACCGCCCCCATGCCGCCACTGACGAATGGTCAGGGCGCGCTCTCCCCACGGGCCATCCCCGAGGCCGCCGTCGCGCGCCTCGCGGTCTACCTGCGGGTTCTATCCGGGATGAAGGAGCAGGGCATCCGTTCGGTGTCCAGCGAGGAGCTGTCGGTCGCGGCCGGCGTCAACTCGGCGAAGCTCCGCAAGGACCTCTCCTACATCGGCACGTATGGCACGCGTGGTGTTGGCTACGAGGTCGAGGTACTGATCGATCAGATTGAACGTGTCCTCGGCCTCACGCGTGAACAGAGCGTGGCAGTGGTGGGGATCGGTAACCTCGGACATGCGCTCGCCAACTACGGCGGGTTCCCTGGCAGAGGCTTCCCGGTGACCGCACTCTTCGACGTCGACCCCGACCTGATGGGCGTGCCCGTCGGTGGGATCCCGGTTCATCACATCGACGACATCTCGCCGGTGTGCAGGGCCAAGGAGATCACCATCGGTGTCATCGCCACACCGCCGGCCGCCGCGCAGACGGTGTGCGACCGGCTGGTGGCGGCTGGGGTGGAGTGCATCCTCAACTTCGCCCCGGTGGTGCTCCAGGTCCCGGAGACGGTCGAGGTCCGCAAGGTAGATCTCGCGGTGGAACTGCAGATCCTGTCGTTCCACCCGGCCCGGCGCGCGGACAGCGCGCCGACCGGGGAGACCGCACCGCAGCCACGGAACAGTGGCCGGGTAAACGGAACGCCGCGCCACGCTGTTGACAACGGGGCGGTGGTCAGAAGATGAGTGTCCTGGCGGTAGGCATCTCGCACAGGTCCGCGGACCTGCGAGTGCTCGAACGCGCCACAGTGCCGCCCGGCGAGGCCGGCAAGGTGCTCGACGAGCTGATGCGGTGCGACAACGTCGTGGAGGCCGCGCTGGTCACCACGTGCAACCGCGTCGAGGTGTACACGGTCGTGCAGGCGTTCCACGCCGGCCTGTCGGACGTCGTCGGCGTGCTCGGCCGGCACTCCGGCCTCGACGTGGCCGAGCTGTACGAGCACCTGTACGTGCACTACGCGGCCGCGGCCGCCGAGCACCTGTTCGGCGTGAGCGCGGGCCTCGACTCGATGGTCGTCGGCGAGTCCCAGATCCTCGGCCAGGTCCGCACGGCCTACAACACCGCACGCGAGGTGGGCACGGCCGGCCGCACGCTGCACGAGCTCTTCCAGCGTGCGCTGCACGTCGGCAAGCGGGTGCACGCGGAGACGGGTCTCGACGCGGCCGGCGGCTCGGTCGTGTCGGAGGCGCTGGCGGACGCGGCGTCCGTCCTGGACGGCCTGACCGGCCGTCGCGCGTTGATCGTCGGTGCCGGTTCGATGGGCGGTCTCTCTGCTGCCGCGCTTCGTCGTGCCGGTATCGGCGAGATCGTCATCGCGAACCGGACCGAACAGACCGGCGCCCGCCTCGCGGAGCTGCAGGTCGAGCACGGCACCGCCGCCCGAGCGGTGGGCCTCGAGAACCTGGCCACGCACATCGCCGCGGCCGACGTCGTGATCTCCTGCACCGGCGCGACCGCGACGGTCGTCCACGCGAGCATGATCGCCGAGCGGGACCGCCCGCTGGTCGTCTGCGACCTGGGACTGCCGCGGGACGTGGCCGCCGACGTCGCGCTGGTGCGTGGCGTCACGATCGTCGACCTGGAGAGCCTGCAGCGACGGCTGGCCGAGTCGCCGAGCGGCCTCGACACCCGCCGCGCGGCCAAGATCGTCCGCGACGAGGTCAACGGGTACCTGGCCACACAGCGCTCGGCGGAGGTCACGCCGACGGTGACGGCCCTGCGCAGGCGCGCGGCCGAGGTCGTGGACTCCGAGCTGCTGCGCCTGAACTCCCGGCTGGAGCTGGAGCCGACGGCCCGCGCCGAGGTGGCGCAGACCGTGCGGCGGGTGGTGGACAAGCTGCTGCACACGCCGACCGTGCGCGTGAAGGAGCTGGCGTCCGGCCCGAACGGCGTGGAGTACGCGGAGGCGCTGCGCGAGCTGTTCGAGCTGAACCCGACGGTGCCGGCCGCGATCGCCACACTGGACGGTGACGAGAAGTGAGCCGTCCCATCCGGATCGGTACGCGGGGCAGCGCGCTGGCGCTCGCCCAGAGCGGGATCGTCGCCGCGCAGCTCGAGGCGGCCGGCGCCAGGACAGAGCTGATCACCGTCGTCACACCAGGCGACAAATCCTCCGCGCCCATCGCGGAGATCGGGATCGGCGTGTTCACCTCGGCGCTGCGCGACGCGCTCGCCGACGGGATGGTCGACGTCGCCGTCCACTCCTACAAGGACCTGCCGACCGCGCCCGACCCCCGGCTCTCCCTCGCGGCAGTGCCGCCGAGGGAGGACCCGAGGGACGCGCTCATCGCCCGCGACAACCTCACCCTCGGTGAGCTGCCGCCGGGCTCGCGGGTCGGCACGGGGTCGCCCAGGCGGGCGGCTCAGATCCAGGCGCTCGGCCTGGGGCTTTCGATCGTGCCCATCAGGGGCAACGTCGACACCAGGCTCCGCAAGGTGCATGACGGCGAGCTGGACGCCGTTGTGCTCGCGCGGGCCGGCCTCGCCAGACTCGGCAGGCTCGACGTGATCACCGAGGTCCTCGACCCGATCCAGGTGCTGCCCGCGCCGGCGCAAGGTGCGCTGGCCGTGGAGTGCCGGGTCGACGACATGGACACCGAGCATCTCCTCCAGTCCATTGTAGACGACGCAGCCACCAGGGCCGCGGTCGGCACGGAGCGGGCCTTGCTGGCCGCGCTCGAGGCCGGCTGCCAGGCCCCGGTAGGCGCACTGGCCGACGTGGTCGAGGACTTCGACGCGGACGACAGGATCGTGTATCGCCTGTCGCTGCGTGGGGTCGCGGCCGCCAACTGGACACCCGGCAGCGAGGCCGAAGGGCCCGCCGTCGAGCTGATCCGTGCGTCGGCCACCGGTGACCTGACAGAAGGTGAGCAGCTCGGGCGTGCGTTGGCCGCGGAGCTGCTCGAGCTCGGCGCGGGCCTGCTGACCGGCAGCAACGACGCTGAGCACAACAGGTAATTAAGAGGAAGTGGCCGAGAAATGACCACCCAATCCCGAAAGTCCTCAGGGCGCATCGCGTTCGTGGGCTCGGGGCCCGGCGATGCCGGGCTTCTCACCGTCCGTGCGCAGGAGCTGATCCAGCGCGCGGAGCTGCTGGTGATCGATCCGGACGTGCCGTCCGGCGTGCTCGCGCTGGCGGACGCCGGGGCCGAGGTCCGTCCCGCGGTCGGCGAACCCGCCGACGTCGCGAAGGACCTCGTCACCGAGTCCAAGGCGGGCCGCGTCGTCGTGCGCCTCGTCTCGGGGGACCCGTTAACGCACTCCGGACTCGTCGCCGAGGCGCAGGCGGTGGCAAGGACCGCCGCGGTGTTCGACGTCGTGCCGGGTGTGCCGCCCGCTACCGCGGTGCCCGCCTACGCCGGCATCGCGCTCGGCGGGACGCACACCGAGGTCGACGTCCGCGGTGACGTCGACTGGGCGGGCCTCGCCAAGACACCGGGCCCGATCGTGCTGCTCGCGTCGTCCAGCCACCTCGCCGAGGCGGCCTCCGCGCTCGTCGAGCACGGACTCGCGCCGCAGACCCCGGTCGCGGTGACCGCCGACGGCACCGGCGCCGGCCAGCGCACGCTCGACGCCACGCTCGCCACCCTCGCGCAGGACGCGGGAGAGATCGGCGGCAACCTGGTCGTCACCGTGGGCCAGGCCGTGGCCGCGCGGACCAAGCTGTCGTGGTGGGAGTCGCGTGCCCTGTACGGGTGGCGCGTGCTCGTGCCGCGCACCAAGGACCAGGCGGGCGAGATGAGCGAGCGGCTGCGGCTGCACGGCGCCATCCCGTCCGAGGTCCCGACGATCTCCGTCGAGCCGCCGCGCAGCCCCGCGCAGATGGAGCGCTCGGTCAAGGGGCTGGTGGACGGCCGCTACCAGTGGCTGGTGTTCACCTCGACCAACGCCGTGCGCGCGGTGTGGGAGAAGTTCGAGGAGTTCGGGCTCGACGCCAGGGCGTTCTCCGGCGTGAAGATCGCCTGCGTCGGCGAGGCCACCGCGGAGAAGGTGCGTGGCTTCGGGATCATCCCCGAGCTGGTGCCCTCCGGTGAGCAGTCCTCCGAGGGCCTGCTCGACGAGTTCCCGCCGTACGACGACATCCTCGACCCGGTGGACCGCGTGCTGCTGCCGCGTGCCGACATCGCCACGGAGACGCTGGCCGCCGGCCTGCGCGACCGCGGCTGGGAGATCGACGACGTGACCGCGTACCGCACGGTGCGTGCCGCCCCGCCGCCCGCCGAGACCCGCGAGATGATCAAGACGGGTGGCTTCGACGCGGTGTGCTTCACCTCGTCGTCCACCGTGCGGAACCTCGTCGGCATCGCCGGCAAGCCGCACACCCGCACGCTTGTCGCCTGCATCGGCCCGAAGACCGCGGAGACCGCGCGTGAGTTCGGCTTGCGGGTGGATGTGCAGCCGGAGATCGCGCAGGTGTCGGCGCTGGTCGACGCGCTGGCCGAGCACGCCGCCCGCCTGCGTGCCGAGGGCGCGTTGCCCCCGCCGCGCAAGACCAAGCGCGCCCGCCGCTGACCGATGCCCTGAAGTGAAGGACCTCTTCAGGACGTTCGGCGTCCAGGAGGGGTCCTTCGCGGCAGTTTGGAGCTAGCCATGTTTCCCGCCCAGCGGCCTCGGCGGCTGCGGACCTCGCCCGCCATGCGCAGGCTCGTGGCCGAGACGACCGTGCGGCCCAGCCAGCTGGTGCTGCCGATGTTCGTCAGGGAGGGCGCGACCGAGCCGCTCCCGATCGCGACCATGCCCGGCGTCGTCCAGCACACCCGCGAGAGCCTGCGGAAGGCCGCCGTCGAGGCGGTCGAGGCGGGGGTCGGCGGGCTGATGCTGTTCGGTGTGCCGGAGCACAAGGACGCGGTCGGCTCCGGCGGCGTCGACCCGAACGGGATCCTGAACGCCGCGCTGCGCGACCTGCGGTCCGAGCTGGGTGACGACACGGTCCTCATGTCAGACGTGTGTATCGACGAGTTCACCGACCACGGTCACTGCGGCGTGCTCTCCCCTGACGGTCGCGTCGACAACGACGCGACGCTGGAGGTCTACGGCCGCATGGCCGTCGCCCAGGCCGAAGCCGGTGCTCACCTGCTCGGCCCCAGCGGCATGATGGACGGCCAGGTGGCCGCGATCCGTGCCGCACTGGAGGAGGCCGGCCACCTCGACACCGGCATCCTGGCGTACTCGGTCAAGTACTCGTCCGCGTTCTACGGCCCGTTCCGCGACGCGGTGGAGTCGTCGCTGGAAGGCGACCGGCGGACCTACCAGCAGGACCCGGCGAACCTGCGGGAGGCGCTGCGCGAGGTCCGGCTGGACCTCGACGAGGGCGCGGACATGGTCATGGTGAAGCCGGCCATGCTGTACCTGGACGTGCTGCACGCGGTCGCGGAGATCTCGGACGTGCCGGTCGCGGCGTACCAGATCTCCGGCGAGTACGCGATGATCGAGGCCGCCGCGGCGGGCGGCTGGTGCGACCGGCGAACGGCGATCCTGGAGTCACTGACCTCGATCAGGCGCGCCGGCGCGGACATCGTGCTGACGTACTGGGCCGTCGAGGCAGCGGCCTGGCTGCGGTAAGACGAAAAGGCAAAGGTAACCTGCGCCCCGTGACGAAGCCAGGCAATTCGGATCCAGCAGAGCCCACGGCCGACAAGGCCGCCGAGCCGACCGCCGAGTCGCACGAAAGTCCCGCTCGTGCGCCGGGGGGCCCCCCGAATTCCACGCTACCGGCGAGCACCGACAATTCCGGTTCCGGCGAGGTGGCGGCCGAGAACGGGGCGTCGGCGGAGCCTGCCGAGTCCGCCGACGCGGAGCCTGCCGCCGAGCCGGAGCCCGCCGCGAGCAAGTCCTCCGACGAGATGGCGGCTGAAGAGATGGCCGCCGCCACGGCGCGCGAGAAGACCGCCAAGTCCAACGCGCGGCGTGCCAAAGCCGCCGCGGCCGCCGAGGACCCCGAGCCGCTCATGGCGGAACTCGAGAAGGCCCCGCCGCCCCCCGACGCGGAGGCCCGGCGTGCCCAGGCGAAGCGCCGCTTCGAGGAGCCGCCCCCGCGCATGCTGCGCTTCTCGTTCTACTTCTTCACCGCCGCCGGGCTCGTCTGGCTGGGCAGCATGGTCCTGTCCCTGATCTACAAGCAGCAGATCATCGACGCCCAGATCAAGGCCAACAAGGACCCGAAGATCACCCCGGACCAGATCGACGGCGCGGTCAACCAGATCCTGTGGATCGTGACCATCGCGGCGCTCGCGTTCACGATCTTCCTCGCCCTGTTCGGCTACAAGGCCACCGAGGGCACCCGCCGCGGCAGGACGCTGGTCACGATCTTCGCCATCATCCTCGTGATCTTCCACCTGTTCCTGAACGGCACGCAGCTCGGCATCCTCAGCGCCATGTTCGGCCTGATCGGCCTGGCGCTGCTCTGGGCGCCGTCCTCCCGCGCCTACTTCCCGCCACGCGAACTACGGTGAGCTACGAGCGGGTCCTTTACACGGAACCGGGCTCGACCTGGTGGCCGCTGCTCTGGGGACCCGCCTTCGCGGCCGTCGGCGCCGGGCTCGAGGCCGTCACCGGCCCGGTCCACGCCGTCCAGTGGCTGGTCGTCGCCATCGTGCTGTTCGGGGTCGCGTCCCTGTGGGTGAACGCCCGCCGCAAGGTCTACCGGGTCGAGCTCACGCCGACCCAGCTCACGCAGGGCCGCGAGACGATCGACACCGAGACCATCACCAGGGTCACCGACGTCGGCGCGGCACCGGGCGCGCGGATCCTCGGCGGCGGCTGGACCTCGCCACGCAAGACCATCGAGGTGCCCGTCCGCCTCGACGACGGCACGGTCGCCCTGGCCTGGGCACGCGACGGCGAAGCACTCAAAGACGCGCTGACTCGCCTCGTAGAGCAAGAAGCAGAGGAAGAAGTAGGGGAAGAATAGGCAGCATGGACGAGCCAATCGTCAGGCCCAAGGCCGTTGACTCGGCGTTCCAGGCGGTGCTCGCCAGCGTCGCCGTCAGCGCCATCGGCACGGTCGTCACCGTCCTGCTCGACAAGGCCCTGCTGACCAGCTGGGTCACCCAGACGATGGACAGCATGCCACCCGACCAGCGGCTCGACCCGAACACGATGGTCGGCGCCATGCAGGTCATCCTCGCCTTCAGCATCGCGATCTTCGCCGGGCTGTTCGTGCTGTTCGCCGTCAAGATGCGGGCCGGCAGGAACTGGGCGCGGATCGTGCTCACGATCTACACCGTGTTCGGCGTCTGGAGCTTCCTCACCGCGATCGCCAGCAGCGGCGCGGAGCTGAGCCTGATGTGGAGCCTCGCCGAGGTCGCGTTCGGCGTCACCGCGGTCATCTACATGTTCCGTCCCGAGTCCTCGAAGTACTTCGCCGAGACGAAGGAGCGCCGACTGCGTTCCACCCGGCGACCGTGAGAAGGTAGATACGTGACCGTGGCCACCGATGAGCTCGTCGCCCCGCCGCCAACCGAGCCGGGCCAGCTGCACAAGCCGGTGCGGGCGTTCGTCGCGCTCGGTGAGCTGGTGGTCGCCGCGGTCGCCGTGTGGTTCGCGTTCGACGTGTGGCCGCTCGGCATCGCGAAGGTCGTCGAGCACTACCCGAACGACATCACGCTCGAGTCCACGCGCTGGGTCGGCAGCTGGATGGCGCTCGCGATCCTGCTCGGCACGGTCGCCGCGCTCCTGGTTCTCGACGCGCTGCGCCAGACGATCCTCGCGGTCCGTGCCCGGCCGAGGCGCGGAAAATAGCGGTGTAAGACTGGTCGGGTGACGACCGAACAGTCTCGCGCTCTCTTCAAGCGTGCTCAGTCGGTGACCCCCGGCGGCGTGAACTCCCCGGTCCGCGCGTTCCAGGCGGTCGGCGGCACCCCGAGGTTCATGGTTCGCGGCGAAGGCCCGTTCCTGTGGGACGCCGACGGCAACCGGTACGTGGACCTCGTCAGCTCGTGGGGCCCGATGATCCACGGGCACGCCCACCCGCCGATCGTCGACGCGGTCCGCGCCGCCGCGACGACCGGTCTCTCGTTCGGCACACCCACCGAGGCCGAGATCGACCTCGCCGAGGAGATCATCCGCCGCGTCGACCCCGTCCAGCAGGTGCGGCTGGTCAACTCCGGCACCGAGGCCACGATGAGCGCCATCCGCCTCGCCCGCGGCTTCACCGGCCGGCCCAAGATCGTCAAGTTCGCCGGCTGCTACCACGGCCACGTCGACGCCCTGCTCGCCGAGGCCGGCTCCGGTGTCGCGACCTTCGCGCTCCCCAACTCGCCGGGCGTCACCGGCGCACAGGCCGGCGACACGATCGTCCTGCCGTACAACGACCTCGACGCGGTACGCGCCGCGTTCGCCGAGCACGGCACCGAGATCGCCGCCGTGATCACCGAGGCAGCGGCCGGCAACATGGGCGCGGTCCCGCCGGAGCCGGGCTTCAACGAGGGCCTGCGCGCGCTGACCGCGGCGCACGGCGCCCTGCTGGTCATGGACGAGGTCATGACCGGCTTCCGCGTGACCGAGGCCGGCTGGCACGGCATCGACACGGTGGCCGGCGACCTGTACACGTTCGGCAAGGTGATGTCCGGCGGCCTGCCCGCGGCGGCGTTCGGCGGCCGCGCGGACGTCATGGCGCTGCTGGCCCCGGCCGGCCCGGTCTACCAGGCGGGCACGCTGTCCGGGAACCCCGTCGCGGTGGCGGCGGGCCTGGCCTCGCTGCGGGAGGCGAAGCCCGAGACGTACATGAAGCTCAACGCCAACGCGACCCGCCTCGGCGCGCTGCTCGGCACCGCGCTGACGAAGGCCGGTGTGCCGCACCGGGTCCAGTTCGCCGGCAACCTGCTGAGCGTGTTCTTCACCGAGCAGCGGGTGCGGAACTTCGCCGAGGTCAAGGCGACGGCCACCGGCCGGTTCCCGGCGTTCTTCCACGCACTGCTGGACGGGGGCGTGTACGCGCCGCCCAGCGCGTTCGAGGCGTGGTTCGTCAACGCGGCGATGACCGACGAGACCTTCGAGATCATCGCCGCCGCACTGCCCGCGGCGGCGGCCGCGGCGGCTGAGGGGGAGAAGTGAGCGGAGCTTGCGGAGCGAACCATTGGCACCACGCCGACGAACGGCGTGACCGAGCCTGCGAGGGGACGGCGTGAGCGGCGTGAGCACTCGCACGATCGTGCACCTGTTGCGCCACGGCGAGGTGCACAACCCGGAGGGCATCCTGTACGGCCGGCTCGACGGCTTCAAGCTGTCCGAGCTGGGCCAGCGCCAGGCGCTGATCGTGGCGGAACACCTGGCGGGCAACGACATCGCGCACGTCGTCGCGTCCCCGCTGCAACGCGCGCAGGAGACCGCGGCCCCGATCGTCGACTCCCACCGGCTGACCCTCGCCACGGACGGCCAGCTCATCGAGGCCGGCAACGCGTTCGAGGGCCAGCGGGTGTCCATCGGCGACGGCGCCCTGCGCTCACCCAAGCACTGGTCGAAGCTGTACAACCCGTTCAAGCCGTCCTGGGGCGAGCCGTACCTCCAGATCGCGCGCCGCATGCTGGGGGCGGTGTACCGCGCGCGAGCCGCGGCCGAAGGGCACGAGGCGGTCTGCGTGTCCCACCAGCTGCCGATCTGGACGCTGCGCCGGTTCCTGGAGGGCAGGCGCCTGTGGCACGACCCGCGGCGGCGCCAGTGCTCGCTGGCCTCGCTGACCAGCCTGCTGTTCGAGGACGAGACCATGGTCGCGGTCCGGTACACCGAGCCGGCGGGCGCGACCAGCCCGAAGGTGACCGGGGCATGAGGAGAGTCGTCCTGCTGCTGGCCGCGGCCCTGCTGGCGGCCGGCTGTTCGACCGGCGCGGACGCGGTCGAGAACGGCACGGAGTTCAACTTCGTGAGCCCCGGCGGCAAGACCGACATCCCCTACGACCCCGACGAGCGCCAGAAGATCCCCGACCTCGCGGGCGAGAGCCTGATGGACGAGGGCAAGCAGCTCAAGATCTCGGACTACGAGGGCAAGGTGGTGGTCCTGAACATCTGGGGCGCCTGGTGCCCGCCGTGCCGGGTCGAGGCGCCGCAGATGCAGAAGGTGTGGACGTCCTACAAGGACAAGGGCGTGCAGGTCCTGGGCATCGACGTCCGCGACGACGACCGCAGCTTCCCTGAGGACTTCATGCGGGACACGGGCCTGACCTACCCGTCCATCTACGACCCGCCGCAGCGTTCCCTGCTGGCACTGCAGGGCTACCCGAGGGCGGCCGTCCCGTCGACGATCGTGCTGGACAAGCAGCACCGCGTCGCGATGGTCTACCTCCGCGACCTGCTGGCGAGCGACCTGACCCCCCAGCTGGACCGGCTACTGGCCGAGAAATGACCGTTGGCCGGCCTCGAGCAGGCCGGCCAACAGCCGAGGTCACCAGCGGTCGGAGGTGACGATCGCGGTCAGCTGTTCGGTGGTCAGTGGCGGCTGCGGTCCGAAGATCTCACCGGCGCCCTTGGGATCCCGCTGGTTGCTGAGGTGCATGAGGATCGACGTCCCGTCGGGCCGGACGAGGAATGCCTGGTACGTGACCCCACCCGCGTCCTGCAGCGGTTCCGACCCGATCGCGAGGTTCGAACCGTCCGGCAGGGTGGTCTGCGTGCAGGTGGACCGGTCGGGGTCGTCGCACCAGGTGCCCGACCCGGGCTGGCCGGCATAGATCTGCAGGTCGAAGCCGCCGGTGGCGCCGGCCGCGGTGAGGGTGCCCTTGATGTACATCCCGTTGCCGGGCCCTCCCTCGTTGGGGACCGACGTCGCGGACACCGGTGACTCCGGCCCGCCGGATCCTTGCGAGGTAGGGGGCGGCA
>Ga0307502_10000225_pt1 | contig 15182 bp, 16 predicted proteins | sample 16_S_MG_FD_201364 | JGI IMG/M metagenome (GOLD analysis project Ga0307502, IMG submission 201364) | Soil microbial communities from Populus trichocarpa stands in riparian zone in the Pacific Northwest, United States - 16_S | ecosystem: Environmental > Terrestrial > Soil > Riparian zone > Trees... | reverse complement strand
CGCGACGCCCTGGCCGCCGGGCGCCCGCTGGCCGACGTCGCGCGCGAGCACCTCGACGAGCAGGAGGCCCGACGCGTGCTGGACCCGACGACCTATCTCGGCGCCACCGACCAGCTCATCGACCGCGCGCTGAGCGCGCACGCCCAGCGCTCATGACGGCCATCGACGTCCACCACGAGATCGCCGGCCCCGAGGACGCCGCGGTCCTCGTCCTCTCCAACTCGCTGGGGAGCACGACGGCGATGTGGGATCCCCAGGTCCCGGCGCTGGCCGAGCGCCTGCGCGTGGTGCGCTACGACCACCGCGGCCACGGCGGCTCACCCGTTCCGCCCGGCCCGTACGAGCTCGCCGACCTCGGCGCCGACGCCCTCGCCCTACTCGACCGTCTAGGGGTGGAGCGCGCGCATTGGTGCGGGCTGTCGCTGGGCGGGATGGTCGGCATGTGGCTGGCCATCAACGCCCCCGAGCGCATCGATCGGCTCGTGCTGTGCTGCACCTCGGCGCGCCTGGGACCGCCGTCGATGTGGGCCGATCGCGCCGCGACCGTCCGCGCCGAGGGCGTCGAGGCGATCGCCGACGCCGGCATCGGGCGCTGGCTGACGCCGGGCTTCATCGAGCGCGATCCGGCCGTGGCGGCCGATGTACGGGCCATGCTGGTCGCGACGCCCGCCGAGGGCTACGCCGGGTGCTGCAGCGCGATCGAGCACATGGACCTCGTCCCCGAGCTCGGCGCCATCCGCGCGCCGACGCTCGTCATCGTCGGGGCGCACGACCCGGCCACACCGCCCGAGCACGGCGAGCGCATAGCCGCCGGCATCCCCGGCGCGCGCCTGGAGATCGTCGACGCCGCGCACCTGGCCACGATCGAGCAGCCGGCGGCCATGACCGAGTTGGTAGCCGGTCACGTGCTGACCTAACCTTCCGCGCGCAGGGGTCCGGCACACAGACAGGGGAGAGGTTCGTTGCGCAAGCACGTCGCAGCCATGCTGGCGGCAGGGGTCGTCACGGCGCTCAGTCCGGCGATCGCCCAGGCGGCCAATGTCACGGCGCCCGAGCCGGCGGCCGGGACCCCGCGGGTTCTCACGTACACGGCGGTGGCTGGCGAAACCAACCGGCCGACGTTCACACGCGAAGGGCCGAACGTCGTGGTTCGTGACCCGTCGGCCACACTCGTGCCGGCCACCCCGTGCACCGGCGGTGGGGCCACCGTCGTGTGCCCTGACGCGCCTACGCGCATCACCCAGCTCGTGGCGACGCTCGACGACATGCCCGACACCCTCGTGGTCGACATCACCGACGTGTCGACCTCGATCACCGGCGGGGCGGGCAAGGACACGATCACCGGCTCGGACGGTGGCAACGACACGATCGACGGAGGCGCCGAGGAGGACACGGTCAACGGCCGCGCCGGCGACGACTTCCTCTTCGACAGCATCGCCGATGCCGCGCCCAACCACCTCTTCGCCGGTGCCGGCGACGACTTCCTGCGGGGCGGGACGGGGGCCGATCAGCTCGACGGGGGCGACGGCTTCGACACGGCCAGCTACGGCGAGCGCGGGGCGGACGTGGCGAACGGCGTGTCGGTCGTGCTGTCCAACGGTGCCGCGACGGGCGCCGGCGCGCCGGCCGAGAACGACGCGCTGACAGGTATCGAGAGCCTCCAGGGCACCGCCAAGAACGACACCCTGCGCGGCGACGACGGCGCGAACACCATCCAGGGGCTGGACGGCGACGACACGATCTCCGGCGGCAACGGGGTCGACCAGCTCTTCGGCGGCGCCGGCAAGGACACCATCGACGCCGTCGACCAGGGCTTCGACCGCGTGTCGTGCGGCGGCCCGCAGGCGGGCGACACGGCCGGCGTCGACGACGTCGATCAGGTCGCCGGCTGCCCCGCGGCGGGCGCGGGCCTGACGGTCACCGCGGTGCCGGCCGCGATCGGGTCCGACCAGACCCCGTCGCGCGTCGGCGTGACCTACACCAAGGTCATGAAGGTCAGGACGTTCCGGCGCAAGGGCGCGACGTTCACCGTCTTCTCCAGCGACAAGGCCATCCAGAACACGGTCACGGCCGAGATGCTCGGCCGGGTGGGCTCGGTGAAGTCGTTCTCCAAGGCGGCGGTCGGCGACCTCCTGCTCGCCAGGCGCTCGGCGCGCTTCGTGGGCAAGGCGAGGCTCACCCTCAAGCCGTCCAGGCGCTACCGCGCGCACCTGCGCAAGGGCCAGCGGATACGCCTGCGCGTCACGGTCACCGATCAGGCGCGCAACCGGGCGACGAAGATCGTCACGATCCGTCTGAAGTAGCGGGAGCGGCAGGCCCCGCGCCCTCGTCGAGGTGCTTGGCCACGTCCCACGTCCACAGCTCGACCACGTTGCCGTCAGGGTCGTCCACGTACAGCGCGCGCCCGTGGTCGGGGCCGAAGACCTCCTCGCGGACATCCTGGCCCTGGGCGCGCAGGTGTGCCGCCGCCGCGTCGTAGCGATCGGCCGGCAGGTGCATGGCGAAGTGAACGTGAACGCCACCACGGCCACCCTGCAGGCCGACCTGCGGGCGCCACAGGCCGATGCGGGTGCGGTCGCCCGCCATGACCCAGATCGCCTCGCGCTCGGGCCAGCGCTCGACCACGGGCAGCCCGAGCACGTCCGCGTAGAAGCGCTCGGACGCCTCGAGGTCGACCACCTCGAGGACGAGCTCGCTCACGCCGGTGACATCCGCGCCCACGGCTGAAGGATAAGTAGCCTTGGGGCATGGCCACCGAGGAACGCCTGACCGTCGCGCCGATCGTCGGCCCCGACGACCCGCGCCGCTTCACGGACTCGGGGATCGAGGTAGAGCCGCTCTACACCGAGGCGGACCTGCCGGAGGATCTGCGCCTGGGCGAGCCGGGCGAGTTCCCCTACACGCGCGGCCCGCATCGCGAGATGTACCGCAAGCAGCCGTGGACGATGCGCCAGTACGCGGGCTACGCGTCGGCCAAGGAGTCCAACGAGCGCTACCGCTACCTGCTGGCTCACGGCTCGACCGGCCTCTCAATGGCCTTCGACCTGCCGACCCAGCTCGGCCTGGACTCCGACAACTCGCGCTGCCTGGGCGAGGTCGGGCGCACGGGCGTGGCCATCGACACGATCGACGACATGCGCACGGCGTTCGATGCGATCCCGCTCGACGAGGTCTCCACGTCGATGACGATCAACGCCCCCGCCGCCGTGCTGCTGCTGCTCTACGAACTGGTGGGCGAGGAGCAGGGCGTCCCGAGCGAGAAGCTGCGCGGGACGACGCAGAACGACGTGCTCAAGGAGTACATCGCGCGCGGCAACTACATCTACCCGCCGGTGCCGACGATGCGGCTGACGACCGATCTCTTCGCCTACTGCCGCGACAACGTGCCCAAGTGGAACACGTGCTCGATCTCGGGCTATCACTTCCGGGAGAAGGGCTGCTCGGCCGTCCAGGAGGTCGCCTTCACGCTGTGCAGCGGCATCGCCTATGTGCAGGCCGCGCTGGACGCCGGCCTGGCCGTCGACGACTTCGCCCCGCGGCTGGCCTTCTTCTTCAACGGCCACAACAACGTCTTCCAGGAGGTCGCGAAGTTCCGCGCGGCGCGGCGGATGTGGGCGACGATCATGCGCGAGCGCTTCGGCGCCCAGGACGAGCGCTCGCTGCGGCTGCGCTTCCACACGCAGACCGGCGGCGTGACCCTCACCGCCCAGCAGCCGGAGAACAACATCGTGCGCGTGGCGCTGCAGGGCTTCGCCGCCGTCGCCGGCGGCACCCAGTCGCTGCACACCAACGGCTTCGACGAGGCGCTGGCCCTGCCCTCCGAGCGCGCGGCCAAGATCGCGCTGCGCACGCAGCAGATCCTCGCCCACGAATCGGGCGTCACCGACACCGTCGATCCCTTCGCGGGGTCCTACTACGTCGAGGCGCTGACCGACGAGATCGAGGCGCGCGCCGGCGAGCTGATCGCCAAGGTCGACGAGCTGGGCGGCTCGGTCAACGCGATCCAGTTCATCACCGGCGAGATCGACGAGTCTGCGTGGGGCTATCAGGAGCGCTACCGCACCGGCCAGGACGTGGTGGTGGGCGTCAACCGCTACGTCGAGGAGACCGAGGTCGAGGTGCCCGACCTGCTCCGCGTCGACCCCGAGTCCGAGCGCGCCCAGCTCGAGCGCCTGAAGGCGTTCAAGGCCGACCGCGACCAGGAGCTCGTGCAGCGTCGCCTGGAGGAGCTGCGCGAGGTCGCGCGCGGGAGCGACAACCTGCTGCCGGCGATCAAGCAGGCCCTACGCGATCGCGCCTCGATGGGCGAGGTGTGCGGCGCCATGCAGGACGTCTTCGGCGCCTACGCGCCGACCTTCTAGGTGCGCGGCTTTGCGGCCTCCTTGGCGCTGATCGCGGTCGGCATCGCGATCGCGGCGCTCGCCGGCGACCACACCGCCGTGACCGCCGTCGGCGTCGCCGTCGCCGGCATCGGCTCGGTGGTCGGCGTATCGGCGGCCTTCTGGCTCATCGGGCGCAGCGAGGATCGCGAGCGCGAGGGACGCTAGGGACCGGCCCAGCCGGCCAGGCGCAACGTGTCGCGCACGCCGTCCTCGATGCCCGCGAAGGCCACGGCGGCGACCGCGAAGACCACCAGTGTGAGCGCGAGCGGTGCCCGGCGGCGGGCGGCGGCCAGGAGCCCGAGGCCCACGCCGAGCTCGGTCGCCAGCACCAGCGCCGCCGCGCGTCCCGACCACTGTCCGGCCAGCAGCAGCGCCTCGCCCGCCAGGGCACCCGCGAGCGCGGCGATGGCCGCAGCGCGCACCCGCGGCGCGCCGTCGCGCCAGGCGGCGCCCGCCAGGCCGAACAGCGCCCCCGCGCCGAGCGCGACGGCGACCCAGGCGGCGGCGACGGGCACCGCGTAGGCCACGGCGGCGCGACCGCCGGCGGCGACCGTGAGCAGGTACCAGGCAGCGGTGCCCAGCGCAAGCGCCGCCGCGCCGCCGAGCGCTCCGCGCGCCCGCGAGCCGGCCAGCGCGCCGATGGACCAGGCCACCGCCAGCCAGGGCCCGCCGAGCGCGACGGCGGCACGGCCCAGCGCGGCCAGGGCATCGCCATGGGGCAGGTGCCCGCCGGCGTGCACGGCGATGCGCCCGGCCAGGCCGAGCGCGAGCGCCGCGCCGAGGGCCAGGAGCGCCAGGCGCCGATGCGCCGATGTCGTGGGACGCCGGATGCGTGGCATCGCTCCTGTCACGGTACGGGTCGGCGAACCTCGCCACCACCGACGGAGGTCGGGATCCGTAGGCTTTCGGCGCTCCATGCTCGCCGCCATCCTCTTCTACGACGTCGTCCTCTCGATCCACGTCATGGCCATCGTCGCCGCCTTCGGCTCGTGGTTCGCCTATCCCCTGCTCGTCGCGCGCGGCGACGGGGGCGCGCACCGCGCGCAGGTCCGCGTGGCGCGTACGGTCGTCACGCCGGCGGGGACGCTGGCCCTGCTGGCCGGCGTCTACATGGCCAGCGACCGCTCGTACTGGAGCGAGGTGTGGATCAGCGTGCCGCTGGTCATCCTCGTCGTGCTCATGGGCATCACCGGCGGCTACTTCGTCCCGCGCCAGCAGCGGCTCGCCGAGCTGGCCGACGGCGGCGCCGGGCCTGAGTACGAGGCGCTGGCGACTCAGGTCGCGCGCGTCGCCTTCGCCGCCGCGGGACTCGTCGTCGTCGCGATCTTCTTCATGGTGACCAAGCCGTGAGCGTCGACCTGCCCCTCACCGGCGGCTGCGGCTGCGGCGCCGTGCGCTTCGAGATCGACGCGCCGCCTGAGGGCGCGCTCTACTGCCACTGCACGCGCTGCCAGCATCGCTCCGGCACCGCGGCCGCCGCGTCCGCCCGCGCGGTCCCGGGATCGGTGCGGGTCGTGAGCGGCGAGGAGCACCTGCGCCGCTGGCGACCCGAGGGCGGCCTGGCGAAGGACTTCTGCGGCGCATGCGGCTCGGCCCTCTTCGCCTCGGATCCTCAGAGCGGCGAGGTGATCGCCGTGCGCCTCGGCGCATTCGACCGCGACCCGGGCATCCGTCCGAGCGCGCGCCAGTTCACGGCCTACGCCGCGCCGTGGGAGCCGATCCCCGACGACGGCCTGCCGCGCTTCCCGGAGCGCCTGCCGCGCTGACGGCGCCAAGTTCCCCACGACGGCTCGCCGGGCCCATAGGGTGGGCGGCAGGGTCCGCGAGCGAGCAGGAGGGTCTGATGAGCAGGCTGCGGTTTGGCATCTTCATGGCGCCGTTCCATCCGGCGGGAGAGAACCCGACGCTGGCCCTCCAGCGCGACCTGGCCCTCGTCGAGCACCTCGACCGCCTGGGCTACGACGAGGCGTGGATCGGCGAGCATCACTCGGCCGGCAGCGAGATCATCGCCTCGCCGGAGATCTTCATCGCCACCGCCGCCGAGCGCACGCGCCACATCAAGCTCGGCACCGGCGTGACCTCGCTGGCCTACCACAACCCCCTGTGGGTCACCGAGCGCATGGTCCTGCTCGACCACCTGACGCGCGGGCGCGCGATGCTCGGCGTCGGGCCCGGCTCGCTGCCCACCGACTCGGCCATGCTGGGCCTGAACCCGACCGACACGCGCGAGCTGATGGACCTCAACTTCGACGTCGTCATGCGTCTGCTGCGCGGCGACGAGCCTGTCTCGGTCGAGACGCCGACCCACAAGCTCATCGACGCGCGCCTGCACCTGCGCCCCTACAGCGAGCCGCACATGGACGTCGCGGTGGCCGCGGTTGCGTCACCGACCGGGCCGCGCCTGGCGGGCCGCCACGGCGTCGGGCTGCTGTCGGTCGGCGCCACGCTGACCGAGGCGGGCTTCGACGCGCTCGCCCACCACTGGAACGTCATGGAGGAGCGCGCCGAGACCTTCGGCACCACCGTCGACCGCGCCAAGTGGCGCCTGGTCGGGCTCATGCACATCGCCGAGACGCGCGAGCAGGCCTATCGCGACGTCGAGTTCGGCATCGAGCAGTGGTTTCGCTACTTCCAGAAGGTGGCCGCCTTCCCGCAGATGGCGGTCGAGGGCGGCGACGTGCGCGAGATGATCGACTTCGTCAACACCTCCGGCATCGGCGCCGTGGGCACGGTCGAGGACGCCGCGGCGCAGGTCGAGAAGCTCGTCAACCAGTCGGGCGGCTTCGGGGCCTTGCTGCTGCTGGCCCACGAGTGGGCCAACCCCGTGGCGACGCACCGCTCCTACGAGCTCATCGCCCAGCACGTCATGCCGCTCTTCCAGGGCCAGGCGCAATCGACGCTCGACGCCAAGGCGCGGGCGACCGAGACCCGCCCCGACATGGCCGAGCAGCAGAACCAGGCCGTCGCCCACATGACCGAGAAGTACCAGCAGGAGCTGGCGGCCGGGCGCAGCTGAGCCAGTAGGGCCAGGAGTCGTAATAGGGGCGCCGCGGGTGCCCTCAGCCGCGCAGCCACAAGTACTGATAAGGCTCGAGGACGAGGACGTCGCCCTCCTGCACCGGCGGGCGCCCATCCGGCACCGCGGCGTGCGCGGTCAGCTCGAGCCCGCGCTCGTGCACCACGGCGAGGCCGACGGGCTGACGCTCGGCGGTGAAGTTGGCGAGCAGGAGCAGGCGCTCGCCGGCCTGCTCGCGCAGCAGGCCGAAGACGTGGTCGTTGCCGGTCCACAGCGGCTCGGCCGCACCCTGCGCGTGAGCGGCGCGCGTGGCGCGGCGCACGGCCACGAGCCGGCGCAGGCCCTCCCACAGGCGCCCTTCGACCGAGTCGGGGTCCTCGCGGCGCGCAGCGACCGTCCAATCCATGGCCGGCCGGTGCATCCAGCGGTTGTCGTCGCCGCGCGCGGGATCGGCCTCCCACGCGTGGTCGTTGCGCAGGCCGAGCTCGTCGCCCATGTAGACGAGCGGCAGGCCGCCATGGGCGAAGGCAACGGCATGCAGCAGCAGGATGCGGCGCAGGGCGAGCTCCAGCGCCAGCGCGTCGCCGCGCTCGAGCGCCGCCTCGAGCCCGGCGAGCGAGGCGGTGGTGCCGCTCGTGCGGGCCTCGCCGGTCAGCGGGTCGGGCTGGAAGCGCGCACCGCGCGCGAAGCTGGCGGGGAAGTCGCCGGCGTAGAAGTCGGCGAGGAAGCGCCGGTGCAGGTAGCCGTTCTCGCCCACCGCGCCGGCGTCCTCCTCGGTGATCGCCCAGCCGATGTCGTCGTGGCAGCGCACGTAGGTCACCCAGCCCGCGCGCGGCGGCACCGGCGGCATCGAGCGCAGCGTCTGGGTGAGCAGCGCCACGCGACCCGAGGCCAGCGCGCTCCACACCAGGACCATGAGGACGTTGTGGTAGGCGAGGTCGCACTCCTTGCCCTGATGGCGCCCGGTGCCGAGATAGCCGACGAGGTCGTGCGGGGAGACGATCGCCTCGGCCTTGAAGGCCACTGCCGGCGCCGCGATGCGGACGAGCGCCCTGAACGCCTGCAGGAGCTCGTGCACCTCGGGCTGGTTCTGGCAGTTCGTGCCCCTGCGCTTCCAGAGGAAGGGGACGGCGTCGAGACGCAGGACGTCGACGCCGGCGCCGGCCAGGCCCAGCATCGCCTCGGCCATCGCGCGGAAGACCTCGGGATTGCTGTAGTCGAGGTCCCATTGGTAGGCGTTGAAGGTGGTCCACACCCAGCGCTCGAGCGCGGGCTCCCACGTGAAGCTGCCGGGCGCCGTGGCGGGGAAGACCTCCGGCAGCGTCAGCTCGTAGGCGTCGGGCTCGGTGCGATCCGGGAACGTGCGGTAGAAGGCCAGCGCCCGCGCGTCGCCCGCCAGCGCCGCCTGCGCCCACGGATGCTCGCGCGCGGTGTGGTTGAGGACGACGTCGATGCAGAGCGCCATGCCCGCGGCGCGCAGCTCGTCCGCCAGCGCTCGCAGATCCTCCATCGTCCCCAGTGCCGGCTCGACCGCCCCGTAGTCGACCACCGCGTAGCCGCCGTCGTTGGGCTCGGGCCGCGAGCGCAGCAGCGGCATGAGGTGCAGGTAGCTGATGCCGAGCTCGCTCAGGTAGGCCAGGCGCTCGCGCAGCCCGCGCAGCGTGCCGGCGAAGCGGTCGACGTACGCGACGTAGCCGACCGCCTGCTCGCGTTGCAGCCAGTCCGGCGTGATCTCGCGCTCGTGGTCGAGGACGCGCAGCGCAGGGGCGCGGTCCGCCGCCGCGCGCGCGATGGCCTCCAGCAGCTCCCGCCACTGCACGTCGAAGCGAGGGTCGTCGCCGTAGACGGCGACGAGCGGATCGCGCAGCTCCGTGAAGAAGCGCTCGAAGCGCGTGGCGAACGCGTCGTCGCCGCGCACGTGCGACAGCGCGCGCTCGTAGTCGGCACGCACCTCGGGCCGCATGGCGTGGACGTTCTGCATCGCCTATCCGTGATGCGGCGGGTGCGCCGGAGGCGGCGGGATGGTGTCGACCGCGGGTGGCGCGTCCGCCCACACCAGCAGCACGCGGCACGGCGCGTGGTCGACCGCGAAGCGGACGGCCGGGCCGAGGCTCTTCGGACCCAGCCGCGACCGGTCCCCGTCGCGCGCCAGCACGAGCAGGTCCATGCCGTCGGCCGCGGCGGCGACCTCGTGGCCGACGCGTCCACGGCGACGCTCGGTGCTGGCCTCGCGCCCCAAGCGCTCGCGCGCCTCGACCAGCAGCGCCTGCGCCGCCTCGTCGGAGATGGCGCGCAGCGGCTCGGGCGCAGCGGGCGGGCCGGGGGGCCGGCGCGGGCGCCCGAGCAGCCCGTGGCGCGTCCCCTCGGCCAGCTGCTCGACGTCGTCGGGCGCGACGTGCAGCAGGGTGACCTCGGCGTCGGGGGGCAGGAAGGCCGCAGCCTCGGCGACCGTCGCCTCCCAGGTGTCCTCCACGATCCAGACGAGCGCACGCATTCTCAGGTCAGCCCCTGCGCGCTGAACCATAGGAGCACGGTCGCCACGATGATGCCCGCCGGCACGGTGAGCGCGCCCAGGCGGACGAACTCGCCCAGCTGCACCTGGTGGTCCTCGACGTGCAGGACCCGCCGCCACAGCAGCGTCGCCAGCGAGCCGACGTAGGTCAGGTTCGGGCCGACGTTGACGCCGATGAGCACGGCGAGCACGGCGGCGGCCCCGGACGGCGCGGCCACGGGCACGAGGATCAGCGTGGCCGGCAGGTTGTTGACGAGGTTGGCGAGGATGGCGCTGACGGCGACGACGACCAGCAGCTCGGGCAGCGCGCTGCCGCTGGGCAGCACGGCGCGCGCCGCCGAGGCCAGGCCGTTGTCGCTCGCCGCGCGCACCACGACGCCGAGGCCCAGGACGAAGATCAGGAACGACGGCTCGGCGGCGAGGGCCAGCGCCCGCGCCGTCGTCGTGCGCCGCAGGAGCGCGGGCACAGTGATCGCGGCGGCGCCGGCGGCCGCCACCCACGCGGGCGCGATCCCCAGCGCGGAGCTCACCGCGAAGCCGGCCAGGGTGAGCCCGACGACGGCGAGCGCGAAGCGTGGCAGCGGCGGGCGCTCGTCGCCGGCGGCCCGGGCTCGCCGCGGGCGCCCGAGGTCGACGGCGAAGAAGCGCGTCAGCACGACCCACTCGACCGCGACGGCGCCGGCCGTCGGGAGCGCCATGAGCCCGGCGAAGCGCGTGAACGACAGCCCGCTGGCGTGGAAGGCGAGCAGGTTGGTCAGGTTGGAGACCGGCAGCAGCAGCGACGCGGAGTTGGCCAGGTGCGAGCAGGCGTAGACGTGCGGGCGCGGACTCGTGCGCAGCCGCGCTGCGGTGGCGAAGACGATCGGAGTGAGCAGGACCACGGTCGCATCGAGGCTCAGCACCGCGGTCACGCCGCACGCGACCGCGAAGACGAGGCCGAGCAGGCGCCGCGGGCTGCCTCGCGCGCCTGCCGCCATCAACCCGCCCATCGCATCGAAGAGCCCCTCTCGGCGGCACCCCTCGGCCAGCACGAGGAGGGCCGCGAGGAAGCCTATGGTCGGGCCGAGGTCGCCGATCGCGTGGCGCGCGTCGGAGAGGCTCAGCGCCCCCAGTGCGACGAGCGCCGCGGCACCCCCCACGGCGGCCACCGCCTCCACCGGCCAGCGCGAGTGGACGACCGCGGCCGCCAGCGTGCCCACGAGGACGACCAGGGCGAGGACGAGCGCGAGCGCCTCGGGCACCGCGTGATGATGACGGCGCGGGCGGCGCTAACGCGGTCCGACGTGCAGCGTGCGGCTGACCGCTAGCGGCGTCGCCCCGTCGCGCAGGGTGAGGACCACGCGGGCGGGGTAGCGGTGGGCCAGGCGCAGCGAGAAGCGCGCCAACGAGTGGTGGTCGAGCTTCGCGCGGGCCACCGGCCACCAGCCGAAGTGCTGGGGCAGCTTGAGCTGCAGCACGACGGGCGCCCCGTGCGTGGCCGGCGCGACGCGCGCGGAGACCTTCATCGCGCGGCCGCGACCGCTGCCCGTCACGGCGAGCTTGCGGTCGAGCACGAGGAGCTGTACCGCGGGGCTGCTGTCGTCGCCGGCCACGGCGCGATAGCTCGCGGTCGTGCTGGGGAGCACGTCGCTGGTGAAGCTGCCGTCCGACTCGACGGTGGTCGTGCCCGCGGGCTGGAAGCCCGACCCCGAGTCGGCCTCGATCGACACGGCCGTGCCGGCCGGCAGCGCGGCACGCCCGTGGAGCACGTAGGACCGGCCGGGCGCGCCCGGCTCGGCCGGCGGGCGCAGCAGGACGCGATGAACGTCGACCTCGCCGCGCATGAAGGGGTGCAGCGTGCAGTAGTAGGGCACGCTGGCGGGCGCGTCGAAGCGGTGGCTGAAGCTGTCGGTCGCGACCAGGCGTCCGGACGCCCAGCCGCTGTCGTCGGCCGACACGCTGTGCGTGCGCACGCTGTCGTTGGTCCAGCGCACGGTGTCCCCCGCGAGCACGTCGATGTGGGCGGGCGTGTAGGAGCCCACGAGGATCGAGACTCCGGCCGCGGGCGCGTCGCTTGCCATCGGATCGTGCATGTGGTCATCCATCGCCGGGGCGGCCGCCGGCGCGGCGAGCGCCGCCAGCGTGGCGCCGAGTGCGAGCGCGATCCGTCTCATCGACGCCTCACGTGGTAGGTGCCGATCATGCCGGCCATCATGTGGGTCTCCACGTGGCAGTGGTAGAGCCACGTGCCGGGGTCCTCTTCCTTCCAGCGGATGGCGAAGGTCTCGGCCGGTCCGACCGTCTTGGTGTCGACGGCGCTTCCGTCGGGCGTGACCCAGCGGTGCCCGTGGACGTGGAAGGTGTGGTGCTCGGAGCCCATCGCCATGACGTCCCACTGCACGGTCTGGCCGACGATCGACGTGAACACCGGCGTGTTGCCGACGAAGGCGCGGCCGTCGATGGTCTGGAAGTCGCCCATCGGGGCGAAGATGACCTCGAACTCGCGGTCCGGACGGGGCTCGTCGCGGCCGAGGATCGAGAGCATGCCGTACATCCCGCCGGCGATCGACTCCTCCATCGACGGCGAGTGGTCGTGGTAGGGCCACACGCCCGCGGAGTCCGAACCGGCGGTCAGCCGGTAGGTCCAGGTCTGGCCGGGCTTGACGTCGCCGTCGCGGCCCGAGACGCCGGGGACGAAGGCGCCGTCGGAGCTCGGCTTGTAGTGCACGCCGTGGAAGTGCATCGAGTGAGGGCGGTTGTAAAGGGTGTCGAGGTTCTTGAAGTGGACGAGCAGGCGGTCGCCGACGCGGGCTCGCAGCAGCGGACCCGGGATGAGGTCCTGGTTGCTGGACCGCGCCGGCGAGTTGCGGATCGGATGCCCCCAGCGGCGCGTGTAGCGCCGGTAGACGATGGTCGGGAACACGGTCTGCGAGGGAGTGAGGACGGTGCCGTGGATCGCGTCGCGCTGGTTGGGTGCCATGTTCCAAGTAGGAGCCGGGACGCCCGCCACCCAGTACTCGCGCACGGCCGCGGATGCAGTGGGGGCGGCGGCCGAAGCCGCCGCCCCCGTCACAGCCATCAGGGCCACTATCGTGGCCGCACGTCTCACTGGACGACGACCGTGCCCTTCATGAACGGGTGGATCACGCAGTAGAAGTCGTACGTGCCTGGTGCCCCGAACGTGAGCTGGCTCGAAGCCGGCAGCGGCGTCGCGCTCGAGCCGTCCATCACGCCCGAGTTCCAGAAGCCGTTGCCGTGCAGGGTCGGCGCCAGCGCCGCGATGGTGCCGGGCGGCTCGCTCGGGTACACGCCCGACTGATCCAGGGACGGTCCCTCGAAGCTCTTGGCGATCTTGCCGAGATACGAGGTCGGCTCCTTCTCGGGGTTCCCCGGGCCGAATGTCGCCGTGTGATCCTCGTAGGTCCCGGGCGACATGCGGAAGGTCAGCGTGGTCCCCACCGGCACCGTGCTGGTGGCCGGCACCATGCCGAAGTACTCCACTCCGCCCTTGCCGGCGACGCCGACGTCGATCGTCCCAGCCGGCGGCTTGGCCTTCGCGGCCGCCTTGGCCTCGGCCAGCGCCTTGGAGACCTGGTCCTTGACCCGCTTGGCATCCGCCTTGGTCGACGGCACGCTCTTGCTCTTGGCGACCACCTTGACCGAGGCCTTCATCCCCGGGTGGACGTCGCAGTAGTACGTGAACGAGCCCGCCTTCGCGAACTTGACCGTCACCGGCTTGGGCTTGGGCACCAGCGGCAGGCCGCTCTGCACGCCCTTCGCCCCGGTGTAGGTGAACTTCTTGCCGAAGCCGGTCGGCGCCAGCGCGGGAAGGTTGAACTGGAGGTCCTGCTGGCCGTTGAACCAGAACGCGGCTCCGGCCGCGTCGGCGGCGCCGGCCACCGGCTGGCCGGTGGGCACGATCAGCGCGGTCGGCTTGCCGCCCTTCTTGGGCAGATCGAGGTTGTGGAAGCCGACCGGCAGGAAGCGGACCGAGTCGCCGACGTGGATCGTCGTCGAGGTCGGGAAGAAGGCGTTGGCGTCAGCAAGCGCCTTCTCGAACGACTTGCCTGCGCTGGGCGGCGTGCCCATGTTGACGACCTTGGTCGCGGCGCTCGCGCTCGCGGGGACTGCGAGCACGGCAACAGCGGCGGCAAAAGCCGCCTTGGTGCGGTGTGACAAGGGAGCCCCCCTAGTCGGTCTGTGTGATTTTGACTTCCGTTTCGCTCGCCCGCGACCTCAGGGTGAGCGGACCAGGGGGCACCCTAGGCGGTCCTACATGGCGCAGTCAATACTCCCGACGGACGATGAACAGTCCTCCGCAAGGAGGACACGGGCGCCGGATTGCAGGTGACGTAACCGCGCGCGGGGCGGGAGGGTTGGGCCGCGGAGATGGCGAAAGATGACGCGATGCAAGAGCCACGCGCCCAGAGGACCCTGGTCAAGAGCCCGCCCGAGCTGTGGGCAGAGGTCTCCGACATCGACGCTCTCGCCCGCCATCTCGGCGAGTTCGGCGAGATCCGCATCACCCGCCTCGACCCCGAGACCACCGTCGCCTGGGAGGGCGACCGCGCATGCGGCACGGTGGCGCTGGAGCCCGCGGGCTGGGGCACGAAGGTGACGATCACCGCGAAGCTGGCCGAGGAGGTGGTGGCGGAGCCGGTCGCTGTGGAGCCTGAGCCTGAGCCCGTCGCCGTCGAGCCCGAGCCCGAACCGGAGCCCGAACCCGAGCCGGTCGCCGTCGAGCCCGAACCCGAGCCCGAGCCGGTGGCGGAGGAACCCGAGCCCGAGGCATCGCCGACCGAGGCACCGAAGGTGGGCTTCTTCGCCCGCCTGTTCGGGCGCCGGCGCGCGGTGGAGGGCGTGGTGGAGGTCGAGTCGGACGCGGAGGCGGAGCCCGTCGAGGTCGAGCCCGAGCCTGTCGCGGTCGAACCCGAGCCAGAGCCGGAGCCCGTCGCGGTCGAGCCGGAGCCCGAGCCGGTCGCGGTCGAGCCTGAGCCACAGCCCGCCCCTCTTGACGTCGAGCGCGCCGAGGCGATCCTCACGGGCGTCCTCGACGACCTCGGCTCAGCGCACCACCGCCCCTTCTCGCGCAGTTAACCGTCCGCGCGGGTTGGCGGCGCTGCCTGGCGCGAGAAGCATCACCGAGGGGAAACAGACCCGGGGCGGCGCGACCGCGGGCGGTGACCTCGCACGCTGTCCTGCCTAGACCTGGCAGGGCCGGGTGAAGTCAGGACAGCGCCAGCGGAGCCGCTCGCGCCCCGACCGCCGCTGACTCCCTTCCCTCGATGCGGCA
>Ga0307502_10000224_pt1 | contig 15255 bp, 15 predicted proteins | sample 16_S_MG_FD_201364 | JGI IMG/M metagenome (GOLD analysis project Ga0307502, IMG submission 201364) | Soil microbial communities from Populus trichocarpa stands in riparian zone in the Pacific Northwest, United States - 16_S | ecosystem: Environmental > Terrestrial > Soil > Riparian zone > Trees... | reverse complement strand
ACGCACGCGGCCGCCGGACAGAAGACGGCGACCGGCTCGCGTGGCGGCCCGGCCGCCCACAGCTCCTCGTAGCGTCGCCGCGCCCGGGCGCGGCTGCCACGCATCCGGTCCAGCCGGCGCCCGACCGTCGTGAACGCCCACAGCGCGCCCACGAGGTCTAGGTCGCGGCGGGCATGTAGCTGTGGCGACCCGTCTGGATCGTGCAACAGCGCCGCGGCAAGCGCGACGCGTGGCGTGCGCTGAAGATGCGCCAGCAGCGCAGCCGCGCAGCCGGCGTCCATGACGCAGTCCGGGTTGAGGATCAGGACCTGATCGCCGGTCGAGGCGTCGAATGCCGCGTTCACCGCGGCCGCGAAACCGCGATTGGAGCCCATCTCCAGCAGCTTGACGCGCTCACCGTCCCTCCTCGCCCGCACGCGCTTGGCCGTGTCGTCGCGCGAGGCGTTGTCGGCGACGACGATCTCGACTCTCAGGTCGGGAGCCTCCTGTGCCAGCGCGCCGTCCAGGCACGCGTCGATCTCGTCGCCGTGGTCGTAGGTGACGACGAGAACAGAGATCTGCGCGGCCCGTGACACAGCGCCACGATACGGGCCGGAGCAGCGGGTGAAGCGGCTAGCCTGCCCGCCTCATGCCCCTGGAGGACTTCCTCGCCGGCCTCGCCCTCTTCGCCGCGATGCTCGGCGCCGTCGCGGTGGTGACCGCAATCGTCGTGCGGCGCCGGCTGCAGCATCTCGATGTAGCGGAGAAGGCACTGGCGTGCATCGTCGTCAGCTCGGCCGTGCTGATCGGCGTGCATCTCGTGCCGATGATGCTCGGCGTCCTCGATCGGTTCACCGTGCTCGTGGCCTGCGCGACCGCTGTCGGGCTCACCGCGCTTCTGCGGCCTGCCGCGGTGCCACCCCGCGCTGAGGAACGTTGTCCGGCGCCGCCGCCTAGCGGACCGGTGTCGTGGGCGTTGGCGGCGCTCGCCTCGGCGTTCGCCGCCGTCGCCTTCGTCGCGGACCTCGGCCGCTGGGCGGGCGACGAGCTCGTCGGGGTCGATCCGCTGACGTTTCACATGCCGAACATCGGGCGCTGGATCCAGACCGGTTCGCTGTGGCAGATCGACCAGTTCGTACCGCTGCAGTCTCAGGGCTACTACCCCAACAACGGCGATGTCGTCCTGCTGGGAACCGTCCTTCCGTGGCACAACGACTTTCTCGCCCGCTTCCCGACGGCGTTCTTCTTGCTCGTCACCGGAATCGCCGTCAGCGTGATCGCGCGCGAGTTGCGCGCGCCGCCGGCCGCGGCGATCCTCGCGGGCGCGGCGTGCGTCTCGATCCCGATCGCCGGCCTGGCGTCGATCCCGCGCGCGCTGCCGGACTCGCTGCTGTGGGCGATGCTCGCCTGCGGCGTCCTGTTCATCATGCGTCACGCGCGGACGCGCCAGCGCTCGGACCTCGTCCTGGCGGGCGTCGCGCTCGCCGTCGCGTGTGGGACGAAGTGGTACGGCCTGACCTCGCTGGCGGTGGTCGTCCTGGTCTGGATGCTTGGCCGGGCAGCGCAGCGAGAGCCCGCGCGGGTTGTGCTGCGCGACGCGCTGCTCGTCGCGACCCTCGGCGCGTTGGGCATCGTCGTCTGGCTTGTGCGCAACATGGTCGAGTCCGGCGACCCGCTGTTTCCGGTCAACATCGCGCCGTTTGGGATCACGATCTTCGATGCTCCGCCCGACGTGCTGCGCGACCTCGCCGGCTTTACGGTTGCTGGGTACCTCGACCAGCCGCGGATCCTGCCCCAGCTGGCGCGCGAGATCTTCGAAGGGCTCGGGCCGCTGCCGATCGTCTGCGTGCCCGGCGTGCTCGCGGCCGTGCTGCGCACACGCCGGCCCGGCGATGACCGCCGCGTAATCGTCCTGGCGATCACGGCGGTCCTACTCGCCGCCGTCTATGCGGTGACGCCGTTCAGCGCGCTGGGCCTGAGGAATGACCCGTCGCTGGCGAGCGTCAACACCCGCTACGTCGTGCCGGCGTTGCTGCTCGCTGCGCCGCTGGTGGCATGGGCCGCGGGCCGACTCACGTCGTTGCCGGCGCTGGCCTTGGAGACTGGACTGGCGGTGGCGACGATCTGGGGCGCCTACGAGGGCTTTGAGGTGTCAAGCCCGCGCGAGATGGTGCTGGCGCTCGTGGCACTGGGCGTCGTCGCGGGCACGGGCTGGGCAGTATGGCAACTACGCAGCCGCCCGTCCGCGCTCGCCGCAGCCGCAGTGGTCGGCGCGCTGATTGGCGTGCTGGGGGTGCACCGCATCGAGCAGCGCGTCAACGGCGGGCGCTACCTCGAGGACGACCCGGCTGTGGGCGCCCTTCTCCGCCTCGCGCCGACAGGCAAGCGGATAGGCCACGCCGGCGACTGGTCGATCGGCGGCCTCTCCCCCATCTGGCCGAGCTTCGGCACGCGGATCGGCAACGCCGTCGACTTTATCGGCTACTTCGACCACGGCTGGCTGCGCCGTTATGCGAACTCGGCAAACTTCGCAGCGGCGCTGAAGCGCGGTCGCTACGACGTGCTCGTCGTCGGGCGCGGCTTCTACCCACCGCAGGACACCCCCGAGCAGCGCTGGGCGATGGCCGCCGGTTGGCGGACGGTCGCGCTCAGCACGCGGCTGAGGGTGCTGGTGGCGCCTGCGGGGTAGCCGTCAGCTACCCGACTCCGGCGACAGTCGCCCGGAGTCGAGCGCCGATCAGGCCGTTAGGACTGTGGGCTGTCCTCGTCCGGGGCGCGATGGACCGGAGTGCCGCCGCTCTTGGGGTCATCTGTCTGCTCGGGATCGACGGGAAGCGGGCTCACCCCGACGCCCTGGTTCGCGGAGTCGCCGCTACCAGTCGGCGTGTCCTCGTGCAGCGTCTTGACATCGGTTGTCTCTGTCTCTGTGTCCGACATATGCGCCTCCTTTTGGGGGGTTAGTCTTGGGCTACCCGATCGAGCCCGAATGAACCGGACCGATCGGGAGGCGATCAGTTCTCCCGCCGAGCGCGCTTGATGGCGTTGCGGGGGCTACACCGCAGGTCGCGTGCGGACGCATCGGTCCGGTCGATCACCGCGCTCATGCGGGCCGTCTGGGATTCGACGTCGGCGTGGCGCTTGACCCACGCGCGCGCCTGCTCGCCGGCTCGGCTGCGCTCCTGCGGCCCAAGCGCGAGGGCTCGGCGCAGCGCCTGAGCGAGCGCGCGGGCGTCGCGGGGAGCCGCGAGAAATCCCCACGGTGCCAGGACGCATTCGGGCAGGCCGACCTCGTCGCTGGCGACGACGAGCAGCTGCATCGCCATCGCCTCCTTGACGACGACCGGCATCGAGTCGCGATCGCCGTCGCGCGCGACGACGCACGGCATCGCCAGGACGTCAGCCTCCTCCAGCGCCTGGCACACCTGCGCCGGAGGCAGGCTGCCGAGCAGCTCGACAGGGGCGCCCGACGCCTCGATCCGCGCCACGAGCTCGCCGCGCAGCGGACCGTCGCCGACGATCCGGACTCGCACTCCCTGCCCCAGCAACGCCGCGGCGTCCACCAGCACGTCGAATCCCTTCTTCTCGATCAGCCGGCCGACGGCGAGCACCGTGCGGCCCCCGGGCAGCGCGGTTTGGCGCGCAAACGCCTCGGCATCGACGCCCATGACGACCTTGTGCACGCGTGCGCCGGGCGCCGCCGTTCGCAGGTACTCGACGTTGTAGTCGCAGCCCGTGAACACCGCGTCCGCGGTTTCGAGCTTCGCGCGCAGGTTTCGCGGCGACATGAAGATGTCGTAGGCATGGGCGGTGACGCTGAACGGGCGCCCGGTGAGCGCTGCGAGCCGGAGCGCGTCGAGGGCCGCGCCCGCCGCGAAGTGCGCGTGCAGGTGCTCGATGCCGTCGCGTTCGAGGCGCCGCGCCGCCGTGGCGAGCGCTCGTAGCGGCCGAACCCATTCCTCACGACGCCAGCGCCGACGACGTCCGAGATCGCGCAGGCATGCCAGCGGATGGCGGCTCGCCAGCCAGGCGACGTCGAGCAGCTGCCGCCGGCGACCGTCCTGCGACAGCACGAAGAGCTCGACGTCCTCCGGAGCCTCGGGATTCGGATGTTGCGCGCGCCGCGCCGCCTGCACGTACACGACATGTCCCATGCGCCGCAGCGCCTGCAATTCGTTGACGACGAAGGTCTCCGACAGCTCGGCCCATTGATCCAGGACGAAGAGCAACCGCATACGATGGCTGTTCACCTCGGCTGCGGGCAGCGAACCGGATTACGGGTGCCTCGGCTGCTTCGCCGGGCTGCGTGGCTCTGCATGGCCGCCGGACTGTAGCGGCGACGCCCGTGCCACCCGTCGTGCAGATCGGCACGCCACCGGCTTGTGGCGGTAGCCTGCTGGCTGATGCTCGATGCTAGGACACCCATGTCCACCTGCCCGCGCCTTTCCGGCGGGGGTGTGTGCTAAGTGGTTGCGACGGCTGTCACGCCCACCGGGGTGCGCGACGGGGATCCCGAGGCGCTCGCCGGGCTGTGCGCGGCGCGAGGCGACGCCGTGCTCTCGTACTGCGAGAAGGTGGCCGGCAACGAGGCCGCTGCCAACGCCGCGGCCGAGGCGTTCGGCCGCTTCCGTGCCGCGGTCGTGGCGACTGCGGATCTCACGGCGCTGAACCCCGAGGAGGTGCTCGTCAACGCGACGCGCCACGCGGCTGCAGGCCACGCCAGCGTCCAGGCCGCCGGCGTCTGCGGCGAGGTTCCCGCCCTGCTCGCCGCGCGCGCGGATCGCAGCATCTCGCTCGGCGACCTCGAGCGCCTCGACAGCCATCTCGAGAGCTGCTGGGCCTGCCGCGCGCCGGTCGCGCGCTTCAAGGCCGCCGAGCGCGCGTACCGCGACCCGCCCGGAGAGCCTCTCGCGCCGGATGTCGCCGGCGCGATCATCGCCGCGCTAGCCGCGGCAGCGCCCGTGCGCGGCCAGGAGCCCGAGCCGGTGCCGCAGAGCGCAAGCAACGGGGCAGGCGGGTTGCCGGCGACCGAGGCCATGCTGGCGCTCGCCGACAGCGCAGAGGCCGTCAGCGAGCACGCGACCGCCGAATATCGCCCCCGTGATGGCACTTCGTCCGACACGCCCGATCAGCCGCGTCACGAGCTCCAATCAGGCGACGTCCGTTCCTCGCGCAACGGCAGCAGGCGAACCCGCCAGGGCGTCGTCGCCTCTCTGCTCGCCCGGCTGGGCCTTCGCTCGAGCGGCGAGCAGACGCTGGCGACGACCGCGCCGGTCACTGCTCCCGAGCCGCGCCTTGTCGCCGGCACGCACCTGCCACGCCGCCAGCGCGGGCCCGACTCCGCGCTGCCCGCCGCGCGCGCGACGGCCGCACCGCGCCCGACCGTCCTGCTGCCGATCGCGCTGGTCGCGATCGCCGTGACGATCGCGCTGCTCGTCGCGGGCGTCTTCACCGCGGGCGAACCGGCCTCCAGACCGCTGGGCCCCGCTCCGGCCGTCGACTCGAAATCCACGGGGGCCGTCCCCAAGATCGTCGTCGTGCCCGGCGCCGCCGACGCCAGCTCTGCGGCCGTCGAGCTCGCCAAGCGGCGCGCCCGAGCCAAGCGCCGCCGCGAGGCCACGCTCGCTAGCCAGCCGGCTACCCCGCCGGCGGCGGCGGCGACGACGCCAGCGCCAGCGCCGGCCGCCGGAACCGCGCCGCCGGCCGCTGGAGTCACGCCGCCGGCCGCGCCTGCACCTCCGCCACCACCGGGCGCCGGCAACGCCAGCAAGCCGGCCCCTGCCAAGGGCACCGGCGGTTCACGGGTCGGCACGGGCGGCAACGGCGCCACCGGAAGCGACCAGCTGCCATCGCAGGACACCTCCAGCGTGCCCGAGCTGGCGCCTCCGGACGACACCTCGCTCCCGCCGGGGTAGCCCAGCGGTGGACGCCACCGCCGTCGAGACGGAGATCCAGCGCGTCGGTCAGGCGCTCGCCGACGCGTTTCCGTCCAAGCGCGGCCATCCGCTCAAAGCGATCGACGACCGCGCGATGGACGCCGCCGCCCGGGACGCCGAGCTGCGCGCGGCGCTGTTTCGCTTCGTCGACGTCGTGCCCGCCTGCCGCTCGCTCGACGACCTCGCAGCGCATCTGGCCGGCTTTCTCGAGAACGTCCACACCCAACCGCCGCCGCTGCGCGCCGCGATGCGGATGAGCGACACGAAGGCCGGGCGCAAGGCGCTCGGGGCGGCCGGCGCCGCGGGCGTGCGTCACATGGCGCACCGCTTCATCGTCGGCGAGGATCCCGCAGCGGCGCTTCCGACACTCGAGCGGCTCTGGCGCGAGGGCATCGCCGCGTCCGTGGACCTGCTCGGCGAGGCGACCGTCACCGCCGCCGAGGCCGACCGCTACGGGGCCCGCTGCGCCGAGGCCCTCGACACGCTCGCCGACGCCTATGCCGACATGGAGGAGCGACCGCTGCTCGAAGCCGACGCGCTCGGAGCGCTGCCGCGCGCGAACCTGTCGGTGAAGGTCTCGGCGCTGACGCCGCTGCTGCGTCCCGAGGCGCCCGCGCGCGGCCAGCGCGACGCCGCCCCGCGCCTACGCGAGCTCCTGCGCCGGGCCGCCCGCCTGGGCGCGCACCTGCACATCGACATGGAGTCGCTGGACTCGCGCGAGGCGATCCTCGAGCTCGTGCTGGATCTTCTGTCCCAGCCCGAGTTCGCCAGCGGTCCCAGCGCCGGGGTCGTCTTGCAGGCGTATCTGCGCGACTCGCCGCAGACGCTCGACACGATCCTGGACTGGGCGCGCAGCAGCGAGCGCCGGCATCCGCTGGTCGTTCGGCTCGTCAAGGGCGCGTACTGGGATCACGAGGTCGTCGAGGCGCGACAGCACGGCTGGAACGTGCCGGTCTTCGAGCGCAAGGCCGCCTGCGATGCGAACTTCGAGGAGCTGACGACGAGGCTGCTGGAGGCGCAGCCGCTCGTGCGGGTCGCGATCGCGTCGCACAACCTGCGCTCGGTCTCGCACGCCGTGGCGCGTAACCGGCTGCTCGGAGGCCGGGACGACGACATCGAGTACCAGGTCCTGCGCGGCCTCGGCGACGACCTTGGCCACGCCCTCGCGGCGAACGGATTGCGGGTGCGCGCCTACTGCCCCGTCGGTGACCTCGTCGCCGGGATGGCCTACCTCGTGCGCCGCCTGCTCGAGAACACGGCGAACGAGAGCTTCCTTCACGACCAGGCGGCCGGCGTGCCACTGGCGCAGCTGCTCGCCGCTCCGGGCACGGAGACGTGATGAGCCTGACGTTGCCGCCGTTCGCCAACGAGCCGGTCCTCGAGCTGCGCCGGGCGACCGAACGCGCCAAGCTCGCCGTCGGCCTCGGCGAGCTCGTCCTCCCGATCCGCGTGCCGGTCTCGATCGGCCGCGACCGCCGCGCCGGGGAGGAGCTCGTCTCGACCGATCCCGGGCGGCCCGAACGGATCGTCGCGCTCGCCGCGCGCGCAACGCCCGAGGACGCCGGCGCCGCGGTGGCGGCGGCGTGCGATGCCTTTCCGTCCTGGGCCGCGACGCCGGTGGACGACCGCGCCGCCGCGCTCCTGCGCGCCGCCGACTGGATGCGCGAGCGCCGCGCCGCGCTGGCGGCGCTCGCGGTGCGCGAGTGCGCGAAGCCGTGGGCGGAGGCCGATGCGGACGTCTGCGAGGCGATCGACTTCCTCGAGTTCTACGCGCGCGGCGCACTCCAGCTCGCGGCCGGCGCGCCGCTGCTGCAGGTTGCCGGCGAGCGCAACGAGCTGCACTACGCGCCGCGCGGCGTCTGCGCGGTGATCGCGCCGTGGAACTTCCCGCTCGCGATCCCGACCGGGATGACTGCCGCAGCGCTCGCCACCGGTAACACCGTCGTGTTGAAGCCCGCCGAGCAGGCGCCCGGCTGCGGGCTGCGCGTCGTGGAGGCGCTGCGAGCGGGCGGCGTCCCCGCAGGCGCGATCGCGCTGCTGCCGGGCGAGGGCGACGCCGGCGCCGCGCTCGCTCGCCATCCCGATGTCGCGACGATCGCGTTCACGGGCTCGGGCCCGGTCGGCCTCGAGCTTCTGCGCACCGCTGCGGATGTCGCCCCGGGGGCGCGCCAGCTCACACGTGTCGTCGCCGAGATGGGCGGCAAGAACTGCATCATCGTCGACTCGGACGCCGACCTTGACGAGACGATCCCGGCGATCGTCGAGTCGGCCTTCGGTTACGCCGGCCAGAAGTGCTCCGCGGCCGCGCGCGTGCTCGTTCACGAGGCGCTGCACGACACGCTCGTGGAGCGGCTCGCCGGGGCTGTGGAGGGGCTCGAGGTCGGTCCAGCCGACGCGTTTGACACCGACGTCCCTCCGGTGATCGAGCAGGCGGCGCAGCAGCGCGTGCAGCGTTACACCGCGATGGCCGCCGAGTGGGGGCAGCTCGCGGTCTCCCGAGCACAGGACGTCCCCGCAGAGGGCTGGTACGTCGCACCCGTCCTCGCGACTCACCTGCCGCCCGACTCCCCCGTGCTTCGCGACGAGATCTTCGGCCCGCTGCTGACGGTCGAGGCCGTCCGCGACGTAGACGAGGCATGCGATCGCGTCGACGAGCTGTCCGTGGCGTTGACCGGCGGCCTCTTCTCCCGCAACCCCCGTACGGTCCGGCGCGTGATCGCCCGCTCCCCGGTCGGCAACCTGTACGTCAACCGCTCGACGACCGGCGCGATGGTCGGTCGCCAGCCGTTCGGCGGCAATCGCTTGTCGGGCACGGGGACGAAGGCCGGCGGGCACGATTACCTGCTGCACTTCGTCGAGCCCCGGGTCGTGACGGAGAACACCGTCCGTCACGGGCTCGTGGTGTAAGCGAGGCGCTATGTGCGCTCGACGCGCTTGACCCCCCGGCCGTGATGCCACGACTCGACGATGAGGTGGTCGGGCGGATCTGCGAGGCGCACGACCGCGAGCTCGGTGATGTCGCATCGGAACAGGTGCATCGGGCCGGACGGCGCGTGCCCGGCGACGATCCGCTCGATCCGCTCCTGGTCGGTGATCTCCTCCACATGCCCGGCGAGCTTCGCGTCTCCCTTCCAACCGGCCTCGGGATCGGGCGAGCCGCTGTGCAGCGCGAAGCGCGGGTCGCGCTGAAGATCCAGCGCCTTCATCGACCTCCACATGCTGCCGACCCACAGCTCGCCCTCGGCGAAGATCACCTCGCTGCCGCTGATCCGCGGCGACCCGTCACGGCGCAGGGTCGCGAGCGTCTTGTGGACGAACGCATCGAGGAATCCGCGTGCGGTGGCACAGAGCTCCGGGGCCTCGGCTTCGACCTCGCTCCAGGAGGGCATCTTGCGCGGGACCCTACCCGGGGCGAAGCTCGGCAGGCTTCGCTGCCGCCCGGGAGAGATGTTCTGAGCGGGACTACGCCGTGGCCGCCCCGCAGCCGGCGCGCGGCAGCGAGGCGGACAGACGCCGGTCAGCGATCGTCGCACGCCCAACGGGACGGCAGACCGCTTCGAACGAGGCGCCGTCAACCGTGGTGCCGGTCACGCGTAGTCGCGGGAACACGGCTTGTTGGCGCGCTAGTAGTGCCGGCGCAGCAGCCTAGCTAGGCTGTTAGCCAATGCAGGTCAACATGCACGATGCCAAGACGCGGCTCAGCGAAATTGTCGCCGCTGCGGAGGGCGGCGAGGAGGTAATCATCGCGCGCGATGGAACGCCGGCGGTGCGCCTTGTCGCCGTCGCTGTGGACTATGCGCCGGTGCGCCTGGGTGCCCTGGTCGGTCAGATCGAGATCGGCGAGGACTTCGACGAGCCGCTGCCCGGGTTCGAACCGTACCTTGCGTGAGCGGAGTTCTCGTCGACACGCACATCGCGTTGTGGGCGTTGGGGGACCCCTCGCGTCTGAGCGAGGCGGAGCGCGCACTGCTCGTCGACCCGTCCGTCGACCGTCGTTTGAGCCCGATGTCGATCTGGGAGGCGGCGATCAAGCGTGAAAACGGACGATTGCGTGCGCCCCGCAACCTCGCGGCCGTGCTCGCCGCCGAGTTCCGACTGCTGGACATCACGGCGTCGCTGCTGGAAGCGGCCGCCGAACTGCCGCGACACCACACCGATCCGTTTGACCGCGTCCTGATCGCTCACGCGCTCGACGGCGACCTCAGCGTCCTCACCCGCGATCAGGTGTTCGCGGCCTACGGGGTACGGCTCGCCGCCTGAGTGCCGTCTCGGCGGCTGCGCACATCGCAGGCGTCAGGACCAGAACGCGTCAAAGGCATATTGGTCGGTCGGGATGATCGACAGTTCGATGGCGTGGCCGTCCGACAGACGCCACAGATGTACGACGGTCATGTCGAAGACGTCTGCGTCGTGTTTGCCGAGTGCCCGCAACAGACCGACCGCGCGAACGTCGCTGGCGAGCACGTCGATCACTTCGACGCGGTGTGTCCCACCGGTGTGCTCTGCAACGATCGAGAAGTATCTAGCGACTTCTTCCTTGCCGGTGAACCTGCCCGATTGGATGCTGGTTCCCGGGATCAGGAACTCGATGCCGTCGGACAACAGACCCATCACCGCGGCGATGTCTCGGCGGGCGAACGCCTCGTAAGCGTTTCGCACGAGCCGTTCATTCGGATGCATCGCCGTCCATCGGTTCACTCATAGTCGCCGTCCCGAACCTACCCCGTAGACGCCTTCGAGCACCGCACCGTTTGAAGCAGGTTAACAGCACATCGGCCGTCTCCGGATAGCGGGATTTGACGCCAGACGATGCGCGGGGACAGCCCGAGCGCGCCGCCGAGAACATCCGCCGCCGCGAGACCGGTCATGAACGGGCAGTATGCGATGCGGCGCTAACACGGCGGCGAGGCGCCGGTGCCGCGCCGACCAGAGAGTGTGCCGCCACAGGCGAGCGGGCGATGTGGCTACTGGGGCTCCTCACGAACGAACGCGCCGGCCTGAACGCGCCTTCAGCCGAGCAGCGCGCCCAGCGTGCGGCCGCTGAGGACCGACTCGGGCCGCTCGGCGACGATGTCCGAGCCGGGGCGCGCCTCGTCGTCGCGGCGCTTGATCAGCAGCCATTGCGGCTTGGCGCCCGGTCGCGTGCGCTGGAGCGCGAAGCCGCCACGCAGCTTCTCGCCGTGCAGGACGAAGACGGCGTGGCCGCGCTCGATCGCCTCGGGCCAGGCGACGCGGCCGCCCTGCTCATACGTGCCGCGGTCCCACACGATTACGCCCCCGCCGCCGATCGTGCCCTCGAAGTCGTTGTGGCCCACGCCGTGGTGCTCGACCTCCACGGCCAGGCGCTTGGCGGCGGGATCCAGCGACGGCCCCTTCGGCACCGCCCAGGACCGCATCACCCCGTCGACCTGCAAGCGCAGGTCGTAGTGGTGGGCCGTCGCCTGATGCTCCTGAACGACGAACACCCCGGCGCTCACGCCGCGGATCGCGAACTGCTCGTGGCCCTCGACGCGCACGCGTTCGCTCGGCACGGGGTCACCGAGGAACGCCATGAGCGCCTGCACCGCGTCCGGCGCGCCCTCGCCATGGAGCTCTCCGGTGGGCCGCACCCAGCCCAAGACACCCAGCTCGCGGGCTTTGGCAGCCACAGCCTCAGCATCGACCCCGCCGCCCGCAGCAACGCGCAGCGCCAAGGTCCCCGCATGTGATGACGCCATCACCCGAGCCTAGCCCCACGTCGCGCCGCGCCGGCACGAGCCTGGCGATCGTGCCGCCTGCTGAAGCAAGCGTTGGGCGATCGGATAATGGCGGTCGGTATCTCGGTGATTGCGTCCGATGCCAATCTTCCAGGCCGAGTTGCAGCAACCTCACCCGCAGTGTCGATACCTGCGACTCCCCCGGATGGTCAGCTTCGTCGCCGTCTGCAACGTGATCTGCACCGTGTAACGGCCCCTCGGCAGGCCGCGCAGGGTGATCGGCAGGCCGATCCGCCGTCGCGGGACGGACGCGACGAGCTTTCGGTTAACACGCACCTGCGCCGCCACGACCGCGTCGCCGCGCGGCTGGCGCAGCTGGATGCGCAGCGTCCGGCGGCTGCGACAGCGCCGGTTGCTCGGCAGGATCACGGTGTCGGCGAACGTGGCCGGCGAACGCGCCGGCGCCAGCCGCGTGATCGTCTCGCAGGTCGGGGGACTCCCGTCATCTTCGGGCGCCACGAAGCAGAGCTCGGCGCTGCCCCCGCTCACCGTCCAGCGCGCGAAGCCGCGCAGCGGCGCGATCGCGCAGCCCGCGGGGTCGCGGAACGTCTGGCCCCCGCGATAGAGGTCCGCCTCGCCGCTGTCGTTGATCGCCCAGATCACCTCGCCGGTCTTGTGGCTGCAAGGCGTGGATTTGATCTTGCGCACGACCGTGCCCTGGTACTCCTCGGGGCCGGTGGGCGCCACCACGACCTGGCCTCCCTTATAGGACCACGTGCCTTCGATCGAGGCCGCGGCGTGGGCCGGAGAGGCCGTGGCCACGAGCGAGGCCACGAGCACGGGCAGCAGCAGGCCTCGCATGGGCGCGAAGGTACCACGTTGCAGAACCGGCCAGGCTCGTGCAAGACTGCGGCCCGCTCTATGAAGCTCGCGTCTGTGCTCACGATCCTCCTGCTGCACGGCGGGGGCTTCAACGGCGGTGATCCGTCGACGGTCGCCCCGATCGCCAACGGTCTGCGCGACGACGGCTACCGCGTCATCGTCGTCCCCTATCGCGATCGCAACCCGACCGGCAACATCCTCGGTGAGATCGACACCGTCAAGGACTACGCCGACAACGCCAGGCTCCGCGGCCCGGTCGTGGCCTACGGCGTCTCCTCGGGGGCGACGCTGGCGGCTGCGCTGGCATCGCGAGGCGAGGTCGACGGCGCCGTCGTCGCCGGCGGCCCGATGAACCTCGTGACGTGGTTCTCGCTCGACGGCTACTTCGCCAGCCAGCGCTTTTGGAATCAGCTCGGCATGTCACGCGAGGATCGTCGCAACGCGTCTCCGTATTACCGCATCGAGGGCAGTCAGAGCCCGCAGCTCATGCTCTACGGCGACATCGATCCGCTCGTCAACGTCGAGCAGGGGGTCAGCTACGCGCGTGCGGCCCGCAGGGGCCAGTCGGACACGACCCTCAAGGTCATGACGCTCTCGCCGCACACGTATCCGGAGCGCTTTCGCCGCATGGCGCGCGCGTGGATCACTCAGCGCTGGCCGCCTCGCTGACCGACGCCAGGAAGCGCTCGTGCAGGCGCGTATCCGCACCGAGCTCGGGATGAAACGCGACGACGAGCATCCGGCCCTGCTGCGCCGCGACGGCCTGACCGTCGACCTCGGCGAGGATCTCGACCTCCTCGCCGTGCGACGCGATCCACGGCGCCCGGATGAAGACCGCGCGCACCGGCACGCCGTTGAGGCCCGCGATGTCCAGGTCGGCCTCGAAGGACCGGACCTGGCGCCCGAAAGCGTTGCGGCGCGCCTCGATGTCCATGATCTGAAGGTGGTCGCGGTCGAGCATGATCAGGCCCGCGCACGTGCCGAATATCGGCGTCCCAGCGGCCGCCAGCTCGCGCAACGGCTCAGTCAGACCCTCGCGCTGGACACCCAGCGTCATCGTCGTCGACTCTCCGCCCGGGATGACGAGCCCGTCGAGGCCGTGCAGATCGGCCGGCACGCGCACCTCGCGAACATCGGCGCCAAGCCCGCGCAGCATCCGCGCGTGCGTCGCGAAGCCGCCCTGCAAGGCGAGCACGCCGATCACCACGGGCGGCCCTACCAGCCGCGCTGGGCGAGCAGCTCGTCGCCCTTGAGCCCTCGCGACTCCAGCGAGTCCATCGCCGAGCCCAGTCCCTCCGATGCAAGCGCGACGCGCGACGGGTCCGCGAAGTGCGTCGTCGCGTCGACGATCGCCCGTGCCCGCAGCTCCGGGTCGGCCGACTTGAAGATTCCGGAGCCGACGAACAGCCCCTCGGCGCCGAGTTGCATCATGAGCGACGCGTCGGCGGGCGTCGCGATGCCGCCGGCGCAGAAGAGCACGACCGGCAGGCCGCCCTCGTGAGCGACGCCGCGGACGAGATCCAGCGGCGCCCCGAGCTCCTTCGCGGCAGCGGCCAGCTCGGTGTCGTCGAGCGTGCCGAGGCGGCGAATCTCCGAGCGGATCGAGCGCATGTGGCGGACGGCCTCGACGATGTCGCCGGTGCCGGCCTCACCCTTGGAGCGGATCATCGCCGCGCCCTCGCCGATGCGCCGCAGCGCCTCGCCGAGGTTCGTCGCGCCGCAGACGAACGGCACCGAGAATGCCCACTTGTCGATGTGGTTGTCCTCGTCGGCCGGCGTGAGGACTTCCGACTCGTCGATGTAGTCGACCTCCAGCGCCTCGAGCACCTGCGCCTCGGCGATGTGGCCGATGCGCGCCTTGGCCATCACGGGAATCGTGACCGCGGCTTGGATCCCCTTGATCATCGCCGGATCGGACATCCGGGCGACGCCGCCGTCGCGGCGGATGTCGGCCGGCACGCGCTCCAGTGCCATCACGGCCGCGGCGCCGGCGGCCTCGGCGATCCGGGCCTGCTCGGCATCGACGACATCCATGATCACGCCGCCCTTGAGCATCTCCGCGAGGCCCGCTTTGACGCGGAATGTTGCTTCGTCTCTCACCCGGCCAGTGTAACTTGGCTTCCATCTACGGTCGCGTGGCGCGGCTTGTGCGGCGAGTGTCGATCAGGCGTCAACGGCGGATGCGCAGTCGTACCGTTGCACGGCCCGTGTTGGTGTCATCGGGGTCGATGACGAGCGTGTACGTGCCGGTCGCCGGAAGCGTCCGAGCCTCGATCACGTCCTTGCCGCCGTACAGCAGGTCCGAGCCGACTTCCCCCTCCAACGGCTTGCCCTTGGGATCCAGGATCGACGCCGCCATCACGTTCGCACCCCCGCCGCCGAACGTCACGTCCTCAAAACCAAAGCTGACGCGATCACCCTCCCGCCCCGAAAAGCGCAGCCGGGCGCTCTGGCCGACCCCGTCGACCACGACACGGCTAGCGTGCCCAGGCCTAAGCCGTCCATCTACGCCCGAATGCCGCGTGTACAGCGTCACCGTTGCACGGCCGGTGTTGGTGTCATCGGGGTCGATGACGAGCGTGTACGTGCCGGTCGCCGGAAGCGTCCGAGCCTCGATCACGTCCTTGCCGCCGTACAGCAGGTCCGAGCCGACTTCCCCGACCAACGGCTTGCCCTTGGGATCCAGGATCGACGCCGCCATCACGTTCGCACCCCCGCCGCCGAACGTCACGTCCTCAAAACCAAAGCTGACGCGCTCACCCTCC
>Ga0307502_10000223_pt1 | contig 15257 bp, 12 predicted proteins | sample 16_S_MG_FD_201364 | JGI IMG/M metagenome (GOLD analysis project Ga0307502, IMG submission 201364) | Soil microbial communities from Populus trichocarpa stands in riparian zone in the Pacific Northwest, United States - 16_S | ecosystem: Environmental > Terrestrial > Soil > Riparian zone > Trees... | reverse complement strand
CCGCCGGAGTGGCTGTGGAAGCGGTTGCTCAAACGCGTCCGCGCGAGCACCGAGCCGCAGAAGGAGTACCCGCGGCTGGGGACGTTCCTGCGCGGGGCCTACCTCTCGCGGCGCGCGCTGAGCCACCTGGCCAAGCTGGACTTCTCGGCGATCCCCGGTAAGACCGGCTACTGGTTCTGGCGCCTCGGGCTGATCGGGCTGTGGCGCGAGCGCTTCACCACGCGCCTGCCGCGCCCGGCGCGGCCCGAGCGCGAGATCGCAAAGGATGTCCGCGCCGGGCGCATCGCCGCCTAGTTCACGGGCGCTCGCGCTGGACGTCGTCGTGCTGCTCGCGGCCGGCGAATAAGTCGTGAGCGGGGACAGGCTCAGCGCGGGAGACTGCCTGTCAGACGGCCGCTACGAGGTCGTGTCGGCCATCGCCCGCGGCTCGATGGGCGCCGTCTACCACGCGATCGACCGCGTCGAGTGCGAGGCAGTCGCGCTCAAGCAGCTATATGACCCGTGCCTCGCGGAGCGATTCGAGATCGAGGCGCGGCTGCTCGGCGCGCTCGACCACCCGCGCGTCGTCCACGTCCGCGACCACTTCGCGGACGGCGATGCGCGCTTTCTGATCATGGATCTCGTCGAGGGCAACGATCTCGGTGCTGCGCTCGAGCAGCGCGGGCACCTGCCGTTGGACGAGGTCGTGGAGATCGTCACGCAGGCGGCAGAGGCGCTGCGCTACGTCCACGAGCAGCAGATCGTCCACCGCGACGTCAAGCCGCGCAACCTGATCGCCGGGCATGACGGGATCGTCCTCGTCGACTTCGGCATCGCGCGGACCGTGGGTGGGGAGGACCAGGGGACGGTCGCGATCGGGACGCCGCGCTTCATGGCGCCCGAGGTTCTGCAAGCAGGAGCGGTGTCCTCGCGCGCTGACGTCTACTCGCTCGCCGCGACCGCCTGGACCCTGCTCGCCGGGGAGCCGCCGATCTACGGCGAGCAGTCATCCTTGCCGGGCGTGCCGCAGGAGGTCGAGCACGTGCTACGGGCCGGTCTCGAACTGGCGCCGGAGCGGCGGATCGCGAGCGTCGAGGCGCTCGCGACGACGATCGGCGGGCGGCTGGCCACGAGCGCAGGCGCCTCGCTCGCTCGTTCGGTGACAGATGCGGCGCCGCAGCGACGGTCGCTGATCGAGGCGGTCGTGCGCACGGCGGTCGGGATCTTCCAGGCCGCGTCAGCGTCGGTTGCGCTCGTGCAACCGGGCGGCGAGCAACGCTACGTCGCCGCCTGGGGTCCGAGCGCGGATCGCGTCGTCGGCGTGCGCCTCCAGCCCGGCGAGGGTCTCGCGGGGACCGTGGCGACGACCGGCGAGCCGCTGATCGTCCCCGACGTCCGCGCCGACCGGCGTTTCGCCGAGCACATCGCGCGATACATCGGCTACATGCCGCGCACGATCCTTATCGTGCCGCTGCTGGACGCGGCGCGGGTCGTCGGGACGCTGTCGATCTTCGACCGCCGCGACGGCAGCGGCTTCGGCGTCCACGACGTGCCGCGCGCGCAGCTCTTCGCGGAGCTCGCCGTCGCGACGCTCGAGGAGGAGCGGACGATCGCGCCGCCGTGCCATTAGGCTAACGCTGCCTGCGCGCTTTTCGCTCCTGGGTCACCACGGCCGCCGGCGCCAACGTGCTGATCAGCGCAGCTGAAAGGCTATCCAAGCAGCGAGGGCTCACGGGCGACAGCGTCACGCCAGATCCGCAGGGCGCATCCCTGCAGATCCGGTTACCCCCTGGCGCCATGCATAGCGACGCGTTACAAGAAGCTCGCGGCCGACGCGCGCTTGACGCTCGACTCCGCTGGTGTCGCCGGCGCGGCGCTCTCGCTCAACCCTCCCGAGGAGCCGGGGCTGCGATCCTCGGTCAACATGAACCAGCTCGCAGACACGTTCATCGTTCCGGTGATCCAAGCCGCCCTTGGCATACTCTTTGCCGGGGAGTTCCTGGGCCGCGCACGCTGCCGGATCGCCCTCTGGGGACTCACCGTCACGCTCGCTCTCTCAGAGAGCCACCGACACCCGGATGACTGGACCAACCACACAGCCGATATCGCCGTTCCGCCAGACCTCGCGCAGATCGTGGCGATCGCGCGCAAGGCGTCCTACGGGTACGTCAGGAGCGCTGGCGTACGCGCGTGGGATCCGCCCATCGGCGAATAACAGATGTCGGTCCTGGTACAGGGCGCTGCTGCGGCGCTGCCCTGCGTGATCGAGGTTGAAGAAGTCAACGCAGCCGCATCTCGCCGACAGCCGATTGCAGGTCCGATAAATCCGGGCCTTGGTGCTGGCAATATACCGTTGAAGCCTGGCCGCGGCCCGTCCGGGTTGCAGTGATAACGGCGATATGGGCTATCCATCTAAGCGGAGTAGCCTGGTTGCGTGCCTCGACCGGCGGCCGGAGTCCACTATCCGCGTTCACTCGGCGACTTCCTGGCGTGGTTTGGGACGGACGCCGACTGTCTGGACTACCTGGAGTGGCTGCGCTGGCCTGACGGGTTCGTCTGCTCGGCGTGCGAGCACCAGGGCGTCTGGCGACTCGGCGACGGCCGGCTGATGTGTCCCGACTGTGGCGTGCGCACGTCGGCGACGGCGGGCACGATCTTTGACCGCACGCGGACGCCGTTGACGGTCTGGTTCACGGCGTGCTGGCTGTTCGCGACGCAGAAGGACGGGATCTCGGCGCTCGCGTTGCAGAAGGCGCTCGGAATCGGCTCCTACCAGACCGCGTGGGCGATGCTGCACCGGTTGCGCTCGGTGCTCGTGCGCCCTGGTCGCGAGCTGCTGCAGGGCCGCGTCGAGGTCGACGAGGCGTACATCGGAGGGATCGAGCCCGGCCTGTCGGGCGGCCGCGCGAAGGGCAAGAAGGCGCTCGTCGGGATCGCCGTCGAGCGCGTCGAACCCCGAGGATTCGGGCGCTGCCGTATGGCTTGGCTGCTCGACGCGTCGGGCGACACGCTGCGCGCGTTCCTCACCACCACGTCCAACAGGGCGCGACGGTCATCACCGACGGCTGGGCGCCCTACCGCCCAGCGACCAACGATCTCTACAGCCACGAGCGCGTCGTGCAGCCCGGCACGAAGGCGTCGGAGTTGCTGCCCGGCGTTCATCGCATCGCGTCGCTCGTGCAACGCTGGCTGCTCGGCACCCACCAAGGCGCCGTCAACGAGTCGCACCTCAGTCTGTACCTCGACGAGTTCGTGTTCCGCTTCAATCGCCGCCACTCGCGCAGCCGCGGCATGGTCTTCTACCGCGTGCTCGAGCTCGCCGCCGGGCACGACCCGGTCCGCTACAGCGAACTCATTCTCAACCCGCGGCGCACCACTACTCACCGCGCCCCGCCCGCCACCCGCGGACGGCCCACCAGCCTCGACCGCCCCCCAGCGAACCGGCCCTGGCGGAGCGCTCCTTCGCTCAGCTCCGGTTAGATGGATAGCCCGTGTCGCGAGCCCTCCCCGCCGGACTACGACGGGTCTCTCGCCGGTGTCGCCGTCGGCGACCAGCTCGGCGTCATCGCTGTGCCCGTGCCGGCGCCGGCGCTCCCCGCCGCGGCGGTCTATCGGCTGCCGCGCGGCGAGCTCGTCCCCGAGTGTGTCGACCGCGGGCTGCATCCACTTGAGGCGCGTCGCCACGACGTCGCGATGTGGGCGCGCCAGCTCGCAGAGCAGGCGCAGGCCTCGACCGAGAAGGTGCAGGCGCCGGCGAGCATCGCGCGGCGGCTGTCGTGTCTGTCGAGCTTCTACGGCTACGGCGTCGAGGTCGCGGTGCTCGAGGAGAACCCCGTCGCGAACGTCAAGCGCCCCCACGTCAGCACCGACTCGATGAGCGTCGGCTTGCGCGCCACGAGCTCGAGCAGCTGCTGGATGCCGCCGAGGCCGACGGGGCGCGGTCGGCGGCGCTGATCACGCTGCTGGCCTTCAACGGCCTGCGCGTCGACGAGGCGCTGTCGCGCGAGGTCGAGCATCTCGGCCATCAGCAGGGCCACCGCGTGCTGCGCATCTCCCGCAAGGGCGGCCGCGACGCGCTGGAGCCCCTCTCCCCGCCCGTTGAACGCGCCCTCGACACCTACCTCGCCGATCGCACCGGTGGCCCGCTGTTCGTCGACAACCAGGGCCGGCGGATGTATGAAGCGCAGGCCTGGCGCCTGGTTCGGCGCCTTGCGCGCCGCGCGGGCCTGAAGTCCGCCGGCCAGCTGAGCCCGCACAGCCTCAGGCACACGTTCGCCACCAGCCTCGACGATGCGGCGTCCCGCTCCAGGACATCCAGGACGCCATGGGGCACGCGGACCCTCGCACCACGCGGCGCTACATGGCCACCCACCAGCACCTCGACCGCCACGCCACCTACGCCTTCGCCGCCTGGCTACGGCGTACCCCCGGCAGCGACCCACCCGGCGGCTAAATAGTGAGCTGTCCCGGCGAAATACGGTTAAGTAGAGTGACACCTGCTGTCGTTGGCCATGACCGCCCTGGGCCTGCGATCGTGGCCGGAATCGGCCATCTCAAAGGCCGGTGTCGGCCACATCGGAGGGTAGGTCGGGCCTCGATGTAGGCCAAGATGGGGAGCGTAGGTCCAGGGCGCTGGGGTAAGTACCTGTAAGCAGTCATCGAGATCGGGTGGCACTGGTTTCGGTTAGGCGCGGAGATTCTGTTCATCCGGGCCAGATTGAACTTCACGGGGAAAGGCGAGGGGTTGAACAAGAGCTACGAGATGTACTGCTTGGCCGATCCTGAGTTCTATGACTCGGCGATGCTCGCCACGGTCAAGGATGAGCCGTTCGCGATCGCGGGCCGCGAGACGCCACGTGGGTGGCGGAGCAGCCGGACCGATGACTGGCTGATGGTGGCACCCGATGGGCTGCGCCTTCCGTCGCAGGGGTGGAAGATTCACGCGTCGGCGTGCCTTGACAATGCCGAGCAGATCGTCGAGGTGGTCTGGGAGTACTGCATTCGCGAGCGGATCGCGTTTAAGTTCATCCCCAGCCGGCAGCTGCTGTTCTTGCGCAACATGAAGTACACAAGCCGCGGCTACAGCGCCAAGTTCGTCACGATCTTCCCGGTCGACGAGCAGCAGTTCGAGCGTGTTCTCGAGGAGCTCGGCGCGCTGCTTGACGGGTACGCGAGTCCGTACATCCTCAGCGACCTGCGCTGGAGAAACGGGCCGCTGTACGTACGCTACGGCGGCTTTGCCGAGCGGTTTTGCGTGGGCTCCAACGGCGAGCTGGAACCGGCGATCGAGGACCCCGACGGCGAGCTAATTCCCGATCTGCGCGAGGCCGCCTTTGAGCTTCCGGCCAGCGTCGCGCTGCCGGCGTGCCTGGGCCCGCATTTGGCGGCGCGCAACGGCGCGACGACAACGGATCTGCCCTATCGCTTTGAGCGGGCGCTGCACTTCTCAAACGGCGGCGGTGTGTATGCGGGCGTTGACACGCGCAGCGGCGAGCAAGTGGTCCTCAAGGAGGCGCGACCGCATGCTGGGCTAAGCCGTGACGAGCGCGACGCGGTCGCCCGTCTGGGGCGTGAGCGCGACACGCTGGCGCAGCTTGAGGGCCTTCAGGTCGCACCGGCGGTGCGCGACTACTTCGTCGCTGGCGAACACCATTTCCTGGTCATGGACTTGGTCGTTGGCGAGCCGCTGAGCCAGCTGCTCGTCGAGCGCTATCCGCTGATCTCACCCGACTGCAGCCAATCAAAGATCAACGGCTTCACGTCATGGGCGCTGGCGGTTTGGGAACGCCTGGAGCAGGCCGTCGCCGCCGTGCACGCCCGCGGGATCGTCCTGGGCGACCTGCATCCTTCCAACGTGCTCGTGCAGGCCGACGGCCGAGTCGTGCTGATCGACCTGGAGATCGCGTCACACGTCAGCGAGCAGCTCCGCCCGCCGCTCGCCGACCCGGGCTTCGCGTCGCCGCAGCACATCATCGGCTTTGACATCGATGAGTACGCGCTGGCGTGCCTGCGTTTGTTCATATTCATGCCGCTGACGCGGCTGATCGCGCGAGATCCCGCCAAGGCAGCCCAGCTCGCCGATGAGATCGCGGCCCTGTTTCCGGCGGTCCCGGCTGACTTTCTCGCCGACGCCGTGCGCGTCATCACCGCCGCGCGACCGGCGTCTAAATCGTCTCAGGGTGGGGCCGTAAGCCGGGCGCCGACGCTTGAGCCCGACCCGTTCGGTTGGGAGCTTGCCCGGGAGTCGATGGCGCAGGCGATCGTGTCTGCGGCCACGCCCCAGCGCGATGATCGGCTGTTTCCGGGCGATCCCAAGCAATTTCATACCAGCGCCCTGAATCTCGCCTACGGTGCGGCCGGCGTGCTGTACGCCCTTGATGTCACCGGCGCGGCCCGTCATCCGGAGTACGAGGACTGGCTGATCGAGCGGGCGATGAACCCGCGGCCGGGCACCCCGATGGGGTTCTATGACGGGTTGCACGGGGTCGCCTACGCCCTTGATCGCCTTGATCGCCGCGACGACGCGCTCGCGCTGTTGGAGATCTGCGCGGGTGAGCTGGAAGGTAAGCTGCGGCATCTGGGCCTGGACCTCTACACGGGTTTGGCGGGTATCGGCCTGAACCTTGCGCACCTCGCGACGCAGACCGGTGAGACAGCGTTGTGGCGCCAGGCCGTCCAGGTCGCCGAGATCGTCGCCGATCGCCTCGGCGACGAGGATAGCGTCGCTGAGCTCAGCGGCGGTGAGCATCCCCATGCCGGCCTCATACGCGGCTCCTCGGGCCCGGCTCTGTTGTTCGTGCGCCTGTATGAGCATTTTGGTGATCCGGTGCTGCTTGACTACGCGCAGACCGCGTTGCGTCAGGATCTGCGGCGCTGCGTCGTGCGCGATGACGGCGCGATGGACGTCAACGAGGGCTGGCGCACGATGCCCTATCTCGCCGACGGCAGCGTCGGCATCGGCCTCGTCCTGGCCGACTACCTCGCGCACCGCGAGGACGAGCATTTTTCCACGGCGGCCGCCGCGATCCGCAGGACCGCGGAGTGCGCGTTTTATATCGAGCCTGGCCTGTTCTGGGGCCGCGCGGGCATGATCCTATATCTCAGCCGCGCGCACCCGCCCGGCAGCGCCGCGAACGACCCGATCGTCGCGTCACAGATCCGCCGCCTGGCGTGGCATGCCACGACCTATAACGGTCATCTCGCGTTTCCCGGTGAAGAGCTGTTGCGCCTGTCGATGGATTTGGCGACCGGTACAGCGGGTGTGCTGCTCGCGCTGGGCGCCGCGCTGCACGACGAGCCCGTCGAACTTCCCTTCCTCCCCGCGCCGACAGGCGCCAAGCGAGGTTCTCAGCGTGTCCTCACAACAGTGGAAGGGAGGTGACACACACATGGCGATTCTCGATCTGCAGAAGATGCAGGGCCCGTCCAGCGATAGCACTCGGGCCGGCAAGAGCGGGTCTAGCAAGGGCTGCGGCAACATCAGCACTCTGAGCGTGGCGATCTGCTAAGAGCGCAGACGCCTGGGTCGGGGCAGCCGCTCCAATGGAGCGGCTGCCCCGGAGGCATGTTGGTTGCGCCAGCGTAGCGGCTCACCGCAATGACAGAACACAGCGTAACCGAGGTTGACCGGTGAGCAGAGAAAATGTTGGCGACGTAACGGATCGTGCTGGGGCCGACCACCTGCTCGTGAGCGTCGCGCGCCAGGGCGGGGCGTGGGTCGGGGTTCTGGGGTTGATGGCGCTGATGATGGCTGCCGCCGAGCTGGCGCTGCCCGCGGTGATCGCCGGCGCGGTGGACGCCGTCCTTGACGGCCGCTCGGTCGGCATCTGGGTGGTGAGCTTCGGCGTGCTCATCGCGCTGCTCGTGGCCTGCGACGCGTTGGATGACTTCGCGGCGGGGGCGGCGGTGGCGCGTTCGACGGCGAGTCTGCGCCACGGGCTGGTGGCGCACCTGTTGGCCCTGGGCAGCAGACCGGCCCGTCGTCTGCCCGCGGGTGAGATCACGGCCCGGCTGGTCGGTAACGCCGCGGACGCGGCGCGCGTCGCGCCCGATGTCGTGCGCAGCGTCGCGGGCCTGGTGCCGGCGCTCGGCGCGATCGTCGCGCTCGCGTTGATCGACCCGTGGCTGTGCGCGACGTTCCTTGCAGGGATGCCGGTCTTCATGCTGGCGCTGCGGGTCTTCGCGCGCGACGCCTCGCAGATCGCTACGCGCTATCTGGCCGTGCAAGGCATGATCGCGGGGCGCCTCGTCGATGCGCTGGCGGGAGCGCGAACGATCGCCGCGGCCGGGACCGCTCAACGCGAGGCGCAGCGCGTTCTTGGCCCGCTGCCGCAGTTGCACCGCCAGGGGATTGCGATGTGGCGTGCGCAGATGCGGATCACCGCGCAGGACACGGTGCTGGTGTCGCTGCTTGAGATCGCGGTGCTCGCGGTCGCCGGCGCACTCCTGGCACGGGGGCGGATCAGCCCGGGTGAGCTGATCGCCGCCAGCCAGTACGTGCTGTTGGCCAGCGGGATCGGCGGCGCCGTGACGGGGATGACACGGCTCGTGCGCTCTCGCGCGGCCGCGACGCGCGTCGCCGAGATCCTCGACCAGGCGCCGCTGCGCTACGGGACCGCGCCGGCGCCCGAGGGCGGCGGGCGGATCGAGTTTCGCGGCGTCGGTGCCCGCGTGGGCGACAGGGTGGTGCTGGCCGACGTCGATCTTGTCGTGCCGGCCGGTGGGTTCGTCGCGGTGGTCGGTCGCAGCGGGTCGGGCAAGTCGCTGCTCGCGGCGCTCGCCGGCCGGCTCGTCGATCCCGACGAGGGCGCCGTGCTGCTCGATGGCGTCGCACTGCCCGAACTCGATCGCCCGCAGCTGCGCCGCGAGATTGGCTACGGCTTTGAGCGCCCGATACTGATCGGCGAAACGCTCGCCGACGCGATCGCGTGCGGCACCGAGCGTCCGCCGCGCGAGGAGCTCGTCGCCGCGGCCGGCGCGGCGCGCGCGGACGACTTCATCCGCCGCATGCCGGCCGGCTATGACACACCGTTGTCGGACGCTCCGATGTCCGGCGGGGAGGTCCAGCGCGTCGGGCTCGCGCGCACGTTCGCGCATGCCCGCCGCGTCCTGGTCCTCGACGACGTCGCGGCGAGCCTGGACACCGTCACCGAGCATCACATCGCTGGCGTGCTCAGCGGTGCGCTGGGCGATCGCACGCGGATCGTCATCGCCCACCGCGCGTCGACGGCCGCACGCGCGACCACCGTCATCTGGCTTGAGGACGGCAAAATCCGCGCGAACGCCGCGCATGAAAAGCTCTGGCAGGACCCCGACTACCGGGCGCTGTTTGAGGTCCACGACGAGCCGACCTTGGCCGGTGCTGCGGCGACTTACAACGGGGGGACGTTGTGAGTCGATCCAGCCGCCTTGTAGCGATGCGCCGGCTGCTGCGTTCGTCGGTGCGCGGCCGCGGACCGCAGGTGCGGCGCCTGGCGGCCTGGTCACTGCTCCAAACGCTGCCCGCGTTCCTCTCCGGGCTGCTGGTTGCGCGCGCGATCGATGACGGCTTTCTCGCGGGTCGCACGCTGACGGGCTTTGGCTGGCTGGGGCTGCTCGCGCTGAGCGTGCTCGCCGGCGGCTGGGCGACACGCCAGACGTTTTTGCGCCTGGCCGACATCGTCGAGCCGTTCCGAGACGAGCTGATCGCGCGGACCGTGCACGGCGCGCTGCGGCGCAGCACCCAAACCGCAGCGCTCGCCGACAGCGCGAGCGTCGCCCGGCTGACTCAGCAGGTCGAGATCGTGCGCGAGGCCTACGCCTCGGTGCTGCTGGTCGTGCAGGGATTCATCGTCACCGCCGTCGGCGCGCTGCTGGGCCTGCTGACCCTCGCGCCCGTCATGCTCGTACTCGTACTGCCGCCGCTCGCAGTCGGCCTGGGACTGTTCGCGCTCGCGCTGCCCGGGATGGCGACACGCCAGCGCACGTCGATCCTCGCCGACGAACTACTCGCCGAGACGGCGGCGGGCACGGTCGCGGGCGCGATGCGCGACGTCGCCGCGTGCGGAGCCGAGGAGCAGGTGACCGCCATGATCGGCGAGCCCATCGACGCGCAGGCCCACGCGACCCGCGAGCTCGCGCGCTTCACCGCCCTGCGGACCGTGGCCGTCGCGATCGGTGGCCTGCTGCCGATGCTCCTGATCCTCATAGCGGGACGCTGGCTGCTACAGCACGGAGCAAGCACCGGCGCGATCCTCGGAGCGCTGACCTACATCGCGCAGGGAGTTCATCCGGCGCTGCAGACGCTCGTTCGCGGCCTCGGCAACACGGGGTTGTGGCTGTTCGTCACGCTCGCACGGATCGTCGAGGAGACCGAAGCACCCGCCGACACGCAGGCGACGGAGCGCCTGTGGCCCCCTCAACCGCGTGGTCACGACGTGCTGCTGCGCAACGTCACCTTCAGCTATGGACCCACCAGCGAGCCGGTGATCGACAACCTTGACCTCGTGATCGCCGAAGGCGAGCACCTCGCGGTCATCGGCCCCAGCGGCGCGGGAAAGTCCACGCTCGCCGCCCTGATCGCCGGGCTGCTTGAGCCCCAGCACGGCGCCGTGCTGCTCGGCGGCGCCGCGGTCGCCGAGCTCGATGCGACGACGACCGCGCGCTGTCGCACACTGATCCCACAACAGGCCTACGTGTTCGCCGCAACGCTGCGCGAGAACCTCGCCTACCTGCGACCCGACGCACCAGACGCGATGATCGACGACGCCGTCGACCGCCTCGGAGCGCGAACGCTCATCCAGCGCCTCGGCGGCCCCGGCGCCGAACTCGATCCCCACGCGCTCTCAGCCGGCGAGCGCCAGCTGCTGACACTCGTGCGCTCCTACATCTCACCCGCACGACTCGTGATCCTCGACGAGGCGACCTGCCACCTCGACCCGGCGGCCGAAGCGCGCGTCGAGCGCGCGTTCGCCGACCGCGACGGCAGCCTGATCGTCATCGCGCACCGCATCAGCTCAGCGCTACGCGCGCGGCGCGTGCTCCTCCTCGACGCCGGACACGCACTGCAGGGCACCCACGACGACCTACTGCTGCGCTCCGCGCTATACCGCGACCTGGTCGGGCGCTGGGGCGCGCCACCACCACGGCGCACACCCCCACGATCATCACCAGCAGGCGCCGACCACTCCCACGCGCCCCGCGGGTCCAACGCTCGCCCGACGACACCGCTTGCCCGAACCTCCCGTCATGCCAACAGCTGAGATCCAGCGAGCCGTTCATGTGACCATCGCCGCTAAGGCCAGCGCATAGCCAGCACGCGCCTCTTGCAGGGCAGCGACACCTCGCGATGGCCGATCGCCCGCTCGAGCATGGGTGCGCAATCTCGCTCAACTCTGACAACGCGCTCGACACGACGTCCGCGCTGCGACGATCGTCGGCTGCGCCTATCGCAGCTTGCCGATGCCAACCACATTGTACCGGACAATCCCCACCACATCCGCCAGGCTCGTCGACGCACGTGTTGATCGTCGTCAGAGCAGCCTGAGCGGGCACCCGCAAGCCTGACCGCTCGCCGACTCCCCAGATCCGCAGCGGCCCGACTCAAACCAGACCTCGGTCGGACCCACACCCCAACCGCTGGATACATCCTCGACAACGTGCAGTCCCCATCCGCCGATCTGTTCGGCGTCCCTGCGGCACGGCCGGTGCTCAAACCCACAGCCCTGATCGCTGACTCCGACCGACAGACGGTCCTCATCCCAGACACACACCCAGCATGATGCGCCCTTGACCATGCAACAGAGCGTTGGTGCCCAACTCACTGACCAGCAGCTCAGCGTCTAGCTCGAATTCCCGAACAGCGAATTGGCACCTGGTTGGGGTGGCGGACGGTGGTCAGGCGAATTCGAGGCGTAGGTGGCGTCCGTTCCACCATGGGATTTGGGTTTTGGGGAGGCTTGCGGTGCGCATGACGGGGCTGTAGGTGCGGCTGTTGAGGCGGCAGGTGACGTGGTCGGGGCCGATGGTGATCTGTCCGCTTGTGCTGATGAAGCGTCGCCAGATCGTGTCGGGGGTCGCGCGTTCGTAGCCGGGGAGTTGGCGGCGCAGTGCGTCGTAGGTGGCGGCGGCCCAGACGGTCAGTGTGGTGTCGAGGTCGACGTTCAGCGCGACTGCTGAGGAGAGTGCGTCGAGGTGGAAGCTGCGGATCGATTCGGCGAGGCGTTGCTCGATGCGCATCCGTTTGGCGTAGCGCCCGACGATCTTCTTGGGTGTGCTGGTGCGGTCGTTGGTGAGGATCAGGGTGGGGTGGTCGTGGCCGAGTCCGCGCACGGCGATCTGGCGTAGTGGGTGCGGGCAGCCGCGGACGGTGACGTCTTGTTCGTGGACTTCGGGCTTTGCGTAGGCGCCGCGACGGTCCAGGGTGATCTGTGTCCACGCGCTGTCGGGCAGCGCTTCCAGTTGGGCGGTCAGCTTCGCGTTGCGGGCGCGCAAGGTGATGAACGTCAGGTCGGCGCCATGCAGTTCGGCGAGGCCGGCACCGGTCGTGACCTTGGAGTCGAGCACGAGCAGCTGGGGTGCTTTGCCGGTCGCCTGCTGCCAGTGGCGGGCGAACGCGATCGCCTGACCGGCTTGGTCGGCCTTCGTGCATGTGGCGTCGGCGTAGACGAGGTTGCGTGTCTCGCTGTCATGTGCGAAGAACGACAGCACTGCTTCGGTGCGCTGTGAGCGCCGCGGGACGTACTGGGTCTGCAACGCGACGTCGTCGCCGAAGTGCATGATCGCGTGGAAGTCCAGATCGAAGTCGCCGCCCGTGCTCTGCGCGGTCTTCGTCATCGCGCGTGCCAGGCCGGCGAGCAGCGCCTTGTCATTCGCGCGCTCCAGGCGGTAGGAGTAGCTGCCCAGCGCCGTTGCCTTGGGCAGCGACTCCAGGCCCGCGAACGCGGCGAGCGCGGGGTCGCTGCAGACGTCGTCGACGTGGCTGACGCGGCGCCGGCCGATCGCCTTGAGCGCCAGCAGCGACAGCACCGAGCTCAGCGCCGGGACCTCCCGGGTGCCGGGGAACTTCGCGGCGCTGACGGCGCCCGGCAGATCGAGCGCGACGAGGCCGGGCAACAGCAACAACAGGCCGGCGTAGTCGCTGCGTAGCGTGACTGGCTGATCGGGCCAGCCAAGCACCCGGGTGCGTGGCGGATCGTCGCGCGCGGGTGCGCCGCGCTCGCCGGGCACGCGCGACGCGAGCCGCTCGTGCCCCTCGTCGAGCAACAGCTCCCACACGCCGGTGCGGTTCAGCGGCGTCGCGGTCGCGGCCAGCGCAGCCGCGATCTCGCTCACCGAGTGCCCGGCCGCACGCAACCGCAGCACCTCATCACGCGCGGCGAGCTTGGACGGCGCGACGCGTGGGCCAGGGCGACGATCGACAAAGAACGCGTCCGCGTCGGGCGTGAAGTCGCGGACCATCGCGACGACCGTCGAGGCGGCGTACCCGAAGCGCTGCGCGACCTCGGCCGCCGACGCGTCCTCGACGAAGTACGCGCGCAGCGCCTCGTACTGGCGCTGCGCGACAGCGCTCGGCGCGCTGAAGAACGCGGCGCGCTCGCGCCGCCGCTCCTTCCGACCACCAGAACTGGTGCGCTTCGCTGAACCCACTATCCAGAACCATAAAGTCCCGCTCGGACAGCATCGCTCCGCGAATCAACGGCCAGCACCCGAAAACCGCCCTTCCGAGCCTGATTCGTCGTCCCCGACTCGCTCCAACACACCGAGCACCGGACACGACTCCACGTGACATGCCACCACGTACAGCGCAATCGCACCTAGTCCGACACGGCCGACCACCCACACCGCCCCAAGAACGGGCGATCTCGACCACCAATCTCAACGATCAGCGCGGAACAACCCCAGTTCGGGAATCCGAGTTAGCGGGGTTCGGCTAACCGAACCGCAAGACGCCTGCCAGCCCCAGCGATTCGGCTGCCCTCGGTCGCCAAAGTACGAGCCGACCCCCTAGCCGCGTCAGGAGCGTCCTCATGTCCAGCTACTTCACCACCACAGGGCACGATGAGCTGCGCAAGCGGGGTTCGAATGTTCGCCGAGTCCGAGGTGAGTCACCGAGTTGGCGACATGGAGGCCTCGCGGACCGCCGATCACGAGCTGTCGCGGTTGATCGCTCGGCAGGGCTGGATCGGCGCCACAATCGGTTCTGAGTACGGCGGCATGGGTGCCGGTCACCTCGCCAAGACCATCATCATCGAGGAACTGTCGCGGGTGTCCGGCGCGATGGGCGCGATGGTCCAGGCCTCGCAGCTGGGCGTCGCGAAGATCATCCACTTCGGCAGCGATCGCCAGAAGAAGGCATGGCTGCCGGCGATCGCCGTCGGCGACTGCCTGCCCACGATCGCCGTCACCGAACCCGAATCAGGCGGCCACGTGCTTGGGATGAGCGCCTCGGCCGTCCGTGACGGCGATGACTACATCCTCAACGGCCGCAGGGTCTTCGTCGGTAACAGTCATGTCGGCGACCTGCATGGCGTCGTCGTGCGGACCGGCGACGGCTCCAAGGGGCTGTCGGCGTTCCTGGTCGAGGCCGGCCGTCCCGGTTTCTCGCTGGAACCGCAAAAGCCGGCGATGGGACTGCACGGCTTCAGCTTCGGGGAGCTGGTCTTCGAGAACTGCCGCGTCCCCGCTGCCAACCGCCTCGGTGAGGAAGGCGACGGACTGGCGGTTGCCTACTCCTCCAGCGTGCTCTACGGCAGGGCCAACCTGACGGCCGTCTGACTGGGCATTCACCAGGCGATCTTGGACGAAACCACTGCCTTCGTCACGAACCGGCAACGCTACGGCAAGCCGCTGTACGACCTGCCGTCGATCAAGCTGAAAATTGGCCAGATGAAGTCCCGGCTGATGACAGCCCGGCTCACCGCCTACCACGCCGTTCACCTACTCGACCGCGGAATGCCCTGCGACGCCGAGCTCATGAACGCGAAGCTTCACAATGTGGAGTCAGCGATGGACTCGGCGCGCAACGCCATGGAGACGCACGCCGCGTGCGGCCTCTACACCGACCGGCCCGTCGAACGGTACCTGCGCGACGCCTACCACATATTCGCCCCCGCCGGCACCTCCGACATCCAACTGCTGCGCCTGGGCGAGATCGCACTGGGCCAGTCAAAGGGCCAATGGTCCGAACGGCTCGCACACCGCCTGCGAACGTCACCAACAGAAGCGACCTCCCACAAACCAGTGACGCCACACGTCAGCGGCGGCGACCATCATCACACCAAGCCGCACAGAAACGGGAC
>Ga0307502_10000222_pt1 | contig 15301 bp, 10 predicted proteins | sample 16_S_MG_FD_201364 | JGI IMG/M metagenome (GOLD analysis project Ga0307502, IMG submission 201364) | Soil microbial communities from Populus trichocarpa stands in riparian zone in the Pacific Northwest, United States - 16_S | ecosystem: Environmental > Terrestrial > Soil > Riparian zone > Trees... | reverse complement strand
CGCTGGGCAGGGACGCGTCGCGGCCGCTGCTGCTCGGCTCGGTGAAGAGCAACCTCGGGCACCTGGAGGGCGCGGCGGGGATCGTCGGGTTGATCAAGGTGGTGCTGGCGCTGCGTCACGGGCGGATCCCGCCGTCGCTGCACTTCAGCGAGCCGAACCCCCGGATCGACTTCACGGGGCTGCGGGTGGTGCGTGAGGCGAGCCGGTGGCCGCGGTATGGCGGCGTGGCCCGGGCTGGTGTGTCGGCCTTCGGCTTCGGCGGCACGAACGCGCATGTGGTGCTGGAGGAATGGCCGTCGGGTGGGGGTCGGCGGGTAGAGCGTGTGGCGGGGCGGCCGGAAGTGTTCGCGCTGTGGGCGGCTGATGAGGAGAGACTGGCCGACCGCGCGGGCTCGTTGGCGAAGTGGCTCGATACTGACGACGTCGCCGATGTCGCCGCCGCGCTCGTGCACGGGTGTGACACTGGTTCGGTTGGGGCGGTGGTTGTTGCCGGGACTGTCGACGAGTTGCGGGAGCGGTTGTTCGCACTCGCGGGTGGGCAGCCACATCTCTCCGCTGAGCCAGAAGGTTCCGCTGCCGGGCCGGTCTTCGTCTTCTCCGGGTACGGGTCCTACTGGGCCGGGATGGGGCAGCAACTGCTCGCGCACGAGCCGGCCTTTCGTGCCGCCGTACGAGAACTCGACCCCGAGTTCCTCGCGCAGACCGGTGCCACCCTCACCAGCCTCCTCGTCTCGGACGAGCTTGGCGATCTTGCCATGCGACAGACGGCCACCTTCGGCATACAGATTGCCCTGGCCGCGCTCTGGCGGGCGCACGGCGTCACCCCCGCCGCGGTGATCGGGCACTCCGTCGGTGAGGTGGCCGCCGCCGTCGTGTCCGGGGCCCTGTCGTCCGCGGACGGGTTGCGGGTCGTCGTCGCCCGGTCCTCGCTGCTTGCCGGGATCGACTCCGCCGGGGACGGGGCCATGGCCATGGTTGAGCTGCCCGCCGGTGAGGTGGTGCGGCTCGCCGGCCGGTTCCCCGGCGTCGGCGTCGCCGTGCACGCCTCGCCTCGACACTCCACCGTGTCCGGTCCGGCGGCCAGCGTCGACGGTCTTGTGTCGCATGTGGAGGGACTCGGTGGGCTCGCGCGGCGGCTTCGGGTCGGCGGGGCCGGCCACTCCCCCGCCGTTGAGCCGATCATGGTGCCCCTGCGGGAGCGGCTCGCCGGGCTCGGGAGCGCCGCGCCGGTGGTTCCCTCCTACTCCACGGTGTTCGACGGGCGACCCATCGGTGTCGACGACGACTACTGGGTCGCCAACGTTCGGCGGCCGGTGCGGTTCACCCAGGCGGTCGCGGCCGCGCTGGCCGACGGGCATCGCGAGTTCATCGAGATCTCACCGCATCCGATCGCCACGGCCTCCGTCGAGCAGACCGCCGATGACCCCGGTGTTCGGGTGTTGGCCACGCTTCGTCGTGATGGCAACGGGTTCGCCGACGCGGTCGCGGGCTGGTACGCGGCCGGCCACCGGGACGTGTTGGCGGCACGGTATCCGCGGCGGGCGGTTGTCGAGCTGCCTGGGCCGGTGTGGCGCCGTCGGCGGCACTGGACCGCCGCGCGACCGGCCGGGGCGCGGGCGGGTTCGCATCCCTTGCTCGGCGCGCGGATCGACCTTCCGGAGCCGGGCCGTCATGTCTGGTACGCCGAACTGAAGGCGTCTCCGTGGGTCACGCGGCACACGTTGTTCGGGCTTCCGGTGTTTCCCGCCGCGGGGTTCGTCGAGTTGGTGATGGCGGCTGGGCGTGACCTGTTGGGTGGGGTCGCGTTGCGTGGGCTTCGGGTGGTCCAGCCGCTCGTGCCGGGTGCGCGTATCGAAGTGTGCGTTTCGGCAATCGATCGGGATATTTCGATTTTCGCACGATCGGGTTCGGAGTGGACACTGCATGCGGTCGCGACCGTAGCTACCGCGCCGCCGGTCGGATCCCGGTATCTCGTGGATCCGGAACTCGTTCAGCTTGAGACGCCTGGTGAGTTGGTGGCGTCGATCGGTGGGGTCCGTACGTATGGCGATCCGCGCCACGGTGTGCGGTTCGAGGACGGGCGGTTGCACGACGCCGACGGCACGGTGTTGGTCGAGTTCTCGGACGTGCGGTCGGCGCCGGCCGAGCGGACGGATCTCGTCGCGCCGCCGGAGATGCTTTGCTACCAGGCGGACTGGCAGGAGCAGCCGCTGCCCCAGGGTTCCGGGGCGACTCGGCGGGTAGTGTTGCTGAGCGACGTCGTCCGTGAGCGGGGCCTGTTCGCCGGGCACGACGTGCGGGTCCTGCCTCTGGGGTCCGTTGTGCCGCCTGCCGACGACGTGGTCGTGCTCGTTCCCGCGTCCACTGTGGACGAGTCGCGGGACGCCGTGTTGCGTGTCGCCGAGGTTTTGCGTTCTTTGGACGGCACGCCACGGTTGTGGCTCGTCACGTTCTCGGCGGCGTTGCGTGGGCTCGTGCGGGTACTCGCCTTCGAGCATCCGGAGTTGCGGGCCACCTGGCTGGCGGTCGACACCGACGACGCACTCGTCGCGGAGGTGCTCGCCGGCAGTCCCGAGGACGAGGTCATGTGGCGCGGCGGCCGGCGGTATGTGCGCAGGGTCGCACCGGTGTCTCCCGAGCCAACCCGGGCCGGTGGCGCCCCGGTTGTCCGAGCCGGGGCATACGTGGTCACCGGCGGTATGGGCGGGTTGGGCCGGGTCGCCGCGCGGTGGCTGGCCGGCCGGGGCGCCACGCGCGTGGTGCTGTCCGGCCGGCGGCCACCGTCGGCGCCGCTGCCGGACCTGGCGGGCTGTGACCTGCGGGTCGTCACCGGCGACATCGCGTCGCCGGGAGTCGCCGAGGAGTTGGTGGCGGCCGCGACCGAGGACGGGATCCCGCTGCGGGGTGTGCTGCACGCGGCGGGTGCGCTGGCCGACGGAGCCGTGCTCGCGATGTCCTCGGCCGACCTCGACGTCGTGTGGCGCGCGAAAACGTTTGGCGCACAACGGTTGGCTGCCGCGTGCGACGGTCACGAGCTGGACTGGTGGGTCGCGTACTCGTCGGCGGCGGGGTTGTTCGGGTCGCCGGGACAGGCCGCGTACGCGTCCGCCAACGCCTGGCTCGACGAGTTCTGCGCTTCCCTGCGCGCACGGGGCGTGCCGGCGACGACCGTCCAATGGGGAGCATGGAGCGAGGTCGGCGGCGCGGCGGCCAACGACAACGCGGTCCTGGAACGGCTGAGCCCGGCCGAGGCCATGCCGGCGCTGGAGGCGATCCTGGCGGCCGGGTTGCCGCAGGCGGCGGTGGTGCGCTTCGACGCGGCCCGGGTCACGTCACTTTTTCCGGCGCTGGCGGAGCGGCCGCTCATCGGGGCGTTGCTGCCCGAGGCTGTGCCCGCCGCCCAGCCGGCGCAGGCCTGGTCGGGAGAGCGCACGGTTCCCGCGATCGAGGAACACCTCCGGTCGACCGTGGCGGAGATGATGCGCACGACCGCCGACCGGCTCGACGCCGAGGCGCCGCTGACGTCGCTGGGCATGGACTCCCTGCTCGCCATGCGCGCGAGAGCCGCGATCGAGCGCGACTTCGGCCTGCACCTGCCGCTGCCACTCCTGCTGCGCGGCGCGAGCCTGCGTGATCTCGCGACCTACGTGGCGGACGAGCTGAGGGAGGGAACAGAAGGAAAGGACGGGAACCGGCCGGCCGCCGACGAAGTGGGCAACGAAGCGGTGGCGGATGGGCCTGCACCGAACGGCGCGTCGGCCCACCGCCGCGAGCCGGGTAGTGACGCGGTGGATGGCGGGATGGTGGAGCGGGCTGCGGTGGCTGGTCAGGCACCGCACGCCATGCCATCCCGCCGCCGCGGGCCGGGCGGCAGCACCGGTGGCGGGATGGTCGGCCAGCCTGCTGAGTCGAATGGGCCCGGCACTCGGGACTTCGCCGAGCGGTGGGTGGCTCGGATTTGGCGGGAGGTGCTCGGCGAGCAGGTTGAGAACGTTCACATTCCGTTTGCGGGCAACGCCGAGCTGCTACGCGAGCGCATTGCCGGTGACCTCGGCGAGGCCATGCCCGACGGTGACCTGTTCGCGACGCCCACCATCGCCGGGATGGCCGACCTCCTGCGGCCCGCGCTCGAAGGGCATGGCGGTGGAGCGATCCGGATCCTGTCCGACCAGGGCACCGCCGCGCCGCTGTTCCTCTTCCATCCCGCAGGTGGCTCCACCGCCGTCTACGGGCCGCTCGTCAAGTTGCTCGACGGCGTCCCCTGTTTCGGACTCGAACGGCTCCCTGACCGCGAGACCGTCGAGGACAAGGCCGCCCGCTATGCCGAGTCGATTCTCGAGCGTCAGCCCCACGGGCCCTACCGGCTCGGCGGGTGGTCCTTCGGCGGCTGTCTCGCCTACGAGACCGCTCGGCACCTCGCCGCCGCCGGCCACGACATCGGCGCGCTCTTCCTCGTCGACACCATCCTTCCGCTGGACTCGCAGGACGACGACTACCTCACCGGCCGGTTCCGGCGGTTCGTGCAGTACGTCGAGCGGACCTACCAGGTCGACCTCGGGCTCGCCGACGTCGACCACCTATCGGACGACGAACGGTTCCCGCTCGTCCTCGCGCGGCTTCGGGAGCGGGTGCCGGGGATGGGTGCGGCCGTTCTCGAGCACCAGTACACGTCCTATGTGGACGCTCGGGTCGCCGAGCGGTACCGGCCGACGCCGTACTCCGGTGAGGTCGTGCTGTTCCGTGCCAGGCAACCGCACCCGCTGACCACCGAGCTCGATCCGCGGTACCTACGAACGGATCGGGCACTCGGCTGGGACCGGTACTGCTCGAACCTCGTCATCCATGACGCACCGGGAGACCACATCTCCATGGTCGATCCGCCCAATGTGGACGTCGTCGCCGCGCGGATCTCGGCTCTGTTGGAGCGATCATGATGGAGGAGCTGTCCACCGCGTACAGGATCGCCGATCTCGCGGACCGGGATGAGGAGGTGCTGCGGACCGCGGAGAAGGAGGCTGCGGACCGCCAGCACGCCAAGGGAAAGCTCACCGCCCGGGAGCGGATCGACCTGCTCGCCGACCCCGGCTCGTTCGTCGAGCTCGACCGGTTCGTGCGGCATCGGTGCACGGACTTCGACATGGGCGCCAACCGGCCGTACGGCGATGGGGTCGTGACCGGTCGTGCCACTGTGGACGGTCGGCCGATCTGCGTGTTCTCCCAGGACTTCTCCGTACTCGGCGGCAGTCTCGGCGAGGCGTTCGGGCAGAAGGTCATCAAGATCATGGACCTCGCCGCGGAGATCGGGTGTCCCATCGTCGGCATCAACGACTCCGGCGGCGCGCGGATTCAGGAAGGAGTCACGGCACTCGCCTACTACGCCGAGATCGCGGCACGCAACGTGCACCTGTCCGGTGTGGTGCCGCAGATCTCCATGATCATGGGCCCGTGCGCCGGCGGCGCGGTCTACTCCCCCGCCATCACCGACTTCACCGTCATGGTCGACGAGATCTCACACATGTTCGTCACCGGACCGGAGGTTGTGAACGCTATCAGCGGCGAGACGGTCAGCCGGGACGACCTCGGCGGCGCCACCGTCAACAGCGCGATCTCCGGGAACGCGCACTACCGGGCCACCGACGAGCACGACGCCATCGACTGGGTGCGCACGCTCATCGGCTTCCTGCCAGCCAACTACCTCGAACCGGCCCCCGAGTACGCCAACACGGCCAGCCAGGAGCTGACCCGGCAGGACCTCGCGCTCGACGAGCTGATCCCGGACGCCCAGACCCGCGCCTACGACATGCGCCAGGTGGTCGAGGCCGTGCTCGACGACGCGGAGTTCCTCGAGATACAGCCGGACTTCGGGCCCAACATGATCTGCGGGTTCGGCCGGGTCGAGGGGCACTCGGTGGGCGTCGTCGCCAACCAACCGCTGCGGATGGCCGGCGTCATCGACATCCACGCCTCGGAGAAAGCCGCGCGGTTCATGCGGTTCTGCGACGCGTTCGGCATCCCGCTGCTCACCTTCGCCGACGTCCCCGGCTACCTGCCGGGGCGCGAGCAGGAGCACGGCGGCATCATCCGCCGCGGCGCCAAGCTGATCTACGCCTACGCCGAGGCCACCGTGCCCAAGGTGACCGTCGTGCTGCGCAAGGCGTACGGCGGCGGCTACGCCGTGATGGGCTCCAAACACCTCGGCGCCGACGTCAACCTCGCCTGGCCCACCGCCGAGATCGCGGTGCTCGGCGCGGAGGCCGCCGTCACCGTGCTGCACCGGCGGGTGCTGCGGGACTGCCCGCCTACCGAGCGGGACGCCCTGCGGCAGCGGCTGGTCGACGAGTACCGGCGCCAGTTCGCCAGTCCCTACGCGGCCGCCGAGCGCGGCTACGTGGACCAGGTCATCCGGCCGGCGACCACCCGGTTGGAGGTCGCCGGGGCGCTGCGTGCCATGCGGACCAAGCGGCGCCGGCCCCCGGCGAAGAAACACGGCAACATCCCGCTGTAAGGAGACGCACCATGAGAAGCAAGCGCGGCGTGGCGCTGGTCGGGTTACTGGCGTTGGCCGCCGGCGTGCTGTCGATCCCACCCGCCGTCGCCGCCGCACCGCCGACGGCCGCGGTCTCGGCCGACGACGGGGCCACCGTCGTCCAGGAGACCAGGATCGATGCCCGCACCCTCGACCTGAAGATCAACTCGCCGGCGCTCGGCACCACCGGGATGGTGCGGGTGCTCCTGCCGCAGGGCTGGGACAGCCAGCCGACCCGCACCTGGCCTTCGGTCTGGCTGATGCACGGCTGCTGCGAGCCCGCCGACTACCAGTCCTGGACACAGTTCACCGACATCGAGGAGGTGTCCGCGAACTCGCCGGTCATGGTCGTGATGCCCACCGACGGCTCGGCCGGGATGTTCACTGCCTGGTGGAACTTCGGCCTCTACAACAAACCCGACTGGGAGACCTTCCACGTCACCGAGGTGCGGCAGATCCTCGAACGCGGCTACCACGCAGGCACGCAGCGCGCCATCGCCGGCATCTCGATCGGCGGGTTCGGCGCCATGCACTACGCGTTCCGCCACCCCGGCATGTTCCTCACCGCCGCCTCCTACAGCGGCGTGCTCGACACCATGGGGTTCGGGGTCCCGGCCATCCTCAAGGCGATCCTGATCCGCGAGGGGTTCTACAACTACCTGCTGATGTGGGGCTCCGAGTTCCTCAACCCGAGCCTCTGGCACTCGCACAACCCCACGGACAACCTGGAGAAGCTACGCGGCACGGCCCTGTACGTGTCCAGCGGGAACGGGGTCGCCGGGCCGTTCGACCCGGGCACCAGCAACGAGGGCGGCGATTTCCTGCTCGAGCCGAGCGCGCAGACGGCGACCCAGAGTTTCGTCAACCGCGCACAGCAGCTCGGCATTCCGGTAACCACCGATTTCTACGGTCCCGGCACGCATTCCTGGCCTTACTGGGAACGCGAGCTACACCGCTCCTGGGCATTCCTGACCGCCCGGTTGGGCATTTAACGGTGATTCGGGCTCGTGCCGCGTCGCAGTATTCTGCCGCGCAGCACGAGCTCCGCCGCGAACCGGAAGTCCGGGTCAGCCAGGCGGTCGCCGAACAGGCCTTCGAGCTGCCGCATCCGGTACCGCGCGGTCTGCGGGTGGATCCCCAGTGCCGTCGCGACCTCCGGCGCGGACCGGTTCATCGAGCGCAGCAACGCGGCAAGGGTCGCCTCGAGCCTGCTTGCCTTGCCCGCGGGCAGGTCCGACAGCGCGGACAGCACATCGGTCGACAGCAGCCGGCCGATGTGCTCGCCGCCCAGCAGGATCAGCTCGGCCAGGTGGTCGTCCGCGACCACCATGTCGTCTGTGAGCGTTAACAAGCCGTGGCGGGCGTGCCGCAGCGCCAGGCGCGCGCACCGCGCCGACAGCCACGCCTCCGCGGGCGGGACACTCGGCCCGAGCGCCGCCACCTGCCAGGACAGCAGCCGCCGCAACCGCGTCACCCGCGCCGGCTCGTCCGGGCCGGGCACGAACAGCAGCGCCTCGCCGCCGTAGGCCAGCACCAGGACGTCCGCGTCGAGCGTCGCGTCCGGGACCAGCTCCAGGCCGGGCACGTCGACGACGACGCAGGCCAGCGTCTCGGGCAGCGGCCATTCCGCTTGGTACGACATGACTTCCAGCTTCGCGCCGGCCGGGTCCGGGCTGCGCTCCAGCAGCCGCTCGGCCAGCGCGCGGCGACGGGCCGCCAGGTCACCGACGCTGCGCAGGCGTGCCTCGGTGTAGCCGCGGACCGACTCGTTCGCCAGCTCGTTGATGTGCACGAGAACAGCCTCGGAGAGCAGCAGCACGGTGCCGGTCGGCAGCCCGACGGCCTGCGCGATCTCGGTGTAGCGGCGGCTGCCCACCCGCGCGCCGACGCGGTAGGCGGCCTGCAGCTCGTCCATGTTGCGGCCGGTCAGGTACTCCGCCTTGCCGAGGCGGCGGAAGAACGTGCTGTTGTGCTCCTGCGGCCCGGTCGGGTTCTCGATCAGCTCGACGAACTGGACCAGCGCGCGCCGCACGGCCGCCACCAGGTCCCGGCCCAGCTCGGAGTCGAGGGGACGCCGGTAGCGCGGCACCTCGCGGCGGATCACGTCGACCATCTCGGACGCGATGGCGTCCAGGTTGGGGCGTAAGGCATCCGCGACCATGACCGGCAGCGCGGTCCAGGGGTTGTCCGGGTAGAGCTGGTTCCTCGTCGCCTGCGGACGCGTCATCGTGCGCACTCCATTGCCACTGAACCCGGCGCACTCCGGACTACCGCCCCACTACGCCGAGAAGGCTAGAAGATCGCCCCGAACGCGGTCAACAGAAAGGTCGTGCCCGGCCGGTGGTCCGACCGGGCAAAACCCTTGTGCGGCATGGCCGTTACGCGGCCGCGGCACCTGTCACGTACGGGCACGTCGACATGTAGCGGGAGATGTTCGTGTCCGCCTGCGGTGTCGGGCAGAGGAACTGGTCGTACCGGGTGTCGTTGTCGATGAAGCGCTTGAGCCACGAGATGGCGAACCGGGAGGCCGTGGTGTTCGGCGAGTTGGTCGTGTTGTGGTCGGCGCCGCGCAGCTCCAGGTACGCCTTCTCCAGGTTGGCCGGCAGCGAGTTGTAGAACGGCAGCGAGTGGTCGTTGTTCGGGGCGATCGCGTCGTTCTGGGCCGCCACGAGCAGCGTGGGAACGTGCACGTTCGACCAGCTCTTGGTGGTGTGCCAGCCCGCGAGCGGGATGGCCGCCTGCAGCGACGGCCGCTTGTTCGCCGCCGACAGGGAGGCGCCGCCGCCCATCGAGTGGCCCATCACGCCAAGCCGGGTGCGGTCCACGCGGGCACGCACGCTGCTGGTGTTGGTCAGGTAGTCCAGCGCGGCGAGCAGCTGGTCGGCGCGGGCGTCCGGGAAGTCGAACACGCCGAGCGTGTCGATCGTGAACACCACGAACCCCTGCGACGCCAGGCGCGGGCCGAGCCAGGAGATCGCGAGCTGCAGCTCGGTGAAGCCCGGCGAGACGGCCACCCCGCCGAACGTGCCCTGACTCGTGTCGGTCGGGAAGTAGATCGTCCCGCCGCCGAAACCGCTCTGCGCCGGCACGGTCACCGACGAGGTCGCGAACGGCCCGGTCGCCGCCGAGATGCTCTGCACCGTCGGGGCCGGCCCGCGCTCGTACGGGTTGTCGGCCGCGACCGCGGTCGCGATGTTAGCGCTAACAAGTCCCAGCGTCATGGCCAGCACGGCGAGCAGCGTCAACAGCGGATTTCTTCGCGTCGTCATTCTCGGCGAGGGCACGTCGTTGTTCCTCTCCTTGATTTGCGGAATACCGCGCGATTCGCGGGCTACTCGACGGTAACCACGCCGTCACAGGCGTTCAACGGCGATCGAGGAAACTGTCATCCGTGTTAGCGAAAAGGCGTCGGCCATTTGTCACGCGGGCGCGAATGGTGGCATTCGCGCGGCGGGTGTTACCGTTCGCCGAGTGCGGGCACGGGAACGGCGGGTCATCGAGGCGGTCGCGGCCTGCCTCGGACCGGCGCCGGACCCCCGGGTGCTGGCGTCGGCGATCGGCACGGCCGCGGGCGCCACCGGCTGCGCGCTGGTCGTCGCGGGTGAGCGTTACCAGTGGGGCGACGGCGGGCAGTGGCTGGAGCAGGTCGTCACCCACGGCGGCGAGCCGCAGGGCGTCCTCGCGATCGCACCCGAGTCCGTCGGGCCGATGCCCGGCGTCGCCGCGGTGCTGGGTCTGCCGCTGGCCGTGATCCGGCTGACCACCGAGACCGACCGGCTCCGCCGCGACGGCGACGCGGCCGCCAGGAAGCTGGTGGACGACCGCTGGCGCGCGGCGGCGGAGATGGAGCAGGAGCGGCGCGGCCTGGAACGCGACCTGCACGACGGCGCGCAGCACCACCTGGTCGCGCTGCGGATGCGGCTCGCGCTCGTCGAGCACACCGGCCGCGGTGTTGACGACCTGCTCAAGCGGCTGGACACCGCCGAGCGGGTGCTGGTCGACACGGCGGGCGGGGTGCTGCCGGTCGCACTTGTCACGGGCGGCCTCGCGGCGGCGCTGCGGGCGGAGCTGGCCAGCCACACGGACGTCACCCTCGACATCGACGGGCTGCGGCGGCGGTACCCGTCGGTGGTCGAGTCGGCGGTGTACTTCGTGTGCATGGAGGCCGTGAACAACGCGCACAAGCACGCCTCGGGTGCGGCGATCACGCTGTCCGCACGCGACAACTACCGCGGCCTGGAGTTCACGGTCACCGACGACGGCCCGGGGTTCGTGGTGCGGTCAAGCTCCGGCCTACGCAACCTCACCACCCGCGCGGCCGACGTCGGCGGCACGGTCGAGATCACCTCCGCACCCGGCAAAGGCACCAGGGTCAGCGGCTTCGTCCCGTTGTGAGCGGTCAGCCGTCGATCTTCTGGGCGCGTAGGTAGGCGAGTACGGCCAGCACGCGGCGGTGGTGCACGGTCTGGTCTCCGGGCAGGGCGAGCTTGGCGAAGATCGCCGCGCTGTGCTTCTCCACGGCCTTCGGCGAGACGTACAGCTCCTTCGCGATGGCGTTGTTGGTGCGGCCCTCGGCCATCAGGCGCAGCACGTCCAGCTCCCGCTCGGACAGCGTCGCGAGCGGGCTGTCCGCCGGCGCCTGCACGAGCCGCTTCGCCAGCGCCGGCTCGATCACGATCTCGCCCGCAGTGATCCGGTCCAGCGTGTCGGCCAGCACCTGCACGCCCGCGATCCGCTCCTTCAGCCGGTAGCCGATCCGCTCGGCGCCGATCTCCAGCACCCGCATGAGGTAGTGCGTCTCGGCGTAGTGCGACAGCAGCAGCAACCCGGTGTCGGGCCGCAGCGCGCGGATGCGTTCGGCGGTGGTCAGCCCGCCGTCCGGCTCCGGCGGCATGCGGATGTCCAGGATGGCGACGTCCACCGGCTCGGTGACGACGATCTTCAGCAGCGCGTCCCCGTCCGCGACGCAGCCGACCACCTCGTGGCCCGCCGCCTCCAGCAGCAGAACCAGCCCCTCACGGAACAGGGCGCCGTCCTCGGCGATGGCTACGCGCATCGCAGCACCGCCCGGTGGTGGCGCGGCCCGGGCCAACCCGGCTGCTCGTCGGTGATGTGCACGCGGACGAACCGCCGCCCGCGCACCCGGATCCGCACGGCACTGCCGGGGCACAGAGTGTGCAGGTGGTCCACGACCAGCAGGCCCGTGCGCGACCGGGCCTCCACGCCCAGCTCGCGCCGCGGCAGGTCCAGCCGCAGCCGCAGGTCACGGCGCTCGGCGACCGACCGCAGCGCGGGCTCCAGCCCGGCGGAGACCAGCACCGGCGGGTACAGCGCGGAACCGATCCCGCGGAGGTCGTCGATGGTGCGGCGCAGCATGCCGAGTGCCGCGTCGATCCGTGCTTCGGTGTCAGGGTCTTCGGCCGCCATGGAGATCAAGCCTAGTTCCAGTGCGAGCGCCGACATGTCCGCGGCCGCGCCGTCGTGGAGGGTGCGTTCCAGGTCGCACCGCATCCGCGTCACATCGCGGTCGGGCGCGCGTAACCACATGCCCGACCGCGACGTCCCACGCACGACTCCACCCACCGCACCAGCCTGCTTGCCCGAACGGGCATGAGCAAGGGTGCCGACCCCACCAGAAGGTAGGGACATCCCCACCCACCCTTAGGATTCCTACCGGCTGTCGCCGACCGGACGCGGGGAGTTGCGCAATGCCGTATGGAGTGGGCATCGATCTCGGGACTTCGTTCACCTCGGCGGCGGTGCACGGCCACGGAGGGACACGGATGGTGCCGCTGTCCCCCGGTGTGGTGATCCCATCCGTGGTCTACGCAACGCCCGACGGCAGGTTACTCACCGGCGCGGCGGCGGAGCACGCGGCACGGGCCGGTGGCGACTCCAGCCGCCTCGCCCGCGGCTTCAAACGCCGCCTCGGCGACCCGACGCCGCTGGTCCTCGGCGGTGCCGCCTACTCCCCCGCCGCGCTGATGGCCGCGCAGCTGCGGGAGGTGCTCACCCACGTGACCCGCGTCGAGGGCGAGCCGCCGGACTCGGTCGTACTGACCTGCCCGGCGATCTGGGGGCCCTACCGGCGCGAGCACTTCGCCGAGGTGCCGCGGCTCGCGAACGTGCCGTCGAGCCAGCTGATCACCGAGCCGGAGGCGGCCGCCACGCACTACTCGGTCGAGCGCACGCTCGGCGACGGCGAGGTCGTCGCCGTGTACGACCTCGGCGGCGGCACGTTCGACACCACGATCCTGCGCATGCGGGCCGGCGAGATGGAGATCCTCGGCACCCCGGAGGGCATCGAGCACCTCGGCGGCATCGACTTCGACGAGACCATGCTCGCGCACGTCGACGACCGGCTCGACGGGGCGGTCAGCGCACTCGACCGGAACGACCCGGCCCAGGCCGCCGCGCTGGCCGAGACCCGTGCGCGGTGCGTGCGGGCCAAGGAGACGCTGTCGACCGAGCCGGACGTCGAGCTGACCGTGCCGCTGCCGTCGGGACCGCGCCGGCTGCTGGTCACCCGGCTCGAGCTGAACGAGATGATCCGGCCGTCCGTGCGGCTGACCACCGACGGGCTGCGCAGGACGATCTCGTCCGCCGGCCTGCGGCCCGAGGACCTGTCCGCGATCCTGCTGGCCGGCGGCTCGTCCCGCATCCCGCTGGTGCAGCAGTTCGTGCACGAGGAGTTCGGCAAGCCGGTGCGGGCGGCGCTGCACCCGAAGTTCACCGTCGCCCTCGGCGCCGCGGCCAGCGCGGCACGCTCGTCCCAGGAGTCGACCCAGCGGCTCTCGCCGGTGTCGCCACCGGGCGGCTTTCCAAGGCAGACGGCGACCGGCGGGACTCCCCTCAGGCGGCGGAAGTGGCTGGTGCCGGTGGCCGCCGCCGCGGTGGTCGCGCTCGTCGCCGCCGTGACGACGCTGATCCTGACCGCCGGCAACGAGCCGGTGCAAGAGGCGAGTGCCGGGTCCGGGTCGACCCCGACCGAGTCGACGACCACGACGTCCGCGGCGGTGGCGCCGTCCATCGCGCCGCCGGTGGGTGGGTCCGCCTCGACCTCGACCAGGACCGAGCCGACCCAGCAGACGCAGAGCGACCTGCCGACGCTCTGGGTGTATGACAACGGTCCGGTGCCGCCGTTCCACAGTCTCATCGCCTCGACGGACAACTGGGCGGGCGTTGACTTCGGCGAGGAGGGCGCGCGCCAGAAGCCGATCTCGGCGACGCCGGACGGCCAGGGTGGCCTGCGGGTGACGTGGGCGGGCGGGTCACCGGGGCAGATCTACATCCAGAACGTCGCCGACGCGCGCGACCTGACGTCCTATGTGAACTCACGCGGCGCGCTCGTGTTCGACGTGGTGGTGCACACGGCGCCGGCCGACCGCACGACGGTGGCGGTGCACTGCATCTATCCGTGCGCCTCGGAGGTCGTGGCCACCAAGATGTTCCGCGGCATGCCGCCGGGCGGGAAGGTCACGGTCAAGATCCCGCTGACCTGCTTCACCGCGCACGGCCTCAACGCCGCGATGGTCAACACCCCCTTCCTCGTCTACACCGCGGGCGCCTTCGACGCCACGTTCTCGAACATCCGCTGGGAGGCGAACGTGTCAGACGCCACCCCGTGTACCGATATGGGTTAGCACCACCCCAGGCGCGACCGTGTAGTACGCCGGGCGGACATCTGGCGCCAGCGACCCGACGAACTCGCCGACGTCCCGCAACGCGACGCCGGGTCCGATGTGGAGCGTGCGGCCACGAGTGCCCGGGAGCGGCTTCACCTTGGGCGTGGGCTGGCCGGCCCGGTGGATCACCGCCCCGTCGGGGGTGCACGTCACGATGAGCCCGTCGCACGGGTGTTTGCCCTGGTGGTGCCACACGTCGCCGAGTGAGATGAGCCCGTCGCGCAGCGCCGCGGTCGCCCACACGTCCGGCATGGCGCCTCCCTTCGTCGCGCCCCCTCGTACCGGACACGGCTCCCGGCGCGCGAAAGGTTCATGGGGGATAGCCCTACCTGGCGACGCGGGACAGCCCTCCCCACCGGAGGGATAGACCCAGCGATTTCGGTGGCCGGAGCGGCCAGTCTCATATCCAAGCGTTCCCACCAGAACGGGGAGGAAAGCAAATGGGCACCATGGACAGCGTCGTCGCGGCGCACGGCCCCGCTCTGCTCGCCTACGCCACCCGGCTCACCGGTGGGGACCGGCACGCCGCCGAGGACGTCGTGCAGGAGACCTGGCTGCGGGCGTGGCGGCACGTGGACCGGCTGACCGAGGACCGCGGCTCGGTGCGCGGCTGGCTGATGCGGGTGGCCCACAACATCGCGATCGACCAGCACCGCGGCCGCCGCGCGCGGCCGACCGAGGTCGAGCTGCCGGAGCTGGACGTGCCCGGCACGCCGGTGATCCCGGCGCCGACCGACGAGGTGGAGACCCGGGTGGTGGTCGACGCCGTGCTGGACAACCTGTCCACCGAACACCGCAGCACGCTGGTCGAGGTCTACTTCGCCGACCGCACCGCCCGCTCGGCCGCGTCGGTGCTCGGCGTGCCGGTGGGGACCGTGAAGAGCCGGGTCCACCACGCCCTCAACACCCTGCGCTGCGTGATGCCCCAACGCCGCCTCGAGGCCGCCTGAGACCTGCGAAAGCCGGCCGACCCACGTGGGATCGGCCGGCTTTTCTCCGCCCTGGTCGTTTACCCGAACTCGCGCCCGAACGTCATCATGAGATCCCCCTGCTTCTAGACTTCCTGACCTTTCCAGGTAATCAGAAGTCG
>Ga0307502_10000221_pt1 | contig 15322 bp, 6 predicted proteins | sample 16_S_MG_FD_201364 | JGI IMG/M metagenome (GOLD analysis project Ga0307502, IMG submission 201364) | Soil microbial communities from Populus trichocarpa stands in riparian zone in the Pacific Northwest, United States - 16_S | ecosystem: Environmental > Terrestrial > Soil > Riparian zone > Trees... | reverse complement strand
GAGGCCGGCGTGCCGGTGGAGGGTGTCGTCGGCGATCCTGACCCGATGGTCGCCGTGCAGGACGCCTGGGACCCGCGGCGCTACGACGAGGTCATCGTGGCGACGCTGCCGACGGGCGTGTCGCGCTGGATGGCTGCCGACCTGCCGCACCGCGTCGAGCGCATGACCGGAGCCCGTGTGACGCACATCGTCACCGCCGCGTGACGCGAGTCCGGCTGCGCGCCGGACCTTTGCCGTAAGACGGCCGGAAGGCTGTTGCGCAGTGTGCGGGCCACGAACGTCCCCCTAATGGGCGCTGGACCTCTGAGGGCCGGCGATGTGACTACGTTCAGTTGGTGCTTGCGTTCATCCGCACGCCCGGACCGGTTCGCCGGTTCCTGCTCGTCTCGATGCAGTCCTCGATCGGCAACGCGATCGGATACGTCGCGCTGCTGCTGCTCGCGTACGACCGCTTCCGCTCGCCCTGGGCCATCAGCCTCGTGCTGCTCGCCGACTTCCTGCCGGCGATCGTGCTGGCACCGGTGTTCGGCGCGCTCGCCGACCGCTTCTCGCGTCGGCTGCTCGCCGTCAGCGCCGACCTCCTGCGCAGCGCCGCGTTCGTCGGGCTGGCGTTCGCCGGCTCGTTCGCGACGATCCTCGCGCTGGCGCTCGTCGCCGGGATAGGCACCGCGCTCTACCATCCGGCCGCGAAGTCGGCGCTCGCGGGGTTGGCCGCGCCACACGGTGACACCGCGATGGGAGCGCTCGTGACGGTCTGGTCGGCGTCGAGCGTCGTCGGTCCTGCCGTCGCCACCGTGCTGTTGCTGGCGCTCTCGCCGTCGGAGCTGCTGCTCGTGGACGCCGCGACGTTCCTGATCTCCGCTGTCGTGTTGAGCCGGTTGCCGCTGGATCGCGAGGAGGCCGTGCTCGGCGCGCCGGCCGCGCCGACCATGCCTGCCGCGCCTGCCGCGCCCGGCATGCCGAGCGCCGTCGCCGCATCCGACGACGTCAACCTCGCGATTGCCGCCGGCACCCTTGTCACGGCGCAGGACAGCGAAGCGCCGGTCGCCCACGGCGTGCGCGCGGGCCTGCGCGCCGCCCGCGAGGTCGACGGGCTGAGCGCGGTCATCGGGGTGGGCGTCGCCGCCACGCTGGCGTTCTCGCTCATGAACGTCGCCGAGCCGCTGCTGGCCACCGACGAGCTGGACGCGGGCGGCGCGGGGTTCGCCCTGCTGGTCTGCCTGTACGGCGTGGGATCCACGCTGGGGACCCTGCGCGGGAAGGCGGACCTGCGGTTCCTCATCGTGAGCCTGGCCGGCGGCGGGCTGCTGCTGTGCGCGTCCGCGCTCGCGCAATCGCTGCCGTTCGCCGCGGTCACCTTCCTCGGGACCGGCCTGTTCGGCGGCGCGGTGATGTCCAGCGACCATCAGCTCGTCGCCCGGCTCGCTCCCGCGGAGATTCGGGGGCGCGTCTTCGGCGTCAGGGACTCGCTCGACGCGATGGCGTTCTGCACCGCGTTCGCCGGCGGCGGCCTGATCGCGTCGCTCGGCGACTCGCGGGCGGTGTTCGCGGTCTCCGGCGGCGGCGCGCTGCTCGTCGCGGCGCTGGCAACGGTCGCGCTGCGCCACACGCGCGTGGCGGCCGCGGCCCCCGGCTACCAGCGGCGCGGCCGGCAGACCGGCCGTCGCGCCCGTGGCGCCCGGCGCCCCGCCGGCTACTAGCAGTCGCGGATACGGGCGCGGACGTGCGGATGTTGGGATCATCCGGTCGCCGGTCACCATCCGGCGCCGGCCCCGGTAGCTCAGCTGGATAGAGCAGCGGACTTCTAATCCGCAGGTCGCTGGTTCGAGTCCAGCCCGGGGTGCTAAGGAAAACCCTGCAAAACGGGTCATTCTTTCCAGTCCGGTGCCCTCTGGTGTCGGTCGATGAGTACCGGATGGGTACCGAGACTCATACCTCCCGCAGGGAACCTTAGCTCGGTCGTCGCGATCCTCGGAGCGAATGGTTCGGACGTCAAAGCTCGGCGTCTGGGCCCTCCATGGTTCGTCTGGGGTCGGTCGGCGCCGGGTCACGGTTGCGACGTCCCGCCTGGCGTGCACGAGCCAGATTCCTGGCCGAAGGTCCAGGTTTGTTCGGGACCGAACGCTCATTGTTCCGAGAATGTGACGAACCTCACATAGATTTGCTATGGCCATTGCGATTGTGGCTCAGAGCCACGACGGCGGGAGGTAGGAATGGCGACAAGCGTCCAGGCGCGCGCATTGCGCGTCGCGCCGAAGCTTCACCAGAGGAATTCGGAGTCGGACTCGCTGTGAGCGGTCCTCACGATCCGCCGCCGATCGTAGGGCGACGCTTGGAGGACTGGCGCAAGCGGCTGATCGACCTTTCGGGTCGCAATCGGCTGATCGCGTTCAAGCCCACGGCGGCGACGACGCTGCAGATCGTCGCACCGGACGTGCACGAGCTGCTGAGGGATCCCGAACGCGAGCAGCCGTGGGACTTCTTCTTTCCAGTCGACGAAGCGATCGACGAATCGCCAGCGCGCGAGGACGAAACCGCCGAGATCGTAGACGAGCTGCTGCTCGCCTCGCGTGACCAGGGGAGATCGCGTCGACCCAACGAGCTCGAAGTCACGGAAGCCACCCCGAAGCGGATCGCACGGATCCTCGACAACCTCGCCAAGCGGTCCGACGCCGAGTTCCGAGACAAGGCGATCCGGATCCTGTATCTGGCAATCGGCTTTCTGGACTGGCGTGATCCTAAGCGCAACCAGCCGCTCACCTCGCCGCTGATCCTGGTTCCGACGCAGCTGCGCCGAGAGTCCACCCGGCATCCGTACAGGCTCTACTTCGTCGACGACGAGGAGATCGTCGTCAATCCGTCGCTGACCGAGAAGCTGCGAAGCGAGGCCGGTTTCGAGGAGCCCGCCGACTGGGCGTGGGACGACAAGTCGATCGCGCAGGAGCTCGACGAGATTCGCACCGCGGTTTTAGGCCGCGGATGGAGCGTCCGCGAGGACGCCGTGCTAAGCCTCTTCTCGTTCAGGAAGTACGTGATGTACCGCGACCTGCTCGACAACGAGGAGTCCGTCGTCGGCCATCCCCTCGTGCAGTCGCTTGCTCATGGCCGGTTGTCAAGCAAGATACGCGCCGCCCACCCCGTCGTCCCGGAGCTCGACAAGCTCGACGACGCGCAGCCTCCGGCTCAAACGCTCGCGATCCTCGACAGCGACGCGAGCCAGCGACAGTGTGTCGAGGCGGCGCGGCTTGGTCATTCCTTCGTCATGCAGGGCCCGCCCGGCACGGGCAAGAGTCAGACGATCGCCAACGTCATCGCACAAGCTGTCGGCGACGGCCGGCGCGTTCTTTTCGTCTCCGAGAAGGCTGCGGCGCTGGACGTCGTCCGCAACCGTCTCGCGGCCGAGGGACTCGACGAGTATTGCCTCATGCTCCACGGCGAGCATGCCGGTCGCCGTGAGGTGGTCCAGGCCTTGCAACGCTCGGTGAGTTCGCCGCCAGAGTCGCACGTCGGGATGCGGCGCGACGAGATGGAGCGCCTCGCGAACCTCCGGACGACGTTGAACGAGTCCGTCAGGCTGCTGCACAGTCCCGATGCCGCACTCGGAGGTCGCACGCTGCGGCAGATCCAAGAGGACCTCGCTCGCCTCCACGACGCCGCGTCGGTCCCGGGCGCGCCAGAGCCCAGCGCCGCACGTGGGAGCGACGTCCTGAACGAGTTCTACGAGCTGAAAGACATCTTTCAGCGTCTCAGCGATGGGTGGCGGGTCAGCGCTCGTGACTTCGTCTGGCGCGGTTACCGCTCGGAGACGTTCACCACGAACGATCGTGGAGAGGCGCTCATGGTGCTGCGGAGCCTGCGCGAGACGGTTGGCGTTCTAGAGATCCGCGCCAGCGCTATTGCGGCAGCGCTCGAGTTGGCGCGCCCGGGTTCGCGTTCGGAGAGCGAGCGCCTTGCTGGTCTCTGCGACCACATCCTGCGTGCGCCCTCGATCGACCCGTCATGGCTTGATGTCGATCCCTCCACGCTTGCCGCCACGGCCGTCCGGGGTCAGGGCGCGTACAACCAGTTCGCGGCCTGCGCCGAGGTGTTTCGCGAGCTGCTGCCCGGGCGGGAGATCCATGACATGCCAGCCGACTCAGCGCGCCGTCTACGGCTGGCCGCCGCCGCGGTGCGCCAGCAGTGTGGCTGGGCATTGGCGTGGGACGAGGCCCTGCCCGCGCTGCCTGCCGCGATCGCGGCGCTCGACGACCTGCCCGGTCTGGTCGAGAAGGTCCGCAGCTCCGCGGCCGTCGCTGCGAACACGACGGGCCAGCCGGTGCACGAGCTCACCCAGGCGCGGATCTCTGACATCGCCGAGCTCGCCGAGCTGAGCTTCAACGCCGACCATCGTCCTGAGGAGTCGTGGCTTGTGCGGGCGGGCCTCGAGCGCGCCCAAGCGGCGTTCGACACGTTGTCTTCCGACCTAAACACCTATCAGCGCGACTGCGCCGCGCTTATGGAGGAGTGCGCGCCCGAGGCTCTGGAACTCGACGCCGCCGGCATGGCCGGCCGCTTCGAGACGCACTACACGTCCGTCCTGTCGAAGGTCGGCGCCAGCTATCGGCGCGACGCCGGGGCCCTCAAACGCGTCCGTAAGAGCGGTAAGTTGCCGGAAACCCCGGTCGATGACCTGAAGCGCATCGCGGCGCTGCAAGCCGTTGGAGCGCGAATCGACGAGATCAACGCACGGTCCGCGCACGCACTCGGATCCTATGCCGCGGGGCGCGACACCTCGATCGCAGCGCTGCGCGACGCGCTGGCCACGGGGCGCCGGTTGATCGATCTCAGCGACGCGCATGCCGACCTCGCTCAACTCGCCAGGGCGTTCGCCGTCGGCTCCTCTTCGACGGCCTCGGCGGCTCAAGCCGCAGAACAGGTGCGTGATGCCGATCGTCGGCTCCGCGAGCGGCTGCTCGCGCTTGACCGGTTCGTGGGTACACCCGGTGAGCTGCGCGACGGCAGCCTCGACGACCTCTCTACGTTCGTTGCGCGCCTCGGCCTGCCGCTGCGCGCACTTGCTCACGAGGTCGCCGGTCTCGACGAGGGGGCAAGCCGGCCCGCGCTCGGGTTCTCCGAAATCGAAGAGCGCGCTCGCGCGGTCGCGGCGCTCCACGAAGCGCAGTCAGAGGTCGCGGCAGGCGCGAACGAATGGCGGCAGGTCATCGGGGCATCGTTCGCCGCCGCAGAGACAGATTGGGAACACGTCCGAGCGGCGGCGACGTGGCTCATCGAGCTGTGCGAATTTGTATCCGGTGATCTCACACCGTCGGTGCGTGAGGCGATTGTCGAGACCTCGGGCCGGTCGGCGGGCCTGGCGGAGCTCCGCTCGGGCTGCGATGCGGCCGGCGCCGCCGCCGCGCGCCTGCGGGACCTGTTCGAGCCGCCGCGCGCAGCGGAGCTTCACTTGGTGCTTGAGGGGCGCTTGTTCGAGGATGTTCGCGGGCTCTGCGACGAGCTCGGCGCCCACGTCGACGACCTGCGCGACTGGACGGAGTGGTGCGGCTGGCGGCGACGGGCCGCGACGAAGGGCTGGGACGAGTTCGTGGACGCCCTCGGGGACGCTGGGGTGAGCGCGGGCGGCGTGATCGCGGCGTTCGAACGCGCCTACTGGAGTCGCCGGATCGAGGCGCTCGACGCCTGGGACCCGGAGTTGCTCCAGGATCTCCGCGGCGGCGCGTTCCAGCGCTGGGTCGACGAGTTCCGCGAGCTGGATCGCGCGCTCGTTCGGACGGGTGCCGACCGCCTGATCGACCTGCGTGAGCGAACGCGCCAGAGTCTTGTCTCCACGCCTGATTCCGAGCTCGGGCTCCTGCTTGCCGAGGCCCGCAAGGTGCGGCGCCATCTTCCCGTCCGCGAGCTGCTGTCACGGATCCCGACGCTGCTGTCTGAGCTCAAGCCGTGCCTCATGATGAGTCCGCTCACGGTAAGCCACTTCCTTGCCCCCGACCACACCTTCGACGTCGTCATCTTTGACGAGGCGTCTCAGGTGGCGCCTCAGGATGCCGTCAACTGCATCTATCGCGGGAACCAGCTGATCGTGGCGGGCGACTCAAAGCAGCTCCCACCGACGAACTTCTTCGAGACGGCGGAGGTCGAAGAGCTAGCGCCCCAAGAGGAGGAGGAGCGCACGCGCGAGGACATGGAGAGCATCCTGGACTCGTGCGAGGCCGCGCTCTTTCCCCAGCACCAGTTGCGCTGGCACTACCGTAGCCGCTCGGAGGCGCTCATCGCGTTCTCCAATCGGCACATCTACGACCAGTCGCTGGTGACGTTTCCATCCGTTGAGGGTCGCTCGAGTCGGATGGGCGTGGGATTCGTCCACGTCCCGGACGGCGTGTACGACCGCGGTAGGACGACAACGAATCGCCGGGAGGCGAAGGTGGTCGCCGAGCGCGTCATGCGTCACCTGCTCGATGGCTCTCAACGTTCGGTCGGGGTCATCGCCTTCAACTCGGCGCAAGCGGGGGCCATCGAGGAGGAGCTGGATTTGCTGAAGGTGCAGCACCCGGAGCTCGAGGAGCGTTTCAGCGGCGACCGCCTCGACGCGGTGTTCGTCAAGCACCTGGAGGCCGTCCAGGGCGACGAGCGCGACGTCATCGTCTTCTCGGTCGGTTTCGCCCGCGACGCAGACGGCAAGTTCACCATGAACTTCGGCCCACTCAACAACGACGGCGGCGAGCGCCGCCTGAACGTCGCCGTCACACGCGCTCGCGAGCGGGTCGAGCTCGTGTCCTCGGTGCGCGCGCACGACTTCAGCCTCGGCGAGGGGGCCAAGCCCGGGGCCCGCCTGCTGCGCGAATACATCGCCTACGCCGAGGCGAGCGAGCTTCCGGCTGACGGCGAGGAGGATGCGGCCGATGGCGGCGACGCCACCTGGCCCACGGCGTTGGAAGAGGAGATAGCCAGTGCGATTCGCGAGATCGGGTTCCGCGCCGTTCCGCGTGTCGGCGTCGGCAGCTTCCGCATCGACATCGGGGTCACGACGCCCGATCGACCTGACAGGTTCCTGATGGGCATCGAATGCGATGGAGCCGGATATGCGGGGACGCCCACGACACGCGATCGCGAGCGGCTACGCCACGAGGTGCTCAAGGGGTTGGGCTGGGGGCCGATCCATCGGATCTGGTCGCTCGATTGGGTTCGCAACCGATCCGGAGAGGTCGAACGTCTCCGCATCGCGCTCGAGGCCGCCACGGCGCGTCACGCGGACCTCTCCTCCGGTATCCGGACCGGCGACGAGGAGCACCCCGTGCAGGTGGCGCCGCCCGACCGCCGCGCGCGCGTGGACCGCGACGTGATCGATCTTCACTCGTCTTCGGCGGCGCAGCAGCTGTCGTGGACGACGACCTACCAGAGGGCTCATATCACGAGCGCCACGACCTCGACGGAGTTCCATGACGCTCGCAACCTCCGCCGTCAGGAGGACATGCTCGTCGAACTGCTTCGCGTTGAGGCCCCCGTCAGCGTCGACTACGCCATCAGGCGCCTCGCCGAGACGTGGGGATTACGCCCGGGAAGTCGCATCCGGAAGGTCGGCCTGGAAGTGGTGAGGCGGGCCGAACGGCATGGCAAGGCCGAGGGCCGCGGCGACTTTCTCTGGAGGCCCGGTCAGGCCCTGACGAGCGTGCGCGTCCCCGACCCGGGCAGCCCTAGCACGCGCCGTGGCATCGACGACATCCCGCCTGAAGAGCTCGACCTCGCAATCACCCGGCTGCGAGGGGCCATCGCCGGGATCGGCGACGACAACCTCGTCACCCACGTTGCCCGCGTGTTCGGCTTCGATCGCACCGGTGGACGGATCCGCGCCGTGCTCGAAGGCCGCATCGCCGGGAGCTCACCCGTCAACGGCTCTCGTCCCCACCGGGACGACAGCGAGGCCGACACCCGATGAACATGCCGGAATCCGACTCGCTCGTCGGAACCGAGCTCGACGAGTTCCGGCCGCTCCGCATCCTGGGTCGCGGCGGGATGGGCGTCGTGTACGAGGCGGAGGACCTCAAGCTCGGTCGCAAGGTCGCCTTGAAGGTCCTCCGTCCCGATCTCGCCGAGGGCGGTCACGCCCGCGAGCGCTTCCAGCGCGAGATCGACCTCGCGGTGGCAATCGAGCACCCGTATGTCGTTCCCGTCTACGGTGCCGGATTCGCTCGGCAGCACTTCTACATCGCGATGCGGCTCATCGGCGGGCAGGACCTCGACAAGGTGCTCGCCAGGCACGGACGCCTCGATGAGCGCAGGGCGCTGCGGATCCTGGGTCAGGTCGCGAGCGCGTTGCACGCGGTGCATCTCAAAGGTCTGGTACACCGCGACGTCAAGCCGCACAACGTCCTGCTCTGGTCGGTCGACAACGAGGAAGAGCATGCGCTGCTGACGGACTTTGGCATCGCCAAGGCGCTCGACGACACCCTGAACCTCACAGGAGGTGTCATTGGGACCTCGGCCTACATGGCCCCGGAGGTATGCCAGCACGAGTCTGCGTCCCCCGCCTCGGACCAGTACTCGCTTGCCTGCATGGCCTATGAGCTGCTGGCGGGGTTGCCACCGTTCCGCGGGGGCACCGCCGAGGTGCGCCGGGCTCAGGTCGAGCAGCCCCCCACGCCGCTTATCGAGCAAGCTCCACAGGTTTCGGCCTCCGTCGCGGCAGCGATCGATCGCGCGCTCCGCAAGCAGCCCGAGCACCGCTACCCGGATATCAAGACGTTCGTAAACGCCGCCACGGGGGCGGAGGAGTCGTTCCAGCGATCCGAACGGATCGATCGGGTCATCAAGGCGGCCTCGCGGCCCGAGGACGCCGTCGGCGCGCTTGTCACCGACTTTGGATTGAGTGAGGAAACCGTCTCGCATCTCACCGACCTGGAGGAGACCGAGGTCATCCGGCTGCGACGCCAGCGGGCGCGGGACGCGCTCGTCGGCCGGCCGCAGAGGTGACGTCGTGCCGATCGTCGAAGCCGTTGTCGGCAAGGTTGCGAGCAGCGTCGCTGCGTCGGTAGCGACGCGGGCAGGCGAGTGGGCTCTCGGCACCCCGGAGCAACGAGCCTTCGAGAACGCGTGCTGTGACGCCATCGGGAAGGCGACGGACAGCTTGGTTGAGGAGAAGAACCTCGGCAGGGACGAGACCCTCCATCTCCTGCAGTTGCTCGACATGGTCGTCAGGGCTCGGGGCTTCGAAGGCGTCGACTGGCTCGATCCAAGCGATGACTCGTCCCTCGTCGATTGGGTGGCCACCGCGCATTCGCAGGGTCTGGACCCATCGACGCTTCCGGAGCTCTCGGAGCTGATCGAGCGGGTCCGTGCTGCCATCCCGATCTTCCTCCGGGACTACGGCAAGCGGGACAAGAGCGCGCTCTTCAATCGAGTGGCGCTCGAAGGGCTCGACGAGCTCGTACAGGAAAGTCGTTCGCTGCAGGAGCACATCACGCATCTCGTCTCCGCATCGGAGCGTGTTCCGATCGCGCCCTACGTCCAAGAGGCATTGGACGCGGTGCTCGCCCACTGTCGCGCCGATAACGTACGGTTCTTCACCCCTCATGTGCTTGTGGCACTTCTGGACATCAAGGGGGGACGTGTGCAGCCCTGTTTCGATTCGCTCGACGGCGAGGAGGCGAGGGTGATGGTCGCGAGGCTGAGGAACTACGTCCGTCGCGGCGATGCTCGACGCCAGCGATTCAGGGCGTTCAGTTGGGACGAGCGTGATGACATCAGACGTGCTCAGCAGATCGCAGCTGGCTATGGTCTACGCGCTGTCGATGACCTGTGTCTTTTCGTGGCCATTTTGGAGGGTAGGTCACAAACGATTTCTTCCTTGGAGAAGTCGCTGGGACCAGAGCGCTTTCGCTCATTGCGCGTGATCGCGGAGAGATCCCTCGGTTCTCAGGACTACGGTCGCACCGATAGCGAGGTCTTCGGCACTGAGGGTTGATTGCCGCGGATTCCAGATGCTCGCCGTCAGCGCTGGCGCCACGCGGGCACAGACGACGGCGACGTCGCGACGACGCACGCGCTCGTCAGCACGAGCGCCATGCTCCCGCGCAGCTCAACTCGTTTCACCGTCTGGCGGTCGTCGAGCCGCCCGCGTCCGGTCGGAGGTGCTCGCCCGCGCTTCGTACGGCGGGCATCGACGCGCTGCGCTACGCGACGCATCCGCCGCCGCCGTGACTTCCGTCCGCGGTTTGGTCCACCCGGTTGCCGTCCTGGCCGTGACGTCTTCGACGCGTGATGGGACAAGCGACCTGATGATCACGCTCGTAACGGGGCGAGAGGGCGCCCAGGGTCTCGTCGAGGCCATGCAGGGCTCAGCAGCAGCTCCAGCAGCCGTCGTTTCGGCCGCCGCAGCCCTGGAATCCAGGGTCGTCCGGAGCATGGTCTGACCACCCGTACGCAACAACGTGGAGGGCGGGTGGTCAGACCAGGTGACGCGCGAAAAGACCCGTGATTGCGGGGGCTGCGGCGGCCGAACCCCAGACCGAATATCTGGGGTCTGGTCTGGGGTTCGGGGACGTGCAAGCTGCATGGCCAACGATCTCGCGCTCCCGATCGATTCCTTCGCGGGTCGCGTAGCGCGTCAGCGTGGGAGCGAGGTTCAGCGGGTACTCATGCGCGGGCTGCTCGCGGGTGTGTTCGATCGCTCGCAGGCCTCGTCGCCGTCCATGCGGATCGCCACCGCGGAGGGCGAGCGGCCGCTCAGCGGGTCAGCAGCGCCTCGCGGTGGCGCCAGGCGAGCCGGAGCAGGGCGGCGCCGGCGGGTTGCATCGGCTCGTGGAGGGCGAAGCGCTCGACGGTCTGCTCGGTGAACGGCACGCCGGTCGTCGCGGCGGCCTCGTTGTGCATCCGGACGAGCTGTCCCTCGTCGTTGGTCGCGGCGAGTTGTGGGAACACCGCGTCGAACAGCTCGGCCTCGAACACGGCGACGGCGAGGAGGTCTGCGACGAGCGTGAGCGGATCGACGCCGAGGCCGAGCCAGAAGACGCGCAGCATGGCGTTGCGGCGCGCGGTGGCGAGGGTCGTGTATAGGGGCCAGCGGTCGTAGTCGATCGGTCGGCGGTCGCTGCCGTGGTCCTCGGAGGCGCCCAGCAGCTCCTCGCTGAGCTCGCGGACGATCGAGCGCCAGAGGTCGAAGTCGTTGGCCTCGTTGAAGGTCGCGTCGGAGGAAGGCTGGAAGATGCCGACGGGGGTGACCTGGTATAGGCCGCCGCCGCTGGCGACCTTCGAGGGGTCGCGCCAGTGCAGCAGGCACTCGGCCGCGCCGGGGCTCGCGCGCCTGAGGGTCAGGACACTGATCGCCGGTATCACCGGTCGGCAAGCGAGGTCGGTTGGGTCACCGATCGACGCTCGCAGCGGGAGCTGACGCATCGCCGGGACGGCACCCGAGCCGCTTGCCAGCACGCTGGTGGCGAACTCGTGGGCGACGGCCTCGCAGATGTCGATCACGTCGAAGTACGAGCCGCGTGTGAAGGACAGCTCCGCGCGGGCGGCGCGCAGGCCGACGTCCAGCAGGCGGTACGCGGCACGGTCCTCGAGCAGCCGCGGCGGGTCGAGCTCCGCCAGGGCCTGCGCGTAGGAGGCGAAGCGGCGGCCGTCGCCGCGCAGCGGGAGGTCCGACGATGACGTGCTCTCGTCGCCGGCGACGCCTCGCTGGATCGGGAGCTCGCACCACGTGAGCTTGAGGTCTTCCAGCGCCATCGGGGAGGCGGGGATCCAGTTGGGCCGGGCGAGCAGCGGGCTGTCGGCCACGCGCCAGGACGCCGGGTACAGCCGAGTGGCGAGCCCCGCGAGATCGTGGCGGTGGCCGTTGAGGTGGCGCCGGACGTGGCGCCAATACTCCTGCGTCTGCAGCGCCGATTCGCGTCCGCTCGTCATGGCCGGTCGGCCCGGCGCGTACCGGCTGGCGTCATGCCAGTAGGGTGCCGCGGTGGCGCCACGCGAGCGCGAGGCAGGCCGCGCCCGGAGACGCCAGCGGCTCGCGCTGCAGAAAGCGCCTGACGTTGTCCTCGGTGAACGCGATCCCAGCAGCGGACCGCTCGCCGGGCAGCGCCGTGACCGTGATGCCCTCGGCGTTGATGCGCACGATCTCGCCGAACACCTCGTCGAAGACGTTGTCGTCGATGACGAGGACCGTCGGGATCGTGGCGGCCAGCGTCAGCGCGTCGAAGCCGACGCCCAGGCAGGAGGCGTGCAGCATGCCGGCGCGACGAGCTCGTTCAAGCGTCCGGTACAGCGGCCACTCGTCGTAGGCGATCGGGCCGCTGTGGCTCCCGTCGTGCTCGGGCGTGCCGAGCAGCTCCTCGCTGAGTTCGCGGACGATGTTGCGCCACAGGTCGAAGTCGTTGGCGTGATTACACGGTCCGATCCCGGCCGGCTGGAACTCGCCCGCAGGCATGACGTCGTAGAGCCCGCCGGCGGTCGCCACCTTCGCGGGGTCGCGCCAATGCAGCAGGAACGACGCCTGGCCGCTCGCCCGGCGTCGCAGCAAGAGGGTCGAGATCGCGGGGATGACCGCGCGAGCACCGAGGTCGAACGGATCGCCGACAAGACGCCGGAACGGAAGTTGCGCCCAGTGCCGGCGAGCGGACGGGATCTCGGCCGAGCGATTGGCGCGATGGTCCTCGCGAAGCCGGACGGCTGCGAACTCGTGACCGACCGCTTCGCTGATGTCGAGCTTCTCGAAGTACGTCGCGAGCCCGAACGCCATCCTGCCCCGGCCGCCGTCGGTCCAGCAGAGATCGAGAAGGCGGTAGCTCGGCCGGTTCTCGAACAGGGTCGGCGCGTTGACGTAGCGGATCGCCGAGGTGTAACGGTCGTAGCTGTAGCGATTCGTTCGCAGCGGGAGCAGGCCGTGTGCCTCGGGCTCGCTGCCGTCGATCGCCACGGGCGGCGGGCTGTCCACCCATTGGAGTTCGATGTCCTCGAGAGGCACCGGTCGTCGCGGGATCCAGTCGGCGCGGGCGAGCAGCGGCGTGCCGCGAAGCCGGATGTCGGGCTGGTAGAGGTTCGCCGCGGCCCGTGCCAGCTCGGCGCGGTGGCGGTTGAGATGGCGGCGCACGGCCTGCCACTCGTGCTGGCTTGCGAACACCGGCGAATCGACGACGCCGCCGGGGCCGACGTTCGGAAGGCATGTCTCAGATCGACCTCTGGGGTCGTCCGGCAGGTCGAACCACAGGTGCTGAGGGGGAATGTGCAGCGTTCTCGCCCAGCGGGCCAGCCTGTCGAGGTCGCGGACCGGCGGTCCGTTCTCGATCCGGCTCACCTGTGCCTGCGTGAGTCCCAGCCACTCGGCGAGCACGGCCTGCGAGATCCCGCTCGGGCCGAACACGGGGGCGTGAAAGGGGTGCAGACGATAGGCCCGCGCGACGTGCCCCATGTGCCGGGTCGCGAGTGCCTGCTGAAGCTGCGTGGCAGACCAGAAGTCCCTGGGCACCTCTGGCGGCGCAGCGGCAGCGCGGCGTGTCTTCGTCTGACACGCCTCACACTGCGCCGCATCGTGATCGCGCGCGAGGTGCGCCCCGCACGACCGGCAGAACCGGCCCGCGGCGCGCGCCGTCGACGAAGGAGTCATGGAACTGCGCGGGCTCGTGAGGCTCATCGTCGCCAGAGTAGATCCCAGCGCCTGCCTTGGCACACGCATATACGTGCCGCGCATATTCGCTAGCCGCAATTCCGCATGGGCGATCCGCCGGCCATCCGGAACCCTGCCGTGCGTGTCGTCTCCAACACAGCGAGCGGATGGGCGGGCGGTCCGACCGGCGAGCTCGCGGGCAGGGCGCGCGGTTCCTTTGGGGTGGAGGGCCGCGCGCACCGCGCGTCCGCCCTCCGGCGAGGCCGTGGCATGACCGGCGAGCGTGTCTCGCGGCTGTCTGCCGACGGCATCGATGCGCTCCGGTACGCCGGTCAGCGCCAGCTCACGCGCTGGGGCAGGCGGGAGCTGGCGCCGCGCGAGGCCCAGCGCCGTGATGCGCTCCATGACGCGCTCCGGGCCCTCAAGCAGCTCAGGCACTGCGACTGCGAGCTGCGGCGCCTGCCGCCAGGCGCATGAGCCACGCGCACATCGCACAGTGCTCGGCGCCGAAGCCCGCGCTCGGCCCGGGGGACGCAGGCTCGTGAACCGCGCGCACGGGAACTCCGAGCAGCCACGCGCGAAGCCTCGTCGCGGCCGACCCACGAAGCCGCTCGATCCTGACGCCTCGCATGCAGCCCGGCTGGGCGCCGAGCTTCGCGTGCTGCGCACCGCCCACGACCTGACGCTCGAAGCGCTCTCGGCGCGAATCGCCTACTCGAGCCAGCACATCAGCGAGGTCGAGCGTGGCCGCGCCACGGCCACGGAGGCGTTCGTTCAGGCATGCGACGCGGAGCTTGGCGCCGACGGCGCGCTCGTGCGGCTGCTGCCGGCCGTCATCTTGGAGTGCGCGCGCCATCGTTCGGCTCGCTCCGCGGCACGGCGCGGCGTTGACACGAACGGTGACCGAGCGGACAACGGCGGCGGCCTGGCAGCGGTCGGTGCCGCTGACGCCCTCGGGCTCGGCCTGGCCGCTGCGCCCGCCGCGGCGCACGAGGTCGACCCGACGCTGCCCGATCACTCCGAGCGTCTGCTGGCGATCCTCGGGGCGCACGATGCTGCGCGCGGTCCGCACGAGGCGCTCGGCGTCGCCCGCCGGGAGCTACGGGTGATCGCCGAGCATCGAAAGGTCGCGCGCGGCAAGCTGCGCGTGACGCTGATGGGCGTCGAGGCGCGCTGGGCGGTGTTCGCGGGCTGGCTGTGCGAGGACACGGGCGACCGGCGCGGGCGCGCTGCGCTCGTGGAGCGCGCGCTGTGCCTGGCGCGCGAGGCCGACAACCCTGACCTGGTCGCTTGGGCTCTCACCCGGCAGGCGCAGTGGAGCGAAGCGCCGCGCGCGATCCGCCTCGCCGAGGCAGGCCTGCGCACGCCGCGTGCGGGCGCGCACACGAGGGCGCTGTGCGCGCTCCGCGCAGCGCACGCCCATGCTCAGATCGGAGACGCTGAGGCAGTCGAGGGCATGCTCGCCGAGGCTCACAAATTCGCGGCGCAGGACAGCCCTGCGCCGCCTCTGGCCGCGAGCCTGGCCGTCACCGGGCACGTGGTACGTCGCTGGGAAGCGCGCTGCTGGGCGGCGCTCGAGCCAGTCACCGGCGTCGCGCTGTACGACGAGGTTCTGCGCGACTGGCCGCACGGCTGGAGGCGCGACGGCGGGCTGTACCTCGCACGCTTGGCACGCGCGTGCGCGGACGCCGGCGAACTCGACCGCGCCCGCGCGGAGGGACGCAAAGCGCTCGT
>Ga0307502_10000220_pt1 | contig 15331 bp, 12 predicted proteins | sample 16_S_MG_FD_201364 | JGI IMG/M metagenome (GOLD analysis project Ga0307502, IMG submission 201364) | Soil microbial communities from Populus trichocarpa stands in riparian zone in the Pacific Northwest, United States - 16_S | ecosystem: Environmental > Terrestrial > Soil > Riparian zone > Trees... | reverse complement strand
AGACCGGCCAGCCGCCCACGGTGACCTGCATCGACCCGTCGTCCCGGGCCACCATGCCGACCAGGTCCCAGTCGACGCCCGTCACGTTGATGTTCCTGCCCTTCTCGGTCAGCAGTGGCGGCCACTTCTTGGCGCAGCTACCGTCACATGTCGACTTCGGTGGCTTCTTGCTGTCCTTCGTGAACAGGTAGAGCGTCATCCCGTCCTGGTTGGTCAGCGCGGAGCCGAAACCGGGGATGTCCTTGGCGATCACCGAGGCCGGAACCACCGTGTTCCCGGGGTTCGCCGGGGCGGCCGGCGCCGCCGGGACGCCCGTCCTCGTGCCGAGCGGGGTCACGGCGAACCACGCGTTCTGGATGCCCTGACCGGTGGCCTGGCCGGGACTGGTGTCCCCGGCGTAGGTGTACACCGGCTGCTTCGCGATCGTCACCTGCTTGGTGCCGTCCGGCCTGGTCACCGTGCCCAGCAGTGCCGGTTCGACCCCTTTGCCCTGCAGTTCGCCGGTCGCCAGCAGCGGCGGCCAGGACTCGGCGCACTGCGCCAGGCACTTCGACGCGGGCGGGTTCGTGGCGTCCTGGGAGAACACGTACAGCGTCTTGCCGGTCTGGTCGGTGAGCACCGACCCGATCCCGGCCACGTCGGCCGCGTTCACCGACACGGGCTGGGCCTGCGGCTGCCGCGCGCCGGCCGCCGCGGGGTCGATCAGTGACGGCGCGCCCGGCGCGGCGTTGCCACACCCTGCGAGCAGGGCCAGAGCGGCGAACACCGGGACCACGAGATGCTTACGCACGGCTGGGCTTCCTCTCTCGGCGGAGCGAACCTCGTTTCTGAGCGCGGTTTGTGGAGCGAACGTCGCTTCTGTCCGAAGTGGCCGGAGTGCGGGTCACGCCGGCCGTGCCATGGACACGGATCTACTTCGATTTCGGTTCATGGATGCCGGTGAGCAGCTAGATTTCCCGCGTGACCCAAACCGCGATCACCGTCGATGACGTGCGGAAGTCCTACGGAGACCTCAAGGCCGTCGACGGCGTCTCGTTCTCCGTCGACGAGGGGGAGTTCTTCGGCATCCTCGGACCGAACGGGGCAGGTAAGACCACGACGCTCGAGATCATCGAGGGCCTGCGCCAGCCGGACGGCGGCACCGTGCGCCTGCTCGGGCAGGAACCGTGGCCCCGCAACACCGCCCTGCTGCCGCGCATCGGCGTGCAGCTGCAGGCGACCGCCTTCTTCGACAAGCTGTCCGCACGCGAGCAGCTCGTGACGTTCGCCAGCCTGTACGGGGTGAGCGCCGCCCGCGCCGACGAGATGATGGAGCTGGTCGGGCTCACCGACAAGGCCGACACCCGTGAGGACAAGCTTTCCGGCGGGCAGCGGCAGCGGCTGTCGATCGCGTGCGCGCTCATCCACGACCCGGACATCGTGTTCCTGGACGAGCCGACCGCCGCGCTCGACCCGCAGGCCCGCCGCAACCTGTGGGACGTCCTGCGTGCCATCCAGGACCGCGGCAAGACGATCCTGTACACCACGCACTACCTCGACGAGGCCGAGATCCTGTGCGACCGGGTCGCGATCATGGACCGCGGCCGGATCCTCGCGCTCGACCCGCCTGCCACGCTGGTCCGCGGTCTCGACGCGCCCACCCGCGTGATCCTCGAACGCGGCCCGCTGACCGAGGCCGACGCGAAGGCCCTGCCGGGCGCGGACGAGGTCGTCGTGGACGACGTGTCGCTGACCATCACCACCCGCGAGCCCGCGGACCTGCTGTCGGCGCTCGCCGAACGCCGCGCGCTGGCCGGTCTGCAGGTGCGGACGGCCACCCTGGAGGACGTGTTCCTGGAGCTGACCGGACGGGAGTACCGCGCGTGACCGCGTTCAAGAGCCTCGCCACGGCGATGGTGAAGATCTTCTACCGGGACAAGGCGACGCTGTTCTTCACGTTCGTCTTCCCGCTGATGTTCCTGGTCGTGTTCGGGCTGCTGTTCCGCGACGTCGGGACGTCCAAGACCGAGATCGCCGTCGTCGGCAACGGGCCGGTGATCACCGGGCTGCAGCAGACCGGCGCGCTGGAGCTGACCCGGTTCAGGACCGTCGAGGAGGCGGTGCAGAAGGTCAAGGACGGCGACCTGCCCGCGATGGTCGCGGAGGAGGGCGACAAGGTCACGTACCGGTTCGCGCAGAGCGACCAGACGCAGGCGAGCGTGGTGTCGGGGATCGTGCAGGGCGTGATCAGCTACGTGAACCAGCAGGCCACGGGGCAGCCGGAGCGGTACACACTGGACGCGCGCAACGTGGAGGACTCGTCGCTCAAGCCGATCCAGTACATCACGCCCGGCATCATGTCCTGGGGTGTCGCGGTGTCGGCCGTGTTCGGGGCGGCGCTGACGCTGGTGAGCTGGCGGCGCAAGCAGGTGCTGCGGCGGATCCGGCTGGCACCGGTGGCCGTGCCGACGGTGCTGACCGCGCGGGTCGTGGTGACGGTGGGCATCGCGATCGCACAGGCGCTGGTGTTCATCGGGGTGGGGCTGCTGCCGTTGTTCGGGCTTCGCCTGACCGGGACGTGGTACCTGGCGATCCCGGTGTTCCTTCTGGGCATCCTGGCGTTCTTCGCGATCGGCATGCTCGTCGGCGCGTTCTGCAAGACCGAGGAGGCGGCGACGGGCGCGGCGAACATCGTGGTGCTGCCGATGGCTTTCCTGTCGGGCACGTTCTTCCCGATCGACCAGGCACCACCGTGGATGCGGACGATCTCGGAGATCTTCCCGTTGCGGCACATGAACGACGGGATCATGGATTTCCTGGTGCGCGGCAAGGACGCGGGGGCGCTGGTGGTGCCGTGCCTGGTGCTGACCGGTTTCATCCTGGTGGTGGGTTCCATCGCGGCAAGGGTCTTCCAATGGGAAGACGCTTGACCGGCTACCCGAAGTTTTCGAGTGTTGGTCGCGAAAGGCCTGGGGGGTGTGTCCCGTGGATCTTTGATGGGAAGTCCGCACCCGATCAACAGTGACCTCAGGGGAACGTGACGGCACCCAGCCACAATCCACCTCCACACCCGCACTATCGCCGGAACGCGACCAACACTTAGAAAATCCGGGGAGGCGGACTAGTCCTCGAAGTCGCCTACTGCTTTGCGGACCTTGGCCAGTAGTTCCGTGAGCTGTTGGGTCTGGCGCTCGGTGAGGCCGCGCATGCCGAAGTCGATCTCGGTGACGGCTTTGGTCGCGGCCTCGCGGCGGTCGCGGCCGGCTTCGGTGATCTCGGCGAGGGTGGTGCGGCGGTCAGTGGGGTGGGGGGTGCGCTTGACCAGGCCGTCCGCCTCCAGGCGGTCGACGATGTTGGTGACGCTGGTCGGGTGGAGCTGCAGCCGCTCGCCCATCACGCGCATCGGGAGGCTGCCGCGCTTGGCGAAGGTCAGCAGGACCAGCGCCTCGTAGCGGGCGAAGGTCAGGCCGTGTGGGCGCAGCGCGGCGTCCACCGCGGACTGGAGCACCTGCTGGACCCGCATGATGCTGGTCACCGCGGCCATCGTGGTCGACGGGCCGACCCGGTCCTCCCAGAGTTCCGCGGCGCGGGCGATCGGGTCGAACGGCAAGGCGCGGTGGCTCATGAAGCTTGAAGTTACCAGCCGGTACCGGCAGGGTCCCGTTCGCACAGGTATCGAAAAGAAGGGAGCCGGCGTGTTAGTGGCGTTCAGCGTGGCCCCGGCGGGCGGGGAGTCGGACAGTGTGAGCGCGGCAGTGGCCGCCGCGGTGCGGGTGGTCCGCGAGAGTGGGTTGCCGTGTGAGACGAACGCGATGTTCACCAACATCGAGGGCGAGTGGGACGAGGTGATGGCCGTGGTCAAGCAGGCCGTCGACGTCGTCGCGGCCTCCGCGCCGCGGGTGTCGCTGGTGCTCAAGGCCGACATCCGGCCGGGTTACACGGGCCAGCTGACCGCCAAGGTGGAGAGGGTCGAACAGCACCTTGCGGAGTAGCCCGACACGCCGGTGGGGAGGCGTGCCAGGATGGATATGTGACAAGGCCAGACCCACGTCAAACCGCAGCACTGTCAGCCGCCCTGTCCGGGGCGGTGGACCTGTCGGGCCTGAAGGCCCGTGCCGAGGCAGCTACCAAGGCGAACGCGGCGCCCGCCGCCGCGCCTTCCGCTGACGGCGCCGCGCCGAACGGCTCGTTCATCATCGACGTCACCGAGGAGACCTTCCAGGCGGAAGTCGTCGAGCGGTCACTGCAGGTACCGGTGATCGTCGACCTGTGGGCCGACTGGTGCGGGCCATGCAAGCAGCTGTCGCCCGTACTGGAACGCCTCGCCCAGGCCGCCAACGGCGCCTGGATCCTCGCGAAGGTGGACGTCGACGCCAACCCGCGCATCGCGCAGCTGTTCGGGGTCCAGTCGATCCCGACGGTCGTGGCCATCGCCGGCGGGCAGCCGGTCGAGGCGTTCGCGGGTGCGCAGCCGGAGCCGCAGATCAAGCAGTGGCTGTCGGCCCTGCTGGACGCGCTGCGGGACCGCCTGCCGGGGATCCGCGCGGCCGAGGAGGGCGTTGACGGCGAGGAAGAGCCCCTGCCCGAGCCGGAGGACCCGCGGTTCGTGGCCGCCGAGTCGGCGTTCGAGAACGGCGACTTCGAGGCCGCGGCCGCCGCCTACCAGAGGATCCTGGACGAGGAGCCGGCCAACGAGCAGGCCAGGTCGGCGCTCGCGCAGGTGAAGTTCCTGGCGCGGGCCGAGGCCGCGGACCCGTCGGTGGTCGTTCGGGCGGACACGTCGCCGGAGGACGTCGACGCGCAACTGCAGGCGGCGGACGTCGAGCTTGCCAACCAGCAGACCGAGGAAGCCTTCAAGCGGCTGCTGGACCTGATCCGGCGCACTTCCGGGCCGGACCGGGACAAGGCCCGTACGCATCTCGTCGAGCTGTTCGGGCTGTTCCCGGCCGAGGACCCGGTGGTCGCCAAGGCGCGCCGGGACCTGGCCAGCGCCCTGTACTAGCCCCCGTGCCCTGAAGGACCCCTTCGGACGTTCAATGCCCTGAAGGGGTCCTTCAGGGCATTGAACGCCGGGGAGAAGGGTCAGGCGAAGTCTTCCGTGCAGGGCGACGAGCCCTTCTCGTAGCCTCGGCGGAAGGCCTCGACCCGGGCGAAACCGGACTCGACCTGCTTGCCGTTGATGTCGGCGGCGATGAGGCTGTCGTCCTGCAGCAGCTCGGCCATCGCCTCGTCCAGGTCACCGACCGCCAGGTGGAGCTTGCCGTCCTGGGTGTTGGGGTCCTTGTCGATCGTGAAGTTGGCCCAGGCGCCCGTCAGGCAGGCGGTCCGCAGGCCCGCGTTGTCGTCGTCGAGGCTGCCGCCCATCTGTTTCTGGATCGCCATCGAGTAGCGGGACGCGATCTCGGCGAACGCCGCGAAGTCGCCGATGCCGGCGCCCTTGGTGCCCGGTTCCGTGCCCTCGGCCGGCGGCTTGGCGATCACCCTGAGCTTGTCGACGTCGATGCCCACGATGTTCTCGTCCGAGCAGTACGTGGCGGGCGAGGTGGACTTGCCCTGCTCGCACTTCGAGCCGTTCTCGGTGATCTTCGGCTGCTCGGCGTTGTTGTCCTTGAACGCCTCGTCGAGACTTTCCTGCAGCAGGCCGAGGATGTCCTTGTTGCCGGGGTCGACCTGGCCGCCGACCTTCTCGTCGGCCTTGGACCGCTCCTTCTCCTCGATGCGGTCGTCGATCTCGTCCGCGTCCATCGTCGCGCAGCGCTTCGGGTCGTTCCGGAAGCCCTCCTGGAACGCGTACACGCGGTCGAACGCCAGGCCGTGCGCGCCCTCGGTCTTCGAGTCGAGGCCCGCGGGGTCGCGGATGAAGAACACGGTCGCGAGGATGTCGTTCAGGCCCTTGCCGGTGTTCAGCTGGAAGTGCTTCGACTTGCCCTCGGCCACCCAGCGCATGAAGTTGCCCATGTAGCAGTCGGCCTGCTGCTCACGCACGATCGTCGGCGTCGACTGGCTCATGCTGCTCTTCGCGCCGAGCCGGAACTGCACCGCGTGCCCCATCTCGTGGGCCAGCACGCCGACCACCGACATCGGGCCGAACTGCTTGGTCAGACCGGGCAGCAGCACGCCGCGGTCCCACGCGATCGCGTCCTCGCCGTTGCCGCCGCAGTAGAACGCGTTGACGAAGCCGGCCGTGGACTCACCGCAGATCGTCACGCCCGCGCCCTTGGAGTCGTAGGAGACCAGGCGCTGGATGTGCGTGAACTTCTCGTCGAAGAGGTCGGGCAGCTGGGAGTCCCAGTAGTCGTACAGGTCCGCGACCGCGTTGGTCGCGAGCTTGTCCTCCGCGCTGCCGGTCGTGCCCTCGACCTTGAGGTCGGCGTCCGGCACGCCCTTGCGCGGGCCGGAGTCCCCGTCGTTGTTGACCGGGAGTCCGCCCGCGTCGCCCGTGTCGATGTTGCTCACGGCGGCGGGACTGCCGGCGACCGACTTCGGAGTACATCCGCCGGTCTGCGCCACCATCACCGCTACCGCGGCGAGGGTGAGGCCCAGGCGCACCCAATGCACACGCACAGCTGCTCCCCGTTCGAAAAACGTTGTGGTTGTTGGGCACACTACTGGGCCGATCGGGTGCACGTACGCCGAACCGGTGAGCTGTTACAGGCCACACGCCTTGACGCCCTGCAGCGCACCCTGGCGGAACAGGGACACGCGGTCGAAGCCCGTCGCCACGGCCTTGCCGGCGAGGTCGCGGCCCGCGTAGTCGTAGCGCAGCAACACCTGGATCGCCTCGTCGAGGTCGCCGGGGGACAGCGTGAAGCCCGTCCGCCTGGTGAGCAGCGAGCCCGTGTACGCGCCGGTCAGGCACAGCACCGCGCGTTGGGCGTCCTCGCCCTCCAGCTGCTTTCCCAGCTGCTTGAGCGCGGCCATGCTGTACCGCGACGCCACCAGCGTGCCGGTCGCGAAGTCGCCGATGTCGCGGTGGATGGTCGGCAGCTCGCCCTCGGTGGCCACGTCGATCTCGCCGGTGTCGGCGCAGTACGCGATGGGGCCCTGGTCCGCCTTGGTGCAGTCCGGGGTCTTGGCGGAGGTGCGCACCGTCGGCGCGGTCCACGGCTTGCCGAGGCCGGTCATGATCGTGTTGTAGGACGGGCCGAGGTCCTCGGTGATGGTCGTCAGCAGGGACTCGAACTCCAGGTTGCCGCCACGGTCGGCGTCGTCCTGGGACAGGAAGCCGCGCTGGGTGAACGTGCGGTTCTCCACGCTCATGTCCTTGCACAGGCCGACACCCTGGTCGTAACCGTCCTGGAAGGCGGACACGCGGTCGAAGGCGTCGCCGTGGGCGCCGTCGTCGGACTGCTCGGTGCCGACCGGGTCCCGGAACATGACCAGCGCCTCCATGGCGTTGTCCAGCCGGTCCTTGGAGATCTTGAGGTGGTCGGCCTTGCCCTCGGACACCCAGCGCACGAACGAGCCCGCGTAGCAGTCGGCCTGCGACTCGATGAGGATCGTCGGGTACTCGTCCGGGTTGGACTGCTGCTTGGCGACGGTCAGACCAGTGCGGCGCTGCACCGCGTGGCCCATCTCGTGTGCCAGCACGAACATGACCGCGGCCTCGCCGAACTTCTCCTTCAGCACGGGCAGGAGCGCGGCCCGGTCCCAGGCGATGATGTCGGCGGTGGGGCAGTAGAACGCGTTGCCCTCGACGTCCGAGGCACGGCGCGCGCACGGCGGGGCCTTCGCGGTGGCGCTGGAGGTGTCGACCGAGTAGAAGCCGCCCTCGAGGTTGGTCCACTGCTTGTCGAACGCGGTCGGGAACGTCTCGGTCCAGAACTGCTGCACGTCGGTGACCACGGTCGCGGCGAGCCGGTCGATGTCGCCGCCGTCGGAGTTGTGCACGAAGGACGGGTCGACACCGCCGCCGCCGTTGCCGTGGTCGCCTGACACCACGGAGTCACCGTTGGTCGGCGTGCCGGCGATCGTGGTCGTGCAGGCCGCGAGCGCGAGCAGCAGCGGCACGAGCATGACGAGGGCGGGTCGCGTGCGCACCCGTCCAGTGTGCCGGTCTTCAGGTGTTCGTGTTGTGAGGACGGCTCAATAAGGTCAGTGCGATGAGCGCCACCAGGCCCTGGGCGACGGCGGCCGCGTAGAGCGCGCCGGACGGTTGACCGTCGCCGACGAGCCGGCCGGCGACCGTGGTGCCGATGCCGAAGCCCGCCCACATCACGCTGAACACCCAGGCGAAGGCCTCGATGCGCTGGCCGTCGGGGGTGAGGTCGCCGACGAGGAGCTGCTGGAGGGTCTCGACGGGCCCGTTGACCAGTCCGTACGCGGTGTAGGCGAAGAGGACGACGAGGGCGGCGCCGGTGAGCCCGGCGGCGGCCAGCACGACGGCGCCGCCGAGGTGGAGTGCCGTGAGCTGCAGGCGTGGGCTCCCGGGCCAGGTGCGGGCGCCGTAGCCGATGCCACTGACGACCGCGCCGACGGACAAGGCGCTGGTGAAGACGCCGGCGGTGCCCGTGCCGGAGGCCGCCGCGACGGCCGCGACCTCGAGACAGCCGAAGGCGAACGTGTCGACGGCGATCATGCCGAGGAGGAGCCGGACGCGGGGGTGTGCGAGGGGGCCGAAGAAGCCGCCGTGCCGTGGTTTGCCGGGCACCTCGCGGAGCGGTGGGGAGAGCGCGATGAGGAGGTCGCCGGCGAGCTTGACAGCGCCGGTAAGGGCGACGACGGCGTGCGCGGGCATGGCGAGGAGGAGCCCGCCGGCGATCATGGGACCGGCGATGAAGGTGGTGGTGTTGAGGGCGGCGTCGAAGGCGTAGGCGGTGGTCAGCTGGTCGGCGGGGATGAGGGTGGGCCAGAGACCGCGGACGGCCGGCCCGGCGGGCGGGATGGTGGCACCGAGCGCGGCGGCGGCGAGGCCGAGGACGGCGAGCGGGGCGCCGGCGAAGAGGGCGGTGAGGAGGACGCCCCAGGCGACCGTGTGGGCGGCGACGAGCGAGAGGAGAACGCGGCGGGGCCCGCGCCGGTCGGCCTGCCGGCCCCGGACAGGGCCCGCGACGGCGTTGACCACCGCGAAGATCATGAGGAGCAGGCCGGCGGTGGCATACCCATGGCGCTGCGTGACGGCGACGAGCAGGGCCAGGTTGAGCATCGACGTGGCGACCCGCCCGAGCAGCACCGCCGCGGTTAGCTTGCCGACCCCCGGGATTCGCAGCAGTTCGCGATATCGGCGCACCCGACCGACGTTAGGTGATCAGGAGCCGGCCGCCTGTCGAGGGTCAGGTGATCAGTCCTCCGGGACCAGCCACAGGACGCCCTGCGGGGGAAGCTGCAGCAGGGCCGACGCCGGTTGGCCGTGCCACGGGTTGCCTTCCGCCTCCACTGTGCCCATGTTGCCCCAGCCCGAGCCGCCGTAGGTCTGGGCGTCGGTGTTCAGCAGTTCGCGCCAGCGCCCCGCGCGCGGCAGTCCCACGCGGTAGTTCTCGTGTGGGTGACCGGCGAAGTTCGCCACGCACGCCACCACCGCCTCCGGTGCCATCGGGTCCAGGCGCAGGAAGCTCGCCACGTTGTTCGACGAGTCGTTCGCGTCGATCCAGTGGAAGCCTTCCGGGCGGTTGTCCGCCGCGAACAGCGCCGAGTGGGCTCGATAGACCCTGTTCAGGTCCGCCACCAAACGCCGGACGCCCTCGTGTAGCGGCTCGTCCAGCAGGTGCCAGTCCAGCGACCGGCTCTCCGACCACTCCGCCGGCTGACCGAACTCCCCGCCCATGAACAGCAGCTGCTTACCGGGGTGCGCCCACATGAACGCCAGCAACGACCGCAGCCCCGCCGCCTTGTTCCAGTCGTCGCCCGGCATGCGGGTCCACAGCGAACCCTTGCCGTGGACGACCTCGTCGTGCGACAGCGGCAGCACGAAGTTCTCACTCCACGCGTACATCAGCGAGAACGTCACCTCGTTGTGGTGGTACGACCGGTGCACCGGATCGTGGCCGAGGTAACTCAGGGTGTCGTGCATCCACCCCATGTTCCACTTGAAGCCGAAGCCCAGCCCACCCAGATGGGTCGGCCGCGTCACTCCCGGCCACGCCGTGGACTCCTCGGCGATCATGACCGCGCCGGGGTGGTGCTTGTAGACGGTCGCGTTCAGCTCCTGCAGGAACCGCACCGCGTCCAGGTTCTCCCGGCCGCCGTGGATGTTCGGCAGCCACTCGCCTTCCTTGCGCGAGTAGTCCAGGTACAGCATCGACGCCACGGCATCCACCCGCAGGCCGTCGATGTGGAACTCCTCCAGCCAGTACAGGGCGTTGGCCACCAGGAAGTTCCGGACCTCCGTGCGACCGAAGTCGAAGACGTACGTGCCCCAGTCCGGCTGCTCGCCCCGCCGCGGGTCCGCGTGCTCGTACAGCGGCGTGCCGTCGAACCGGGCCAGCGCCCAGGAGTCACGCGGGAAGTGCGCCGGCACCCAGTCCATGATCACGCCGATGCCCCGGTCGTGCAGTGCGTTCACGAACACGCGGAAGTCGTCCGGGCTGCCGAAGCGAGAGGTCGGCGCGTAGTACGACGTGACCTGGTAACCCCACGACCCGCCGAACGGGTGCTCCGCCACCGGCAGCAGCTCAACGTGCGTGAAACCGTTGTCCTGAACGTAGTCCGCCAGCTCGGTGGCCAGCTCGCGGTACCCGAGGCCGGGTCGCCACGAGCCGAGGTGCACCTCGTAGGCGCTCATCGGCGCGGACACCCACTGCGTCGCGTCCCGCTGTGCGATCCAGTCGTCGTCGGACCAGACGTGTGCCGACACCGTCACGCGCGACGCGGTCGCCGGCGGCACCTCCGTCGAGAACGCCATCGGGTCGGCCTTCTCGTGCCAGTTGCCGTCCGGCCCGAGGATGCGGAACTTGTAGCACGTGCCCGGCGGCAGGTTGGGGATGAACAGCTCCCACACACCCGACGACCCGAGCGAGCGCATCGGGTTGGCGCGCCCGTCCCAGCCGTCGAAGTCGCCGCACACCCGCACGCCGTGCGCGTTCGGCGCCCACACGGCGAACGACGTTCCCTCGATCACGCCGTCCGGGGTCTCGTACGACCGCACGTGCGCGCCGAGCACCTCCCACAGCTTCTCGTGGCGGCCCTCGCCGAACAGGTGCAGGTCCAGCTCGCCGAGCGTCGGCAGCCAGCGGTACGGGTCGTCGACGACGAGCGGCTCGCCGTTGTAGCTGACCTCCAGCCGGTACGCGCCGGGGTTCTCCGGCAGCTCGCCGGCGAAGAAACCGTCGGCCACCTCGTCCAGCTCGGTCCGCGCGTCACCGGCCAGCACCGCCACAGCCTTGGCGCCGGGGCGGTACACGCGGGCGACCGTCGTGCCGGAGTGGTCGGAATGCGCGCCCAGTACCGAGTGCGGGTCGTGGTGCGCGCCGGCCAGCAACCGGCGCAGGTCATCGTCGGATGGCAAGCCCTGAGTCACGCTGTTCATTCTGCCGGTGCGCCCCCGGACCTGCTCAACGGGCTACGAACCCTGGGCGATGTAGGACTCCAGCTGCTCGCGGTCCGACTCGAGCTGCTCGATGCGGCTCTTCACGATGTCGCCGATGCTGACGATCCCCACCAGCCGGCCGTCCTCGAGCACCGGCATGTGCCGCATGCGCCGCTCGGTCATGGTCTCGGCGAGACCGTCGATGGCGTCCCCCGGCCCGCACGTGACGACCGGCGACGTCATGATCTCCGACACCGGGACGGACAGCAGTTCCGCGCCCCGCTCGTTGAGCCGGCGCACGACGTCCCGCTCGGACACGATGCCGACCAGCGTGCCTTTCTCGTCGACGACGACCAGCGCGCCGACGTTGTACCGGGCGAGGTCCTCGAGCAGCCCGGTCACCGACACCTTCGGCGGCACGGTGGCCACCTCGGAACCCTTGGAACGCAACACATCCGCGACCCGCATCTGGGTGACACCCCGTTCGTCTCGTCCGGCGTGCGGCCCTCGGCGTCGAGAGCCCTTTGATCCAGGCTAATCAGACTCGCGGGTGCCCGCTAGACGAGCGGCCACGAGCCGCCTTCGGACTAGCTGCGGCGTTGGATCGCCGCCAGGGGGATCGCGGCCCAGTCGGGGCGGTTGTGGTGTTCGTAGCGGACCTCGTAGACCGCCTTGTCCAGTTCCAGTGCGCGCAGCAGCACCGCCTGCTCGCGTGGGTCGGCGCCGACCTCGGCGTAGCCCGCGCAGAACGCGGCCCGGTTGCGGTCGGACCACTCCGTCGCCCTGGCCGCGCGTTGGCGGTCGTCGTCGCGGTCGTCGCTGCCTGGGAGCAGGTGGAACGCCGCGTAGTCGAACGAGCGGAGCATGCCGGCCACGTCCCGGAGCGGCGAGCGCGGCACGGCCCGCTGCTCCGGTGTCGCGCCCGGCTCGCCCTCGAAGTCGATCAGGACCCAGCCCGTCGTCGTGCGCAGGACCTGGCCGAGGTGCAGGTCGCCGTGGATCTGGTGGATCGGGACCGGGGTCGTCAACGCGCGGACGTCCTCGAACGCGGCGCGCAGCACCGGTTCCTCGGGCGCCAGCGCCGGCACTTCGGACAGCACCACGTCGAGCCGGGCGTGCATGGCGTCGACCTCCGCCGCCAGGTCCGCCGGCCCGACCGTTTGACTGCCCGTCGCCGCCGCCAGTGCCGCGTGGACCTCCGCGACCGCCGCGCCGAGGCGGCCCGCCTCGCCGGCGAAGTCGCCGCCGACCTCGTCCGCGTGCAGGTCGCCCTCGGCCAGCAGGTCCCGCACGCTGGCGGTGGCCGTCGCCCAGCCCTCGACCGCGTCCGGCAGGAACCGCTGCATGAAGCCGAGCACGGCCGGGGCCGGCGCGCGCTCGTCCGTCAGTACCCCGAGCGGCGTGGCGATGTGCGGGTTGCCGGCCAGCGCGCGGTGGATCTCGACGTCGCGGTTGCGGCCCGGCTCCGGCTGCCGGTACAGCTTCAGCACGCCGGGCCCGTACACCAGCGACGTGTTGCTCTGCTCGACACCCATCAGACGCGGCCGCACGCCGGGCTTGACCGGCTGGTCTGTCTCGAACCGCAGGCCCGCGAGGTCTTCGCGGGTCAGCAGCAGGTCGAGGAACGTGGTCATCAGGTCCGGGTCGGCGGGCGCGTCGTACACGACGTGCCCGTCCCGCTCGCCGATCACCGCGTGCGCCAGGTGGTCCGGCGCGCCCTCGTGGACGCCGAACAGCAGCTGGTACGGGTCGCCGCCGTCGAACGACACCATCGCGTGCACCAGTGCCGGGTCGCCCTCGATCAGGACCGACGACCGTACCGTTCGGACAGAGGCCGGCGCCCTTCCCTTGGTGCGGAAGAAGCGCTGACCGATGATCCAACGTAACAGCGTGTCCCCGAGGTCCTCGGCCAGCTCGGCAGGTCGGATGACGGTCAATGCGTCTCGCCTTCGTCGGTGTCCGAAGTGATCTGGAACCAGTAGAAGCCGTGGCCGGGCAGGGTGAGCAGGTACGGCAGCTCGCCGATCGCCGGGAAACGCACGCCGCCGGTCAGCTCCACCGGGACGCGGCCGGCGAACTCGGAGAGGTTCAGCTCCACCGGCTGCGGGAAGCGGGACAGGTTGTTCACGCAGATGACGAGGTCCTCGGACACCCCGTCGGACTCGGGCAGGAGCCGCAGGTAGGCGAGCACGCTCGGGTTCGACGAGCCAAGCTCGTTGAAGTCGCCGAGACCGAAGGCCGGGTGCTCGCGGCGCACCTGCAGCATCCGCCGCGTCCAGTGCAGCAGTGACGACGAGTTGTTGAGCTGCGCCTCGACGTTCACCGCCTGGTAGCCGTACACCGGGTCGGCGATCACGGGGAGGTACAGGCGGCCGGGGTCGCAGCGGGAGAAGCCGGCGTTCCGGTCGGGTGACCACTGCATGGGTGTACGTACCGCGTCGCGGTCACCAAGCCAGATGTTGTCACCCATGCCGATCTCATCACCGTAGTACAAAACCGGTGATCCGGGCAGGGACAGCAACAGTGCCGTGAACAGCTCCATCTGGTTGTCGTCGTTGTCCAGCAAGGGCGCGAGCCGCCGGCGGATGCCGATGTTCGCCTTCATGCGCGGGTCCTTGGCGTACTCGCCCCACATGTAGTCGCGGTCCTCGTCGGTGACCATCTCCAGGGTCAGCTCGTCGTGGTTGCGCAGGAAGATGCCCCACTGGGAGCCGGACGGGATCGGCGGCGTCTGCGCCAGGATCTCCGAGATCGGGAACCGCGACTCGCGCCGCACGGCCATGAAGATGCGTGGCATCAGCGGGAAGTGGAACGCCATGTGGCACTCGTCACCACCGGCCGCCGGGTCGCCGAAGTACTGCACCACGTCCGCGGGCCACTGGTTGGCCTCGGCGAGCAGGATCCGGCCCGGGTACTCGTCGTCGACGACCTTGCGGCAGCGCTTGAGGAACTCGTGCGTGCGCGGCAGGTTCTCGCAGTTGGTGCCCTCCTCCTCGTACAGGTAGGGGACCGCGTCGAGCCGGAAGCCGTCGATGCCGAGGTCCAGCCAGAACCGCAGGGTGTCGAGCATCGCGTCCTGGACCTCGGGGTTCTCGAAGTTGAGGTCCGGCTGGTGGGAGAAGAACCGGTGCCAGTAGAACTGCCCGCGCACCGGGTCGTAGGTCCAGTTCGAGGACTCGGTGTCCACGAAGATGATTCGCGCGTCCGAGTACGCCTCATCGGTATCCGACCACACGTAGTAGTCCCCGTAGGGGCCGTCTCGGTGCTGTCGCGACTCCTGGAACCACGGATGAGCGTCACTCGTGTGATTGAGCACCAGGTCGGTGATCACCCGCAGTCCGCGCCGGTGCGCCTGGTCGAGCAGGTAGACGAAGTCCTCGACGGTTCCGAACTCCGGCAGCACGGCGCGGAAGTCGGAGATGTCGTAGCCGCCGTCACGCAGCGGCGAGGCGTAGAACGGCGGCAGCCAGAGGCAGTCGACGCCGAGCCACTGTAGATAGTCGAGCTTGTCGGCGAGACCGCGCAGGTCCCCGGTGCCGTCGTTGGTGAAGTCGTTGAACGCGCGGACGAGCACCTCGTAGAAGACGGCCGTCTTGTACCAGTCCTGCTGTTTTGGTGCTGATCTCGCATGCCGGAAGTCATCGGCGTTCGGTTCGACGAGATGGCCGTCGGCCGTGACCGACTCTCCCGTGTGTGGCACCCCATCGAGCCCCAGTGCGGCATCCGGACGGCTGTCCGGTGCTGCTTCCGGCGTATCGGTCATTCCCGCAACCCTTACCTGTTCAGCTTTCCCCGCAACAGCCTTTGTCGGGGGAGTGGTGATCATGGTGCCAGGTCGACCACCGCCCCCCTCTCCATGGTTACCGCTCTTTCCACTTCATGCACGAC
>Ga0307502_10000219_pt1 | contig 15356 bp, 11 predicted proteins | sample 16_S_MG_FD_201364 | JGI IMG/M metagenome (GOLD analysis project Ga0307502, IMG submission 201364) | Soil microbial communities from Populus trichocarpa stands in riparian zone in the Pacific Northwest, United States - 16_S | ecosystem: Environmental > Terrestrial > Soil > Riparian zone > Trees... | reverse complement strand
CGCGGGCGAGCTGCGGGCCGCCGCGGGGCTGGTCGGCGAGGCCGATGCGCTCGCCGAGGCGACCGACGGCCGCGTCGTGCCCCCGTACGGCGCCCTCGCGCTCGCCGCCTTCCGCGGCCGTGAGGACGAGCTCACACGGTTGGCGCAATCCAGCACGCAGGACTTCCTCGCCCGCGGCGAGGGGATGGGGCTCACGGTGACGCACTGGGTGACCGCCGCGCTCTACAACGGCCTGGCGCGCTACGAGGATGCCTTCCAGGCCGCGGCCCAGGCGGCGGCCGACCCGCGCGAGCTGTGGTTCTCGACCTTCGCCCTGGTCGAGCTTGTCGAAGCGGCGAGCCGCAGCGGTCGAGCCGAGCTCGCCGCAGAGGCACTCGAGACGTTGTCCGAATCCACGCGCGCCAGCGCCACGCCGTGGGCGCTGGGCGTCGAAGCGCGCTTGCGAGCGCTCCTCGATGGAGGCGATCAAGCTGAGAGGCTCTATCGCGAGGCCATCGATCGCCTCCAACCCACACGCCTTCGCGTGGATCTGGCGCGCGCTCGTCTGCTCTACGGCGAGTGGCTGAGACGCCAACGCCGGCGCCTCGACGCCCGCCAGGAGCTGCGTGGCGCCTACGACCTCTTCTGCGACTTCGGGATGGAGGCGTTCGCCGAGCGAGCGTGGGGCGAGCTGCAGGCGACGGGCGAGCGTGCCCGCAAGCGAACCGTGGACACGCTCGACGAGCTGACCGCGCAGGAGGCGCAGGTCGCGCGCCTTGCGGCGAACGGACACACGAACCGAGAGATCGCCACCCAGCTGTTCATCAGCCCGAGCACGGTCGAGTACCACCTGCGCAAGGCATTTCGCAAGCTCGACGTGAAGTCACGCACGCAGCTCGCGCGCCGTCTGCCATAAGCGGGCCCGGTCGCGCGAATCACCGTGATCCGGTGACGCTTCCTCACCTGCCTGGCGGCAAGACTGGTGGTGGCCGGCCTCCCGGCAGGAAATCTCAGCAGCGGATTGACATGGGCGAGCGAGCCGGGGGCGCTGCCAAACCAACCCAACCGAACGGAGATCCTCCGTGAGCACCGAGCAACGAGAGAGCCTCGACGCAATCCTGCGACAGTCAGCCTTCCCCGTCGGCAGCGATGTCAACGAGCAGCGGCGACTGCTGCGAGAGTTGCTATCGGCCCAGCCGCTGCCCGCCGACGTGACCGTGACCGCAGCCGCACTGGGCGGCGTCCCCACCGCCGAGATCACCGTCGACGGAATCGAGCCTCGCCACGCTGTTCTGTACTTCCACGGCGGCGTGTACGTGATGGGGGACGCCTTCCTCGCCGCGGACCTGGCCTCGCAGGTCGGCCGGCGGACGGACGCCAAGGTCATCTCCGTCGACTACCGGCTCGCCCCCGAGGACCCGTATCCGGCAGCGGTTGACGATGCTCTTGCGGCCTACGAGGCCCTCCTGGACAGCGGCATCGCCGCTTCGGACATCGTCTTCGCGGGAGAGTCCGCCGGTGGCGGCCTCGCCATCGCCACCCTGGTCAACGCCCGCGATCACGGACTGCCGCTGCCAGCCGCGGCCTTGGTCATGTCACCGTATGTCGATCTCACCCTGGCCGGGGCGACCATGGAGACCAGGCGCGAGGTCGACCCGCTGCTCAGCCGGGAGGCCCTCCGGGCCCGAATCCCCGACTACACGGCAGGACAGGACGCCGCTCTTGGCCTCATCAGCCCCGTCTTCGCCGATCTGTCCGGCCTACCGCCGTTGATCATCCAGGCCGGAAGTCACGAGGTTCTCCTCGACGACGCGGTCCGCCTCGCGCAACAAGCCGCCGCCGCCGACGTCGAGGTCACCCTCGACATCACCCCCGGGGTGCCTCACGTCTTCCAGGCCTATCACCCGATCCTCGACGAAGCCACCGCGGCGCTGGACAGAGCCGGACAGCTCCTTGCGGCGCATCTCGCCGGCGCAGAACGCGTCACCGCATAGCGAACGGCAGAACGCAAGGGATGACGGGCTTACGACTTCAAGGGAGATCCGCATGTCCGCCGACGCCACCTCCGTCCCTCGCACCTCCCGCGTCAACCCGAACGCCGTACTGGCCATCGTCGCGGTCGCCCAGTTCATGGTCATCCTGGATGCGAGCGTGGTCAACGTCGCGCTGCCGACCATCAAGGTCGACCTCGGGTTCTCCGAGCAGAGCCTCTCATGGATCCTCAACGCCTACACGTTGATCTTCGGCGGGTTCCTCCTGCTCGGAGGGCGCCTCGCCGACCGTCTCGGTCGGCGCCGGTTGTTCGTCACCGGGATCGCGGTCTTCGCCACGGCCTCGTTGATCTGCGGCGTCGCGCAGTCGGAGGGGATGTTGCTCGTCGCCCGCGGCCTGCAGGGCCTCGGCGGCGCGCTCGTGTCACCGGCGGCGCTCTCGATCATCCTCACGACGTTCGCCGAGGGTTCGGAGCGCAACCGTGCGCTCGCAGTGTGGGGCGCCATCTCCGGCGCTGGGGGGGCGATCGGGCTGCTCCTCGGCGGGGCGATCGTCGAGGCGCTGAGCTGGCGCTGGGTCTTCTTCATCAACGTCCCGATCGGGGCTGCCGTACTCGTGCTGGCTCCGCGGATCGTGCCCGAGAGCCGCGCGAAGTCCACCGCCGCGAGCGGTTACGACGCGGGCGGGGCGGTCACGATCACCCTCGGCACGATGGCGCTCGTCTTCACGCTGATCAAGGGCAACGACTGGGGCTGGACCTCGGGGCGGACGCTGGCGGGGTTCGCCGCGTCCGCGCTTCTCCTGGTGACGTTCGTCCTCATCGAGCGCCGCCACGAGGACCCGCTGATCCCGTTGCGCATCTTCACCAACCCCAGCGTCGCCGCCTCGAACGCGACGTTGCTCGTCGTGGTCGCAGCGCTGTTCGGGATGTTCTTCTTCTGCACGTTGTACCTACAGCAGGTGTTGGGCTACAACGCACTCAAGACCGGCGTCGCCTACCTGCCGCTGAGCCTGTCGCTCATCCTCGCGTCGGGGCTGGCCTCGAGGCTCGCCGACCGCTTCACGCCGAAACCCGTCCTCGTCGCGGGCCTGCTGGTCGCCACGGGCGGCTTCGTGCTCCTCGCGGGGGTGACGGGTCATGGTGACTACGCGAGCCACGTGCTCCCGGCGATGCTCGTCCTCGGGCTGGGGTTCGGCTTCGTGTTCGTGCCGATCACCATCGCCGCGACCACCGGCGTTGCGGCGGGCGACTCCGGGCTCGTCTCCGGGCTCGTCAACACGACGCAGCAGGTCGGCGGCTCGCTCGGTCTGGCGATCCTGGCGTCGGTCTCCACCAGTCGCATCTCGGATGCGCTTGGTGGCGGCGCGCCGCTCCCGGATGCGCTGACGCACGGGTTCAAGGGCGCCTTCACGGTCGGAGCAGTCTTGTGCGGCGCCGGCGTCGTCCTGGCGATGACGCTGCTGCCGGGCCGGCCGCGCAAGGCCGAGGACGAGCACGTCGAGACGCTCTCGATGGCCTTCGTCCGATGCCCGGGAGCACCGTACTGCGGGCACCTCGCTCGGCTCGTCGCGGTGGGCCGGCGCGTGCGGGCCGCCGCCGGCCGGTGACCGGCGCCGCACCGTCACGACCGCGCCTCGCGCCGTGCCTGGCGGATCCGCGTGACGCGCCCGGAGACCATGAGGAAGAGCAGGAGCCACGGCCCGTCGTCTCCGAGCACGAAGGCGCCGGGGATGCACAGCAGCAAGACGACGATGTCCGCCCACAGGCGCTCGCGCTCCTCGATACCGGCCGCGTCCAGCGGGCGTGTTCGGACATCGTTGAGGAGTCGCAGCAGCGCAAGGCTCGCCACCACGTTGAACGCGCTGTAGAACGCGAGCGCGGACGGCAGGTCACCGTGGGTGGCCAGGACGGATGCCGGGAAGGGCAGCGCCGCGACCAAGAGGAGCACCGGGAGCGTGTGGCTGACCAGCCGGGTGTCGATCGTCGTCACGGCGCGCATCGCCCGGCGGTGCACGCCCCAGTAGTTGGCCGCCACGTAGAACGAGATCACGAACGCCAGGTAGCCGCGCCACTGGTCGCCCAGGGCGTGGCGCAGCTGCGAGTCGCTCGCGTGCGTCCCGAGGTCCGCCAGCCGCAGGTCGAGCGCCAGCAGCGTCATCGCGATGGCGAATATGCCGTCGGACAACGCCAGGAGGCGGCCGACCGAGTTGTCGGACGCCGGCCCCTCGGGCTCGTCGCCCTCGGTGATCGTCGCGTCCCGCACGGTCATCGGGGCAGTACACCAGGCGTCCCCGACGTCGCCGGGGCGCATGGAAATGAGGATTCAGCGCGTCGTGGCGGCCATCTCAGTCCTTCAAGAGGCGGTCGGTGAGCACGATCTCGACGATCGCGGGGACCGTCTCGAGGCGCGCCCAGTCGCGCTGTAGCTCGCAGGCGAGCGACACCCAGCCGATCGGCTGCGCGCCGGCTTGGACGACCCGCTCGAGCCCGGCGCGGTGGGCGTCGAGCGATGTGCCACCGATCGCGTCGACGACGGGATAGACCTCGTAGCCCTCGCGGAGCGCGTCGAGGGCCGTGAACGCCATGCGACGTTGACGGTCGAGTGGACGATCGGCAGTCCGAACGCCCTGGCCGTCTTCACGGTCGAGACGATGTTCTCGAGCAGCAGACCCGGGTCCATCGAGCGGACCGTCGCGAACTGCGACGGCTGGTAGTCGATCAGCACGAGCGCTGCGTTCTGTGGGGTGATGAGATGGTCTGCGAGCGGGTCGCGAATCGGTTGGCTGGTCATCGGGTCGCTCAGGCTGTCGGGGCCACTGGAACGACCCGATGGCTGGGCCCCGGCTCACTTGCGTAGACCGCCTTGGCGATCCGCTCGGCGATCATGATCGTCGTGGGGTTCAGCGCCACCGATGGAACGACCGGCATGATCGATGCGTCGACGACACGAAGTCCGTCGATCCCCTTGACGGCGCCATGGGAGTCCACGACCGACCACCGGTCGTCGGGACCGCCCATCGGCGCGGTCGCGACCGGGTGGCCGTAGGAAGCCAGGTTGGAGGCGATCACGTCTGCGAGCTGGTCGTCCCCGACCGTGTCGCCGGGCATGATCTCGAGCTCGATGAACTGAGCGAGCGTCGGATTGCGGGCGATCCTGCGGGCCAGCTTCACCCCGTCGAGCATCCGGCGCGCGTCGCGTCCCTCGGCGAGGAAGTTGCAGTCGATTTCCGGCTGCTCGCGCGGGTCGCGGCTGCGCAGCCGTAGCGTTCCGCGAGAGTCGGGCTTGACGACGGCGACGCTCAGCGCGATCGCCCCGCCCGTCGGGCTGAATCGCGCAGGCAGCAGGTGCGTCACGGCGATGTGGATGTCGAGCTCGTCGCCACGGGCTTCGCTGGATGACGTCCACAGGAGGGCGCCGACGGCCGGTCGCATGTCCAGGGCCTGCGCTCTGAGCGCATACCCGTTGTAGTAGAAGGGCTGGTCCTGGAGGTGCTGGCCAACGGGCAGATCGGCCATCGCGTCGATGCCGAGGTCCGCCAGGTCCGCCGCGGGGCCGACACCCGAGCGCAGCAGGATCGCCGGGCTCGCGTAGGTGCCGGACGACAGGATCACCTCACCCGCAGGGATCTCAGCGCCGCTTGCGGTCAGGACGCCGACCGCCCGGCGCCGATGGAAGAGGACGCGATCGACGAGCACGCCACCGGAGATCTTGAGATTGGGGCGGTTGCGGACATCTTCGGTGAGATAGACGAGGCCCGTGTTCTGTCGCACGCCGTCGATGACGTTGACCGGGTACCCGCCGACGCCGCTCGGATCCGGTCCGTTGAAGTCCTCGACGCGAGGGAACCCCTCCGCCACGGTCGCGTCGATGAACCCGCGCAACGAGGTGGTCAGGTCGTCGTAGCGCTGATGTCGGACGGGGAACGGTCCGGTGCGCCCGTGGTGAGCGCCGTCGCCGTCGGGCGTGTTCTCCATCTCGCGGAACGCCTCATCGACGTCGTCGATCGTCCAATCGTCGAGGCCATGGCGTTGCCAATCGCGGACGTCGCTCGGTCGTGCGCGCATCGCCACGGTGGCGTTGTGGGCCGAGCAGCCGCCGAGCACCTTGGCGCGGGCGACCGGGATCTCCGGGGAGGCGGCGCCACCGCGGGCGGTGTAGCCCCATTCGTGCTCGGGGTTGGCCGGCACGTGCGCGGCGTCGCGCAGGTCCTCCGGATAGCCATCGACGCCGTAGGCCGTGCCTGCCTCGAGCAGCAGGACAGAGCGGGTTGGATCTTCGCTCAGACGGCTGGCCAGGACGGCGCCCGCTGAGCCTCCTCCAACGATGACCACGTCAGCGCGACCGGTGCGACCGTTCCCGATATCGGACATGGCCCCGATGCTGGCCAGGGCGCAGGTGATGCGTCATCGCCAGATCCCGGTGATTGAGCAGGCGCGGCGAGCCCCGCCGGACTACGTCAGTCGGCCTGCGAGCTGCGTGCGGGACTTGACGTCGAGCTTGCGGAACGCCTTGCGCAGGTGGTACTCGACGGTGCTCGCGCTGATGAACAGTCGCTCGGCGATCTCGCGGTTGGTGTTGCCTTCCGCCGCAAGGCGAGCGATCTGCGTCTCCTGCGCAGTGAGCTCGTCACGCGTATCCGAGGTCCGCTTTCGCGCGCGCTCGCCCGTCGCCTCCAGCTCGAGCCGCGCGCGCTCGGCGAACGCCTCCACGCCGAAGTCCCTGAACAGCTCGTAGGCGGTCCGCAGCTGCTCGCGAGCGTCGAGGCGTCGGCGCGCGCGCCGCAGCCACTCGCCATAGAGCAGGTGGGTACGGGCGAGCTGCACGCGGATGGTCGTGCGACCCAGCCTGGCTATCGCCTCGCGGTAGAGGTCGTCGGCCTCGTCGCCGGTGCTCAGCAGCGCGCGCAAGCGGGCCTCGATCCCCAACCCCCAGTCGGTGCCGGCAGCGCTGGTCGTCGCCTCGACGCGCTCGAACGCACGCGACGCACGCTCGGTCTGGCCGCATCGCACGGCTCCCTCGACGACCTCGGTCAGCGCCCATATCGCCGGCCCCTCACGGTGATGGTGCTCGGATGGTGCAGCCGCCGCCAGGGCGGCGTCGTACCGGCCAAGCCCGTTGTAGAGGGCTCCGCTGAGAAACTCGGTGATGGTCAGGGCGAGCCCCTCCCCCTGCGCCTGCGCCTCGCCGACCGTTGCCCGGGCCAGCTCGGAGAACTCGGCCTCGCGACCGCGCAGAGAAGCCAGCGCCAACCGACCTGCGCGGGCGGTGACGATCCCGGTCGCCTCAGTCGCCGCGCTCAGCTCCTCGTCGAGGAGCGCTGCCGTTCTCAGGTCGCCCAGGAACGCGTAGACGGTGCTGCGATCGGTGAGCACGAACGGCAGCGTGGAGAGCGCACCCGTCTGGCGCACGAACTCGAGCTGTCGCGTCGAGAGCACCGCCCAGCCCGCGTCGTCCCACATGAACAGCGCCACGAGACCGGCGAACCAAAGCCAGCGCGCGTCCTCGCCCGACAGCACGTCCTGATGCTGGAACGCGCTCACCGCCTCCTTGATCAGGGGCGCCCCGGCCGCGTATCCCTCGGTGAACCGGACCGACAGGCCGTGCAGCAGAAGCTCGCTCGGGCGCGGCGCCGGCGGCATGGCCGGGCCTGCCAGCGCCGCCTCGCTGACCGTCACGACATCGTCGCCGTGCGCCAGCCGGCCCGCGAACACGGCGGCCGAGAGGGCATCGAGGTAGGTTGCTCGCGCAAGCGTGGGATCGACCGCCTCGAGCTCGCGCGCGGCGGCGAGCAGGAGGGGGGTCGCATTGCTGCCGCGCCGCAACGCGAACGCGATCTGCCCCCGCAGCAGGTGGACGTGGGCGCGCACATGATCGTCGACTGCCGTCCCCGACTCGGCGATCCCCAGGAGATCGAGGGCATCGTCGACCGCGCCCGCCTGGAACTTGGTCTGTGCGGCGGCCAGCGCACGCTGCGCGCGACGGGAGGGCTCGGGCGACAGCTCGACCGCGCGCTCGAGGAGGGCGGCGGCGGCCGCGAAGCCGCCGCGCAATGCTCCAGCTCGGCCGCGACGTGCTCGTCCGGGATGGACGCCGCGTGCGCACGATGCCAGGCGCGGCGATCAGGGTCGGCGTTCGCGTCCGTGGCCTCCGCGAGCGCCCCGTGGACCTCACGCCGCTCCTGCGGGGCGGCCGCCCGGTAGATGGCCGAGCGGACGAGCGGGTGGCGGAATGCCACTCGGGAGGAGAGCGACAGCAGGCCTTCCGATTCCAGAACGTCTGCGGCGGACGGCGGGATCCCGAGCCGTTCTGCCGCGCGCCACACCAGCGTCGGGTCGCCGACCGGGTCCGCAGCCGCCACGAGCAGGAGGCGGCGCGCATCCCGAGGCAGCCGCTCCAGTCGCCGCACGAAGCTCTCCTCGATGCCGGCGGAGACGGGCACAGCCGGAGGCAGACCGAAGCCGCCCGCGAGCTGGGCCGAGGACAACCCGCGTGGCAGTTCGAGCAATGCGAGCGGGTTCCCACGGGTCTCAGCGACGATCCTCTCCAGCACGCGCTCATCCAGGCGCGCCGGCAAGACCGACTCCAGCAGCGCCCGCGCATCGCGATGACCGAGGGGCACCACGTGAAGCTCCGGCAGATCGGGGAACGCCTCACCCACTTCTCGGGTCGCGAACACGAGGGCGATCCTCTCGGCGAGCAGTCGGCGCGCCACGAAGGCCAGCGTCCGCGCGGAGGCGATGTCGAGCCACTGGGCGTCGTCCACGACGCAGAGCAGCGGCCGCTCCTCGGCCGCCTCGGCCAGCAGCCCGAGGATCGCCAGGCCGACCAGGAACCGATCCGGCGGCGGGCCGGACGTGAGTCCGAACGCGACGCCGAGCGCCTCGCGCTGAGGCTGGGCCAGGCGGTCCAGAAGGTGCAGGAAGGGCGAGCAAAGCTGCTGAGCCGCGGCGAACGGGATCTCCATCTCTGCCTCGACGCCGACCGTCCGGGCGAAGCGAAGCGCGCGTCCGGCTTGCGCCGCATACTCGAGCAGGGCGGTCTTGCCGACGCCCGCTTCGCCGTAGAGCACCAGCACGCCCCCGCGTCCGCTGCGCGCGCCGTCCAGCAGCCGGTCGAGCGCCGCACGTTCACGATCACGACCTAACAGCTGTCCGCCCGGCCGGAGGAGCGGTGGCGAGGCTGCGCTCATCCCGCCAAGCATGCCTGAGGGCGAAGCTCGGGGTCACGACTAAGGAATCAAGGATGCGAACGCGCGGCAGCAGCGGCGAATATCACACTGGATGCCACGCAGGCTCGAAGGAAAAGTCGCGATCATCACCGGCACGGGCGGGAGCATGGGCCGCGCGACTGCCCTGGCGTTCGCTCGCGAGGGCGCGTCGGTCGTCGGCTGCGACGTGACCGTCGAGCCCGCGGAGTCGACCGTTGCGATGGTGCGCGGTGTTGGGGGAGAGATGGTCTCCATGCAGCCGTGCCGCCTCGACGATCCGGCCGACTGTCAGGCGCTCATCGAGCTGGCGCTGGGCACCTACGGCAGGGTCGATGTGCTGTTCAACCTCGCTGCGCTGTCGTACTTCAACTGGCTCGAGGACATCACGGACGAGGAGTGGGACAAGGCTCGCTGGGGCGAGGTCGACCTGGTCTTCTACCTCACCCGCGCGGCGTGGCCGCATCTGAAGGCCAGCCGCGGCGTGGTCGTGAACATGGCGTCGCTGAACGCGTCGCTCAGCTTCAAGATCCTCCCGTCGCTGGCCCACACGACGAACAAGGCCGGGATCATCGGGATGACGCGTCAGCTGGCGATGGAGGGTGCGGAGCACGGGATCCGCGCCAACTCGATCTCCCCGGGCCTGATCGAGAGCAACGCAACGCGAGACCAGCTCAACGACCCGGAGTGGGCGAGCGCCATGCTTGGCAAGACGTTGCTGGGTCGCCTCGGCCGGCCCGAGGAGGTCGCGAGCGTCGCGCTGTTCCTGGCCTCGGACGAGAGCTCCTACGTGACGGGCGTCGACATCGTCGTCGACGGCGGGATGAAGGTCTGGTGAATCGTCCGAATTCGAGAAAGGAACGTAATGGGACCAGCGAACCGCACGAGCCTTGGAATCATCGGCGCCGGGCGCATCGGGCAGGCGATGGCACGGACCGCGCTGCGGGCCCGCCGCTCGGTCGTGATCGCCAACAGCCGCGGCCCTGAATCGCTGGCCTCGCTGGTCTCGGCGCTCGGCGAAGGTGTGTCGGCAGGGACGGTGCCGCAGGCAGCGGCAGCCGGCATCGTCGTCGTCGCAGTGCCTTGGCCCCGCGTTCAGCAGGCCCTCGAGGGCCTCGAATGGAGCGGCCAGATCGTGGTCGACGCGACCAACGACTTCGACCCGAGCGATCTCAACGGGAGGACCTCGAGCGAGGTGGTCGCCGACCTCGTTCGCGGTGCGCGCGTCGTGAAGGCCGCCAACACACTCGGCGCGGCGGTGCTCGGAGCAGATCCGCAGGAGGCCGGGGGGCAGCGAGTGATCTTCCTCTCAGGCGACGACAGCGACGCGAAGGCCGAGGTGATCTCGCTGTTCGGGGAAGCGGGCTTCTTCACGATCGACCTCGGGACCCTGATCGCGGGAGGCGCCATGCAACAGCTGGGCGCCCCGCTTGCCGGGGTGAACCTGATCCGGCTCGTTGCAGCAAGCTAGCTTGGCGACGACGCCCACAGAGGTTTCGGTCGCCCGGGGCCTGCTCGACCGGGAAGACCTCCTCCAGCTGCTCGATCGCGCTGTGACCAAGCGGGTGACGGTCATCTCGGCGCCGCCGGGAAGTGGGAAGACCTCGCTGTTGCGTGCGTGGGCTGACCGCCCGACCCACCTCCGTTGCGTCGCGTTCGTGTCCGTCGACCGCGACCAGCAGAACGCGCAGCGATTCTGGTGCGCCGTCCTCGACGCGATACGCAGCCCGGCGGGCTCGATCGATCCTGAGACGCAACCCGCCGCGACCGCTGCGCTCGACGACGACCAGGTGGTCGACAGAGTCCTGTCGGGGCTCGCCGAGCAGGTGCAACCCGCCGTGCTGGTCATCGACGATCTCCACGAGCTGAGGTCGGCTGACGCGCTCGCGCAGCTCGCGCACGTGCTCGCGAGTCTGCCGAGCTCCGCGCGCGTGGTGCTGTCGTCTCGCCGGGATCCGCCGATCAGGCTGCACCAGCTCAGGCTTGCCGACGAGGTCACCGAGATCCGGGCCGCCGATCTACGGTTCACCGAGCGCGAGACCCGCGAGCTGCTTGTGGAGTCCGCGATCACCTTGTCCGACGCCGGGGCGGCCGCGTTGCACCAGCGCACGGAAGGTTGGGCGGCCGGCCTACGCCTGGCGGTGATCTCGCTCAGCGGCCACCCGGATCCTGAGCGTTTCGTAGCCGAGTTCTCGGGCGGCGACAGAGCCGTGGGCGAGTATCTGCTCGCCGAGATGCTCGAGCACCAACCGAGCGAGGTTCAGAGGATGCTGTTGCGAACCTCGCTTGTCGACCGGATGAACGGTGAGCTCGCCGACCTGCTGGCCGGCCGCTCGGGCTCGGAGCAGATGCTGCTGGAACTGGAGGAGGCCAACGCGTTCGTCGTGTCGCTCGACCCTCAGCGCACCTGGTTTCGCTACCACCAGCTCCTGGCGGATTTCCTGCGCCTGGAGCTCCGCCGAACGTTGGCCGATGAGGTTTCAGACCTTCACCGCCGGGCCGCGCGGTGGTTCGCTGATCACGGGGACGTCGTCGAGGCCGTGCGCCACACGCTCGCGGCCGGCGACTGGCCTGATGCCGCGCGGCTCGTCGCAGAACACTCGTTCAGGTGGGTGCTCGATGGGCAATCCGGAACGATCGACGCGGTGCTGCAGGCGTTTCCCGAGGGCGCGTCAGCCGATCATCCTGACCTGGCGCTGGCCCACGCGGCAAGTGAGCTCAACCACGGACGACTGGAGGAGGCGGCTGCTCAACTGGCGCTGGCCGAGTCCCACGTCCCGAGCGCCCCGCCCGCTCGGCGCCGTCGCCTCACCGTGGCGATCGCGTCGCTGCGGTTGGCGCTGGCACGGCGCAGCGGTCAGTTCAGCGAAGTCATCGAGCAGGTGAATCTGCTCGAGGCTTCGATCGCAGACGAATCGAGCGAACCGCTCGCGATGGGCAGTGAGCTGCGGGCAGTCGCGCTGCTGAACCTCGGGATCGTCGAGACGTGGTCTCGGCGATTCGACGATGCCGAGCGCCACCTCTCCGAGGGCGCCGCGCTCGCCCAGGCGATCGGCCGGCCCTACCTCGAGGTCGCGTGTCGCGCTCACCAGGTCTTCCCGACGACGCTTGTCTCGCTCGCGACCGCGCGCGCACGGGGGCGTCAGGCGGTAGCCCTGGCCGAACGCTATGGCCTGGGCGATCGGCCGATACTCGCGCCCGCGCTTGGGGCGGTTGCCTTCTGGGCGATCTGGATGGGAGCGTTCGACGAAGGAGAGAGCGCGCTGCGCCGCGCCTGGGAGGTCGCTGAGCCACAAATCGACCCGGCCGCCGCGGTGCTGCTGCACATGGTGACGGGCCAGTTGCACGCCGCTCGCGGGCGCCATCAAGCGGCGCTCGAAGCATTCGCTGCGGGAGCGCAGGCGCAGTCGCTACTCACAGGTGTGCACGCTCTCGCGACGCCGGTCGTCGGATGGCTCGCAGCCACGCAGGCTCGGCTCAGGATGCCCGATGAGGCACGCGAGACGCTCATCGGATTCCCTGCCGAACCCGGTCGGATGGGTCTCAGTTTCATTTACAACGCGCGCGCAGTGATCTGCATGGTGGAGGGAGACCCCGCCGGTGCGTTGGACGTACTTCGAGACGTTCCGGACGTCACGCCCCCGACCGGCCCCGCGTTCACGCTCGTTGAAACGCATCTGCTCGCTGGCCTCGCGCACCTGCACCTGGGGGATCGAGTGGCCGCCGCTGCCGCAGCCGAGGCAGCGCTCGTGGCCGCCGAGCCTGACCGGCTGATCTTCCCGTTTGCCATGACGCAAGCCGCGGAGCTGCTCGACGCGCTCCCGCGTCACGAAACGGCTCATGGCGCTCTGCTCGCCGACATCGTCGACGTGCTGCGAGGCGAGTCGGCGCCGAGCACCGAGCGAGAGCGCGGCTCGCAACGCGAGGAGCTCAGCCCGAGCGAGCTGCGCGTCCTGCGATACCTGCCGACCAACCTGACGCGGCCCGAGATCGCGCGAGAGCTCTTCGTCTCCATCAACACGGTCAACACGCACATCCGCAACATCTATTCCAAGCTTGGTGCGCGCGACCGCTCGTCCGCCGTTCAACACGCACGGGAGCTGCGGCTCGTCTCGACCGCGCGCTCCTGAAGATCGCCGAAGGAGCGCAAGCACCGGCGGGCGGACAATCACCGGATTCCGGCGTCGCAGGCTCACTGGGTCGGGCTGCAGGATGATCGCGTGGCCACACCGCCGGGCTTGTACGCGATCCGGATACGGGGCCGGCTCGGAGCTACCGCCCTGTCGGCCTTTCCCTCGATGGTGTCTGAGCTGAAAGGCGGCGAGACCGTGCTCACGGGTTTGCTCGAGGATCGGTCCGCGCTGTTCGGCGTCGTCGCGCAGATCGAGGCGCTCGGGCTCGAGCTGCTCGAACTTCGACAGATCCGGCCGAGATCGACATCGCGTCAATCAGGGGATGACCGCCCATCGCAGGGCGTGTGAGGCCGGAAAATCACCAGGAAGATCACCATCATCCGGTGAGGACACCTCACCTGGGTCGCGCCGAACCTGCGGCCCATGCAACAGGGCCCGCAGGTTCCGGTCGAGGGAGACCTCGGATGAGGCTTGTCGTCAACGGCGCCGACGTCGAGGTTGACGACCGACACGCGAAGACCCCGCTGCTCTGGGTGCTCCGGGACGTCATCGGCCTGCCTGGGACGAAGTTCGGGTGCGGGGCCGGGTTCTGCGCTGCGTGCACGGTGTTGCTCGACGGGCGCAACACGAAGTCGTGCCAGACCGCGACCGAGCGGGCGGTCGGCAAGACCGTCACGACGGTCGAGGGAGCATCGGGCCCGGTCGTGAACGCGGTCCGCGATGCCTGGCATCGCGGCAACGTCGTGCAATGCGGCTACTGCCAGCCCGGGCAGACGCTGGCCGCGGTGTCCCTACTCGAGTCAGACCCGTCCCCCGACGACGCGAAGATCGACTCGTGGATGAGCGGGAACCTGTGCCGCTGCGGGACCTACCCGCGTATCCGATCCGCGATCCACGCCGCCGCGCTCACGCTCACCGCCGGCCCTGAGCCCGATCCGCTCACGGCCGCGGCTGAGCCTGAGTTCCGGCGGCTGACCACCGAGGAGGCGGCCGACCCGGTCCACCCCTACATCCGGATCCGCGAGGACGGGACGATCGTCGCGTACTCCAGCCAGATCGAGATGGGTCAGGGGATCCACACGGGGCTGGCGACGATCGTCGCCGAGGAGCTCGACGCCGACTTCGATTCGATCCGTGTCGTCAACGCCTCGAACGGGGGCGGGCCGCCCCGCGACGTCTACGGGAATCCCGACGTCGGCGGCGCGCTTCAGATCACAGGAGCCTCCAACTCGACGAAGGGCTTCTGGGTTCGCTATCGCGTCGTGGCCGCCCAAGCCCGGGCCCGGCTCGCCGCCGCCGCGGCGCAGGCGTGGAACGTGCCCGTCGACGAGATCGAGTTCGACCGCGGGATCATGCGACACCCGGGCGGGGGGGAGGCGACGTTCGGGCAGATGGCCGCGCGTGCCGAGAAGCTGCCGGTTCCAGAAGGCGTGGAGCCGAAGGACCCCGCCGACTACAGGCTGATCGGCACCGAGGGCCGGCTGCGGGTCGACTCGGTGCCCAAGATCCTCGGCGCTACCCGGTTCACGATCGACGTGAGTGTCCCCGGGATGCTGACCGCGGTCGTGCTCCACCCGCCCCGGTTCGGCGCGAAGGTCGCATCGGTGGACGATCACGCGGCGCTGGCCGAGCCAGGCGTCGTCGCGGTCGTTGCCATCGAGGAGGGCGTAGCCGTCGTCGGCGAGACGGTGGCCGACGCTCAGCGGGGGCTGCGCGCGCTGGTCGTCGACTGGGACGACAGCGGCGCCGAGCGCCGCAGCTCGGCCGAGCTGCTTGCCGAGCACCTGCGGTTGCTGGAGACCGGCGAGCAGGCGGTGGTCGCGCGCGACGACGGCAGTGCGGAGAAGGCGCTCGAAACCGCAACGACGGTTGTCGACGCCACGTACGCGCTGCCCTATCTGGCTCACGCGACGATGGAGCCGAACAACGCGGCGTGCCGGCTGCGCGACGACGGCGTGCTCGAGGTCTGGGCCAGCACCGAATCGCCTGAGTACACACGGATGTCGGCCTCCGAAGCGGGCGGCATCGACAAGGAGCACGTCGAGG
>Ga0307502_10000218_pt1 | contig 15412 bp, 13 predicted proteins | sample 16_S_MG_FD_201364 | JGI IMG/M metagenome (GOLD analysis project Ga0307502, IMG submission 201364) | Soil microbial communities from Populus trichocarpa stands in riparian zone in the Pacific Northwest, United States - 16_S | ecosystem: Environmental > Terrestrial > Soil > Riparian zone > Trees... | reverse complement strand
CGCGGCAGACTCCGTAAGCCCTAGCGGTCTGCGCTTCGCTACGTCAGTCGCCCGCGCCCAAGAGGAGTCTCTCACCAAGGAGGACGAGCGTCCAGACTTGACTTTCATCCGTCGCGCAAAGCAGGAGTCGACCAGGCCGGAGCGGGCACCTGCCGCTTCGGCGTTTCTTTTCGCATATCGCGCCTAGCATGCGTCCCTCAAAACGATGAAGGGAGCAGGCCGATGATCACCTTGAACGTGCTGTATCCGAACAAGGACGGTGCGAAGTTCGACATGAACTACTACCTCACGTCGCACATCCCGATGTTGAAGCGCGTGCTTGGGAGCGCGCTGAGAGGTTGCATCGTGGAGCAGGGGCTCGGCGGCCGTGATCCCGGCACGAAGGCGGAGTTCGCAGTGCTGTGCCATCTGCGCTTCGATTCCGTCGAGTCGTTCCAGCAGGCGATCGGCCCGGTCGCCGAGCAGATCCGGGACGACGTGGCGAACTATGCCAGCGAAGCGCCGATCATCCAGATCAGCGACGTGAAAGTCGCGTCCTGATCAGCTTTGAGGGTTCGGTTGGCAATTGCCCGCGCTCTTCGAGGCGAGCGTGATCGTGGTCCTGGGTCCCGCGATGCTCGGCGTGGCCATGTGGCGATTCGCGGCGACGGAGTAAGGGCGCTAGGCGCCCAGCCCGTCTGCTGCTGGAACGCGTCGTAGGCGCTCGGACGCCTGGGCCTTGGTCAGCTCGGCCGGCGGGGCCTCCTCGCCGGCCTCGCGGCTGCGGGTCTCGAGGTAGGACGCCTGCGCGCCGGTCATCGGCTCGTCGCCGGTGGCCCAGTCAAGCCGGCTACCGCTTGTCGTCCATTGCAGAACCGGTCACGGCGGGCCTGGCGCTGCTCCTTGTGCCTCAAGCGCAAGCGCGTCGCGCGGTCGTCCGGCTGCTCGCCGGGGTGCTCCGTCTCATCCGGACCGAGCGTCCTCGATCTACGCACCGGGACGCTCGCTGCTAGACGGTGAAGCCGCTCACGCCGACCCGCGTTCCACTATGCCGATGAGTTCATCGTTATCAGCCGGTCTTCTTGTCTAACGGGGGGGCCGACCGCACTGAAGGGCCGAACACGACGACACAGGAGACGCTTCATGAACTGGACGCTGGAAGTGGTGGTGGTCCCGGTCTCGGACGTTGACCGTGGTAAGGCCTTCTACGCCGAGCAACTTGGCTTCAACGTCGACCACGACACCAAGATCAGCGAACGGAGTCGGATCGTGCAGCTCACCCCTCCTGGGTCTGGCTGTTCGATCGTCGTCGGCGAGGGGATCGTCCCGGACGTGCCGCCGGGCTCCCTCAGAGGCCTGCAGTTGGTCGTTCCCGATATCCACGCGGCACGTGCTCAGCTCGTGCAGCAAGGGGTGGAGGTGAGTGAGATTCAGGTGGTGGGTGAGAGCCCCCACTCCTCAGCCCCACCCACTCGACAACGTTGGGTTCGTCTTCTTCAGCGACCCGGACGGCAACGGCTGGGCCGTGCAGCAGATATCTGCCCGGGGGTGATCGGAGCCTCCGAGGCGCGCCGGAACCCGGTCCGGCCGCTTCCGCTTTCGCGTGGAAGGAGCGCTCTCGCCCACGACGTCCGCAGAGCGCTGCTTCACGCGCAAGGTTCGCTTCTGACGGTCGCGCTGTGCCGCTGAGGGATCGGTGGCTACCGGCACGCCAGTGACGCTTCCCAGCCTCGGATCGGCGTCAGACGGTGCGAGCGTCGCGACTGTCTACGGCTCTCACTCCTCGAGCGTCGTGCCGCGGCCGCTGCGCTCGCACGCGTCAAGGTTCGCGCGCCGGCATGCCTGCTCGCTGCGGGCCACATCTGCCGCATCCGGCGCCTGAACCGTTGAGCGATGAGAACGAACGCCGGGCTGCAGCTTGAGCCCAAGAACACGCCGCGAGGGATCGCTCACCTGGGCCCTGCGTCCGGCGTGCAGGTCGTAGGCTGCCTCCCGGGCAGTCCGGCGGCTACTGCGCACGGAGCGCAGGTCCGCGTGTTGTCACGGCGTGCAGCCCACGAGCCTGCACGTCCGGCCACCAACGCTGAAACTCAGGAACCCTGGCCAGCCAGCGTGTCCCGCAGCGCCTCGTCCAGGTCGGGGTGCTGAAACGAATACCCAAGCTCGGCTGCCCGCCTGGGCACCATCCGCACTCCGGTCAGGACGATCTGGGCCATCTCGCCGTACATGAGCTTGATCGTGAAGCCCGGGACCGGCGCCGCCGCCGGACGGTGCAGGGCCTTGCCGAGCGCCTTGGAGAAGTCCTTGTTCGTCACCGGCTCGGGCGCCGCGGCATTAAGTGGACCCGAGAAACCGGGGGAGTCCAGCGCGGCGAGGTACATGCCGATCAGGTCGTCGCGGTGGATCCACGGCATGTACTGCTTGCCGCCGGCGATTGGCCCGCCGACGCCGGCCTTGAACGGCCCCAGCATCTTCGCCAGCGCCCCGCCCTCGGCGTCGAGCACGATCCCGGTGCGCATCTTCACGACCCGGGTGGCGCCCTTGGCGGCATCGGCCTGGCGCTCCCAGCGCACGCAGACGTCGGCCAGCCAGTCGCGTCCGGGCGGATCGCTCTCCGTCACCGGCTCGTCGCCGCGCGCGCCGTAGTAGCCGGAGGCGGAGGCGCACACCAGCACGCCCGGCGGTTCCTCGGCATCGAGGATGCCCTGCGCGAGGTTCTTCGTGCCCTGCTCGCGGCTGGCGAGGATCTCCTTCTTGGCGGCGTCCGTCCAGCGCTGGCCGACGTCCTCGCCGGCGAGGTGCACGACCGCGTCGCTGCCCGCGATCGCCTTCGAGGGGGCGGCCTCGGAACTCGCGTCCCAGGCGACGGCCTCGACGCCAAGCCGGTCGCTCGCCTTCTTCGGGTTGCGCGACAGGACGGTGACCTCGTCCCCCCGCGCCTTCAACGCTTCGACGAGGTGCGAGCCGATCCGCCCCGTGGCGCCCGTGACGACGACCTTCATGGCCGTTGGATCGCGGTCGCCCCAGTGCGAGTTGTCTGCATGGCGCCGAGCATACGCGCACGAGCGCGCGCGATCTCCTACAGCTCGCGGTAGTAGATGAGCGGTCCGGCCTCGCTCTTCGCGGCGCCCTCGGAGAAGACGTACACGGATACGAACACGGCGCGGCTGCCGTCAGGGGCCGTCAGCTCGGTGACGCTCGGGTTGCCGAACGAGCGGCTGCCGCCGCCGGTGACGATCTGCAGCGGCCTCGGCGTCGTGCTGCGCGGGTCGACCAGGAACGTCCGCCAGCTCGTGTAGTCGTTCGGGATGTATTGGGCCTCCTGCAACTCCAGGCGTACGCCGTCGAAGATGATCTGGTCGCGGTCGCCGATGCTGCCGGCGGGCGACCCGGCGAACCCGCTGTGCCGTGCCTTCGTATCCAGGAACTCGGCGTCGAGGTCGGGCCGGGCACGCTCCTCCCACCCGCTGAAGTTCGTCAGCACCGCCGTGCCGCGGCGGTCGACCTGCGGCTGACCCGGCGAGTTGGCGAAGTAGTGCAGTCCGACCTCGATCCTCGAGCGCGAGATGAGACCGCCGCGCAGCGTCGCGTTCGTGATGCTCGGGGTGCCCTCGGCAGTCGGCGACAGCAGGCGCGGCGCGGTGAACTGGCGCGCGAACTCGTTGTTGAGGAGATCGTCGGCGCTGCGGTAGTAGCGAAATCGCACGCGGATGCGATTGAAGGGATCCTCGAGGATCCTCAGCGGGTTCTTCAGCAGCTCCGCCGCCGGGGCCGGCGGGCGTGGAAGCAGGTCGACGAGCGTGGTCTTCTCGTAGGCGACGAGCAGGCTGCCGCCCGGCAGCACGGCGATCGTCGCCTGTGAGGCGTCCTCGTCGATCGTATCGCGGCGCTTCCAGCTGATGAGGTCGTCGGACGTCGCGACGTAGACATTGAAGCGCCCGCCTCCGGGCGCGTGATAGAGGCCGATGTTGCGGCCGTCCACCTGCACGACCTTCAGGCCCTCCAGCGGTGCCCCGCGGTCGTCCTTGGCGCCGTAGCGGTGCGCGGTGCTCGCGTCGGGGCGCTCGACGATGCTCGCCAGCGAGGCCCCCGATTGCGCACGCTGCGCCCTCGTGGGGCCTGCGTGCGCAGGTGCAGAAGCGACCAACGCGATCAGCAGCGAGGTGAACGGAGCAAGGGTCGTCTTGACGGAGGCTCTGGCCATTGATCGGCTTTGCCCGCGCATCCGACGCCGAGCAGTTGCTCAGACTAGGCCAGCGAACGCCATTCGTAAAGCGGCAAGCGACGTATGGGGGGCTCCGCGACGGTGCGTAGAGTGGCGGGCCGGATGGCCGACCGCCCTGACGAGCTCTTCCTGATCGACGGCAACTCGCTCGTATATCGGGCGTTCTTCGCGCTGCCGGAGTCGATCGCGACGTCGACCGGTTTTCCGACCAATGCGATCTTCGGATTCGCGTCGATGCTGGTGAAGATTCTGACCGAGCACGGGACGAGGCCGACCGTCGTCGTCTGGGACGCGGGCTCGAGTGGGCGCAAGGAGGTCTATGCCGACTACAAGGCGCAGCGCACCTCTCGACCCAACCTGCTGCGCGAGCAGTGGCCGCATTTCGAGCCGCTCGTCGAGGCGTTCGGCTACGCGAACGTCCAGCTCGAGGGCTACGAGGCCGACGACGTCATCGCGACGCTCGCCGAGCGCGCGCGCGAGCAGTCGATCCCGGTGGTGATCGTCACCGGCGACCGCGACGCCTTCCAGCTCATCGATCCGGACGGGCTCGTCAGCGTGATGGCGACGTCGCGCGGCATCACCGAGACGAAGACGTACGACCATCAGGCGGTGATCGATCGCTACGGCATCGCGCCGGAGCTGATCCCCGACTTCTACGGCCTCAAGGGCGACACGAGCGACAACATCCCAGGCGTTCCCGGGATCGGCGACAAGACCGCGTCGCAGCTGCTGCAGACGTACGGCAACCTCGAGTCCGTGCTCGCCTCGATCGACCAGATCTCCGGCGCCAAGCGCAAGCAGAACCTCACCGAGCACGCCGAGGACGCACGCGTATCCAAGGTGCTCGCGACGATGCGCCGCGATCTCCCCGTCGACCTCGATGTCGCGGCGGCCGCCTCGCGCCAGCCCGATCGCTCCAAGCTGCGCGAGGTCTTCCGCGAGTTCGAGCTGCGCGACCCGCTGCGCCGGCTGGAGGAGTTTCTCGGCGAGGAGGAGGCCGCACCGGCGATCGTGGCCGCGACGACCGTGAGCGCGCGCGTGCGCGCCGGCTCGGTCGCCGACATCGCGGGACTGGCGGGTGACGAGCTGACGCTGGCCGTCCGTCCGCCGCAGGTGCCCGAGGGCGAGCTGCTGGCGGTCGACGAGACCTGGCGCTTCGCGGTGGCCGGTGCGGACGAGGTGCTGACCGGCACGCTCGCGGGCGGCCCGCCCGAGCTCGTCGCCGCGGTCGGTGAGCGCCCCGTGGTCGCGTACGACGCCAAGGCGCTCGGGGCGCTGCCGCCGAACATCGCCCACGACGTGCTGCTCGGCGCGTACCTGCTCGAGCCCGCGCGGCGCGGCTACCCGCTGCGCGAGCTGTTGGAGGACCGCGGCCTGGCGGCCGAGATCGAGGACGAGGTCGCGGCCGAGGCGCTGCTCATCGCGCGACTGTCGGACTGGCAGCGCGAGCAGATCGCCGCGCGCGATCTCCAGACGGTCATGCAGGAGATCGAGCTGCCGCTCGTGCCGGTGCTGCGCCGGATGGAGCTTGAGGGCGTGCGGCTCAACACGGGCCGCCTGTCCGGGATCACCGCGCGCGTGCGCGACGAGGTCCATGGCCTGGAGCGTGAGATCTTCGACCTCGCCGGGACCGAGTTCGTCATCGGCTCGCCGCAGCAGCTCGGTGAGATCCTGTTCAACAAACTCGAGCTATCGCGCAAGCGCCGGGGCAAGACGGGTTTCTCGACCGACGCGCGCGTGCTCCAGGCGATCCGTGCCGAGCACCCGATCGTGCCCAAGATCGAGCGTTGGCGCGAGCTCAACCAGATCGACAAGACCTACCTGTCGGTGCTGCCGCAGCTCGCCGCCGCCGACCCGAGGTCGCGGATCCACACGACGTTCATCCAGGCCGCCGCCACGACGGGCCGCCTGGCCTCGACGAACCCGAACATGCAGAACGTCCCGATCCGCACGCAGCTTGGCCGCGAGATCCGCGGCTGCTTCGACGCCGATCCCGGCAACGTCCTGCTCAGCGCCGACTACTCGCAGATCGAGTTGCGTGTGCTCGCCCACATCGCCGGCGAGCCGGTGCTGAAGGAGATCTTCGTGCGCGGCGAGGACGTCCACACGGCGACGGCCTCGAAGGTGTTCAGCACTGCGCCGGACCAGCTCGACCTCGGCCAGCGCTCGAAGGCGAAGATGATCAACTACGGGATCGTCTACGGACTGTCGGACTACGGGCTCGCCGACCGGCTCGGGATCCCGCGCGAGGAGGCGAAGGAGATCATCGACACGTACCTCGAGCGCTTCCCGGCCGTGCGCGCGTTCATCGACGCCACGATCGCCAGCGCGACGGAGCACGGTCACGTCAAGACGCTGTGGGGCCGGCGGCGCCAGATCCCCGAGCTGAAGGCCCGCAACTGGCAGGTTCGGACGCTGGGCGAGCGGCTCGCCGTGAACACCGTCATCCAGGGCACGGCCGCCGACGTCATGAAGCTCGCGCTGGTCACGGTCGACGCCGCGCTGCGCGACTCGCCGGTGCGTCCGATCCTCACGGTCCATGACGAGCTGCTGTTCGAGGGTCCGTCCGACGAGGTCGAGGGCGCCCGCGAGCTCATCCGCCGCGAGATGTGCGGCGTGTGGGAGTACGACCCGCCGCTCGCCGTCGACATCGGCGTCGGACCGACGTGGATGGAGGCGAAGTAGCCGCTCATGGACCGTGGGGTCGCAGTACTGCTGACCGCGTTCACGGGCGGGCTGGTCGCGCTCCAGGCCCCGATCAACTCGGTGCTTGGCCGCGCCATCGGAACCTGGCAGGCAGCGTTCTTCTCGTTCGCGATCGGGACGCTCGCGCTTGGGATCATCGCCACGCTGGCGAAGGGCGGGCTCGGTCAGGTCACCGGAGCACGACACCTGGCCTGGTACTACCTCACCGGTGGCCTGCTCGGCGCGGCCTACATCACGTCCGTGCTTGTGACGGTTCGCTCGCTCGGGGCCGGCGGCGTCGTGGCGGCCACGATCGCCGGCCAGCTCGCGATCTCGGTCGTCGTCGACCACTTCGGCTGGCTCGGCGTCGGCAAGCAGCCGATCGACGTCGCGAGGGTCGTCGGCGTCACGTTGCTGGCGGCCGGAACGTACCTGGTCGTGCGGGACTAGCTTCGCACGCGAGCCGTGGATCCAGCGTCAGGCGCTGACGAGCTGCGGCGGCGCGGCAACGCCGGCGTCCGCGGCGGCGTCGAGCGCGAACTGCGGCGGGCAGATCGCGAGATAGTGCTGGAAGGCCCAGTCCACGAAGCTCGGCGAGTCGAGCATCCGCAGCCCGGCGGGCAAGAGCCGGGTCGGCGTGATGCGGCCGACGAGGTGCTGCACGCGCAGCATCCAGCGGTACGCCCAGAGGTGCTCGTCGTTGAACGAGCCGTAGCGCGTCAGAGCCTGCGCGCGCGTCTGCCGGCCGGCGATCACGTGGCGCAGCTCGCGCCCGAGCGCCAGGCCGAAGTAGAACGCTGGCCGGATGCCCTCGGCCGTCGTCGGCAGGCAGTGGCCGGCGCTGTCGCCGACGAAGAAGATCCCATCCTCGACCGCGCGCCGAAGCTCGTGGGGAATCCAGTTGCCCTGCCAGCGCTCGGCCGCCACGCCGACGTCCTGCGCGAGCTGGAGCGTCGGCTCCTTGACGTGGTCGCGCGGGTCAAACGAGCCGACGCCGACACGCAGCTCGCCGTCGGCGGGAAACGACCACGAGTAGCCGCGCTTGACGTACTTCGGGTCGATCCACAGCTCGAGGTCGTCGCCGGACGCGTGCGGATGCACTTCAAGGCCGCGCGACAGTCGCGCGTTCGGCGGCTGCACGTTGGCGCCCGCGCCGAGGACCCGCCGCCAGCCGAGCGCGTCGACGATCAACGGCGCGCTGAGGTCGCCGCGGTCGGTATGGACGGTGAGGCCCGTACGACCTTCCACCTTCGCGGTCTCGAACTCGGCGCTGCTTTGGTCGCGCAGCAGCGTGCAGATCGCGCGGTAGTCGAAGGTCGAGAACGTCCACGGCAGCTGCCAGCGCAGCGAGCGCCCCGGAACGTGGATGACGAGGTCTCCGAACGTCTGCTGGACGGCGTCCATCAGCCCGAGATGCTCGAGCCACTGCGTCGGCGCTGCGCACGCGCTTGTCTGGCGCTCACCGACCTCGTAACGGTCGATCATCAGCACGCGCGCCTCGGTGCAAGCCAGCTCGCGGGCGACCGTCAGACCCGCGAAGCTCGCTCCGCAGATCAGCACGTCCCATTCCCCGTGCAGCGGCGTGCGCGCGTCACCGCGCTTGGTGGCTCGAACTGGCATCGCGGCGGGATTGTAAGGGCGCTAACCTCCGGTCCACATGTCAACTGTCACCGACGCAGTTTCAGAAGCGAAGGTCGTCGAGGGTTCAGACGGCCTGCTACTTGAGATCGACGGAAAGATCGTCCCGAACTACGACGCGACCTTCACCCTCTTCGAGGAGGGCGAGGTCGTCACCGGCATCGTGGTCCGGATCGACAACGACGAGGTTCTCGTCGACATCGGCTACAAGAGCGAGGGGGTCATCCCCTCCAATGAGCTTTCCATCCGCAAGGCGGTCGACCCGCACGACGAGGTCGAGATGGGCGAGGAGGTCGATGCCCTCGTCCTCACGAAGGAGGATCAGGACGGTCGCCTGATCATGTCCAAGAAGCGCGCCCGCTTCGAGAAGGCGTGGCGGCGCATCGAGGCGGCGGCCGAGTCCGGCGAGCCCGTCGAGGGCACGGTCATCGAGGTCGTCAAGGGCGGCCTCATCATCGACCTCGGCGTGCGCGGCTTCCTGCCGGCGTCGCTCGTCGACATCCGTCGCGTGCCGAACCTCGACGAGTACCTCGGCACGAAGATCGAGTGCAAGGTCATCGAGCTCAACCGGTCGCGCAACAACGTCGTCCTGTCCCGGCGCGCCGTGCTCGAGGAGGAGCGCAAGGAGCAGCGCCAGGAGATCCTCGACCGCCTGCAGCCGGGTCTGATCGTCGAGGGCCAGATCTCGAACATCGTCGACTTCGGCGCGTTCGTGGACCTCAACGGGATCGACGGCCTGATCCACATCTCCGAGCTGTCGTGGTCGCACGTCAACCATCCGTCGGAGATCCTCTCGATCGGCGACACCGTCGCCGTCAAGGTCCTCGACATCGACCGCGACCGCCAGCGCATCTCCCTCGGTCTCAAGCAGACCCAGGAGGATCCGTGGCAGCGCGTCGTCGATACCTACAACGTCGGCGACGAGCTCGAGGGTACGGTCACGAAGGTCGTCACGTTCGGCGCGTTCGTCGAGATCCTCGACGGCGTCGAAGGACTCGTCCACATCTCCGAGCTTGCACCGCACCACGTCGAGAACCCGCGCGAGATCGTCGCGCCGGGCGACGAGGTCAAGGTCAAGATCCTCGAGATCGACTCCGAGCGCCGGCGCCTGTCGCTGAGCGTCAAGCGCGTCGAGGGCCAGGTGCTCGAGCCGAAGGTTCTGCCACCCGAGGAGCTTGAGGCGATCTCCGCCGAGGACGAGGGCGCGGGCGACCTTGACCACGTGCCGGAGCTCGGACTGAGCGAGGAGGTCTTCGCCGGTGAGCCTGTCGCGGCGCCGACCGCGTTGGACGCCGACGCCGGCGAGGCCGGGGTCGCGGAGCGTGCAACCGAGCCCGCCGAACCGGGGACAGTGGCGGCCTCCGAGCCCGCCGAGCCTGCGGCCGAGCCTGACGTGCCGGCCGCTGCCGAGCCCGACGAGCCCGTCGAGCCCGTCGCGAACGAGCCTTCCGCGACCTAGCGGTCGGGGCGCCGGCCCAGTGGCGCGCGTCCCGTTCGTCGGCCTGACCGGAGGATTGGGCGCCGGAAAGTCCACCGCGCTCGCGGCGCTGGAACGCCTCGGAGCCGCGACGCTCTCGACCGACGCGGTCGTCCACGAGCTCTACGCCTCGCCCGACGTGCGCGACACGGTCGTCGCGCGCTGGGGTGAGGGCGTCGCGCCCGGCGGTGTCGTCGACCGGTCGGCGATCGCGACCTGTGTCTTCGCCGACCCCGGCGAGCGTGCCTGGCTCGAGGGCGAGCTGTGGCCGCGCGTCGGCGCGCGGGTGGCGGCCTGGCGCGACGAGGTCGACCAGCGCGAGCCGCCGCCGGCCGCGGCGGTGGTCGAGACGCCGCTGATGTTCGAGGCCGGAATGGAAGGCATCTACGACGCCACGATCGCGGTCGTCGCCGACGAGCATGTGCGCGCCGGCCGCGCGGCCGCTCGCGCGCATGTCGCCTCGGACGAGCGCGCTGCCCGCCAGCTCTCGCAGGAGCAGAAAGCCCGCCGGGCGACGTACGCGATCACGAACAGCGGCACCCTGGAGCAGCTCGAGCGCGAGCTGTCTGCCGTCCTGGCGAGACTGAGCGCCGAGCGATGAGCACGCGCACCTCCGCACCACCGCGCCGCCGGAGAGCTCCCGCACGCGGGGCCACGCGCGGGAGGCGCGCCGTCGGCCGCCGCCGGCGGCGCCGGCTGTCGCTGGTGCTGCTCGTCGGCGTGCTGTCGGCGCTGTTCGCGACCGTCGTCCTGCCGCGGTTGCCCGACGCGGTGCGGGAGCTCGCTCTGCCGCTGAGCCACGAGGACATCATCCGCCAGCAGGCAACCGCCAAGCAGCTCGACCCGTCGCTGCTGGCGGCCGTCATCTACGCCGAATCGCGCTTTCGCGACCAGACGTCGCCGGCGGGCGCCCGCGGACTCATGCAGATCACGCCCGAGACGGCGCACTACATCGCCAGGCTGTCCGGCGGCACGCAATTCGAGCAGGGCGACCTCGCCACCCCGCAGATCAACATCTCCTATGGCGCCTACTACTTGCGCTACCTGCTCAAGCGCTACGCCGACAACACCGTGCTCGCACTCGCCGCTTACAACGGCGGCGAGGGCAACGTCGACCGCTGGATCGTCCGGGCCAGCCAGTCCGAGCGGGCGTTCACCGTCGAGCAGATCCCGTTCGGCGAGACGCGGGCCTACATCGGCCGAGTGCTCGACGCGCGGACGCGCTACCGCGAGAAGTACCCGCGCGAGCTGGGGCTTTGAGAGCGAACGAGCTCGGCGACCGTCGCCGGCCCGCGTTCGAACACGTCTCCCCACGTGAAGGCGATGTGGCTCGAACGCCGGCGCCGGGCGACGTCGGCCTCGAACGCCATCCGTGAGCCGTGAAAGCGGTAGCTCAGCAGCTCGATCGTGAGATCGAGCTCCGGCCAGTGGCAGTCGACCTTGTCGCCCGCGACGTCGATGTTTGTGCGAGGTCGCGGGAGCCCGTTTTCGCGCAGCAGTGAAAGGAAACCGTCCTCGAGTGCGCTGAGCGTCACGTCGCTGCCGAGGGCTCGGCGCAGCCGATTCGCTCCCTTCTTGCGCGGATTGCGGGCGATGCACGCCTCGATCTGAGCGGGGCCGGTCCGGTGCTTGACCCAGGCCTCGTGGCACGCGCGGGCGAGGTCGTCCGCGGGCAGGCGGGGCGCCAGGTCGAGCAGCACGCGCGGGACGGTCGCGATCGGGATCTCGTCGAGCGTCGCGACGTCGAGGACGTGCAGCTCCCGGACGCGGTGGACGACGATGCCCGGGCGCTTGCGCTCCGCTGTCGTCGGAACCGTCACCTCCGGCCGCGGCGGGGCGCCGCGAAGGAGCCGCAGCAGATGCGCGGCCGCGCGGTGGCTCACGACAGCGCCGGGGCCGCACGCCAAGGCAGCCGCCATGTAGCCCGCGCGCACCGACGGCGCCTCATGCCCGACCGCATAGACACCGCGGTGCACCCGCCGCAGCCGGCCGTCCGCCAGCCAGCGCTCGACGCGCTTGCGATCCACGCCCGCCGCTATCAGCTGCGCTCGGGTGATGCGTCCATGCTGGCCGCCGGCGATTCGAGAGGTCGTGTCGAATAGGCCCCGCATATAGGGCATAAGTCGACACGAGCGCGAAATTCGCCCCCCGGTTGCGGTCAGTCGGTGGCCGGAACCGGCGCTATCGTGGAGCCGCGACCCCATGCCTGCGTTCAAGCTCGACGACATCTTCACTCCGGCGGCCGACCAGCCAAAGGCGATCGCGCAAATCGCGGAGTCGGTGCAGCGCGGGGACCGCTTCACCACGCTGCTCGGCGCCACCGGCACCGGCAAGACGATGACGATGGCCGGCGCCATCCAGGAGCTTCAGCGGCCCACGCTGGTGCTCGCTCACAACAAGACGCTCGCCGCCCAGCTCTGCAACGAGTTCCGGACGTTCTTTCCGGACAACGCGGTCGAGTACTTCGTCTCCTACTACGACTACTACCAGCCCGAGGCGTACGTCCCGAGCCGGGACCTCTACATCGAGAAGGACTCGGCGATCAACGAGGAGGTCGACCGCCTCAGACACGCCGCGACCGCCGCCCTGTTCGCCCGCCGCGACGTCATCATCGTGGCGAGCGTCAGCGCCATCTTCGGCCTCGGCTCGCCCGAGACCTACGAGATGAACATGCAGATCCTGCGCAAGGGCGATCTCGTCGATCGAGACGAGCTCCTGCGCAAGCTGGTCTCGATCCAGTACACGCGCAACGACACGGCGCTCGGCCGCGGGACGTTCCGCGTGCGCGGCGAGACGCTTGAGGTCTTCCCGGCCTACGAGGAGACGGCCTTCCGCGTGACGCTCTTCGGCGACGAGGTCGAGCGCCTGCAGCACTTCGACCCCCTCACCGGCGAGCTCATCGCCGATGACCTCGAGCACGTCGCCGTATGGCCCGCGACGCACTACAACGTCAAGGAAGGGATGATCGAACGCTCGGTGCAGGAGATCGCGCGCGAGCTCAACGAGCGCTGCGCGGAGCTCGAGGCCGAGGGCAAGCTGCTGGAGTCCCACCGGCTCAGGCAGCGCACGCAGTACGACATGGAGATGCTCCGCGAGATGGGTTTCTGCAACGGCATCGAGAACTACTCGCGGATCCTCGACGGCCGCATGCCCGGCGCGCGGCCGTACTGCCTGATCGACTACTTCCCCAACGACTTCATCTGCTTCCTCGACGAGTCGCACCAGACCGTCCCGCAGATCGGCGGCATGTACGAGGGCGACCGCTCGCGCAAGCAGACGCTGGTCGATTACGGCTTCCGGCTGCCGAGCGCCCTCGACAACCGCCCGCAGAAGTTCCACGAGTTTCTGTCGATCACGCCGACGCTCGTCTTCGTGTCCGCCACCCCGGGCAAGTACGAGAAGGCGAACTCCGGCCGGGTCGTCGAGCAGATCGTTCGCCCGACGGGCATCGTCGATCCGGCCGTCGAGGTGCGCGAGACGCGCAACCAGATCGACGACCTGATGAATGAGATCCGCAAGCGGGTCGACAAGTCCGAGCGCACGCTCGTCACGACGCTGACGAAGAAGATGAGCGAGGACCTGACCGACTACCTGCTGGAGATGGGCTTCAAGGTCCGTTACCTGCACTCGGAGATCGACACCCTGGAGCGCATCCAGATCATCCGCGACCTGCGGCTGGGGGAGTACGACGTGCTCGTCGGCGTCAACCTGCTGCGCGAGGGGCTGGACCTGCCCGAGGTCTCGCTGGTCGCGATCCTCGACGCCGACAAGGAGGGCTTCCTGCGCGGGGAGACGTCGCTCATCCAGACGATCGGGCGCGCGGCGCGCAACATCGAGGGCACGGTGCTGATGTACGCCGACAAGGAGACCGACGCGATGCGTGCGGCGCTGTCGGAGACCGAGCGCCGGCGTGCGATCCAGACGGCATACAACGAGGAGCACGGGATCACCGCGGCGACGATCGTCAAGGGAATCTCGGACATCGCCGAGTTCCTGCAGTCGGAGTCCAAGCTGCCGGGGAAGGGCAAGAGGCGCCGCCGGCGCACGGGCACATCCGCCGAGCCGATGTCGCTGTCCGAGCTCGAGCAGACGATCGTCGAGCTCGAGGAGGAGATGCTCGCCGCCGCGGAGGAACTGCGCTTCGAGTACGCGGCCCGCGTGCGCGACGAGATCCGCGACCTGCGCCGCGACCTCACAATGGCGCAGGCCAACGAGGCGCCCGCCTGACACACGCCGCGCTTCATCGCGCCGTCCTCGCCTGGTACGACGACGCCGGGCGCGACCTGCCCTGGCGCCGCACCCGCGATCCCTACGCGGTCCTCGTATCCGAGGTCATGGCCCAGCAGACGCAGATCGCGCGCGTGCTCGAGCGCTACGAGCGCTGGCTGCGGCGCTGGCCGACGGTGCGGTCGCTCGCCGCCGCGACCCCCGCCGAGGTCCTGACGGAATGGGTCGGCCTCGGCTACAACCAGCGCGCGCTGCGGTTGCGCGAGGCGTGCGCGATCGTCGCGCGCGACGGCTGGCCGCGCGATAGCGCGGGCCTGCGCGCGCTGCCGGGCGTCGGCCCGTACACCGCCGCGGCGGTCGCCTCGTTCGCGTTCGGCGAGCGCGTGGCGGCGGTCGACACGAACGTTCGCCGCGTCGCCGCCAGGATTGGCACGTCGCCCGCCGAGCTGTTGCCGGCCGAGCGCCACGCCGACTGGAACCAGGCGGCGATGGAGCTCGGCGCGACGTTCTGCACGGCGCGGGCCCCTCGCTGCGAGCCCTGCCCGGCCGGCCCGTGGTGCTCGTCGCGCGGGCACGTAGCGGTGGCGCCGCGCGTGCCGCGGGCACCGCGCGAGCGCTTCGAGCAGAGCGATCGCTGGGCGCGCGGCCGGGTCGTCGCGTCGCTCGCGGCAGGCGAGGGGTTGCCAGCGGGGATCGCCGGGGAGCGCCTCGCTCGCGTCCTGGCGGCGCTGGAACGCGATGGTCTCGTCGAGCGCCGAGAATCTGGGGTAGGACTCCCCCGCCGGGGACGCTAGGGTCTCCCCGCACCGTCCAACGAAGATCCACGCGGAGGCATCCGTTGGCCATCGACCGTCAATCCATCGAGAAGAGAGACTTTCCCATCGGTCGCCGCGGCTACGAGCCGTCGGCGGTGGACAGCCATCTCGCGAAGATCGCCCGTGAGGTCGAGGCGCTGAAGCGCGCGCAGGCGTCGGCGCCGCCGTCGGGCGAGCGCGCTGCCAGCGGCGGGCAGTCGCTCGCCACGATCGCGAGCGCCCAGGTGCAGGCGATCGTCGAGGCGGCGGAATCCAGCGCGGCAGCGATCGAGCGCGACGCCCGCGAGCGTGCCGCGCAGGACGCGCAGGACGCCGCGCGCGACGCTCAGCGCATTCGCGACGAGTCGATCGAGCGCTCGCAGGAGC
>Ga0307502_10000217_pt1 | contig 15482 bp, 14 predicted proteins | sample 16_S_MG_FD_201364 | JGI IMG/M metagenome (GOLD analysis project Ga0307502, IMG submission 201364) | Soil microbial communities from Populus trichocarpa stands in riparian zone in the Pacific Northwest, United States - 16_S | ecosystem: Environmental > Terrestrial > Soil > Riparian zone > Trees... | reverse complement strand
GCGCACCTCGAACTACGAGGCCCTGGCCAAGCTGCTCGAGGACTACACGCCCGAGCGCGCCGAGCAGATCACCGGCATCGACGCGGACACCATCCGCCTCGTCGCTCGCCTCTGGGGCGAGGCGGGCGCCGGCGTCATCTACTGGGGCATGGGCATCTCGCAGCATACGACGGGCACCGACAACGCCCGCTGCCTGATCGCGATGTGCGCCATCACCGGCCACGTCGGCAAGCGCGGGACCGGCCTGCACCCGCTGCGCGGCCAGAACAACGTGCAGGGCGCCTCCGATGCGGGGCTGATCCCGATGTTCTATCCCGACTACCAGCCGGTGGACGGCGAGGGCGTGCGCGAGCGCTTCCAGGAGACCTGGGGGCGCGAGCTCGATCCCAAGCGCGGCCTGACGGTCACGGAGATCGTCGCCTCGGCGCTGCATGGCGGCGTGCGCGGGATGTACATGATGGGCGAGAACCCGTTCCTCTCCGATCCGAACATCAACAAGGTCCGCAAGGCCCTGAGCACGCTGGACTTCCTCGTGGTGCAGGACATCTTCCTGACCGAGACGGCGGAGTTCGCCGACGTCATCCTGCCGGCCACCACCTTCATCGAGAAGGACGGGACCTACACGAACACCGACCGCCGCGTCCAGATCGGGCGCAAGGTGCTCGATCCGCCCGGCCAGGCCCGGCCCGATTGGCAGATCATCCAGGACATCTCCAATCGGATCGGCCTGCCGATGGACCACTCGCATCCCTCGGAGATCTTCGACGAGCTCGTGTCGGTCATGCCCAACTACGCCGGCCTGAGCTACGACAACCTCGGATCGACAGGCAAGCTGTATCCCAACGCCGACCCGCTGAACAGCGACGGCACGATCGTGCTCTTCGACGAGCGCTTCGGCACCGACGACGGCCTCGCGCACCTGGTGCCGGCGGAGTGGATGCCGGCCAAGGAGCTGCCGTCCGAGGAGTACCCGTTCATCCTCAACACGGGACGGCTGCTCGAGCACTGGCACACGGGCTCGATGACGCGCCGCTCCTTCGCCCTGGACTCGATCCAGCCCGAGCCACACGCCTTCATGAACCCAGAGGACGCGAAGGCGATGGGGATCAGCGACGGCGACTTCGTGCGCCTCACCTCGCGCCGCGGGACGATCGAGCTGCGCGCCCGCCTGTCGCACCGCGACACGCCGGGGACGTGCTTCGTGCCGTTCCACTTCCGCGAGGCGGCGGCCAACCTCCTGACGATCGACGAGATCGACCCGTTCGGCAAGATCCCCGAGTTCAAGTTCTGCGCGGTGCAGATCGAGCGTTCGGGCAGCACCACGCTGCACGACTCGACCGGCTCGCGCGAGGGAGCGTGACCGGCCTGCGCGTCCAGGCGCGCTACCCGGGCACCGAGGCGCGGGCCGGCAAGTTCCCCGGTCCGAGCCTGATCCCGGCGCTGACGGCCATCCAGCGGCGCTGCGGGTGGCTGCCGCGCGAGGAGCTCGTGGCCCTGGGGCGCGACGTGCGAAGGCCGCTGTACGAGATCGAGGGCGTGATCTCGTTCTACCCGCACTTCCGCACGTCGCCGCCGAAGGCCGTGCAGCTCGCGGTCTGCCACGACCTCACCTGCTGGCTGCACGGCTCCGACGAGCGGATCCGCGAGACGAAGGCGAAGTACGGCGACGACGTCGAGATCGAGATCGTCGAGGTCTCGTGCCTGGGGCGCTGCGACGTCGCGCCGGCCGCCGCGGTCGACGAGCGTCCGCTGGCGCTCGCCGAGGTCGACGCCGCCATCGCCGCCGCCCGCGCCGGCGAGCACGAGACGGCCGAGGCGCTGCGCCGCGACGACGAGCGCCGTCCGAACGACCCCTACGAGCCCGGGGGCGAGCGCTACCGGCTCCTGCGCAAGGCGCTGGCCGGCGACCTGCGCCTAGAGTCGATCGTCGCCACGCTGAAGGACTCCGGCCTGCGCGGCATGGGCGGCGCCGGCTTTCCGACGGGCCAGAAGTGGGAGATCGTCGCGGGCCAGGAGGCGCAGCCGAAGTACACGATCTGCAACGCCGACGAGTCCGAGCCCGGGACGTTCAAGGATCGTCAGATCCTGGCCGAGCAACCCCATCTCGTGCTGGAGGGGATGCTGCTCGGGATGCTCGTGACCGGCTCGGAGGAGGGCTGGGTCTTCATCCGCCACGAGTACGGCCTCGAGGAGGAGGTGCTGCAGGCCGAGATCGAGCGCTTGCGCGAGGAGGGCATCCTCGGCGACGACGCGCTGGGCAGCGGCCGGCGGCTGCAGCTCGCGGTCTTCACCTCGCCGGGCGGCTACATCCTCGGCGAGGAGTCCGCGCTGCTGGAGTGCATGGAGGGCCATCGCGGCGAGCCGCGCAACAAGCCACCGTTTCCCGGGCTCTACGGCCTCTGGGGCAAGCCGACGCTGATGAACTCCGTCGAGACGTTCGCCGACGTCCCGATCATCCTCGAGCGCGGCGCCGACTGGTGGAAGGAGCAGGGCGTCAATGGTGCCGAGGGCCTGAAGTTCTTCGCCATCTCCGGTCACGTGGAGCGGCCCGACGTCTACTGCGTGCGCGCCGGCGCGACGACCCGCGATCTGATCGAGCTGGCCGGCGGCGTCACCGACGGGCGCGAGGTGGGCGCGATCCAGCCCGGAGGGGCCTCGTCGAACTTCCTCGGCCCCGAGCACCTCGACGTCCCGCTCGACTGGAAGCCGCTGCAGGAGGCGGGCTCGATGCTGGGCTCGGGCGCGGTCATCGTGATGGCGCAGGGCACGGACCTGCTCGCCGCCGCGACCAACGTGCTGCGCTTCTTCCGCAACGAGTCGTGCGGCAAGTGCGTGCCCTGCCGCGTCGGCTCGCACAAGGCCCACGCGATCCTCAGCGACCTCGTCGAGCAGGGCAAGGGCGTCGGCGACGTCCCCGACAAGATCACGCAGCTCGAGGAGACGCTGAGACTGACGTCGATCTGCGGGCTCGGCCAGGTCGCCCTGGGGCCGGTGCTCAGCGTCCTGGGGATCGACCGCGGCGGCGCCGCCGCGCGCGAGCACCCCAAGGACCGCGAAGACACCGAGACATAGTGACCCGTCGTTGATGGCCGGCCCGGCGACCCACAAGGAGTTCTTCGCGGTCAAGACGGTGGGCGAGGCGCTCGCGGGCTTCCGGCCGGCGCGGCGCACCGCCATCGAGACCGTCGACCTGGTGCAGGCGCACGGGCGCGTACCCGCCGAGCCGGTGCGCGCGCCGCACGACCTTCCGGGCTTCGCGCGCTCGACCGTCGACGGATACGCGGTGAGGGCGGCCGACACCTACGGTGCGTCCGAGGGGCTGCCCAGCTACCTCGAGGTGACCGGCGCCGTCGCGATGGGCAGCGCCCCGCAGGGCACGGTCGCGCCGGGCACCGCGGTCGCGATGCCGACCGGCGGGGTCATCCCCGACGGCGCCGATGCGGTGGTCATGGTCGAGCACACCCAGGAGGCGATGGCGGGAACGATCGAGGTCGTCCGTCCGGCGGCGCCCGGAGACGGCCTGGTGCGCGCGGACGAGGACGCGGCCGCCGGGACCGAGCTCGTGCCCGCGGGTCGCGCGCTGCGCGCGCAGGACCTCGGGCTGCTCGCCGCCGCCGGGGTGATGGAGGTGCGCGCCCACGCCCGTCCGCGGGTGGCGATCGTGTCGACCGGCGACGAGGTCGTCGATCCCGCGACCGCGACGCTCGGCCCCGGCCAGGTTCGCGACGCCAGCTCGGTGGCGCTCTCCGCGCTCGTGCGCGACGCGGGCGGTGAGCCCGACCCGCGCGGGATCGTCCCCGACGAGCACGACGCGCTCGCCGCCGTCCTGCGCGAGGCGGTGCGGTCGAGTGACGTCGTCGTCGTGTCGGCGGGCTCGTCGGTGGGTGCCCGTGACGAGACCGCCGCCGTGGTGGCCGGACTGGGGAAGCCGGGCATCTGGGCGCACGGGATCGCGCTGCGGCCCGGGAAGCCGACGCTGCTGGCCGACTGCGACGGGGTGCCGGTCGTCGGGTTGCCCGGCAATCCGCGCTCGGCCCTGGTCGTGTTCCGACTGCTGGGGATGCCGATCGTGCGGCTCGTGGGGGGCGTCACGCGACCGCCGGCCGAGCCGTCGACCCGCGCACGGCTGGAGCGCGACGTGCCCTCGGCCGCCGGGCGCCTCGACATCGTCCAGGTGGCCGTGCGTGAGGGCATCGCCTCACCGCTGTTCGGCGCTTCGGCGCTGCTGTCGATCCTGAGCGCGGCGGACGGCTACATCGTGGTCGCCGACGAGGCGACGGGGCTCCAGGCCGGCACCGAGGTCGACGTCACGCTGTACACCTGACGATCGTGGTCACCACGCCATTCATCCGCGACGTCCCCGCCGCTGAGGCGCTCGCGGTCTGGCGCGCCGCGTGCGTCGCGGCGCAGTGCCCCGAGCGCGTCGACGCGGTGCGCCTTGGACTGCACGAGGCCGTCGGGCGCGTCACGGCCGCGCCGGTGTGGGCGACGCGCTCGTCACCGTCGTTCGACGCGTCGGCGATGGACGGCATCGCCGTGCGGGCGCAGCAGACCGTCGGCGCGAGCGAGAGCAGGCCGGTCTTCCTCCCCCCCGACGCCTACGTCATGCTCGACACGGGCGACCCGATGCCCGACGGCTTCGACGCGGTCGTCATGCGCGAGCACGTCCACTACGACGAAGCCGCGCACGCCGAGCTGCGCGCCGCCGTCGCGCCCTACCAGCACGTGCGCTCGATCGGCGAGGACGTGAGTGCCGGCGAGCTGCTGCTGCCCACCGGGCATCGTCTGCGGGCGGTCGACGTCGCCGCCGCGGCGGCCGCCGGCGCGACCGATGTGCTCGTCCACCGGGCGCCGGTCGTCGCGGTGCTCCCGACCGGCGACGAGATCCGCCCCGTCGGGACGGACGCGGCGCCCGGCGTGATCCTCGACACCAACTCGCTCATGCTGGCGGCGCAGGCCGAGGCGATCGGCACCACCGCGTGGCGGGGCGAGATCGTCCGCGACGAACCCGACGCGATCGCGGCCGCCGTACGCGACGCCGCTGCGCGCGCCGACCTCGTGATCGTGGTCGCGGGGTCCAGCGCCGGGCGCGACGACCACACGGCCGCCGTCGTCGAGCGGCTCGGCGCGCTTGCCGTCCACGGCGTGGCCGTCCGGCCCGGGCACCCGGTCGTGCTCGGCACCGTCGACGCCACGCCGGTCCTTGGCGCTCCCGGCTATCCCGTCTCGGCCTCGCTGACCTTCGACATCTTCGCCGCGCCGCTCCTCGCTGCGCTCGAGGGCGCGACTCCGGCCGAGCGACCCCGGGCCCGCGCGCGCCTCGCTCGCAAGCTCGCGTCCCCGATGGGCATGGACGACTGGGTGCGCGTCCGGCTCGGGCGCGTCGGCGCAGAGCTGGTGGCGACGCCGCTCCCGCGCGGCGCCGGCGTGCTCACGTCACTCGTGCGCGCGGACGGTCTGCTCGTCGTCCCCGCCGGCCTGGAAGGTCACCACGCGGGCGAGCACGTCGACGTCACGCTGCTGCGCGGGGTCGGCGAGATCGACCGCACGATCGTTGCCGTCGGCTCGCACGACCTCGTCCTCGATCTCGCGGCCTCCGAGCTGCGGGCCGCGGATCCCGGCGTGACGCTCGCCTCCTCGAACGTCGGGTCGCTCGGCGGTCTCGTCGCGCTGCGCGACGGCCTGTGCCACATCGCCGGCTCGCATCTCCTCGATCCCCCCAGCGGCGAGTACACCCTCCCGTACGTCGACCGCGTGCTCGGCGAGCAGGAGGTCGCGGTCGTCCGCCTGGTCCATCGCGAGCAGGGCCTCATCGTGGCCCGCGGCAATCCGCTCGGCCTCGTAGGCATCGATGACCTCGCCCGGCCCGGGGTGCGCTACGTCAACCGTCAGCGCGGAGCCGGCACCCGGGTGCTGCTCGACCACGAGCTCGGCCGCCGCGACATCGCGCCCGACGCGATCACGGGGTATGCCCGGGAGGAGCACACCCACCTGGCCGTGGCGGCCGCCGTCGCCGCGGGGCGCGCCGACGCCGGCCTCGGCGTCATGGCCGCCGCGCGCGCGTTCGACCTGGACTTCGTGCCTGTCACTCGCGAGCCCTACGACCTGGTGCTCGCCGCGCAGACGCTCGACGAGCCCGCGATCGCGCCTCTCTGGGCACTCCTCGAACAGCCGGCCTTCCGCTCCGCGGTCGAGGCGCTGGGCGGCTACGGGACGCAGGAGATGGGCAGGCGCATTCGCTGACTCACGCCACCGGCGGCGGGGTTCCCTCCGCGCTGGCTGCGAGGTCGGGGCTCCACCCGCACACCAGGCACGCATGACGGAACGCCGAGCGGGCGAACTCGAGGGCGAAGGCATGGGGGTCGTCGGCGGCGATGACGTCGTCCCAGTCCAGGACGTACTCGCCGAGCGCGGCGTCCCAGCGCGCGGCAGCGGGCGAGAGCGTCGCGGCGGCGAACCCCTCCGGCGCCGGGTGCGCGTAGGCATAGAAGGCCGCCTTGGCGTAACGCGGGTCACCGGGCCACCACCCGATGGCGACCTCCTGCGCGTCCATGGCGTTGCGCATGATGAAGTCGTCCGACGGTGGGTCGGCGGGCAGGCCGGAGAAGAGGTTCACCGCGAGGTCGAAGGACCCCCACCACGCGTTGACCGGCGTCGAGCGTCCGCGGTAGGGCGCGCGGAGCGCGGCGAGGACCAGGGCGGCCTGGGTGGCGGCGGCGAGGTAGACGGCCACCTGGCCGGGGTCGTAGGTGGCGTGCTCGTCGTCCTCGTCGAGCGCGACGGTCCACGGGACCTCCTGCGGCGTCGGATCGATCTCCACGGCACCCGCGAGATCGCGCACCGCCTGCAGCAGCTCGCGCGTGACCGCCCCGACGGGCCGGTCGGGAGCGAGCGCGACGCGCTGCACGCGCCCGTCGTTGTGCTCGGCGACCGCCTCGTGGGCGTGCAGGTCCAGGGCGAGGACGAGCGCGCCCGAGCCGTCGGGCGCCGGCAGCGGGAGCGTCTCCCAACCGCGCGCGGTCAGCCGCAGCGCCGCGTGCTGGAGCTGGGGCTCGGCCGGGGCGAGGGTGGCGGCCAGCTTGCCGAGGACCTGGGTGTGCGCGTGGAGGGTGTCGCAGGTCGCGCTCCAATCCTCGTAGGCGAGCGCGGGCCAGTGGGAGGACATGGCACTACGCTACCGACCGCGATGACCGATCCAACGCAGGTGCAGTTCTTCTCCTACGACGACTCCGACGCGCTGCATCCGGTGCCCGGCATCGAGATGCGGGCGGTGTTCGGCGATCGAGCCTCGGTGAACCTCGTGCACCTCGCCCCCGGCGCCGAGCTCCCGTTGCACAGCCACCCGCACGAGCAGATCGGCGTGGTGCTCGAGGGCGTCCAGGTGCTCATCGTGGGTGGCCGCGAGCATCATCTCGGCGTGAACGAGGCCTATGTCGTGCCGGGCGGCGTGGAGCACGGCGGCCGCGGCGGCCCGGAGGGCTGCCGCGTGCTGGACGTCTTCGTGCCCGGGCGCGACGACTACCGATCGGCCGCGGCGCCGCCCCGCATCGCGCCGTCGTCCGCGTCGGCCTAGAGCCCGTCCGCCGGCGCTTCGGTCACCGCCGTCAGACGGCGGTGCGCTCACCTCTCCGTGTGCGGCGGGCGAGTGCGAGACCGGCGCCGCCGGCAGCCAGCCCGAGCAGGCCGGCGATCAGCGCGATCACGGCCAACGTGTTGTCGGCGGACTGCTTCTCGATCACGGTCCGCGTGGCCGCAGGTGTGGACGTCTTCGAGCCGGCTGAGGTGGCAGCGGGCAGGGGCCCGGGACCGGCTTCTCCGCCCGCGACGTCCTGCACGACGCCGCCCTTGGCCGTCACGTCGATCGTCGGCGCCGGCTGGTCTGAGTCGGGGCGCCGATCCAGCGCGCGACCTTGCCGTTGCTGTAGGTCTGCACGGTCTTGAACGTCAGTGTCTGCCCGGGGCGGCCGGGGAGCGCGACCGAGATCGCGAAGTTGGCGAACTGCCCCGGCGCGATGCCGGCTCCCGACCGGGCGGTCGGATGCTGCGAAGCGGTCCGCGACGACGCCGCGGCGGGCGCCGGCGGGCACGGACGAAGACGCGCTCGCCCGGGTAGCGTCCGGCGAGCAGCGGGAGCGCGAGCGCGAAGGCCGGGGCGAGGAAGAGCAGGCCGGTGTCGAGGCCGGCGAGATGCAGCCCGAGCAGCGCCAGCGCGGCGGCCAGTGCGAGGGCCAGCGCGACTCGCAGGCGCGGGCTCATCGCACCGGCACCTTCAGCGTCGTGGTGAACTCATCGAACTCCGACACGCGGTCGGTCACGGCCAGCTGCCAGTCGCCGCCGGGCACGAGCTGCAGCGTGTTGGCGACGTAGTGGCCGGGGCCGGCCTTGCTCATCGTCGCCTGCAGCGGGCCGATCCGCTTGGACGGCAGCGACGCCTGGACCGTCAGCTCCTTGGTCTTGGTGTAGGGCGCGCCGCTGCGCGCATCGAAGAGGTGGACGTGGAGCTGGTTGGCGCCCACGCGGGCGGGATCGATCGTCGTCTGCAGCTCGATCGGACCCATCCGCTTCGTCGTCGAGAACGGGCCGGCGGCCGCGGACTTCGGCGGCGCGTAGCTGACCAGCGCGGAGGTCACCCCGAGGGGCTGCCGCCGCACGTCTGCCGTGCGATCGGTGTTGAGGAAGTAGGCCGGCGACCGCTGGTTGACCTGCACGGTCCGTCGGCCAGCACCCGCGCGTAGGGCTCGCGGATGTAGCCCTGGATGACGATCGTCTTGCCGCTCGTGTTCTGCAGCGCCAGGCGATCGTCGAAGTTGAGCACCTGCAGCTTCACGCCGGGCACCGCCGGCGTGACAGCAGTTGGCATTGCCCTGGTGGGCGACGGCGGTCGAAGGCACAGGCGAGCGCGATCAGCGCTGCGCCGGCAACGACCGCCCGAAAGCGAGGCATACGAGTTCCTTGCGTGTCGGAGGACGGCCAGGCGAGAGTGCGCCAGGCCGTCGACCGGCCTAGCGCGCGAGCAGCAGCGGCGCAGGCGGTGCACGCTCAGCGAGTGCGGCGGCGATCAGCCGCCCACCGCGAGCCAGGACACGAGGAGCGCGCGGCGCCGGCCGCACGCTCGACACCGCCCGGATCCGGGATGCGCGCGACCGCGCGGCCACCCGCAGGAGCCCCTCCTCGCCGACGTAGCGCCCGGCCAGCAACGGGAGGAAGAGCAACAGCGCCGGAGCCGCCAGCAACACATCGGGATTGAGCCCGCTCAGCGACTGCACCGCCGCGAACGCGACCGACAGGACGGCCAAGGCGAACATGATGTGCCGATCGCGACGCGTCACGCCGGACGGCATCGTACGCGCAACGCGCGGCGGGGGCCAAACCTGAATGGACGCGGGCCTATGCGCGGTGCGAGCATGGCCCACAGCGCCCGGTTTCACCTGCTGGTCACGGTCAGGCGCCCTCGGGGATCGGTGACCTGTGGGCCTCGGTGGCGTCGCGGCGCGTGATCGACAGGTAGGACACGAGCGCCAGGATGCAGCTCAGGAAGATGTAGCTCGTCCCGGTGGTGCCGAGGCCCAGGCCGCCGTACTTGTGGCTGTTCTGCGACATCTCGTCGCCGATCGACGCGCCGAGCGGCCGCGTCAGGATGTAGGCCAGCCAGAAGGCCAGGACGGCGTTCATGCGAAACGCGTAGTGGCCGACGGTCACGGCGGCGATGAGGCCGCCGAAGATGAGGATCGAGACGGCGTAGCCGAGGTTGAGCTTCTCGGCCGAGAGGTCGCCGGCCGCGGTGCCCAGCGCGAAGGTGAAGAGGATCGCCAGCCAGTAGAAGGCCTCGCGGCGGCTCGTGAAGATGGTGTGGATCGACAACGTCCGCTCGACGGCGAACCAGCTGGCGAAGACCGCGGCCAAGATGATCGAGAAGACGATCGTGCTCGTGGTCAGCGCCACGTTGTAGTGGTCGGTCATGTTGTCGGTGATGAGCGTGCCGAACACGCTGATGACCACAACCACCGACCAGTAGACACCGGGCACGTAGCGGCGCAGCCGGAACTGGACGGCGAGCAGGACGATGAGCAGTGCGCCGGTGACGTACGTCGTCTTCGTCAGTCCGAAGCCGAGGTTGTCGTTGAGGTAGTCGGCCGCGGTCTCGCCGACCGTCGTGCACATGATCTTGATGACCCAGAAGAACATCGTGACTTCCGGGACCTTGTTGAGCATCTTGCGGCCAAGCGTGGCCGCGCTGTCCTGGCGCAGGGCGGTGGTCATGGCGGCGCAGGGTGCCAAGACGGGCCTGAACGACTCCTGACCGGTTGCGTTCAGGTGCCGGTCAGGCCCCGAGGGCCATACTTGCGTCCACGTGACGGTCTTCCGACTGCTCGTCGTCGAAGACGACCCGGAACTGCGCTCGCTGCTGGTGCGCGGACTCGGCGAGGAGGGCTTCGACGTGCAGGCGGTCGGCGACGCGGCCGCGGCGATGGTCCACATCGCCGACGCGCCCGACGCGCTGGTCATCGACGTGGGGCTGCCCGACGCCGACGGACGCGACCTCTGCCAGGCGCTGCGGGCGCGCGGGGTCGACGCCCCGGTGCTGTTCCTCACCGCGCGCGATGCGATGACCGATCGCCTGGCGGGCTTCAGTGCGGGCGGCGATGACTACGTCACCAAGCCGTTTCACTTCGACGAGGTCGTCGCACGCCTGCGCGCGCTGCTGCGCCGATCGGGGACCGATCGGGCGATCGCGGTCGGCGCGCTGCGGCTGGATCCGGTGGCGCACGCGATCAGCGGCGAGGACGGCGAGGTCTCCTTGACGCCTACGGAGTTCCGGCTTCTGGCCACGCTGGCCGCCCAGCCCGGGGCCGTGGTGCGCCGCCGCGAGCTGATCCGCGCGGCGTGGCCCGAGGGCTCGATCGTGCACGACAACACGCTCGACCAGTACGTGGCGCGCCTGCGGCGCAAGCTGCGCGAGGTCTCGCCGGCGGCCGCGATCGGCACGTCCCACGGTGTGGGATATCGATTGCAATGAGGCGCTTTCGCACGCTGCGCGGCAGGCTGACGGCGCTCGCCATGGTCGTGGCCGTGGCCGCGGTGGCCGTGCTCACCGTCGCGTTCAACGTCGTCCTCGATCGCAGCCTCAACGCCGACGCCAACAGTCGCGTGCGCTCGCTGGCGGCCGCCGCGGCCGCGACCGTGGGCTATGAGAACGGGGTCCTGCGCGTGCACGAGTCCGTCGACGACGCGGTCGTCGACCGGCGCGTGTGGGTCTACCAGGGAACGCGGGCGATCGAGCGCCCGCCGGCGACGACCGACCTGCAGCGCACGGCCGATGCGCTCGCCGGGCGCGCGCACGTCTTCGACGACGTGCCGGGCGGCGACGTGCGGCTGTACGCGGCGCCGGTGACGGTCGCCGGCCGGCAGGTCGGGACGGTCGTGGCCGCCGAGTCGCTGGCCGCCTATGACCGCACCACCGACCTGGCGCTGCTGGGATCGCTCGCGCTCGCCGCGGTGCTGCTGGCCGCGGTGGGCTTCCTGACCTGGACCACCGTCGGGCGCGCGCTGGCCCCCGTGCGCGAGATGACCGCCTCGGCGGCGGACTGGAGCGAGCACGACCTCGCCCAGCGCTTCGGCGCCACGCCGCGCCCCGACGAGCTGGGCAACCTGGCGCGGACCTTCGACGCGCTGCTGGACCGCGTGGCGGCGAGCCTGCGCCACGAGCAGCGCCTGTCGGCCGAGCTTTCCCACGAGCTGCGCACCCCACTGGCGCGGATCGTGGCCGAGATCGAGCTCCTCCAGAGGCGCGAGCGCTCGTCCGAGGATCGCGGGGAGGCCTATGCCGCCGTCGCGCGCAGCGCGGAGCAGATGAGCGCCATCCTCGAGACCCTGATGGCCGCGGCGCGCGCCGAGGCGCAGATCGAGTCCGGGCGCAGCGAGGTCGGCCGCGTCCTCGACGGGGTCGCCGATGGCTGGGGCCCGGCACTGGCCGAGCAGGACCTCGAGCTCGACGTGCAGCGGCCGGCCGCACCGATGATGGCCGGCGTCGACGCGGAGGTCGTCGAGCGGATCGTCGCGCCGCTGATCGACAACGCGCGCCGCTACGCGCGCTCGCGTATCGTCCTCAGCGCCGCGGCCCGCGACGGGGCCATCGTGGTGAGCGTCGCAGACGACGGGCCCGGCGTCGATGTCGATGCGCGCGAGCACCTCTTCGAGCCCGGCCGCACCGCGGGCGTCAACGGCCATGGTGGCGCGGGGCTCGGGCTCCCGCTGGCGCGGCGGCTCGCGCTCGCCATCGGAGGCGACGTGACGCTGACGCCGCAGGAGGTTGGCGCCGGGGCGGAGTTCCAGGTGCGCCTGCCGGCCTGATGCGCCGGCAGCGCTAGCGCAGGATCCCTGTGTGCCCGATCGAGTAGCGCCCGGGCTGGGGCCAGACGCACAGGCCGTGCGGGCCGTGGCCGACGCCGATGCGGTGCAGCAGGCGCCCGGTGCGGGTGGAGATCGCGTAGACCTCGCTGTTGTAGCGCCCCGAGAGCCACAGGACGCGCCCGTCGGCCGAGACGCCGCCCATGTCGGGGGAGCCGCCGCCCGGGATCCGCCAGGTACGCACCGGGCGGCGGGTGCGGAACGAGATCAGGGTGATCGTCCCCGCTGCGCGATTGGAGACGTAGAGGACCTTCGAGTCGCGGCTCGGGTAGAGGCCGTGGGCGCCGCGACCGGTGGGCTGCAGGCGCTCCTTGCGCATGCGCCGCGCATCGATCAGCCAGACGCCGTTGGAGGCCATGTCCGCGACGTAGAACGTGCGCCCGTCCGGTGACAGCTTGACGTCCTGGGGCATGGCGCCCGCGCGCAGATCGATGCTCTTGACCACGCGTTCGCGCCGCAGGTCGACGACCACCATCCTCCCGGCGAACTCGCAGGAGACGAGCGCGAGGCGCCCGTCGGCCGTGAGGTCCATGTGGTCGACGCCGGCGCACATCGGTACGTGCAGCGCCTTGACCAGGCGCATGGTGTGGGGCTCGCGGAAGTCGAGCTCGCGATGCGCCTCGGCGACCACGATCGCGCGGCGCCCGTCGGCGGTGAAGTAGAGGTTGTAGGGGTCGGACACCGGGACGGGCCGGCCGTGATGGCCGGTGCGCGGGTCGATCGGGGTCAGGCTGTTGCCGGTGTCGTCGGTCACCCACAGAGTGCGCAGGTCCCACGAGGGGGTGACGTGCTGGGGTTGGGCGCCGACGGCGAAGTGGTCGACGATCTTGGCCGTGCGCTGGTCGATGACGTCGACCGTGTTGGACTGCGAGTTGGGCACGTAGACGCGCGCGACGTCGCCGCGGACCTGCGGCGCCAGGGGCCCCGGGCGCGTGGCGGCGTAGATGTCGAGCGCCGCGCGGCGGGCGACGACGTGTGCGCTGCGCGCCAGCTCGAGCAGCTCGCGGTGCACGCCGCCGCCGGCGTCGCGCCCGCCGGCCACGAGCAGCCGGTCGCCGGCCACGACCGCGCCGAGGTCCGAGAGCGCCGTCGGCAGCCGCCCCGCTGCGCGCACGCGCCCCGTCTGCGGGTCGATCGCCCAGATGCCGCGGCGCTGGCTGGTCGTTGCGTCGCCGCGGCCGCCCAGGACGTAGAACGTGTTGCCGAGGGCCGCGCCGGCGGCGTGCGCGAGGCGGGCGGGCAGGTGGCCGATGACGCGCACGCGATGACGGACGGGGTCGACGCTGAGGATCTCGTCGCGCGCCTGCATGCCGTCGGTGCCGCCGGCGATCAGCAGGCGGCCGTCGACCGCGGCCGCTGCGGCGTAGCGCAGCGGGTGGGGGAGGGCGGCGACCTCGCGCGGTGCGCGCCCGGGCGTGAACGCCAGCACCGAGCGCAGCGGCACGGTGGTCGTGTAGCCGCCGACGACGTAGGCCGTCGCGCCCAGGGTCACCGCCGTCGCATCCGACATCGCCACCGGTAGGCGCCCGGCGGGGTGCGCCCGGCCGGCGGGCGTGACCCGCGTGATGGCGTCGGTCGGCCCGCCGGCGCTGCCGCCGCCGAAGACGTAGAGGCTCGAGCCCAGGGCGGTGGCACCCACGTCGTGGACCGCCGCGGGCAGCGTGCCAACACGCCGCGGCGCCCCCGGCGCCACGCGCACGAGATCGGCCACCGAGCTGTCGGCGGCGTTCAGACCTCCGGCGGCAAGGACCGTCGCCCCGACCCGGGCGAGGCCCGGAAGCTGCACCGCAGCGGGCAGCGCGCGCGACCGCACGACGTGCAGCCCGACGCTCATGCTCGCGCGTGGGCGAGCCGTGCCCGCGGCGGAGGGCGTCGTGCGGTCGGCGTGGCCCGGCAAGGCGACCGAGTGCGATCCACAACCCGTCGCCGCCACAGCCGCGAGCGTCGCTAGGACCGCGCCGCGTGCGGCCGCGCCGTTCACGTGCGCACGCGCCGCCGGCGGTGCAGGATGAGGCCCGCGACGAGCGCGGCGACCACGCCGGCGACCGCGAGCACGTCGACATAGCGGAAGGCGTGGTGGACGTTCTCGTAGCTGGAGCCCAGCGCCCAGCCCGCGCCGGCGAAGCCGAAGCACCAGATCGCAGAACCGGCAAGCGTGAGCGCCGTGTAGGCGGCGAGGGGGCTCTCCAGCGCGCCGGCAGGGATCGAGATGAACGAGCGCACGACGGGCGTCAGGCGCCCGAGGAAGACGGCTGCGCGGCCGTGGCGGTCGAACCAGCGCTCGGCGCGATCGAGGTTCTCGGGCGTGACGTGCAGCCAGCGTCCGTGGCGTTCGAGCAGCGCGTGCCCGCCCCAGCGCCCGATCGCCCAGCCCACGAGCGAGCCGACGAGGTAGCCGACCGTGCCCGCGATCGAGAGCACGACGTAGCTCTCGAGGCCGGTCTGCATCGTGTGGCCCAGCAGCACCGGGTGCGCGCCGGCGATCGAGCCTGCGGCCAGCGCGCCGGCGAAGAGCATCGTCAGCTCGCCGCCGACCGGGAGCAGCGCGTCCAGGGCCATGATCGCGAACACCGCGTAGGCGCCGTGGTGGCCGATCCAGCTGGTGAGCTGGCCGGTCAGCGAGGCGAGGACCAGGCCGTGGCCGGCGGTCATGGCGACCCCACGGTCAGGCCGGCGCGTTCGATCGCCTCGATGACCCGCGACAGCGAGGCCACCGTCCGCTGCCACGACCCCGGCGCCGAGTAGTGGTCGGCGTCGTGCAGCAGGACGACCTCGCCCCCTCGCAGGTCGGCCGTAGCCTCCGACGCGATGCTCCCCGGCGTGGCCCGCGCGCGCCAGTCGTGGCCCCAGCGCGTCCACAGCAGCGGCTGCCAGCCACGGCGACGCGCGTGCACGAGGCCCGCGGTGGTCAGCACGCCGTAGGGCGGCCGATACAAGCGCGGCGTCCGTCCGGTGGCCGCGACGATGGCCGCGTCGGCGCGCGTCAGGTCCTCGCGGACCTGCGCGGGCGAGAGCCGCAGGAGGTTGCGGTGACGGTCGCAGTGCACGCCCACATCGTGGCCCGCGGCCACGAT
>Ga0307502_10000216_pt1 | contig 15524 bp, 12 predicted proteins | sample 16_S_MG_FD_201364 | JGI IMG/M metagenome (GOLD analysis project Ga0307502, IMG submission 201364) | Soil microbial communities from Populus trichocarpa stands in riparian zone in the Pacific Northwest, United States - 16_S | ecosystem: Environmental > Terrestrial > Soil > Riparian zone > Trees... | reverse complement strand
TCAGCCTGAACTCGCGCTTGAACTTGACGCCGCCGTCCTTGACCGTGCTGGCGTAGACGGTCCCGACGCCCGGCGGCCCATCGGTCGTCTTGGCGATCTCGAGCACCCTCGCGCTGAACTTCTTGTCGTTCTCACCGTCGGCGAGGAAGGCGAACACCTCGTCGATCGGGCGGTCGATCACGACCGTGGCTCCGAATCGTCCTCCGGCCAATGCGGCCTCCTTCACGAATGGATGGGCGGCGAACCCTAGATGGTTGGTTCCGCGGCCCCCGTGCTCGCATGTGCGCGGGCCGTGGATGCCGGGCGCCGCACGGCGAAGGGGTGTCGGGCTGGTTGCCCGGCCCCCTTCGGCGGGTGGCGATCCGGCGCCGCGGAGCGCGTGCAGGCGAGTGCGGGGGGTCGTGGAATCAGCCATCTAGTCCTGCGCCCGCCCCATCGCGAACGCGCAGCCGCTGAAGTAATCGCCGGCCGGCGAGGCGAGGTAGGCGATCAGGGTGCCGACGTCCTCGTCGCTCGTAGCGTCGCCGGGCAGGACGGCCGTCGCGCGGATCGCGTAGCGCGCCCACTCGATCGACAGCGTCCGCGCCGTGTTCTCCAGGGCGGCGCCGAGCGCTCCCGCGTGGGCGCCGTCGCGCGGGCGCGGGCCGAGGAGCACGAGCTTGCCCCCGTCGCCGGGTCGCCAGACCACGTTGGCCACCGCCCGCGTCACGATCCAGGCGGCGTCCAGCCCGGCGCCGAGACCCTCGACCCCGCCGCCGGCGGCGGCGAACGGCCCCGCCGCGTCGCACACCAGGGTGTCCACCGGCCCCAGCGCGGAGGCGGCGACGATGACGGCCTCCTCGTCGCCGGGATCGGCCTCGATGGCCACCGTGCTCGCCCCCAGCGCGGCGCAGGCGCCGGCCACGTGGGCAGCGCCGCCCGCGGTGGCGACGACGATCCCCTCGAGCAGGCCGGCGCGCAGCATGGTCGCGGGACCCTACCCCCCGCGCCGACGCTCAGCGCACGGCGATCGCGAAGCCCCCGGGCGGGACGACGATGGACACCGTTGTGCCGCTGCCGCTCGCCCGCGCTACCGCGCGGCCAGCGCTGTCGTAGCTCGTGGCCTGCGCCGGGCCAGCGCCCGGCACCGCGATCGCGGCGTTCCGCGGCTCGGATGCGAAGGAGCGAACGAGCGCCTGCCCGCGCCCGTCGCCCGCAAGGGCGAGCGATTCCACGAGGGGCTGGAAGAGCACGGCATCCAGGGCGGTCGTGCCGCTCGACGCCTGTGTCGCCGTCAGGGGCGCACCGGCCGCCAGGGGCCTGCGTAGCGACTGCGCTTCGAGCAGGCCGGGGATCGCCGAGGCGCCCTGCGCTCCGGCGTCGGCGTGGGACAGGTCGCCCAGCGACGCCCAGCGCGTCACACCGCCGCCGGCGCCGGCCGTGCGGAAGGCCACCGGCTCCACGACACCCGGCTCGCCGGCCACCGCGCCGAACGCGACGCTGGCGCCCGGGGGCACGGTCACATAGGCACCGCCGCTCCAGGCGCTCTCGCCGGTCCAGGACGAATCCGGCGTGACGACAGCCGCCCCTCCGGCCAGCGTCGCGGCCTCGGCCTCGAGCACCCGCGCGGTGTGGCGACCTGCCGGCTGGGCCAGCCGGGCCTGCGCCGCCACGTCGGGCGCGGCGTCGAGGGCGAGCATCGAGAGCAGCCCGTGGATGGTCGACTCGGCGCCGCTGTTGCGGTTGATCGTGCCGTCCCCGGCGACGCCGTCGTAGGTCACGCCGGTCGCGGGTTCGTAGACCGGGGCGCCGGCGGGGTTGTTGCCGAAGTACCACGCGGCCGCGACGCCGGCGAGCCGGCGCAGGCCCGGTCGGTGCGCCGCCGCGGCGACCGCCAGCAGGCTCTCGAGCCGGCTGTCGGCGCCATAGGCGATCTGCGTGTGGTCGTTCGGCGTCGGCATCCAGCCGTTCTCCGGCCCGGCTGCGACGAGCAGGTGCGGCGTGAAGGAGGCGGCGTCGGCGAGCGCCGGAGTGAGCAGGTCGCGGCGGTCCAGCGCGACGGCCGCGCCCGCGAGGGCAGCGGGCATCTGCGACGCCCAGGCGTGCCAGATCGAACGCGACAGCGCGTACGGCAGTACCGCGCCATAGGGCCAGGTGCAGCACGCGGTCTGACCGCCGGTGGTGCCGAGTGCGGCGACGCCCTCGCCGAAGCGCCCCAGTGCGCGCCGGGCGGCCGGGGACCCGCCGGCGTCGACGTACGCCGTGAGGCCGAGCATCGCCTCGGCGGTCGCGTCGGCGCCATCCACGATGAGCCAGGCCGGCACGCGCCGGCCGTCGACGACCTGGGTGCGCGGGTACGCATCGAGCACCTCGCGGTCGAGCGCGCCGATCGCCAGGTCGAGCCGGCTGCGCAGGAAGGCCGCGAAGGCCGGGTCGTGGGCGCGGAACGCCCGGTAGCCCTCGCCCAGCGCCCACACCGTGCGGGCGAGCCAGTACGACGCGTCGCTGTCAGACGGGGCGGGTGTCTCGGGCGGATCCGCGGTCGGATGGAGCGTTCCGTCGGGCTGCATCCACAGCACGACGTTGCCGGCGTTGGGCCCGGAGGCGGTCTGCTGGAAGGTGAGCCCGCGCAGCAGCGCACGAGCGTGCTGCCGGCTCGCGTCGGCGCCCGTCTGGCGCCAGTAGCGCAGGTAGACCACGGCCGCGCGCGCGAGGTCGTCGGCGTTGAAGGCGCCCTGTCCGTAGGTGTTGGTCGCCGCGTCGTACGCGCCGCCGCCGAGACGCTTGAAGCCGCCGCCGTCCTGGCGGTCGGCGTAGGTCCACAGCACGCCGACCAGCGGCTCCTGCGCCAGACGGTAGGTCGTGTGGCCGGCCTGCGGCGGTGGAGCGACCTTGTCGCCGAGGAAGTCGAGGTGCGCGGTGTTGGCGAGCTGTGGGGCCGCCTGCGCGGCGCCTGGGGAGGCGAAAAGGGCGAGCGTGAGCCCGACGACCAGTACGGCGACACGACGCGACATGCAGCAACCTCTCTTGGGAACTAAAACGTTTTACCCCGCGGCTCCACGGGCAGAAACCCGATATGCGACGCGGGGTCAAGCGCCGGCCCCGTCGTGGGCCCACCATCGTTGACGTGGCACGCCAGGCCGGCGTGTCGACGGCGGCCGTCTCCTTCGCGCTCAACGGGCGCCCGGGGGTCGCCGAGGAGACACGCGCCCGCATCCTCGCCGTCGCCCGCGAGGTCGGCTGGGAGCCCAGTGCATCGGCTCGCTCGCTGCGCGGCCGCCGCGCGTTCGCAATGGGCCTCGTCATCGCCCGCGACCCCGCGGTGCTGAGCGCCGACCCGTTCTTCCCCGCGTTCATCGCCGGGGTGGAGATGGAGCTCGCCGTTCTCGGCCAGGCGCTGCTGCTCCAGGTCGTCAGCGCCGACGCGGAGCGCGAGGCCGACCGCTACCGGCAGCTGGCGCGCTCGGAGCGAGTCGACGGCGTGTTCCTCACCGACCTGCGTTCCGGCGACCCACGCATCGAGTTGCTGGCGGAGCTGGGGCTCCCCGCCGTCACGCTCAACCGCCCCGACGTGCCCAGCCCGTTCCCGGCCGTCTGCCTCGACGACGGCCCCGGCATGGCCGCCGCCGTGCACCACCTCGCCGGGCTCGGCCACACGCGCATCGCACACGTCTCCGGGCGCGCCGACCTGCTGCACGGCGCCCGCCGACGCGCCGTCTGGACCGAGACGATGGCGGAGCTCGGCCTTGCCACCGACCTCGTCGCGGACGCCGACTTCACGGCCGCCGCCGGCGCACGGGCAACCCGCGACCTGCTGCGCACCCCCGACCGCCCCACGGCGATCGTCTACGCCAACGAAGCCATGACCATCGCCGGCCTCACGGTCGCGCACGAGCTCGGCTTCGCCCCACCGAACGAGCTGTCTCTCGTGGGCTACGAGGACTCAGAGCTCGCCGCCCACGTCCACCCGTCCCTCACGTCCGTGCGTTCCGACCCGGTCGGGTGGGGACGCACCGCAACCCGCGTGCTGCGGGATGCGATCGAGGGTCGCTCCGCCGACGTCGAGCTCGAACCAGCCCGACTGGTGGTCCGCGACTCGACCGCCGCGCCCCGAAGTGAACAACAGAGGAGAAGCACATGAACCCCCGTCTCGTGCCGGCCGTCGCCGTCACGGCACTCGCCCTGGGCGTCGCCGCCTGTGGCAGCTCCGGCGGCTCGTCCAAGGACGTAGCCGCCCACGGTCCCGTCAAGGTCTGGTACTCCAACAACCAGGAGGAGGTGGCCTGGGGCAAGTCCATGGTCAGCTCCTGGAATCAGGCGCACCCCACCGAGAAGGTGACCGGCCAGGAGATCCCGACCGGCAAGGACTCGGAGTCGGTCATCGGCGCCGCCATCACCGCCGGCAACGCGCCGTGCCTGGTCTTCAACACCTCACCGGCAGCGGTGCCGCAGTTCCAGAAGCAGGGCGGCCTCGTCGCGCTCGACGACATGCCCGGCGGCAAGCAGTACGTCGACACCCGCACCGGCGCCGCTGCGAAGCAGTACCAGTCGCCGGACGGCAAGTACTACCAGCTGCCGTGGAAGGCCAACCCGGTGATGATCCTCTACAACAAGAAGCTGATGAAGAAGGCCGGGGTCAACCCGGAGCACCCGCCGCTGGCCACCTACGCCCAGTTCCTCGACACCGCCCGCAAGATCGTCAAGAGCGGGACGCGCGCGGCGATCTACCCGGCGCCGACGAGCGAGTTCTACCAGTCGTGGTTCGACTTCTATCCGCTGTTCATCGCGCAGAGCGGCAAGCAGCTGGTGCAGGGCGGCAAGGCCCAGTTCGACTCGCCCGCGGGCCAGCAGGTCGCGAACTTCTGGAAGACGATGTACAGCGAGGGGCTCGCGCCGAAGGAGAAGTACAACGGCGACTCGTTCGCCGACGGCAAGGCCGCCATGGCCATCGTCGGCCCGTGGGCCGTCGCGGTCTACGACAAGATCGACTGGGGCGTCGCTCCGGTCCCCACCTCGGCCGGCCAGCCGGCGGGTGACATCCGCACGTTCTCCGACGAGAAGTCGATCGCCATGTACAGCGCGTGCAAGAACCGCGGCACGGCGTGGGACGTGCTCAAGTTCGCCACCTCCAAGCAGCAGGACGGCGCGTTCCTGCAGGCCTCGGGCCAGATGCCGATGCGCCAGGACCTCGCGGCAACCTACCCGGCGTACTTCGACAAGCGCGCGGAGTACAAGACGTTCGCCGACCAGGCCGCGCGCACCGTCGAGGTGCCCAACGTCGCCAACTCGGTGACCATCTGGCAGACGTTCCGCGATGCGTACTCCAAGTCGGTGATCTTCGGCAAGGAGCAGCCCGGGCCGGCCTTGAGCACGGCTGCGGGCAAGGTCCAGGGGCTGGCGAAGGACGGTTCCTGACATGAACGCGGCCACGGCGGCCGGGGCCCTCGCGCCCCGGCCGCGGCCGCGGCCGCGGCTGCCGCTGCGGCGCCGGGTCCTGGGGCGCCACCCGCTCGGGCTGGCCTTCGTCACCCCGTACATGGCCTTCCTGGCGGCGATCTTCGCCTACCCGCTCGGGTTCGCCGTCTACATGTCCCTGCACGACTACTTCTTCACGGCGCCGGGCGCGGTGGTGGCCCGGCCGTGGGTCGGCCTGCACAACTTCACGACGGCGCTTTCGGACCCCGACGTGCGCGCCTCCTTCCTGCACGTCGGTGTCTTCCTGGTCATCAACGTGCCGCTCACGGTGGCGATCGCGCTCGGCCTGGCCGTCGCGCTCAACGCAAAGGTGCCGTTCCGCGGCTTCCTGCGCTCCGCGTACTACATCCCCTACGTGACGGCGAGCGTCGCGGTGGTCGCCGTCTGGCTGTGGCTGTTCAACAGCCACGGGCTCGTGAAGGCCGTGCTCGGGCCGCTCGCCCCGGACCCGTCGTGGCTGGTCAACGAGCACCTGGCCATGCCGATGATCGCGGTGTACGTCGCCTGGAAGCAGGCCGGCTTCTTCATCCTGCTCTACCTCGCGGCGCTGCAGAACGTGCCCAAGGAGCTCTATGACGCGGCGGCGATCGACGGCGCGAGCAAGTGGCGCTCCTTCCTCAACGTCACGGTGCCGGGCGTGCGGCCGGCGACGGTGCTCGTCGTCGTGCTGGCCACCATCACGGGCGCGAATCTCTTCACCGAGCCCTACCTGCTGACCGGCGGCGGCGGGCCCGACGGCGCTTCGACCTCGCCCGTCCTGCTCATGTACCAACGCGGCATCCAGCAGGGTCATCCCGACGTCGCGGCTGCCATCGGGATCATGCTCGTGCTCGCTGTGCTGTTGCTGTCCCTGGTCAGCCGTCGATTCCTCCAGGAGCGTGACTGACATGGCGACCGAGACGGTCGGAGCACACCCCGCCGCGGTGCCGGTACCGGTGCCCGAGGCGCGCGAGCGCGTGCGGCCCAAGCGCGGCCGGCTGCGGCTCGCGGTGCTGTTCGCCGGCGCGCTGCTGTTCCTGTTCCCCTTCTACTACATGCTGATCGGCTCGCTGCAGGCCGAGCCTGACACCGGGATCGGCGGTCTGTTGCCCGATCCCAGCAACCTCACGCTGCACAACTACGCGCAGATCGACAAGGCGATCTCGCTCGGCCGCACGCTGTTCAACTCCGGCGTGTTCACCGGCGGCGTGATCCTCTGCACGATCGTCTTCGGGCTGCTCGCCGGTTACGCGCTGGCGGTGCTCGAGTTCCGCGGCAAGGGAACGGTCTTCGCCGGCGTGATGCTGATCCTGGTGGTGCCCTTCCAGCTGCTGACCATCCCGCTCTACGTGCTGATCGTGCGCGACTACGGGCTGGCCGACAACTACCTGGGCATGATCCTGCCCTTCGCCATCAACTCGACGGCGGTGTTCGTCTTCCGCCAGTTCTTCCTGCAGTTGCCTCGCGACCTGTTCGACGCCGCCCGGATCGACGGCGCGAGCGAGCTGACGATCCTGCGACGGATCGCCGTCCCGCTCTGCAAGCCGGCGCTGCTGACCGCGGTGCTGCTGACCTTCATCGGGCCGTGGAACGAGTTCCTGTGGCCATTCCTGGTGACCAAGGAGCACTCCATGCAGCCACTGGCTGTAGGCCTGGCCAACTACATCGACACGGTCTCCGCGCGGGCGGCCAACCCGTTCGGGGCGATCCTCGCCGGCGCCGTCGTGCTCGCGGCGCCCGCCGTGGTGCTGTTCGCGGTCTTCGCGAAGAAGTTCGTGACCACGAACATCGGCTCTGGGGTGAAGGGATGACCGTGGCCACCCTTCCGTTCACCCTCACCCGCGTGGGCGTCGTGATGTCGCCTGTGCCGGGAGAGCCGCTGGAGGCCGAAGGCGTGCTCAATCCGGCCTCCGGACGCACGCCCGACGGCCGCCTGCACCTGCTCCCGCGGCTGGTGGGCGAGGGCAACGTCTCGCGCGTCGGCCTCGCCGAGGTGGTCGTCGACGACGGCGTGCCCGTCGGCGTCGAGCGCCGGGGCGTCGTGCTCGCGCCCGACGAGGGTTGGGAGCGCGGCGACGGCCACGCCGGCGTCGAGGACCCGCGCGTCACGTGGATGGCGTCGCTGGGGTTGCACGTGATGACCTACGTGGCCTACGGACCGCTGGGGCCGAAGCCGGCGCTCGCCGTCTCGGAGGACCTGGTGGCGTGGCGGCGGCTGGGGCCGCTGCACTTCGCTTACCAGCCGGGGCTCGACACCGACCTCAACCTGTTCCACAACAAGGACTGCGTGTGGTTCCCCGAGGCGATTCCGAACCCCACCCACCCGGCCGGCGAGCTCTCCTATGCCATGCTCCACCGGCCGATGTGGGACCTCGGCATGTTCCTTCCGGGCGGCGGCACGTTCCTGCCGGCCGGGGTGGACGACGAGCGGCCGGGCATCTGGATCTCCTACGTCCCCGTCGCGGAGGTCCTGGCCGACGTGCGCGCGCTCGTGCGCGTACGCGAGCACACGCTCGTGGCGATGAGCGAGTACGACTGGGAGGCGCTGAAGATCGGCGCCGGCCCGCCACCGCTCCGCGTGCCGGAGGGATGGCTGGTGATCCATCACGGCGTCGACGGGGATCTCACCGCCGGGATCGACCAGCAGCAGCGCGTGCGCTACGCCGCGGGCGCCATGCTGCTCGATCCGGAGGACCCGTCGCGCGTTCTGGCCCGCACCGCCGAGCCGCTGCTCGCGCCGGAATCGCCCGAGGAACTGGCCGGCACCGTGCCCAACGTCGTCTTCCCCACGTCGATCGAGTCGATCGACGGCGTCTCGTACGTGTTCTACGGAATGGCGGACACGCATATCGGGGTGGCGAGGCTCGACCGCGCCTGAGCTAGATGGAACCAGTCATCTAGCCTCCAATGGATGGCCCCGGCCGTCCATCCCAAGCGCGCGAGCCTGCCGCTGCCCGGCGGCAGCGAGGGCGCAGGCGTCACCGTCACGCCGATGCGGACGGCCGAGATGCTGACCCAGCCGCGCTTCTTCCAGCGGCCGTCGGGCCCGCTGGCCACCGTACGCGGTCTCGGCCTGCTGACGCCCAAGAGCAAGTGGACGTGGGTGCCGGTGCCCTGCTTCCTGGTCGAGCACCCGACCGCGGGCGCCTTCCTCATCGACACCGGGCTGCCGCCCGCGGCCTCCCACGACGTCCGGGCGGCGCTCGGGCGGCGCGCCGCGATCGTCTACGACATCCGCATGGAGGACGGCTGGGCGGTCACCGATCAGCTGGTCGCGCGCGGCCTCGACCCGCTGGGCATCGGCCTGGTGGTCCTGACCCACATGCACCAGGATCACGTCGGCGCGGTGGCACAGCTCCCGCGCGCGACCTTCGTCGTCGACGGGCGCGAATGGCAGGGGGCGATCGACAGCGGCTTCCTGCATGGCTATCGCCGCGCGCTCTACGACCACGACTACGACTGGCGCGCGCTCGACTTCGCCGCCGAGCAGGTCGACTCCTTCGCCTCCTTCGGCCACGCGATCGACCTGTTCGCCGACGGCTCGGTGCGCTTGCTCTCGACGCCCGGCCACACGAAGGGGCACATGAGCGTGCTGCTGCGCCTGCAGTCGGGGCGCGAGCTCCTGCTCACGGGCGACGCCGCCTACTCGCGGGCGACCATCGACGAGGAGCTCGTCCCGCTCTTCTGCGACGACGTGCACCGTTACATGCGCTCGCTGCGCGAGATCCGGCGCTACCTCGAGCTCACGCCCAGCGCCCTCGTGATCTGCGGGCACGACCCAGAGTCCTGGCCGCAGGTGCGCGAGCGCTACGAATGACGCCCTGAAGCGCAACCTCTGGGCCGTGACCCGGGTTGGGAGCCTTCGATGCCTCTGATGCCTTCGATGCGCCAGCTCACGTCCGTCTTCGTCGTCCTCGCCGCGCTCGCCGTGGCACCCGCCGCGCATGCGCGTGTCGTGGTCGTGGCCAGCGGCGACGGCGCCGCCACGCTGACGGACGTCACGACCAACAAGGTCGTCGCCCGCATCCCCGTGGGCTCGCGCTCGCGCGCGGCTGCCGTCGCGCCTGACGGGACCCGCGCGTACGTTGCGGCCGGACGTCGCGTGGCCGCGATCGACCTCATCACCCGGACGGTCGTAGCCGGCGTCGACGCGGGCGGTGGGGTGACAGCGCTGGCGGCGTCGAGCGATGGGCAGCGCCTGTACGCCGCGCGGCGCGGCGCGATCGACGTCATCGACGCGCCGACCATGACGCTGAAGGCATCGATCGCGCTCGGGGCCAAGGCCACCGGCGCCGCGCTGGCGATCTCCGCCGACGCCACGCGGGCGGTCGTCGTGCTCGATTCCAAGCGCATCGGCGTCGTCGACCTCGTGCGCTTCCGCCTGTCGCGCCGTGTGAGTCTCGCCGGCGCCACTGGGGCGGCGTTCGCCGCCAGTGGCCTCAACGCGTACGTCGCAACGCTCGCGCGGACGGGCTCGCGCCTGGTCCGCCTCAACACAGACACCGGCCGGGTCACGCGCAAGGTCGGCCTGGGCAAGGGCCTGGGTGGAGGCGTCGCGCTGACCAACGACGGGAGCCGCGCCGTTGTCGGCGCGGCGCGCGGCTCGGCCGTCACCGCAATCGTTCCGCTCCGGGCCGGCAAGGTCCTGCGGGTCCACACCGGTGAGGGCCCGGGCGCTCCCGCCGCGTCCCCCGACGGCACGCGCATCTACGTCGCCGACGCCGGCTCGGGCACCGTCTCGGTCCTGAGCGCGCTGTCGTTCAAGCGGCTGACCACGCAGCGGCTCAACGCGGGCGCGCGGCCCGTCGGCGTAGCGGTGCAGCCCGGCGTGGCGCTCATCACCGGCACCGAGGGCAACGACGTGCTCAAGGGCACGCGCGGCATGGATCGCATCGACGCGCTCGGCGGCGACGACCAGCTCTCCGGCGGCCGCGACAACGACACGCTCCTCGGCGGCCTGGGCAACGACCTGCTCAGCGGGGGCGCCCGCGACGACGTCCTCGACGGCGGCGACGGCGACGACCGGATGTTTGGCTCCGCCGGCAACGACCAGCTCCTCGGCGGCGTGGGCAACGACTACGGCAACGGCGGCACCGGCAACGACAAGGTCGACGGCGCCGACGGCAACGACTCGCTCGACGGCGGCGACGGCGACGACGCCGTCCTCGGCGGCCCGGGCGACGACAGGATCAAGGAGCTCGGCCTGGGCAACGACATCCTCCTCGACGGCGGACCCGGCAGCGACTACATCGACGGCAACCGCGGCTCGGACACGATCAAGGGCGACGAAGGCAACGACACGCTGTTCGGCAGCTCGGGCTCGGAGCTGGTCGACGGCGGCGAGGGCGACGACGCGCTCGACGGCGGCACGGGCGGCGACCGCCTGTACGGGCGCAACGGCAACGACACCATCAAGGGCGACTCGGGCCGCGACACGATCTACGGCTCCTACGGCAACGACACGCTGGACGGCGGCTCGAGCGACGACTACCTGTCGGGCTCCTTCGGCACCGACGAGATCATCGGCGGCCCGGGAGAGGACACGATCCTCGGCGGCACCGGGAACGACGAGATCCGCGCCGCCGACGACAGCATCGACCACGTCGACTGCGGCCCGGGCCGCGACACCGTCTACGTCGAGGACAGCGCGCCCACCCGCGACGACGTCAAGAACTGCGAGAAGGTGGTGCCCGTCCCGGCCGAGCCGGCCAGCGACGCGCCGAGCACGGCCAGCAACATCACCGGGACCCCGGGCGACGACGTCCTGGTGGGCACGCCCGGCAACGACTCGCTCTTCGGGCAGGACGGCAACGACTCGCTCTTCGGCGAGGACGGCAACGACTACGTCGACGGCGTCAACGGCGACGACACGCTGCGCGGCGGCAACGGCGACGACGAGATCCACGGGCGCAACGGCAACGATCTCGTCCTGGGCGGCCCCGGCAACGACGTCATCACCGGCGACCGCGGCAACGACGTCATCAACGGCGAGGACGGCGACGACGTGATCGACGGCAACCTCGACGACGACACGGTCGAGGGCGGCGCCGGGAACGACCGCATCAACGCCATCGGCGGCGGCTTCGACCGGGTGAGCTGCGGCGACGGCCAGGACGTCGTCTTCGCCGACGTCACCGACGAGATCAACGCCAATTGCGAGGACGTGCGGCGGTAGGTTCGTCGGCCTTGCGCTCGCAGCGCCGCGAGCGCTACGGGCCGTACTCGCCGCCGGCGCCTCGAGGCGTCGGCGTCGGCGCGAGCGAGGGCGCGACGGGCGCGCAGTGCGAGTACTCCGCGTCCAGCGTGCTGCAGCCCTCGTGCCCGTCCTCCGCGCGGACGGGCGCGTTTGTCGGGTGCGGGTGGTGCGCGGCGGCCACGAGCGCGGCCTTCGACTGCGTCGCGCTCGGCGCGGGCGGCGACCCGGGAGCGTGGAGCGAGCCGAGCGCGCTCGTGCCCGCGAGGGCGATCGTGGCGATGGCGGCGGCGCCCGTCGCGTGCTCGGCGACCATGCCCAGGACGATCTGGCCGGGGCGCACCCGCGCCACGCGGGCCAGGAACGGCGCGGCGAAGGCCGGCAGCGACGCCTGGTGGGCGAGCGCGCTGCGGGCACGGTGCAGCAGCGACTTCACCGCGGGCACGGTCGTCGCCTGACGGCGCGCGAGCTCCTCGTAGCTGCGGCCCTCGAGCTCGCGTCCCACCAGCGCGTTGCGCTGCGCGCTGGGCAGGCGCTCGACGGCGTCCAGCGCCCCTGCGAGCCGCTCCCCCTCCGCGACGACCTCGAAGGCCGACGGCGCACCGCCCGGCAGCTCGGGTGGCAGCGGGGCGGTCGGCCGCGCGGCGCGGAAGTAGTCGTGGCAGCGGTTGCGCACGATGGCGAACAGCCACGCCTCGACGTCGACGGGCACCTTGCCGGCGACGATCGCGCGGTGGGCACGAACGAGCCCGTCCTGCACGACGTCCTCGGCCAGGGCGCCGTCACGCCCGCAGCGCGAGGTCGCGTAGCGGACGAGCCGCGGACGGTGGCGCTCGACGAGGGTCGCGAAGGCGGCGTCGTCACCGCGGGCGGTGGCGAGCAGGAGGGAGTGGTCGGTGCGCTCTCGCATCGATGATGGGACGAGGGTGGCGGGGCGGAAGTTGCGCTGGGGTCGCTCGTCGTCCGCGTTACCGGACGATCCGCGTGCGCCGCGTCGCGGTGCGCGCGTTGCCCGACGCGTCCGCCGCGCGGATCGTGATGCGAACCACGGCCCGCCGGCCCCCCCGCGCCAGCGACCGCCGGATCGCCCGGCGCGTGGCCTTCGACAGCTTCAGGCGCAGCGTCGAACGCGCGCCGCCCACCAGCGTCGCCCGCGCGGTGCGCGTGCGCAGGACCGCCGCCGCCGCGGCGCGCGCGCGGCGCGTGATCAGCACGCGGCCGCTCGCGCTCACGGTGCACAGCTCGTCGCAGCGCACGCGAATGGTGACGAAGCCTGTGCGCAGCGCGTGCTGGCTCGCCGCCGCGCGCAGCAGGGTGAGCGCCGGCGCGCGGCGATCGGGCCCGGCGGGCGCGCTGGAGGCGGCCCCGGCGGGCAGCTGGCCGGCGAAGGGCACCGGCCCGGCGCACGCGCCGCTGCTCGCGAAGCGATACACGGCGCCGCCGAGCGAAGCGGCGTAGACGCGCCCGCAGCCGTCCTCGCCGAAGCTCGACACGTTCGCCACGTTCAGGCCCAGCGCGCGCGTGGTCCCGGCCGGCAGCGCCGCGCCCGAGATCGCGCCGGTGCAGTTGTCGCCATAGAGGTACGTGCCGGCGAGCTCGGGCAGGGCCGGATCGCGCACGACGTAGCCGCCCGTGATCGAGCAGCCCGTGGTGTGGGGGTACTCCAGGACCGGCAGCACGGTGCCGGCCGCGGCACCCGCGGGCGCCCCGGCCGGGTAGGTGTGAGCGCCCTCGTACGTGTCCCAGCCGAAGTTGGCCCCCGCGCCGTCGCCCGGCGCGGCGGCGAAGTCGACCTCCTCCCAGGCGTCCTGACCCACGTCGCCGATGACGAGGTCGCCGGTGATGCGGTCGTAGGAGAAGCGCCACGGGTTGCGCAGGCCATAGGCGAAGACCGAAGCGCCGCCGTTGACGCGGTTGACCCGCAGCAGCTTGCCCAGCCGGTAGTCGTGGTTGACGCCGCCGACGATCGAGGGCGGCGCCACCACCGTGTTCTGGGCGTTGCCGGTCGGGTCGCCGCTGCTGCCGCCGTCGCCGGTGCCGGCGTAGAGCTCGCCGTCGGGCCCGAACTGCAGCTGGCCGCCGTTGTGGTTCTCCTGCTGTTCATGCGGGATGGTCACCAGCGGGCGCGAGTAGGACGGGTCCGCCTTGTTGGGGTTCGCCGGGTCGACCCGGTGCTCCTCGATCGTGATCTGGCCTTGGGGGCTCTTCGCCGTGTAGTAGACGTAGAACAGGCCGCTCGTCGCGTAGTCCAGCGGGAAGGCCATCGAGAGCAGGCCGCGCTCGCTCTCCGACGAGCGGACCTTGCTCGCGATGTCGAGGAAGGTCGACCGCGTCGCGCCCTCGACCACCTGGACCGTGCCGCCCTTCTCGACCACGAAGACCCGGCTCGTGTCGCCCAGCGGGGCGGTGACGTAGACGGGCGTTGCGAAGTCGCCGAGCTTGGCCAGGGTCACGGTCGCGGCGCGTGCCGCCCCCGGCACGACCACGAGTACGGCGATGGCCAGGACGATGGCGCGGCGCACGGCGCGGATGATGCCCGCCGGGCCGGGCGGACACGCTGCTAGGCGGCCGCTGTCCGCTTGGCGCGCCGCGCGCGCCGCTCGGCGCGCGCCCGCGCGAGCGCGCCGGCGCGCCCGACCGCCTCGAGCCCTTCGTAGAGCGTGCGGATCTCGGTGAGGATGGCGTCGGCCACCGCCTGCTGCTGGTCGCGCGTGGGATCGTCGACGCGCTCGTAGCGCAACGGCTCGCCGTACTGGACCGTGACGGTCGGGAACTGCAGGCGCCGCCAGTTGCGCACCCGCGAGGATCCGTAGACCGCGACCGGCACGATCACCGCGCCCGACTCGAGCGCCAGGCGCCCGATCCCGGGGCGCGCGGTCTCGCCGATCCGCCCGGTGCGCGAGCGCCCGCCCTCGCAGTACATGGCGACGCAGCCGCCGTCGTCGAGGACCTTCAGCGCGGTGACGAAGGTCTCCTCGTCACGATGCCCCCGCCGCACCGGGAAGACGCCGCCGTGGGTGTAGATGAACTGCATCGGCGGCTTGAAGAGCTGGGACTTGGCCATGAACTGCACCTTGCGACGGATCGAGGCGCCGATGAGGAAGTGGTCCATGAACGAGGAGTGGTTGGGCGCGAGGATCACGGCGCCGCTGGGCGGCACGAGCTCGGCGTCGATGCCACGGACCCGAAAGAGGATCCAGGAGTACACCGTCGTGGCCACGCGGACGATCTCGTAGACGATGTTCGGACGGCGCGTGCGCGTCCGCTCGTGGAAGCGGTCGAAGTGCTCCCTGGGCCGTGGGTCCTTGTAGACCTGGGCCCGGATCTTGACGCCTTCGTCTGGCGGCGTTTCGCTCATCGACCGGAACGCTACAACGGCCCGTAGGGCCTGGCACCCTCCTGGGCCGCCCACGCAGAAGATGAGCCCCGCGACCCATGGTGCGCCACGGGGGCCGGTGGCATCGTCCGGGGGATGCGGGAGTGCGGGCAGACCGTCGTCGAGTGGCTGGTCGCGGCCACCGGCATCGTCGTGCTGGCCGCAAGCCTGGCCGTCGCCGCCCCGAGCGTCGCCCCCGCCGTGGCCGGCGGGATGCAGACCGAGATCTGCCGCGTCACCGGCGGCTCGTGCGATGGCCACCACGCCGAGCCCGCGCCATCAGCGCCTGGGGCACAGCCGGCGCCCGCCGCGCCGCCCGTCCCCCAACAGCCCGCGGCCCCGCCGCGCGACTTCTGCGGGTCGGGCTACGTCAACGTCCCCGAGCTGTGGTTCACCAGCGCCTGCGAGGGCCACGACCGCTGCTACGCAGCGCACCGCGGCAAGGCCGCCTGCGACACCGCCTTCCTCAACGACATGCTCGCGACCTGCGCGAAGCTCCCGTCGTCGTCGAGCGGCCTGAAC
>Ga0307502_10000215_pt1 | contig 15659 bp, 15 predicted proteins | sample 16_S_MG_FD_201364 | JGI IMG/M metagenome (GOLD analysis project Ga0307502, IMG submission 201364) | Soil microbial communities from Populus trichocarpa stands in riparian zone in the Pacific Northwest, United States - 16_S | ecosystem: Environmental > Terrestrial > Soil > Riparian zone > Trees... | reverse complement strand
CCCCGCAGCCGGTAGCCATCCTCCTGCTCGCGGCGGTGGACGACGGTCGCCTGCTGCGTCAAGCGCCCCGTCCGCATCCCGTAGGCGCGGAGTACGAGGCTTGCGCGCGAGCCGGCCGGCACCACGGCGACGTCGAGCAATCCGTCGGCTGGATCCGTGCCGCCGATCTCGCTGCCGCCCCCGAAGGCGCCGGTCACGGCGACGACGACCTGCCAGGCGTCGGCGGCGAAGCAGGGCTCGCCGTCGCAGAGCACGCGGCAGCGCAGCGGCGTTGCGGTGACCCCTGCCTTCAACGCGCCGGCGGCGTAGGCCAGTGCCCCGAGCCGCCGCTTGTGCGGGCGTGCCGCGCGCGCGGCGATCACCGACAGCCCGGTCGACGCCGCGTTGACGAAGGTGCGCCGGCCGACCCGCGCCATGTCGGCGTGGCGGGCGGGTGCATGCGGCGAGCGCGCCAGCGCGCAGGCCTCGTCTAGGTCGAGCGGCAGGTGCAAGGCGCGCGCGAAGTCGTTGGCGGTGCCGACCGCGACGACGGCGAGCGGCACGCCGATCTCGCCCGCCAGCCGCGCCGCCAGGCCGACCGACCCGTCGCCGCCGGCGACGACGACGCGATCGGGCACGCCCTGCGCGCTGAGCCTCGAGGCGGCCTCGGCGGCCTCGTCGTCGTCAAGGCCGTCACCGTCCTCTCCGGCGAGCTCCTGGATGGCGGTCGTGTGCACCTCCGCGCCGCCCGAGCCCAGCAGCTTCTCGAGGCGCTCCGGGCCGGGCGCCGTGCCCGAACGAGGGTTTGCGATCAGGGCGAGGCGCACGAGTGGACCACACCGGATGCTGCCCGATCGGTCCCTGCGCCTATCGTCTCGGCCTTGACCACCACCGCACAGCAGCGCGCAGCCGATCCCGCAGCCCGCCGCTCGCTGCGAGCCCGCCTGCGCGGCGGGCCCGTAGGCCGAGCGATCGCGCGCGTCGACATCACCCTCTACCGCCTGCTGCGCGAGCACGGCCACGACCCGGCGATCGAGCGGCCCGTGCGCGGCTTCTCGCGGCTGGGGGAGCACGCCGCGATCTGGCTCGCGCTGGGCGCCGCCGGCGCCGCCGTCGACCGCTCGCGCCGTCCCCGGTGGCTCCGGGCCGCCCGCGCCGTGCTCGCCGCGTACGCACTCAACACGCTGCTGAAGACGATCGTGCGACGCCGCCGCCCGCAGCTCGAGAAGCTCCCGGCGCTGATCTCGACGCCGACGTCGCTGAGCTTCCCGTCGGCGCATGCATCGTCGTCGTTCGCTGCCGCGCGGGCGTACTCGTCGCTGCTGCCGGGCGTCCCGCTCTACATCGTCGCGGTCCTGATGGCGCTGTCCCGGGTCTATCTGGGCGTCCACTACCCGTCCGACATCGCCGCGGGTGCGCTGCTCGGCATGCTCGTCGGCAGCGAAGCGCGGCGATGAAGGTCGGCATCGTCGGGATGCCCAACGCGGGCAAGTCCTCGCTCTTCAATGCTCTCACGCGCGCCGGAGTCGACGCCGCGAACTACCCGTTCACGACGATCGAGCCGAACGTCGCCGTCGTTCCCGTGCACGACGAGCGCCTGGGACAGGTGGCCGCAACCGTGCGTTCCTCGGAGATCGTCCCCGACACGATCGACTTCCACGACATCGCCGGACTCGTCGCCGGTGCGCACACCGGGGAGGGCCTGGGCAATCGCTTTCTCGCCAACATCCGCGAGACCGACGCGATCGTCCACGTCGTCCGCGCGCACACCGACCAGAGCGTCGTGCACCCGGACGGACGGGTCGACCCGATGGCCGATATCGAGACGATCGAGACCGAGCTCGTGTACGCCGACCTCGAGCAGGCCGAGCGCCGCCACGACCGCGTCGTGCGCAGCGCCCGCTCGGGCGACCGCGCCGCGGTCGCGGAGGAGGCCTGGCTGGCGCAGCTCATCGCGGCGCTGCAGGCCGGTCGTCCGGCGCGCAGCGTCCCCCCGCCCGCCAACGCCCCCAAGGCGCTGCGGGACCTCGGCCCGCTGACCGCCAAGCCGGTTCTGTTTGTCGCCAACGTCAACGAGGGCGAGGACGAGGTGCCGCCGGCGGTCGCCGAGCACGCGGCCGCTCAGGGCGCCGTCGCCGTCGCGATCTCAAGCCGCATCGAGGCCGAGCTGTCCGAGCTCGACGAGGAGGACGCGGCCGCGATGCGCGCCGACCTGGGCCTCACCGAGTCGAGCCTCCAGCGCGTCGTGGGCGGGGCCTTCTCGCTGCTGGACCTGATCGCGTTCTTCACCGCGGGCGAGGACAAGCCGGCGCAGTCCTGGCATCTGCGCCGGGGTCTCAGCGCCTGGCACGCGGCCGGCGAGATCCACTCCGACATCCAGCGCGGCTTCGTCCGTGCCGAGGTCGTCGGCTGGGAGCAGCTCGTCGATGCCGGCGGCTACGCCGGCGCGCGCGACCGCGGCACGCTGCGCTTGGAGGGCCGCGACTACGCGATGGCCGACGGCGACGTCATCACCGTCAAGTTCACGCCGTAGCCGAGGGCTCGAAGCTCGGCTACGCGACCCGGCGCAGCGCGACGACCTCCGCCGGCTCGCGACGCATCGCGCGCCAGATGTCGCGCAGGCACAAGGCGTCGAGCGCCAGGAGGCCGAAGATGAGGCTTAGCGCGGAGATGAGCAGCAGCGTTCGCAGGATGATCGAGTGCGGCTCGGACAGCTGCGCGCGGGCGACCGCCTCGGGGTCGTCGCGATACAACGGCGTCGCCTTGAAGGCGTCCTGCGCCGTCGTGAACGCGGGCTTGATCTTCCCGTCGTACGCGATCAGGCCCTTGTTATGGATCGAGTCGCGCGTCTGGGGGTGTCCGCCGCCATCCCAGTGAGGCTTGACGGCGAACTCCCGCGTCGTCCAGTAGATCGCGCCGCCCATGAAGCCGAGCCGGTCGACGATGTCGAGGTTGCGCTTGAGGTAGTTCTGCTGGAAGGCGTAGGTCTGCTTGGTGTCCGCCGGGCCCGGGTCGGTCGCCTCGGCGCCGAACTCCGTCATCACGAGCGCCTTGCCCGGGTACTTGTCGCGCATCGTGCGCAGGTAGGGCGCGAGATCGTCGATGTCCGCCGTCGACCGGTTGACCTTCCCGTCATACCAGCCGTAGTAGGAGTTGATGCCGAGCGTGTCGAAGGCGTTGTAGGTCCGCTGGCGCGCGACGCCGGGATAGGAGAGGATGTCGATGGCCACCGGTCGCGTGCGGTCGAGGTCGCGCGCCAGCGCCGCCGCGTTCTGCATCCAGACCTGGCTCGTGCGCTGCTTGTCGGGCTGCGACGTCAACTCGTTGGCAACCGAGCTGACGATCACGGACGGGTGGTTGCGCGCCGCGAGGATCGTCTCGCGCACGACCTCGAGCTCGGTCGAGCGCTGCCCCGGCGTCTTGAGCTGCGCATCGCGGTGGTACACCGGCGCCTGGTTCCAGACCAGGATGCCCTCCTCGTCGAAGCGGTTCAGCAGCCGCGAGTCCAGCAGGTAGTGCGCGCGCGTGACGTTCGCGCCCAGCGCCTTGAGCTCGTCGATCATGTTCTCGACGTCGGCCTCGGTCAGGGCCGGTCCGCGGCCCGGAACGTCCTCCTGAAGCGACGCACCGCGAAGGTCGAGGACGCGGTCGTTGAGGCGCAGCATCCCGTTGACCACCGTCACCGTTCGCAGGCCGATGCGCGGGCGATCGACCTGCACGATCTTTGCACCTACGCGGGTCCTGACCGCCGCGTCATACAGCTGCGGATCGTCCGGTGACCATAGCTTCGGCTCGCCCTCGACGCGGACCGCGAACGTCAGCCGCACGCGTTCGCCGGGGCGCAGCCGGCGCGGCGTAGCGCTGCCGGTCGACACCTCCCCGTCGGGCGATCTCAGCGCGACGGCGACCGACGGCCGCTGGGCTCGGTCGCTCGTGTTCTCCAGCCAGCCGTCCACGAGCACGCTCCAGCGGCAGGCGTCGCCGTCGCAATGGCGCCGCGGCAGCAGGCCCGCGTCGTGCATGACGACCGGCCCGCGCGCGACCAGCCAGACGGGGCGCGTGATGCCGCCCCAGTTCCACCAGCCCTCGCGCAGCTGCGGTGCGCGGCGGTAGTCCACGCGCACGACGAGCGTGTTCGGCCGCCCGGCCACCAGGCCGGTCGCCGGCAGCTCGAACGGCGTGTACGGGTCGCTGTGCGTGCCGATCTCGCGGCCGTTGAGCCAGACGCGAGCCACTCGCCGGACCTGCTCGAAGCGAATCCACCAGCTCGTGTCGGGCTTGGGCCCGGTGAAGCCCAGCCGGTACCAGCCCACCGATCCGTAGAACGCCTTCGGAGCAGGCCGGGGATCGAAGACGTGAGGGACGCTGACGGCATCCCAGATACCCCCGCCCGCCCCGCTCTGCCAGTTGTGCAGCAGGCCGTGGTCGCCGGGATCGAGCTTGTACTCCCAGCCGTTTGCCAGCCTGACCGGCGCGGGCGGATCAGCGGCCAGCGCCCCGTCCGCGAACGCAAGCACGGCGAGGATCGCGAGCACCAAGAGGAGGACGCGGGTCATTTGCGCGCACATGATGGCGCAAAACCCCGCGAGAAAGGTCGGATCTGACGCCAAGCCTCTCCGCGCCGTGTCAATTCTCCGAAGCGAGCTGCGCGCCGCGTTCTGGAAGGTCCCGTGGTCTCCTACAACCGTCGTCCACACGGATGTTCGCCGGCTCACGCACCGAGCGGCGCGAGCCGTTGGCGACACAATGGAGAAAGCCCCTGGCATGGATGCCGTCGCAACAGCCGCCCGTCGCCGCAACCTGTCGTCGTTGCTCGTCGCCGCGCTGACGCTGGCGGCGATCTTCGCCACGCTCGCCGTCTCGCCGGCGCGTGCAGCCACCTGCACGGCGGTCCCGAACTGCGCGCGCGTGATCGTCATCGAGGAAAGCGTGAACCTCGGCAACCCCGACTCGTTGACGAAGTTCGGCTTCAGCGCCGACTTCGATGCGGTTGCGAAAAGCTCACCAGAGCCAAGTCCGAATGACTTCGCGCTTGCCTCCGGCAAGTCACAGACGATCAACGACGTTCGGCCCGGCAGCTACACGATCACGGAGAGCAACCTGGGGACCTACGACCCGATTGCGATGGCTGCGACCGGCTATGACCTCACGCACGTGTTCTGCACGGAGTCCGGCGCGCAGAACACGACGGCCTCGCTCGCGGCGGGCACAGCCACGCTGAACGTGGAGGCCAACGAGGAGATCATCTGCACCTTCAGGAATACCCGTCAGGGGAGGATCATCATCGCGAAGGAGACGCCGCCTCCGCATACCTCGACGCCCTTCATCTTCAACACGAACGTCCCGAAATTCCCGCGCTTCTCGTTGATCGACAACCAGAACAAAGGACACGACGCCGTTCCTGGTTTCTACACGGTGACCGAGGAACCGGCGAACGGCTGGGAGCTCTACGACGTGCAGTGCGTGGACACCCCCAACGAGCTTCCGAGAGACCGGGAGGCCAGCCGGTACCCCTCGACCAGGACGGTCGAGGTCAAGCCGGGCATCGCCACGACGTGCACGTTCCACAGCAGGCTGCTCCCGACGCGGCTCATCGTCGAGAAGCAGACGCTTCCCGACCGGGACACCGCTTCCTTCGGCTTCGACACGTCGGCGAGCGCGACCGGGTTCTCGCTCTCAGACGACGGTACGCAGGAGTTCGTCGTCACGCCAGGCACCTACACGGTGACCGAGAGCATGAAGGCGGGCTGGGAGCTCACGTGACTGATGTGCAGCGACGGTAGCCCGGTCGACCCCGCCGCGCGCACGGCGACCGCCACCATCTCACAAGGCGAGACGGTTACCTGCACGTTCACGAACTCCAAGGACGGAGCGCTCGTCGTCGAGGCGCAGACTTCCCCCGCCGGCGACTTGACCCAGTTCGGCTACAGCACGAGCCTTCCCGGCGACCCGCCATTCAAGCTGGCCGGCGGGACGAACCGGCTGCTCGACGTCAGGCCCGGCGCGTATACCGCGACGCAGGACCCCCAGACCGGGTTCCGGCTGGACAGCATCAGCTGCACCAACATCGACAGCACAGCCGATACAGCGGCTCGCACCGCGACGTTCCAGGTAGATCCGGGCGAAACGGTGACGTGTACGTTCTTCAACCGCGCGATCCCCGGTGCCGTCGCGGTGAGCAACGAGGGCGCGGAGTACGCCTACCCCGGTGACATGCTGGTCCGCACCTTCACGGTCACGAATGCCGGTGCGAGCCCGCTCACCGAGATGCAGGTCGGAGACGACCGCTGCGCGCCCGTGACCCGCAAACAGACGCGCGGCGAGGGCGGCGGGCCGGATCGGACGCCGGACGTGCTCGACGTCTCCGACACGTGGGTCTACGAGTGCGCGACCACGGCCCCTGCGGATGGCGACGCGCAGAGGAACGCCGCACCGCCAAAGCCATTGCAGAGCACGGTCAAGGTCGACGCCAAGGACGAGTTCGCGCGGCCGGTCTCGGCCAGCGCCAGGCACTCGACTCGGATCCTGCATCCGGCCGTCCAGGTCGACACGACGGGGCCCGCGACGGCGGTGGCCGGCGAGCCGGTGGGCTACAAGCTTGCCGTCACGAACCCCGGTGACACGCCCTTCCTCGGCGCCTACGTCAGCGCCAGCGACGCGCTGTGCGACGCACCACCGCTCTTGACGTCGAAGAACGGCGACTCGACGCCCAGTCAGCACGACCCCGGCGACACCTGGACGTACGCGTGCACGGTGCAGACCCAGCTCGGCCAGGCGCAGGTCGACAACGTCGGCAAGGTCACGGCGAAGGACAGCCTCGGCGGCCGCGACGTCTCGGACACCGATCCGGCCACGACGCAGCTCACGCAGCCGCCGACGGCGCCGACCACGCCCCTGCAAGCGACGCCGAACAGCCCCACCTTGCGCAGGCCGAGCACGCCAACGACCGCGCTGGCGATCCCACGGCCCAGGGTCGCGGTTCCGACCGTGTCGGCCAAGCTGCGCGGGCCGAGCGGCTGCGTATCACGGCTATTTCGGGCCACGGTCAGCGGGAACGGGATCGCGCGCGTGGATTTCCTGCTCGACGGCAAGCTCTACCGCAGGATCACGGCGAGCGGCAATCGCACGAGGTTCTCCATCAAGATCGATCCGCGACACCAGAGCAAGGTCGCGCATCGGGTGAGCGCGCGGGTACGCTTCCGCGACTCTGCCAACACGCCCACGCGGACGCTGCGGTTGGTCTACGTCAGCTGTCCGCGCGACTCGGTCCCCCGCTTCGCGGGCTGAGCGTGAGGCTTCGCGGGCGCACCGCTGCGATCGCGGCGTGCGCCCTCGCCGTCCTCGCCGCGGGGTCGGCGCAGGCCGGGGCGGTGGCGGACACCCGTCCTGTGCGGCCGGCGTCGGCCGCCGGTCCGCTCGGCGACGAGCGGCTGTCCGACGAGGAGCGCGTGAGCCGCTGGGCGAACGCGGTGCTGCGCGCGACGGTGCATCGCCAACCGAGTACGAGTTCGCCGCTCGCGGGCCGGCTGCGGCTGCAGACCGAGGACGGCCCGCTGGAGGTCTATCTCGTCCTAGCGAGCCGGCTGGACGCCGCCGGCCGGCTGTGGGCGCGCGTCCGGTTGCCTGGGCGGCCGAACGGGCGCACGGGATGGGTCCTGCGCGACGGCCTCGGCGATCTGCATGTCGTACGCACGAAGCTGCGCGTGAACCGCGCGACGCTGCGCGCCACGCTGTACCGCGACGGGCGCAAGGTGTGGTCTTCGCCCGTCGGCGTTGGGAAGCCGGCCACGCCGACGCCGGGCGGGCGCTTCTGGATCCGCACGCGCCTGCGCAACCTCGGCGGCGGAGCGATCTACGGCTCGCTTGCGTTCGGCACCGGCGCCTATTCGGTGCTGAGCGACTGGCCGGGCGGCGGCGTCGTCGGCATCCACGGCACCGACGAGCCGGCGCTGATCCCGGGGCGGCCCTCGCACGGCTGCGTGCGCGTCCCCAACGACAGGATCCGCCTGCTCGCCGGGCTGATGCCGATCGGAACGCCGGTCGAGATCATCTAGCTCGTGACGGGCCACGAGCGCAGTCCGGCCTAGCCGAGCGCGGCGAGCCGGTCGGCGAGCCGGTTCATCCCGCGTGCGCGGGCGGCCTCGGCGGCGGCGGTGCCGTTGGTCGGCGCGTCCGGCGGCCTTCGCAGGTCCACGTGGCGCAGCGTCGCGATGTCCTTGAAGGCGTGCAGGGCGGCGGGGTCGGAGGTCAGCGCGCCCGCCTGGCGGGCCGTCATCGCGCCTGCCTTGCGCGCCGCGGCGATCGCGCCCTCGAGCGTGCCGTGCTCACGCAGCAGGTCGCGCGCGGTCTTGGCGCCGATCCCCTTCGCCCCCGGTAGGCCGTCGGACGGATCGCCGCGCAGCGCGATGAAGTCCGGCACCTGCGCCGGCTCGATGCCGTAGCGCTCGCGGACGGCGGCGACGTCGATGACCTCCGGGCCGTCCTTGCCGCCGCGAGGAAACAGCACGGTCACCGCGTCGCTCACGCACTGGAACATGTCGCGGTCGCCGGTGAACAGCAGCGCCTCACCGCCGGCACGGGCCTCGATCGTCGCCAGCGAACCGAGCAGGTCGTCGGCTTCGAGCTCGGCGATCGACTCACTCTGCCAGTCAAAGGCGTCGTAGAACGTTGGCGCGTCGATCCACTGGCGCTCGAGCTCGGGCGGCATCGGCGGGCGGTCGGCGTGATAGGGCGCGTAGAGCTCGGCGCGGTAGTCCGCCTTCTCGGCGCCCCAGCACAGGACGACCGCACGGGGGGCGTGGCGCTCGACCGCGAACAGGATGAGGTTCGCCATCCCCAGCAGCGCGTTGACCGGGTGTCCGTCGTCATCGGTGATGCTCTGCGGCAGCGCGAAGAACGCGCGGTACAGCAGCGAGGGGGCGTCGACGGCGAGCAGCGGCGCGGGCATCGAGAGCGACAGACTACGGCCGTGCGGTCGTAAGCTGTCCGGCGACTGCACGGTCACGCCCGACCGGTTCCGGCGACCACATAGGTTTTCGCACAGTGCTCACCATCACGGACATCGAGGATCTGCGCTCGCGCGTCGGCGACGAGATCGGCGTCAGCGACTGGCACGACGTCACGCAGGGCTCGGTCGACGAGTTCGCCCGTGTCACCGGCGACGAGCAGTGGATCCACACCGATCCCGAGCGAGCGCGCTCGACGCCGTTCGGCGGCACGATCGCCCACGGCTACTACACGCTCTCGCTGCACCCGCTGCTGATCGCCCAGCTGATGCGCTACGAGGGCTTCGCCTTCGCCGTGAACTACGGCCTCAACAAGGTGCGCTTCCCGGCGCCGCTGCCGGTCGGCAACCGGGTGCGGATGCGCGTGACGCTGGTGTCCGTCGACGATGTCCTCGGCGGCGCGCAGATCACGTCGAAGCTGACCTTCGAGGGCGAGGGCGCACTGAAGCCCGTGTGCGTGGCCGAGCAGATGACGCGCGTTTACACGCGCTGAGCCTCGTTCGCCGGCGCCCGCGCCGGCGAGGCGCGGCGCCCGCGACGCGTGCTGCTCGCAGGGGTGTCGGGATCCGCCACCTTGGTGTGCTCATGTTCGGCCTGGTTGGTAGGAGCATGGTGAGCATGAACACCCACTCTTTCTCTCGCACCCTCGCCTCGGCCGCCGCGATTGCGGCGCTCGGTGGCGCCGCTCTGGCGCCGGCCGCGGGCGCCGCCACCGCGGGGCAGACCGTCAAGGTCACCGCCAAGTACGCCTACGTCGACAACAAGGCGCCGGGGCGCGTCTTCATCGGCACGATCTTCCGTGGCAACCGCTTCAAGATCGACCGCACGGCGCGCGTCACGCGCGGCACCGCCAAGGGCCTGTGGTATCACGGCACCGCCACCGTCACTGGCGAGCATGCCAGGGACGCCCACGGCAAGATCAGGCCGTTCAAGATCACCGGCTGGGTGAAGGCTGCCGCGTTTTCCTGAGCCGCGACGACAGTCCGGACGGCGATCCTTGGGTTCTCGCTGCGATCGCTGCGATCAGCACGGCCTTGCGGGCGCCGGTCACCCGGTCGCCTGTCGGCCTCGATCGACCATTCGGCCTCGTCCCCCGTGAGACGCCGGCGGACGGGCGAACGATGATCACGCCGCGAGGTTAGGCTGCAACCCATGCTGCGGCTCGCGGGCGATGGTCTCACCTTGGCGGTACACGACGAGGGTCAGGGTCAGCCGGTGCTGCTGCTGCATGGCTTTCCAGACTCCTCGTATCTTTGGCGAGACCAGGTCGCGGCGCTGGTCAAGGCCGGTATGCGAGCGATCGTCCCCGACCTGCGTGGGTTCGGCGAGTCTGACAAGCCTGAGGCCGTCGAGGAATACGCGATCGCGCGCAGTGTCCGCGACATGCTGGCCGTCCTGGACGGATTGAAGGTACGCCGCACTCACGTGGTTGGACATGACTTCGGCGCGGTCGTTGCCTGGGTCCTGGCCGCGTCGGCGCCCGAGCGCGTGGATCGGCTGGTCGCGATGTCGGTCGGACATCCCAACGCGCTTAGCGAGCGATCGATCGAGCAGCGCGAGAAAGGCTGGTACACGCTGCTCTTCCAGTTCGCCGGTGTAGCCGAGCCGCTGCTGAAACGCGATGACTGGAGGCTGTTGCGTCAATTGCTCAGAGGTCACGGCGACCTTGAGCGCTACATCGTCGACCTCGCACGGCCGGGGGCGCTTACCGCCGCCCTGAACTGGTATCGAGCGAACCTCGCCCCGCATCTGGAGCTCGAGAACCGTGCGCCGCTACCGGCGGTCGCGGCGCCCACCCTCGGCATCTGGAGCACCGAGGACAGCTACCTAACCGAAGACCGCATGCTGCGATCCGCCGACCACGTCACCGGACAGTGGAACTACGAGCGCGTCGAGGGCGCCGGCCACTGGATGCAACGCGATGAGCCCGAGCGGATCAACGACTTGCTGCTCGAGTTCCTCAGTTGACGTGCAGCCCTCGGCCTCGCAACCGGCGCGAGTCAGGCGTTCACGACAGCTTCGACGGCGGGCTGCCCAGCATCCGGCCCGGCTGGCTCATCGGTCTGAGCGGTCAGCGTGTCGTCGGGTTGCGCCGCCGCAGCCTTCCTCGCGTCTCTTCTAGCTTGCTTGTCCAGCCGACGCTCGCGCATCCGGCTTTCGCGGTTGAGCTTCGCCATCGTGGTCTTCTTCTTGCCGCTTGAGGCCATGCTGTGCTCCCTGGTGGTGAGTTTGGGCGGTCGATGATGACCACGCCAGTCGGGTGAAAATTGCCAATATCTCGCGCCCGTCGAGACTCGCGGATCTCCAGCTGGTTGCCGTCCGCATGGAGAACAACGACGGACGAACGCTCGACCCGGTGGGGGCAGTCTACTTCGCTGGCTGTTGGTCCCTCGGTGCGCACGAGGCTGACCGTCGGTGCCCGACAGCGAGTTGAGGGAGTTTCAGCCGCTCGGTCCATCCTTCGCGGCGGGCACGAGCCGCTCCTCGGCGGCGCGCATCAGCAGCACGGGCAGGCGGCTCGCGCGCATGACGCTGTCGGACACCGAGCCGATCAGCGCGTGGTGCAGCCGTCCGTGGCCATGAAAGCCCATGACGATCAGGTCGCAGCCCGATTGCTCTGCGACCTCGACGATCCGTCTGGTCGGGCGCCCGCGGGTGAGCCGCGTCTCGATGCCGATGTCCGGCGGCAGCGCGTCGACGGCCTCGCGCAGGATCCGGCCGAAGGTCTGCTCGTTGTCGACCGCCGCGGGCAGCGCGCCCGCGGGGCCAATGGTCTGCGGTGCTGCCGCGGGCACGACCGTGAGGACGACGAGGCTGGCGTGCTGGTCGCGCGCCAGCGTCGCGGCGTGGCGAAGGGCGGCGGCCGCGTCCTGTGAGCCGTCTACGGCGGCGAGGATCTTGCGGTAGCAGCCCACGATCGATCGTCCCTCAGGCGGTGTCGGCGATCAGCGCGGCGTGCTGCACGGCCGGTGCCCCGGGACGGGGAACAGCGAGGCCCGCGAGCGTCGCCAGGCCGCAGGCGACCGCCGCGAGGGCGAACGCGACGGTGAAGCCGTGCTCGGTCGGCAGGGCGTGGCCGACGACGGTGCCGGCGATGATGCTCGCGCCGATCTGGCCGCCGACCGAACCGCCGAGGCTGCGCATCACCGTGTTCATGCCGGTGGCCACGCCGGTCTGATCGGGCCGCACAGCCTCGACGATGAGGTTGGCCAGCGAGGCGAACGCGAGGCCGATCCCGACGCCGAGCATGGCCGAGCCGACGTAGAACTCCCAAGGGTCGTCGTGGGCGACGGCGAGGAAGACGAACGCCAGGGATGTCGCGAGGCAGCCGAGCACGAGCGGCCGGCGTGAGCCGACGCGGTTCGCCAGGCGCCCGGCGAGCGGGCTGACGAACAGCATCATCACCGTCGAGGGCAGCAGAAACAGCCCGGCCTGCGTCACCGACGCATGAAAGCCGTAGCCGGCGGCTCTCGGCATCTCGGTGAACTGCGGGATCAGGACGAACGAGCTGAACAGCCCGGCGCCGATCAGAAACGCGGCCGCGTTGACGGTCCACACGCCGCGGACTCGCATCATCGTCATGTCGACGAGGGGCTCGGCTGCGTGCAGCTCGTTGCGGATCCACAGGGCGAGCAGCACGGCCGCTGCGACGAAGAGGCCGGTGACGCGGGCGTCGGTCCAGCCCCAGCTCGCGCCCTCGCTGATACCGACGAGCAGGCAAACAAGCCAGCCCGAGAGGAGCGCGGCGCCGAGCCAGTTCACGTGTCCTGGCGCCTTGATCGGCGACTCGGGCACGAAGAACACGGTCGCGATCGTCGCCACGACGACGAGGAAGAACGGAAACCAGAACAGCCAGTGATACGACAGCGCCTCGACGATCGGGCCCGCGAGCACGATGCCGAGGCCCGCGCCGACGCCGAGGATCGCCGAGATCAGCGCGATGCCCGTCGCCACGCGCTCGCGCGGGAACTCGTCGCGGATGATCCCGAACGCGAGCGGGAAGATCGCGCCGCCGGCGCCCTGGATCACGCGCCCTGCGATCAGCACGTTGACGTCAGTCGCCAGCGCGGCGAGCACGGTTCCCGCGCCGAGCGCACCCAGCGAGCAGACGAGCGTGCGCTCCTTGCCGAACATGTCGCCCAGACGACCGACGATCGGGGTGAGGACCGACGCACTCAGCAGATACGCCGTGAGCACCCAGGTGGCCGACGTGGCGGACGCATCGAGATCGCGCTGGATCTCGGGCAGCGCCGGAGCCACGAGCGACTGCAGGACGGCGAACGTCGCGGCCGCGATGGCGAGCGCGGCAAACGTGAGGCCGTAATGCTGGCGGGGCACTTGTGCGTGCGGCGCACCAGCGGTGCTAATGTCATCGCTTGATGTCATCAGTGGCTGACAACGCTACCACGACGCGGCGGCGCCACGATGCCCAGGCCAGCCGCCAGGCGCTGCTCGACGCCGCGGACGCGCTGTTCGACGAGCGCGGATATGACGCCGCGACCGTTCGCGACATCGGCGAGCGCGCCGGCGTCGACGCGGCGCTGATCGCGCGCTACTTCGGCTCGAAGGAGGGCCTGTACCTCGCGACGCTCGAGCAGGAGCCGCGCACGCCGCTGCCGACCGACCTGACGCGCGCGCTGGAGCACATCCTCAGCCGCTCCGATCAACGCGGAATCGGTCCGATGTCACTCGCCATGATCAGCCCGATGCACAGCGAGGAGCTGCGCAGGCAGGTCAGCGCGATCACGGTTCGCCGCGTCGTCGAGCCGTTCGCGGCCGAGCTGTCCGCGCACGGCGTCGAGGATGCCGCACTGCGCGCCGAGATCCTCGTCGCGGTGGCGATCGGCGTTTCGCTCACGCGCGTGTGCGGGACGTTGCCGACGCTGGCGCAGGCGCCCCTGCGAGACGTGGTCGGCGTGCTCGAGGCGCTGATCGCCGCGCTCCGGCAGGACGGCTCCTGAGCGTGTCCGAGCACGCTATGGACGCCGACGGCGGCGGGCCGACCGGCCGCGCGCTGGCGACGGTCTTCGCCGCGCTGATGCTCGGCATGTTCCTCGCCGCGCTGGACCAGACGATCGTCTCGACCGCGCTGCCGACGATCGTCGGCGACCTCGGCGGGCTGAAGCATCTCTCCTGGGTCGTCACGTCCTACCTGCTCGCCTCGACCGCGTCGACGCCGCTGTACGGAAAGCTCGGCGACATGTACGGACGCAAACCCGTCTTCCTCGCGGCGATCCTCATCTTCCTCGCCGGCTCGATGCTGTCGGGACTGAGCGAGTCGATGGGGCAGCTGATCGCGTTTCGCGCGCTGCAGGGCATCGGCGCCGGCGGGCTGATGGTCGGCGCCCAAGCGATCATCGCCGACATCGTCCCGCCGCGCGAGCGCGGCCGCTACATGGGTCTGATCGGATCCGTCTTCGCGGTCGCATCGGTCGCCGGGCCGCTGCTCGGCGGCTTTCTCGTCGAAACGATCTCCTGGCGCTGGGTCTTCTACGTGAACATGCCGATCGGCGTGCTCGCGGTGCTCGTCGTCGTGTTCCGGTTGCACCTGCACACCCCGGCGCAGCGCCACTGCATCGACTACCTCGGCGCCGGCTTGCTGACGGCGGGCGTGAGCGCGCTGATCCTCGTCACGACGTGGGCCGGCAACGAGTATCCCTGGGACTCGGCGGTCATCGTGGGGCTCGCCGCCGCAAGCGTCGCGCTGCTCGCGGCGTTCATCTGGCAGGAGCGGCGCGCCGCCGAGCCGATCATCCCGCTGAGCCTGTTCGCGTCGCCGGTCTTCCGCGTCGCGTCGTCGCTGGGCTTCTTCATCGGTTTGGCGATGTTCGGCGCGATCATCTTCATCCCGCTGTTCCTGCAGCTCGTCTACGGCGTCAGCCCGACGAGCTCGGGCCTGCGAATGTTGCCGCTGATGGCCGGGCTGCTGATCGCGAGCGTCACGTCCGGACGCCTCATCAGCCGGATCGGGCGCTACAAGGCGTTTCCGATTGCCGGCACGGCGATCACGACGGTCGGCATGTTCCTGCTGTCGCGCCTGGACGTCGACACGCCGCCCGCCCTGGCGTCGGTCTACATGCTGGTCGTCGGCGTCGGGATCGGCCTCGTCATGCAGGTCCTGATCCTCGTCGTGCAGAACGACGCGCCGCCGCGCGACGTCGGCGTCGCGACCGCGACCGCGACGTTCTTTCGCTCCATGGGCGGCTCGCTCGGCGTCGCGCTGCTGGGCGCGATCTTCGCGTCGCGCCTGGCGCACGAGCTCACGGGGCTGCCGGGCGACGCGGCCGCGCGGCTGGCGGGCGGCGTGAACGTCTCCCCCGAGAAGGTCCACGCGCTCCCGCCCGCGATCCGTCACGACTTCGTGCTGGCGTTCGTGGACGCCCTGCAGCCGGTCTTCCTCGTAGGGGCCGGTGTCACGGCGGTGACGTTCGCCCTCTCCTGGCTGCTGAAGGAGGTGCCGCTGCGCGCGAGGGCGTACGCCGCCACGGCCGACCTCGGAGCCGAAGGAGCGGTTGGGGCAACGACCGCCGCCGAAGCCGTCGTCACGCCGCCGGCGCAGCCTGTCGCTCGGTCCTAGGACCTCGTCCGCCGCGGGGGCTTTGATCGGCGAGCGTCGTTGAGCTACGTTCCCGTTTGGTGCCGGACTGGGTCACCATCTCGTCCTTGGCGACCGCC
>Ga0307502_10000214_pt1 | contig 15713 bp, 17 predicted proteins | sample 16_S_MG_FD_201364 | JGI IMG/M metagenome (GOLD analysis project Ga0307502, IMG submission 201364) | Soil microbial communities from Populus trichocarpa stands in riparian zone in the Pacific Northwest, United States - 16_S | ecosystem: Environmental > Terrestrial > Soil > Riparian zone > Trees... | reverse complement strand
TCCAGCCGTCGAGGTGCGCGAGACGCGCAACCAGATCGACGACCTGATGAACGAGTGCCGCCTGCGCGTCGAGCGCAACGAGCGCGTGCTGGTGACGACGCTGACCAAGAAGATGAGCGAGGACCTCACCGACTACCTGCTGGAGATGGGCTTCAAGGTCCGCTACCTGCACTCCGAGGTTGACACGCTCGAGCGCATCCAGATCATCCGCGACCTGCGCCTGGGCGAGTACGACGTGCTCGTCGGCGTCAACCTCCTGCGCGAGGGCCTCGACCTGCCCGAGGTCTCGCTCGTGGCGATCCTCGACGCCGACAAGGAGGGCTTCCTGCGCGGCGAGACGTCGCTCATCCAGACCATCGGGCGCGCGGCGCGCAACATCGAGGGCACCGTGCTCATGTACGCCGACAAGGAGACCGCCGCCATGCGCGCGGCCATCGGCGAGACCGACCGCCGGCGCGCGATCCAGCTCGCCTACAACGTGGAGCACGGCATCACGGCGGCCACGATCGTCAAGGGCATCAGCGACATCGCCGAGTTCCTGCAGTCCGAGGGCAAGACCCCGAAGGGCCGCCGGCGCTCCGAGCGCAAGCGGGCCAAGGCGCAGGACATGTCGCTCAGCGAGATCGAGCGGACGATCATCGAGCTCGAGGAGGAGATGCTCGCCGCCGCCGACGAGCTGCGCTTCGAGTACGCCGCCCGCCTGCGCGACGAGATCCGCGAGCTGAAGCGCGAGCTCGTGGCGATGCAGGAGTACGAAGCGCCGGCCTGACCCGCCGCCGCGGCCTCAGCGAAGGGTGAAGTCCCGGCGCATGCCCTTCTGGTAGTGCCCGGGGATGTCGCAGATCAGCACGTAGTGACCCGGGCGCAGACGGGCGCCGAGGACGACGATATGGTGGTCGCCGGGGTCGAGCGGATACACGAACTTCAAGCCGTGCCGACTGACCCGGCCGTTCGCGACGGGCAGCTTCTTCGCCGTCCGCGCCGTCTTGATGACGACCAGGTCGTGCTGCACCTTGCCCGTGTTGCGCAGGTCCATGCGGAAGTAGCCGGCACTCGCGTGTCCGCGGTCGAGGCGGATCCTGTACTCGCTCATCCTCAGCTTGACCGGCGGCTCAGGGCCGCCGCCGAGCGCCGCCGGGGGCGCGACGACGAGCACGACGAATGCGCAGACGGCGACGTGACGGACGGACAACATGCGGGCCTCCAGAGGGAGCTGTCGGCCCGCACGTTGTCACAAGCGCGAGCCCCTGTCAGGCCGCGATCAGCGTCGGCTCGCCGGGCTGCCAGCTCGCGGGGCACAGCTCGCCGGTGCGCAGCGCGCAGAGCACGCGCAGGGTCTCGGCCGCCGAGCGCCCGACCGCGCCGTCGCTGATCGTCGCGTGGCGGACGATGCCCTGCGGATCGATCACGAACGTCCCGCGGCGGCAGGTGCCGTCCTCCTCCAGCACGCCGAAGGCGCGCGCGAGCTCGTGGGCGGTGTCGGCGAGGACCGGGTAGCCGACGCCGGCCAGCAGCGGATCGTCCTCGAACCAGCGCCGGTGCGTGAACCAGCTGTCGGTCGAGACGGCCATGACGGCGGCGCTCTCGTCCATGAAGGCGGGGGCCAGGTCGGCCAGCTCGGCGAGCTCGGTGGGGCAGACGAAGGTGAAGTCGCGCGGGTAGAAGACGAGCACGACCCAGCGCCCCCGATGGTCCGCGGGACCCATGAGCGGGGCGTTGCTGCGCCCGCGGACGTAGGTCGGGGCCTGGATGGACGGGACGGAGTCGCCGACGGTGATGGGCATCAGGGGGAGGAGCTCCTTGGTGGGTGTGCAGCGGACCGCGCCGCCACGGTAGGCGTGCCCGCGTCCCGTGTCGTCGGCCTGCAGGCTCATCTGCGCCACCCGTGCGGAGGATCCGCACGTCCTCCTTGCGACCGATGCGGCTAGGCGCCCGCCTGCTGGAGGGTCACCGTGAAGGCATCGCCGCCCGGCGACAGTCCCGCGGGGGTCGCGTCCGCGGAGGCGACGTCGGGACCGAAGCGCATGCTCCGCGAGCGCCGGTGCGGAGACAGCGTGATCGCGACGTTCGACCACGCGGGGTCGGAGATCGTCCCCGAGTGGCCGGTCGCGCTGGTGGCTCTGACGTTCGCGAAGCTGGTGGGCGCGAACGCGGCCAGCGGCAGCGACTGGCACCCGCCGTTGTCGCCGCACGCCGACGGGGCCTCGACGATCCATTCGGCCGAGCTGACGTCGACCTGGTCGGCCTGCAGCTGCGTGGCGAACGAGGTGCCGCGGGTGCGGTTGGCGAGGAAGAGCTTCACCGTGTGGCCCGAGACGGTCACGCTGGCCGAGATCGTGTCGCCGGGCCGCACGGCGAGCTTCAGCTCGACGGGCGCGGCGGGCACGAGCTCGTACCACGCCGTGTAGTAGCCCTTGCCGCCCGCGCAATCGGCCTCGGTGCCGACCTGCTCGAGCGCCTGCGAGGTCGTGTGCAGCCCCCCGAGGCCCACCCAGGCGGCCGAGTAGCGCCGTCCGCCTGCGCTGCAGCTGACGGCGGGCGCCACCCAGGTGGCGCTCACGCGCGCGAAGCGGGTGCCGGGCTGGCTCACGGCGTAGCCGGCCCAGTTCGAGCTCGTGGTCGTCCAGCTCGCGGCCTGCGCCGTCGCCGCTGGCAGGGCGAGGGCCAGCAGCACGGCGACGGTGAGCAGGGCGCTGCGGCGATGGTGCACCGGTGCAGCATGCACCCTGCACCCAAGAACGCCCTAAGAGCTTCCTGAGAGCATGGCACGACACCATGAAGGCGATCGTCCACGACACCTACGGCTCAGCCGACGTCCTGGAGCTCAGGGACGTCGACCGGCCCGCGATCGCAGACGACGAGGTGCTGGTGCGCGTCCATGCGGCCGGCGTGGATCGGGGCGTCTGGCACGTCATGACGGGCCTGCCCTATGCGATACGCCTCGCGGGCTTCGGACTGCGGGCGCCCAAGACCCCCGTGTTGGGCATGGACCTGGCCGGCGTTGTGGAGGCGGTCGGCAACGACGTGACCAGGTTCCAGCCCGGCGATGAGGTGTTCGGCATCGGCAGGGGCGCCTTCGCGGAGTACGCGCGCGCTCCCGAGCGCAAGCTGGCCCCCAGGCCGGCGAACCTCACCCTAGAACAGGCGGCGGTGGTCGCCGTCTCGGGCCTGCCGGCCCTGCAGGGCCTGCGCGACCACGGGAAGGTGCGCCCGGGCCAGAAGGTGTTGATCATCGGCGCGTCGGGAGGCGTGGGGACCTACGCCGTGCAGCTGGCCAAGGCGTTCGGGACGGAAGTGACCGGCGTATGCACCACGACGAAGGTGGACATGGTCCGATCCATCGGTGCCGACCACGTCATCGACCACACGCACGCCGACTTCGCGCAGGGTGAGCAGCGCTACGACGTGATCCTCGACGTCGGCGGGAACTCGTCCCTGTCACGCCTGCGGCGGGCGATGACCCCGAAGGGGACGCTCGTGATCGCCGGCGGCGAGACCAATGGACGCTGGCTCGGCGGCAGCGATCGCCAGATCCGGGCGCTGCTGCTGTCGCGGTTCGTGGGCCAGAAGCTGGGCACGTTCATCTCCCGCGAGAACCACGAGGACATGCTCGTCCTCAAAGAGCTCATCGAAGCAGGGCAGGTCACCCCGGTCATCGACCGGACGTACGCGCTGAGCGAGGTCCCCGAGGCCATGCGCCACCTGGAGCAGGGGCGCGCCCGAGGCAAGCTCGTCATCACCCTGTGAGGCGCCGGCCGGCCACCATCTCGGCAAGCGCGCCGGGCGGTGCGCTGTACTTCGCCTCGATGGCGTCCGATCGCACCTCGCGGCTGCTGCGCTGGTACGCGCGCGAGCGCCGCGACCTGCCGTGGCGGCGGACACGCGATCCCTACGCGATCCTCGTCTCGGAGGTGATGCTCCAGCAGACGCAGGTCGCGCGCGTGCTCCCGCGCTACGAGGCGTGGCTGGCGCGCTGGCCCACCGCCGACGCGCTCGCGGCAGCCGCGCTCCAGGACGTGCTGCGCGAGTGGGTGGGGCTCGGCTACAACCGCCGCGCCGTGCGGCTGTGGGAGGCGGCGCGGGTGGTGGCGCGCGAGGGCTGGCCGGCGCGCCTGCAGGACCTTCCGGGCGTCGGGCCCTACACCGCCGCGGCCCTCGGCTCGTTCGCGTTCGGGCGCCAGGAGGTCGCGCTGGACACCAACGCGCGGCGGCTGTTCGCGCGGCTGGGGACGGCGCTCGCGCCGCCGCCCGGGCGCGCGGCGGACTTCAACCAGGCGACGATGGAGCTGGGCGCGACGGTGTGCACGGCGCGCGCGCCGCGCTGCGGCGCGTGCCCCTTGCACGCGGGCTGCGACGGCCCCGAGCCGCCGGCGCCGCGGGCGCGCGGAGGCGAGCGCTTCGAAGACTCCAACCGGTGGGTACGCGGCCGCGTGGTGGCGGCACTGGCGGCGGGGGAGGGGGTGCCGCGCGGCATCGCGCCCGACCGCCTGGCGCCCGCCTTGCAGGGGCTCTTGCGCGACGGTCTGATCCGGCAGGTCGCGGACGGCTACGCGCTAGGCTGAGCCGACCGTGGCCCTGGACCGGCAGACCATCATGCGCGACGACTTTCCGAGCAACCGGCGGGGTTATGACCCGGCGGCGGTCGATGCGCATCTCGACCGGATCGCCGACGAGTTCGACGAGCTGCGCCGGCGCGCCGCCGTCCCGGCGCCGCTGTCGGCGCAGGCCGGCGACCAGGTCAAGGCGATCGTCGAGGCGGCCGAGCACGGCGCGCAGGAGATCCGCGACGCGGCCCACGCCGAGGCCCGCGAGCACGTGGCGCGGGTGACCGCGGCGGCCGACCGCCTGCGCGAGCGCATCGAGCAGATGGAGCGCGACATGACGCAGCTCGTCATCGACCTGCGCGAGGGCGCCGAGCGCCTGCGCGGCGACCTCGACGAGTTGCAGGCCGGCACGGACGAGCTGTCAGACGTGCGCGACGAGGAGCCGCCCCAGGCCGCCGCGCCGGAGCCCGAGCTGGAGCTCGCACCCGAGCCCGAGCCCGAGCCCGAGCCGCCGGCCGTGCCGGCGGACGGCCCTGCGCCGAAGCAGGGCGACAGCGCCGCGGCGCGGATCGTCGCGCTCGACATGGCCCTGTCGGGCAAGCCGCGCGAGGACACCGATCACTACCTCGCCGAGAACTACGACGTGCCCGACCGCGCGGCGCTGCTCGACGAGGTCTACGCGGCGGCTGGCGGCTGAGGCGGTCTGTCCGCGCGCGTTTGCGGCGTTGCGCGGCGCTCACTGCCGCATCGAGGGAAGGGAGTGAGCGGCGGCGCGACCGCGGGCGGCCGTCCTCCCGCGAACCAGTCCGGATAAGGCCCGGAAACCGAACCCAATCCGGACTGGTTCGGGCACCAGCGCGCCGAGGGAGCCGCAGACGCTCCGACCACCGCAACCTCCCTTCCCTCGATGCGGCAGTTTGCGCGGCGAAGCGCCGAAAGCGTCGCGCGGACGACCTACGCCAGCCCCAACAGCCGCTCCGCGTTGCCGTGCGCGAGCCGGGCAAGGTCGTCGGGGCTCAGCGGGGCGATCTCCAGCAGCCGCCGGCCATCGGTGTTGGGCGCGTAGGGCCAGTCGACCGAGAAGAGCACGCGATCGGCGCCGAAGACCATGAGCGCGCACAGCAGCGGCGGGATCGAGAACAGGCCGCTGGTCGTGATGTGCACGTTGGCGAGGATGTACTCGGAGGGCAGGCGGTCCAGGCCCGTCACGGCGGGCGGCAGGTTGTCGTCGACCCGCGCGAGCATGAACGGGAGCATCTCGCCCATGTGGCCGACCACGAGCTTCAGTCTTGGGTGGCGGTCGAAGACGCCGGCGAGGACCATGCGCAGCACGTGCAGCCCGGTCTCGGCGTGCCAGCCGTACGCGGCGGCGCTGAGGAACCAGCTCACCGCCGGGTTGAACCCCGCGTAGTAGGCGTCGCGCACCGCCGGTACGGGCTCGGCCGGGTGCAGGTAGAGCACCGCGCCCAGGCGCTCGAAACGCTCGAGCAGGACGTCGAAGTCGGGGTCGTCGAGGAAGCGCCCGCCCGTGTGCCCGTTGACCATCGCGCCCCTGAAGCCAAGCTCGGTGACCGAGCGCTCGAGCTCGTCGGCGGCGGCTCCGGGCGCCGAGGTCGGCAGCGTGGCGAAGCCGGCCAGGCGGTCGGGGTGCTCGGCGACCGCGCGCGCGAGCGCGTCGTTGGCCTGGCGCGCGAGCGGGATCGCCGTGTCGGGATCGAGGTGCTGGACGCCCGGCGTCGTGTGGCTGATGACCTGCAGGTCGATGCCGGCCTCGTCCATGGCGGCCAGGCGGCGCTCGCCGAGATCGGCGAGGTTGGCCTCCAGCGGGGTGCCCGAGGCGGCGTCTGGGTTGCGCAGGGCGCCGATCGCCCGCGCGATCTCCGGCGTCCAGAAGTGGTCTTCGAGGCTGATGACGCGCATGAGCTGCATCATCGCGTCCCGTTGCGTCCGGCGGCGTCGGGCCCAAGATGCGGATCCATGAACGCCTTCGAGAATTTGGAGCCCGAGCGCGGGCCGGAGGACTTCGTGCCCGGGTCGTCCGACCTCGAGCTCGTCGCCCGCGTAGAGGGCCTCGTAGGGGAGGAGGCCGCGCTGCTCGCGGTCCCGCACGAGGACCGTAGTCAGCACCAGCATGATCGCCTGAAGGCGATCGGGGAGGAGCTCGACCGCGTCTTCGAGCACCTGCGCGAGCGCGCTCGGCGCCTTGCCAACGGCCCATCAGCCGACGAACACAGCGACTGAGGCCGGCGGCGCGCGGGCCGCAACCCCGCGACCTCGCGTACGTTGTCGGGGAATGACCCGTGCAGGAGTCCTCGCCGCCGCTGCCCTCACCGCCGCGGCTGTCGCCGCGCCCGCGCGCGCCAGCTTCGGCCCGCCCGTCCAGCTCGCCGCTGGCTCGTTCGGCATTGGCGTGGCGGCCGACACCGATGCGGCCGGCTCGACGACCGCGATCGTGTCCGGCTACGGACGCGGGCCTCGCCTCCTCGAGCGGCCCGCCGGCGGCGCCTGGTCGGCGGCGACGCCGTTGCCCGGCAACCCCGCGGGCATGGCCGGCCCGGTCGTCGACGCCGCCGGCTCCGGCGCGCTCGGGATCGCCTGGCGCGTCGACAAGCCGCGCGCCTACAGCGGCATCGCCGTCGCCATGCGCGATCCAGGCGGGGCGTTGAGCGAGCCGATCGAGATCGCCGGCGAGGACGCCGGCGGCGTGCGCCACCCGGCGCTCGCGATCGACCAGGCGGGCGACGCGCTGCTGGCCTACAACACCGCCACCAACGAGGTCCACCTCAACATGCGCGGCGCGATCGCGATCGCGATCGCCCACCGCAACAGCGGCCACTCGTTCTCTGCGCCGACCGTCGTCGATCGCACACCGTCGAGCGCGCCCACTGTCGCACTCGCGCGCGACGGCACGGGGGTGGTTGCCTGGACGCACGACCGGCGCGTCTACGCGGTCTCGGTGGACGCCGGAGCGAACATCGGCAAGGTCAAGCGGATCGCCTCGCCCGACGGGGTGGTGGGGCTCGTCGCAGCCGCCGGCGAGGACGGGGCGGCCACGCTGGCCTGGGTCGACCATCGCGCCGGCGGCACGGCCAGCAGCCCACGCACCCGCTACTTCGTGCGCGCCCTCAGCCGGACCGCGGGGCACGCCTTCGCGGCCACTCGCACGGTCGCGTCGACCAGCGACTACGTGCGGGGCGTCGCCGTCGGCAACGACGAGGACGGCCGGACGACGCTGGCCTGGGCTCGGGAGCACTTCGGCGACAACCGCTCGGAGGGCAAGGGCGGCGTCACGAGCGCGGTCCTCGCGACCACTGCCCAGGCCGGCAGGCCCTTCCCCGTGCCGCAGGTCGTCGTGAAGCGGGGGCTGCGCTACCTGACGCCGCCCGGGGTGGCCGCCGCCAACGGCCGCGTGGTGCTGAGCTGGGGCTCGACGGCCAACCGCCGCAACCTGGCCGTGCAGGCCGCGGTCGGTCCGGCGGGCGCCATCGGGCCGCCTCAGACGGTGGCCGCCAAGACGCTGAAGCAGACCACCTACGGGCCTCAGCCCCTCATCCAGGAGGCGCTCGCGCCCAACGGCGTGGTGACGGTGTTCTACGTCGAGCCCACCGAGATGCCGCCGCCGGCGCCCGCGTTCGTGTTGAACGCCGCCGACGGCCCTTGATCAGCGCTCCTCACGAAACAGCCGGCACGCGTAGGCCCCCGCGGGATGCGCACGGAAGGCGCGCACCCCGGCGGCCATGTCGCGCGGCAGCTCGTCGGGCTGGGGCAGCGGGACGCCGTACTCGGGCGGGACGAGCACGGGGGCGGCGAGGGCGGCGAAGGCCAGGTCCGCGGCGGTGAAGGCGTCGCCGCACAGGTAGCGTCGTCCGTCGTCCAGGCGCGCGGCGACCGCGTCGAACGTCCGCTGCACGGCCGCGGCGGCCTCGGTCCCCGTCTCGGGCCCGATGGCGAACAGGTGGCGGACGTAGCCCGACATCACGCCGAGCATGAGCGGGAACGCGCGCCGCTCCCAGGCGGGGACTCCCGCGCAGTTGTAGGCGCGCCCGAGGTCGCGCTCGGGAAGGATGTGGAAGTACATCCAGCGCCGCCCCTGCGGCCCGAGGTCCGCGTCGAAGTCGCGCTCGAGGGCGACGACCTCCGCCCGTCGCTCCGGATCCTCGGGGTACAGGCGCGCGCCGGGCTCGCTGCGGCGGTCGGCGTAGGCGAGGATGTCGGCCGACTGCGCGAAGACGCCATCGGCCGTCACGAGCACGGGGACCGTGCCACCCCCGCCGGCCCGGCGCGAGGCGACGCGATGGACGAGCTGGACGTGGCGCTCCTCGCGGTAGGCGAGGCCGGCCCGGTCGAGCGCCCAGCGCGCCTTCTCGCAGTAGTGGCTGATCGGGATCGTGATCAGCCGCGCGGTCGCTGAGGAGGACATCGCCTAGCCGCCCACCAGCCGCACCATGAGCTCGGCCGCCTGCGCGTCGTCGAGGCCCTCGTCGAGCGCCAGCGAGCGCCAGGTCGAGAAGGCGAGCGCGTGGCCGATCGCGGCCCGCTCGCGCGTGCGCGCTGCGCCCCGTGACCGCCGGCCGCGCACGAGCGCGTCGCGGGCGGCGACGAGGTACCCGTGATAGGCGCCGAAGTGCTGGCGCACGAGCTCCGACACCGGCTCGTCGCGGATGAGGTTCTCCATCATGTCCGCGGTGCGCCGATAGTAGGGGTAGAGCGCGTCGAGCGCCGCGCGCAGGCGCGCGTCGGGGTCCTCGATCGTCGCCCAGGCGCCGATGTCGGGCACGGGGTTCTGCGCCGCCCAGTGCGCGGTGCACGCCGCGAAGAGCGCGGCCTCGTCGGGGAAGTGGCGGTAGACGGTGGAGCGGCGCACGCCGGCGTGCTCGGCCAGTGCGCTGACGGATGTCCTCGCCGGCCCGACCGTGCCGTGCAGGGCGACGGCGCTCTCGGTAATGCGCCGGCGCGTGGCCTCCTCGAGCTCCGCGCGCTTCTTCATTCGGTATGGGCGCTTTTGATCGGTCATGCGTGTCCAGCCAATCTTGACACATTCGCCGGACGCCGGTACATTGTCGCGACACTACTGTCCAATGAAAGGAACGATCGCGATGCTGACGACGGGGGCGAAGGTGGTTGGGCCGGCAGACGGCACGAGCGGCTCGCTGGGGATGATCGGCGTGCGCTTCATGATCGACGGCGCCGAGAGCGAGGGCCGTTTCTCGCTCGTCGAGCACCCGATGCCGCCGCGCGCGCTGGCCGCGCCGCTGCACCGCCACCTGCGCGAGGACGAGTACAGCTACGTCCTCGAGGGCAAGGTCGGCGCGCTGCTCGGCGACGAGGTGGTCATCGCGGGCCCGGGCGACCTGCTCTTCAAGCCGCGCAACCAGTGGCACACCTTCTGGAACGCCGGCGACGAGCCCGCGCGGATCCTCGAGATCATCTCTCCGTCGGGCTTCGAGCGCTTCTTCGACGAGCTCGTCGACCTCGGCGGCGCCGTGAACGCCGACCCGCGCGCGCTCGCCGAGCTCTGCGAGCGCTACGACCTCGAGATGCAGCCGGACACCATCCCCGGCCTCGTCGAGCGCTTCGGCCTGCGCGCCCCGGGTGACACGGCGTAAGGAGGTCGTCGCCTAGGCTTCCGCGATGCGCCACGCGCTACTCGCGGCCCTGCTCGTCGCCCTGTGCCTGCCGGCCGGGGCGGCGGCGGGGGTGCCGCCCGACTTCTTCGGCGTCATGGCCAACGGGGCACTCGACGCGCCCGGCTTCCCGCTCGACGCGGAGTCCGCGGCGATGCGCAGCGCCGGCGTGCAGTCCGAGCGCATGGAGATCGCCTGGGACCTCGCCGAGCCCCAGCAGGGGCAGTACGACTTCGCCCTGACCGACCGCAAGGCGCTCGCGGCCGCGCGGGCCGGGATCGACGTGCTGGCCCTGATCGTCCGCTCGCCGGCGTGGGCCGCGCGCCACCCGGGCGAGCCGTTCTCCTCGCCGCGCGACCCCGCGGACTACGCGGCCTTCGCGAAGGTCCTGGTCGCGCGCTACGGGCCGAACGGCTCGCTGTGGGCCGAGCACCCGGAGGTCCCCGCGCGGCCCATCCGCGCCTGGCAGGTCTGGAACGAGCCCAACCTCGCCGTCTACTGGGCCGAGCAGCCGTTCATGCGCGGCTACGCGCGGCTGCTCAACGCCGCCGACGCTGCGATCAAGCAGGCCGACCCCGGCTCGACGGTGGTCATGGCGGGCCTGGCCAACTTCTCCTGGCGCGACCTCGAGCGGCTGTTCTCCAAGGGCGGGGCGAAGCTGCACTTCGACGTGGCGGCCGTGCACCCGTTCAGCGGGCGGCCCTCCAACGCCGTGAAGATCGTCGCGCTGAACCGCAAGGCCCTGAACCGCCACGGCGCCAAGGGCAAGCCGATCTGGCTCACCGAGCTGACGTGGTCCTCGGCCAAGGGCAAGAAGAAGAAGCTGACCCAGAACTGGGAGACGACCGAGGCGGGGCAGGCTCTGCGCCTGCGTCAGGCCTACCGGCTCTTCGTGCGCGCGCGCCGCGCGCTGCGCCTGCAGCGCATCTACTGGTACACGTGGGTCACGGTGGACCGCGATTCGCCCAACTCGTTCGACTACTCGGGCCTGCGCACCCTGCGTCCCGACGGCAGCGTCGTCGACAAGCCCGCCGCCGCCGCGTTCCGCGCCGTGGTCAAGCGCTACCGGTAGGACGCGTCCTACTGCTTGCGTTTCGCGACGTTGAACTCGACGGCGGCGCGGATCAGCTCCTTGAACGCCGCTTCGTCGATCGCGTCGTCTTCGCGAATGTCGATGGCCCGTCGTGTCTTGCCCTCGAGGCTGGAATTGAAGAGCGCAGCGGGGTCAGGCAGCGACGCCCCGTGAAAGAAGGTCAGCTTTACGACCTGCTTGTAGGGCTCGCCCGTGCAGATCCCCCCGTCGTGCGACCAGACGGGAGTTCCCGGGGAGGTCTTCTTCACCCACTTCCATTCCTCGACGACCTCCGGGTCCGCCTCGTGGATGAGCTCGCGCATCCGCTGCAGCATCGGACCGCGCCAATCGCCGAGCTCCGCGATGCGCTGGTCGATCTCCTGCGAGGCGGAGTTGGGCGGTGCGGAGCCATCTGTTGGCGTCACGAGTCCTCCTTGGTATACGACCGCGGCGGGTGCCAGGGCTCGCCGGGCGTCCGCGCGGGCGCAGTCCAGCCGTTGGACTCGGCCGTCATCCTCAGCGCGTGCATCGCCTTGACCTTGGCCTCCCACGGCATGCGCCGGTAGAGCGGCACGAAGACCAGCCGCCAGAAGTACCCACCGGGCGGCTTGTGCGGCGCCGTGGTGGCCTGCGGGTGCGCGCGGCGCAGGTCCTCCATCGCGGCGACGCGCAGGTGGTGCTCGGCCTGCTCGCGCAGGCGCTGCTGGGCGCCGCCGAGGCGACTCATGCGGGCACCGCCGACGGCGATGGCGCCGTCGCCTCGGCCTGCTTGCGCAACTCGGCCAGGCCGTTCTGGGCGGCGATCGCGATCGGCTCGAAGAGCGCGCCGATGGGCGGGGAGTAGATGTTCTCCATCCAGGCGAAGTCCTCGAGCGTCGCGCCGCGCTTGGCCGCGAAGGCGAGGAAGTCGCAGCGCTCCTTGACGCCCTCGCCGCCGTGGACCTGGCCGCCGATGAGCTTCAGCGTCCCGGGCTCGGCCAGCAGCTTGACGTGGGTGCGGGTCGCCCCGGGGAAGTAGCGCGCGCGAGAGACGCCGACGCCCTTGGCCAGCACGTAGGGGACGCCCATGGCGCCGGCCAGCGTCTCGCCGAGCGAGAAGCCGCCGATCGTGTAGTCGCCCGCGACCAGGCCCCACGGCACCCAAACGGGGTCATAGGTGCGGTCGTCGCCGGCGGCGTTGGCGCCGGCGGTGCGCCCCTGCGAGTAGGCGTGCGAGCCGGTCAGCCCGCGGATGGGGATCATCGTCAGCCCGTGCGGGACCTCGATGACGTCGCCCGCCGCCCACACGCCGTCGGCCGTCGTGCGCATGTGGTCGTCGACGATCAGCCCGCCGGTGGTCCCGGCGGCCAGCCCCGCGGCCTCGGCCAGTGCCGTGTTGGGCACCTTGTGCAGGCAGACGATGACGACGTCGCAGGCGATCTCGCCCTGCGAGGTCGCCACGGCGCGCACGTGGTCGTCGCCGAGGAAGGCCTCGACTGCGGTCCCCAGGTGCAGCGTCACGCCGCGCTTGGTCAGCGACTCGTGGACTGGCTCGGCGACGTCGGGGTCGAGCACCTCGTGCAGGACCCATGGCCCCTCGTCGATGAAGTGCACCCCGAGGCCGCGCTGGCCGAGGTTGCCGGCCATCTCGACTCCGAGCGGCGTGGCGCCGACCACGGCGACCGTCTTGACCGTCTCCAGGACCTTGTCGAACTCCATCGCCTTGCGGATGTTCTTGACGTAGTGCAGGCCCTCGAGGTTGGCGCCCGGCACGTCGGGCTTCTCCCACACGAAGCCGGTGGCGACGATCAGCTTGTCGAAGCCCTCGTGCTGGTTGCGCGCGGTGATGGTGCCGCGGTCGAGGTCGAGGTCGGTGACGACGGTCTCCATGCGCATGTCCAGGCCGTCGGAGACGTAGCGCTCGACGGTCGAGAGGAAGAGGTCCTCGAAGCGCGGGATCTCGCCGCCGTAGACGAAGGGGATCCCGCACGGGGAGTAGGCGATGTCCTCGAACTCGGTGTAGAGCGAGACCTTCAGATCGGGATTCACCCGCTTGGCCGTGGTCGCGGCGGAGATGCCGGCGCCCCCGCCGCCGATGACGATGAGCCGTTCGGTCATGTCGGTCCCTCCTGTGAGCCGGCCGGCGCGGTGGCCCCGGCGAGGGCCACGTCGATGTCGCAGGCCAGCAGATCGTCGAGTGTCTCACGGCGCCGGCAGACCCGCCAGCGGTCGTCTTCGCGGGCGAGCACCGCGGGCTGCAGGTCGCCGAAGCGCGTCGATTGCGCCTGCTGGTAGGCGCCGGCGTCGCGCACGAGCAGGGTGTCGCCGCGCTCCAGCTCGGGCAGCGGCGCGGCCGGGTGCAGGACGTCGACGTTCAGGCACAGCGGCCCGCTGACGAGCGCCGGCGTCAGCGGGCGCTCGCGGGTGCCTGGGGTCGGGATCATCTCGATCCGCGGCCACGACCACAGCGTGCCGGGCAGCAGGTTGGTGCCCGCGTCGACCACGACGCACCGGGTGCCGTCGTCCAGGCGCTTGACCGCCACCACGCTGAAGGCGAGCGCCACCGCGTCGGTGACCAGGGCGCGGCCCGGCTCCAGGATCAGGCGGCCCGCGAAGCCGTTGGCGCGCAGGGCGTCCGCCACGGCCCCGGCGTGGGCGGCCACGGCGGGCGCCGCCGGGAAGCCGCCGCCAAGGTCGATCGCGGGGACGCCGAGGCTGACGGCCAGGCGCGCCAGGCGCTCGGCGGCGGCCGCGTGCCCGGCGGTCGGTGGTGGCCACTGCACGGTGATCGCGGCGCCCAGCCGCCGGGCCCCGGCCAGCGGCTGATCGAAGCCGGTCGAGACCAGGTGCACGCTGAGCGCCTCGAGATGCAGGCCCAGGGCCAGGGCGCGCGCGGCCGCCTCGGGGACCAGCGCCGGCGCGATCCCGAACCGTGTCGGCTCGACGCCGATGCCGGCCAGCGCGACGCGCAGGCCCACGCGCTCGACGCCGGCGCGCGCGGCGCGCTCGAGCTCGGGCTCGGAGTCGACGACCACGAGGGCGCCGTCGCTCGCCGCGCGCTCGAGCAGCGCATCGGACTTCACCGGGCCGTTGACGATGACGTCGGGTCCCGCGGCGCCGATCGCGTCGCGCGCGAGCGCGTACTCGGCCTCGCACACGACCTCGTGCCCGGCGCCCTCGCTGGCCAGCACGCGCAGGATGGCCGGCAGCCGGTTGGTCTTGTAGGAGTAGCCCACCTCGACCTCGGGCCAGGCCGCGGTCCAGACGTCGCGGAACTCGCACAGACGGGCGCGCACGCGGTCGAGGTCGACCAGCCACAGCGGCGAGCCGTACTCGGCCATGAGCGCGTCGACGGTCATCGGCCCTGCCGCACGCGATCGGCCAGCCGCGCGGCGCGCGCGGTGCCCTTGCCGTCGAGCAGCGCCGCCACGGGGGCGCGCCAGCGGCCGCAGGCGGCCTCGTCGAGCGCGTCGCCGAGCACGCCCCGCAGATGCTCCATCGTCGATCCCGGGGCGGAGAGGTTGAGGCGCAGGGTCGTGGCGGCGCGCTCCTCGCCCAGCCCGTCGCCCGGGTAGACGGCGACGCGGCGGGCGAAGAGGGCGACCATCAGCTCCTGCGCCGTGGGCCCCTCGTCGTCGAGCTCGAGCGCGCAGGCCAGCCCGCGACGCGGCGTCACGGCGAGGGCGAGCCCGTCGATCCCGGCCAGCGTCTGCTCGAGGTGGGCGAGGTTGGCGCGGATGGCCGTCTCGGCGCCGTCGCGGTAGGCGCCGTCGCGCAGCGCGGCCAGGGCGCCGCGCTGGGAGACCAGGTTCGTGTTCAGCCGCGTGAGCGCCGCCTTGAGCTGCAGGCAGCCCCGCATGAGCCCGCGCGGCCCGGCCAGGAAGCCGAGGCGCGCACCCGCCATCCCGAAGCAGTGCGAGACCGAGAAGGTCGCGACCGCGTGCTCGCCCGCCGGCGGCGCCACGGGCGGCGCGTCGGGGTCGATGGCCAGTAGCCCGTGGGTCACGTCGTGGACGAGCAGCAGCCCGTGGCGCTCGGCCAGCTCGGTCAGGGCCTGCACCTCGTCGGGCGCGGCGAGCGTGCCGTAGGGATTGCTCGGGTCGACGAGGCAGATCGCCCGCGTGCGCGGCGTGATCGCCGCCGCCACGGCGTCGGGGTCCAGGCGATAGCCGCTGGCGGGGCCGATCGCGACCGTGACGGGGACGCCGCCCGCAGCCAGCACGGCCGCGGGCAGGTGGAAGTAGCCGGGATCGCCGAGGATGACCTGGTCGCCAGGGTCGATCGCGGCCAGCAGGGCGAGCGACAGGCCGGCCTGGGCGCCCTCGGTGCCGATGACCTCGAAGCCGTCATCGCGCGGCCGGCCCAGCGCCCGTGCCGCCTCGTCGCGCAGCGGCTCGATCAGGTCGGGCGGGTAGACGTCGAGCGCGTCGGGCACGAGCGCGGCGCGCATCGCCTCCAGCGCCGAGGCGGGCGGGCCGTGGAAGCACGTCAGCC